>JAABUO010007461.1_pt1 | contig 12481 bp, 17 predicted proteins | sample 5559291 | NCBI WGS metagenome assembly JAABUO01 (sample SAMN10711878, study PRJNA513372) | rock metagenome | isolation source: Antarctica rocks | place: Antarctica: Victoria Land, Finger Mt sud
TCTGTGCACACAGCTGAGATGGAGGCTGCTGCTGGAGAGGCAGAGCAGAAGCTGGAAAGGCTCAATGCAGACATTGCACAGGCTAAGAAACGCCTGACAGCCCTCGACAGGTCAGCAGATCACTGAACTTTACTGGTCTATGTCCTGAGCCATGCCTGTATGGATCGTGTGTTTCAGCTGAATCTGACTTGCATCTCTACGCAGGGTCATCTAGAGTTGCATACAGCTCTGCCTGCCATTCAGCCCAGTTGCTGCATTGCCTTTTGCGAGCTGCAACCCATGGACGCCTTGTTACCCTCTGTTTTTGCGCATCTGCACCCCATGCATGGCTCAACTTGCACTCCATGGCTGGCATCAGCTGGCTGTCAATGGCTGGCTTGTCTGGCAAACAAAATAAAGTCTGAGGGGCCAGCAGCATGGCCTGCACAGCTTGTCTTTCACTGCTCATGCGGCATCGACCGTAGCCATTGATGCATAGGGCTCATGAGTCCGGCATACAAAGCCAGGAGCATAAGCGGCAGGCTGCAGTCCAAGCCTTTGAGCAGGAGCAGGCTCGCCAGCAGCACGTCCTGCAAGCTGAGCATCAAGCTGCTCTGCAGGTCATGCAGACTGAGAGGTACTTCAAATGGTGCAATCAGCACTGGCACTTCCTGTTTGGATGCATGTAGATTGTGTCTGTCTTTGCACATGCTGGCATTGTGAGTACGATCTGAGCACGGTATGTGTAAACATGTTGTGGCCGCCAGCATGTGTATCATGGCAGCATCACAATTCACGTGGTCCAGCTTTTGCATGGCCGCCAAACTTTAAGATAAAATAGTCTTTTGAAGCTTCAGAATTGCAATCTTATAGTGCACCTCATGGGCTGGAAAAAGCGTTACAACCAGTAAAGCTGAGCTTTACAATGTTCTAAAAGGCTACGTAGGCCCCAGCATTACTGATGGTAAACATCGCCTGTGCCCCAAGCATTGCACCAGCATTGCACTGAAGGGCTTTTGGAGTTGAGAAGCAAGGTTTAGGCCTCTATTCCCAGTAACTCCTCACAAGAATGGGTTTTGGTTGTTTGACACCATACAAACAATGCAATGTCATCTGCACTGCACAGGGCCACAATTGGGGAATCCTTGAAGGCTGTCACACAGCAGCTGCATGAGGCAGAAGCACAACACAAGCATCTGGTTGAGCTGGAAGCTGACTTGCAAAGGCGGGAAGACATGTTTGAGCGCCAGGTGACAACACCGCACTTGATGCTGCGCAAAGCTTTGCTGTCAAATCATGACCTGGGCACAACCAGCTTCTCTGATTTGACCATTCTCCTGCATGGAGCGCCAGCATCCCAATTCTTGGCCCCTGCCAACAGGAAATGGTCTGTGCAGTTGAGTGCATGCATCAATGACTTGTCAGCAGCACAGTCTGATAGGTCAGCCAGATGCAAGGCAGGACTTGCAGGCACAATCAAAACATTCAGCTGCATCCGTTTTGACAGTGTGTGATGAAGTGTTTACTGGGAGTCTGAACCCAACTGCATCAGCATTGACCTCTGCCCAAGGCTGTGACCACAGCCGACCACCAGCACATTCCTGTCAACCAGGCTGATCTTGGTTTGACCACTGGTCTGACCACTGAGCTGCTGTCAGTAACAAGTGTGTCACTGCCGTACCTCCTGTCACTGCCGTGCATCCTGTCACTGCCGTACCTCTTGCTTAGAGCAGGAGTGTTCACAAACATGCAAACTGTTGGATGTTGATCAGCAAGGGCCGAGCCTGATCACAGAGAAAAGCCAGCATGGTTGAGACAAATGACATGCTGCTTGCATCGCAAGCACAGCCTGCCAAATGGCATCATGTCATCAGAGCCTAGTCTGGTACTCTCAGTGTTTGCCAATTGGACCAAAGAGTTGTGGGACTCTTTGGTCAGCAGCAGCAGACTGCAGCATCAGCATGAGTGGCTCAAGCAGAAGTGCATGCTACACTCTACTTGCCAAGATGATGCTGTGCAAGGGACCAGGGGACCCGACTTGATCAGCAGGCACAGCATGCACAGCAGGCTCAACAGGCAAATTGAAATCCTTTTCTTAAGATTGATTGTGCTGCAGGTGAAGCAGCAAGTGCAGGACTTCAAGGACAGGGAAGCCAGAGTGGCTGAGGCAGAGCAACATGCTTTGTCCTACTCTTCCCGAGAAGCGGCCCTGACTGCTCATCAGCAGAGTGTGGCTGCCCTTGAAGACAAGGCTCAGCAGGCCAATGCAGCAGCTGAGTATGCACGCAAAGAGGCTGACGCTATGTGGGACAAGCAAAAGGTCACTACTCATCCTGCTGACAGTGATTGCCTGTCCATGTGTGCGTCTGTTTAACAGACTAGCAACTGAATGTCTGTGACATGTCTTGTTGCCAGAGCTATCGTGAGGCAGCTTCTCTACTGATTGCTGGATTGCATGTCTACATGACGGTAGCATTGACTGCAACTACACATTGTCAACTGGGACCTCACATGCATGCAGTTGGCCACAGCCCAAGCAAGCCCAAGCTTCCATCACAAGCTGCTTGTTTATCTTCTGGACCATGTGTCCAAGTCTCTTGACTCATCATGCATGTACTGCCCTCTGCATGTCCGCTCAGCAAGCACACAGACAGCCCAGCCAGTCCTGCAGCCAGGATGCATCTACACACGACAGTAGCAGCTGCTGATTACAGGCGATTACAGAGGAATACATAGAAAGTTGTATGCCTTGCAGGATGAGGCTCGCAGGCTGGCAGAGCAGGTACACGCTCTTGAGGATGCCCGCAACAGGTGGAATGCAGAACTAGCGGCACGAGAGGCAGGTGTGAGCAACAAGGAGGAGGCCCTTGCTGCAGATGTTCGTCAGAGGGATGCTGACCAGCGCCGCCGCTTGGCTCAGGAACAGCAGGTCAGAGCAATGACGCTCCATGCTGACTGAAGTCAGGCATGCGGCAGTGGTATAGATTGACATTTGCAGTCAAACAATTCCCCTTGCGTGCTGTAGCAAATTCGTTGCAGATGTGCAGCTGCATGTTCCTCCATGTGGCATGAGCTCAGCTGTGTATTTGACCATCCCAGGGCAAGCGTGTCTATTCAGAACAAAAGGTTTCTTTGCGGAACTTGGAGTAGGTTCCTTCTGTTAGACATCATAGTGTACTCTGATTGCTTGTTCAACACAGATATCAGAGGGTGAGGCTGGCTTCAAAATGCCTTGCCCAAACACCTCACATCAGACATGTGTGTTTGTGAACCCCTATACATCAACCTTGCTGGTTTGTACTGTACCTGAGTGTGGTACCCAATATCTCTATAAATATGTAAAAAATAGATGGAAAAAATAACCCCAAGCATGCTGCAGGAGAGGGCACGCGCCCTGTCAGAGTTGCGGCGGCTGGAGGCAGACATTGGGGAAGCCATGCGCAACCTGAAAGGGGCTCAGGGAGAAGAGGAGGCCCTCCGCAACAAGGCCATGCACCTGAGGGATGAAATTGACCGAGCTGAGCTGGCTCGTGACAAGGCTCTTGTTGCTCATGACAAGGCGCAGGCGGTGAGCTTTTCTGCTGCTGTTGGGCTGTTTCCAAGGCAGCTTAAGCTGCATAGACCTGCACGCAGGCCACCATTGCAAACCGTGCCTGGCTTGCTGGAGATTATGCATTGCAAGCCAGGCAAGCAGCCGTAGTGCAGGCGGCTTTGTATGTTGCAGCAGCTGTCATGACCAGCAGGTTCCCAGTGCAATCATTTGCAGAGTACAAATTGTGCTTCCCATTTCAGCTTTGCAGAGCGAGTGCCAAGACAGTGTCTCAATCAGCCCCAAGTGGAGAAGCCAATGCTGCTAACATTCTGTTGTATGCCATCCACATGTAAAGCACCTTGTGGCATGTCATGTGTCCCGTTCAAGCTCGTGAGGGCTTTCTGGGGTACGCCCCAGGCACACAGCTAACTTGTGCCATTGCAGCACCACCAGCAGGCTTTCACTGATGATGGCCCACACACTTTGTGAAAGTCCATGACCGTGTATTTGCAGGCTGGGAAGGATGCCCAGAGAGCAGCTGATGAGGCAGCTGCCTCAGGGCACAGTCGGCTCATGGCCCTGCAGCAGAAGCAGGAGGCCGTCACTGCTGACATGCAAGTCGCTGTCAGGGACCAGGAGCGGTGGCGAGGTCAGTGGGAAGCCGAGAAGCAGGATCTGCAGCATGAGCTTGCTGAGCTGCAGCACAACATCCAGGTGACCTGCTCTGACAACAATGCATGGGACCATCACCTCTAGCTTGCTGTGCCAGAGTCATCAATTATGGCAAGATGATTGCCAGTGTGGTTCATGTTTTGCAGTAGGATTGCCTGTCCTTTGCCAAGAGGACAACCAAATCAAGACCGTGCAAACTCATTGCAGGCTGCTAGACAAAGTGCTGAAGCTGAAGCTGAGAGCTTGAAGGCCGAGGTGGACGCTGTTGTGGCTCGCCAGCAGGAGCGTGTAGCTGACTGGGAAGCTGCTGTAGCTGAGGAGGAATCTGCTCTGGCAGCCAAGCAGCAGGAGCTACAGGCAAGTCATGTGCCAGCTGTACCTGCAACTACTATCACTGTGTCTTGCATCTCCTGTCACCCCAGCACACCTGGTCGTCAAGCAATTTTAACACCAAACAAATGCTTTTCATCCACCAAACAAATGCTTTTCATCCACCAAACAAATGCTTTTCATCCACCAAACAAATGCATTTCATCCACCAAACGATTGCATTTCACCCAGCAAACAAATGCACAGCAGCACCATTGGTGGTGACATGGTAATCACCGAGAAAGGGACAGCTGTCATCTACAAATAGCTGCAAACAGCCAATGGTTAGCACATTGACGACTTTCCAAATAGCAGAGTGCCATCATACAGATGTGGCTACATTTAACACTTTGTGAGCTAGGCTTACCTCACTTACAGCAATTTGCATATGCTTGAGCTAAGCTGTGCACAAGTACTGAGTGTCTTGGCAAACCATCCAGCTTGGACAGAGAAGGTGTCTGATGTGCAGACCCTTGATCATCACCTCAGGCAGCGTGAGACAGCTCTCACCTCAGCTGAGCACAGAGTCGAGCTGCTCAGAACCCGCCTTGAAAATGATGCCTCAACCACCCAGAAGGCAGCTCAAGCAGTTGAAGCTGAGAGAGCTGATATCAAGGTAACAAGTTGTATTTGCTTCCCACCTGCATGTTCCTGGCCATGTCAGAATGGTCAAGACATTCATGACACGGTGAGTTGTGCATGCTTGCATCAATCCGCCTGATCTATATTGCCATTGTTGTTTGGCGACGCAAGTCGCGGACAAGATTTCTAGCAAGAATCAGATCTGAAGATGATCATAGAACTAAACAAGATTGTCTCAGAGTCTGTCTGAACAGGATATGCTAGGCAGGGCCTTCAGCAACCTTTTGTCTCGTGACCTCTCAGCAACCTGACGCTCGCTCAACAGTTTTGTGGGGGCTTGTGATCCAGCTGGACCATGGGTAAGGAAGCACTGACACAACAAGCTGCACCTGCTGCCTGAGAACCAAAACATACAGCAAAGCACAGATTTGTGGAACAGGTTTAGACTGAGCAAGCTGCAGGTACATACAATGAGCAGCACAGCACCCAGACGCCTCTGTCAGCAATGATGAGTCACTCCAGTCTCCACAACAACACAAGTCAAGACACCTCATCCACTTGTCTTTTCAAATCAAGAGGTCTGACGTCACAAATTACTGCACACCCCAGACTGAAAGGGATTGCATGACTGATAGCACAAAGTGTTTTTGCAGTTCTTGCATTACTAGCATGGAATTCATGGTGTGCAGGCACGGGCTGAGAAGCTGCCAGATCATGAGGAGCACTGCATGCTTCAGAGCTCAAGAAGTTGAGTGACTGATAGCATGACGTGTATGGCGTGCAGGCACGGGCTGAGGAGCTGCCAGATCATGAGGATCACTGCATGCTTCAGAGCTCAAGAAGTTAAGTGACTAATAGCATAACGTGTATGGTGTGCAGGCACGGGCTGAGGAGCTGGCAGATCACGAGGAGCAGCTGGAGGCCTGGAAGCAGAAGTTCAAGGCGGAAGCTCTGCGCCAGATCAGCGAGAGGGAGAAGGCCCTGAGTGACTGGCAGGCCAAGCTGGACAGGAAGAAGACTGACCTGGAGGAGCTGCAGCGCTCTGTAGAGGTAAAGCACCCATGCCAGTCGGACCTAGCCCTGCCCTGCTATGCTAGACGATGCCTGTGTTAGATTGGGGCAAGTGCTGGCCGAACAGACGCTGTGCCCTGCGGAGGTACTAAATTCACTGCTCAATATCCTACCAAACAGATGGATGAACCTAGAGCAAGTACAACCTGTGCCACAAGAACTTGAACACCGAATACGGTACAGAGTTGTCTCTAGACCAGGTGGGCAGCAAGATGAGATGGACAGAAGTGTGTCACTGGGCACAGCAGACATTTGCAGCAGGGCACCATGGTCACTTACAAAATGCCATTCCATGAGCTCTTTCACCAGTGCTGATGAGGTATAATGCTGATGAGGTGTAATAAACACACACTTCACTGTTCAGTCAGAGAGCCTTCTCAGGCTGAGAGGCAGCCCTGCTACAGTGGAAGAAGTCTGGCAGCGACGACACACACAGCCTGAAAGGCGCACTGCTGCTACTCATTACCCTGGCTTCAGACCAAAATTCTGCAGAAGGTTTGTCGGGACAGGCCCAGCCCTGCTACAGTTAGAAGAAGTCTGTCATTGTGAGCACCCAAGAGGATGGTACAGCGCGCTGCTGCTGTTCACTACCCTGACTTGGCACAAACATGCTGCAGAAAGCCTTCCAAGACAGGGAGGCAGCCCTGCTACACAAGGAGAAGTCTGTCAGTGAGGGCACACGTAGCCTGGAAGAGCGCACTGCTGCTGTTACAACCCGTGAGGGGCGGGTGCAGGGCCTGAAGGGCCTCAAGGTCCAGCTAGATGCTGACAAGGCAGCCTTGGAGCAGCGTCGCCTGCAGCTAGACAGTGCTGAGGCTGAGGTCTGTCCTCAACCTGTGCAAGTCACTACCAGCCCCACACCCACAGCTGCATCATGATGCAGCATGAATATCCTGCTCCACATGTGCATGAGCACCACAGAATGCCTGTAGCCTTTGGTTGTGTACCTGCATTCCAGGTGGCAGATCATGACTGATCTGTGCATGGTGTTTGTATCCATCAGCATGCTGTTGCTTTTGATGCACATGATGCTGGGTCACTGCCCACGAGGCAAGGCCTGGGCGCATTCTGCATCTATGAACTCTGACATCAACGTTTGAGAAAAGACATCACTTTGCCCCGATGGCCCCAAAACACTCAACATATAAACAAGTTATACATTTTATGAATATCCAGAAAGAAACGCAAGAAACTCAATAAATCACAGAAGTAAAAAGGCAAAACGACACCTTCTGGTAAGGGCAGCCTTGCCCTGCATCATGCAATGTGTCAACCTGGTCATGTAGGTGCGCAAGGGACGGCGGGAAGTTGAATTAGGCAGGGAGGGTGTGGAGGACGACCGCAGGCGCCTGCAGTCCAAGGAGGCCTGCCTGGCTGAGCTTGCTGCCGACAGCCAGGAGAAGCACCAGACCATCAGCCTGTATGTCCCTTCCTGCATAAACCAGTCCTAACCACACTCTCTGCTCAGCAGTACATGTGTCACATTACCTCCCCACCCTTGTGGTGCTGACAGTAAGAAGAAGTTTAGCTTGGTGTGAAGCCTGCACTCCTCCCGTGCACCTGGTGAAGTTATGTTGTGAAGTATATGACTCATCTTGATGTCTTTGGCCGCCATAAGCTTCTGGCTGTGTTGCTGTTACCAACAACCATCCCCTGATCTCAATGTGCAGTAAAGCATAGGCCAGCTCTTTGTGGTCGGCGGTTACAAATCTGTCTTCGTTTTGCAAACCAGTTGTAGCGAAAGAGTTACCTCAAGCAGAAGTCACGCTTACTGCCTACAATGCTCAGCCTAGAGTGGAGTGGTACATCAAGATCGTTACTCCTAGTAACTCAATCAGAGTTACTAGCTTGTCCTGACATGACTTGACCCTGTCAGTCTGCACCAGGTCTGTTGGTTGTCTTCAGGCAAGCCAGGGACAGCAAGGAAGCCTTGGACCTGGCCAAAACCAAAGAGGCGGCAGCCGAGGCCAAAGACAAAGACGCCAACTCGAAGCTGGCGGGCCTGCTGGCAAGGGAGAAAGCCGTGGCTGATTACAAGGACCAGCATGCTGCGGCACTGCAAGCCAAAGACGCTGCAGACCAGGTGTGCTTTGTTCATGCTGCAATCTGCTGCTCAAGCTGAATGCAATTGAGTGATTTCAACGCAAAGCTCTTGGTGACCTTAGGAGGTAGATTATGGTTTGGTAAACAGTCATATGATGATTGCACAGCTAAAAGATGGTCACTCAAGCCATTCACATTGACAAAACTCACAATGTCAATGACCGTATTGTTACCTGAGCTTGTCTTTAGCCTGTGCACATGGCTGCAGGCAAGGGCAGCCTCTGAGGCCATGCGAGCAACTCTGAGTCATGTTGAGGCCGCTCTGGAAGCTCGCGAGGCTGAGCTGCATGACTCATGGCATGCCCTCAGACTGCAAGCTGCTGACATGCAGTCAGACTCAGAGCTGACCCCGGAAATGCTCCAGCCTGATGCCTCTGCAAGGGTAGGAGCCCAGCTGATGATCTGGTCCAGTACTACTACTTTGACATCTCTAGCAGAAGGATACAGTGCTCTACACCCTACCAACGTTCTGAGCTTTGAGAAGACATGCCATGCATGGGGCAATTCATCTCGTGCTGTTGTAGCTTCTTGTTAACTGAAGCTTGACAGGCAATGCAGAACTGATTTGTTGGAACACAGTAAGGATATAGTTGCCACTGCCTCACCTAGCATACAGTCTGATAGTTCCTACTGTCTCACCAAGCATACAGTCTGATAGTTCCTACTGTCTGTGAGCATGCATCAGACCCAGGGGCCTGCCCAGACCACAGCACACATTGTTGCTATTGACATCATGTGTGGCTGCTGATGGTAAAGGTGGCCATGCAGGGATCTGCCAGTCAGGCAGGATTGACAAGGGAAGGGGCCTTTTGGGCTTCACCCCCCACCCCATCCTTTGGACATGACCCCTCCTCAGATCTTGGCAGAAGTGTGCAGGTTTGTGACCTCATCTTTTGGCACCAAAGCATCATGGTATGTTTCATCTTCTTGGTTTCCTGTGGTGGCCAGTGGTCCAACACAAGTTGTGCTATCGCTGTTACCTTACATTTCATTAGCTGATGCACCACAAAATTGACAAATATAGTTTCAGGATCCTGCAACATCAGTCATGCATTGGATCGTCACCAGAGCAGGAGCGTCTCTGCTGGTCCAGCAAGTCAGCGTACTCACCCATCTGGCTTATGCATTTGCACATGAGCTGCTTGCCTTTTCACACACACATATATATCTCTGAGAGACATGTATATACAGAGCTGTAGGATACATACTGTAGGATATATGTAGAATACAGATCTACACTCGTCCTGTCCACTGTGTGCTTGCCGATGTCTTGACACTCCTCCTAGTCTACAAGAGCAGCAGACGGCTTCACTGGGCCTGCCACAATTGCACCAGTCAGCACCTGACACCTTTCATCCCTTTGCATGTTGGTGCACACTCTTTGAGCAAACAAAGAGACATCAGGACTTTGGCATGCATCAAGGCCACGTCGTGAATGCAAACAATGCAAAGTCCAGTCAGCTTCTGAGATGACAGGCAGTATGTGAACAACAGGCAAAGCGGGCGGCTCTGCTAGAGCGTGAGACTGGCCTTCAGCGGTGGGCAGTCAAGCTGGAGCTGGAGTCTGCCAGGCAGGCGGCAGCTGCCAGGTCTCTGCTGCAACAGCTGCAGAAGGTGATGCACCTTCTGGCTTCCTGTATGTTGCTGTCTCTTTGTGTACATGCAAGAAGATTGTAGAGATGCGCAAGACAGACTGCTCTGGAAAGACAAGACTTGTCCCGCACGTACCTAGCTCATCATGAGCTGGAAAGCGTTGTTATTATTATTATTATTAAGAAGATTGTCATGTTGAACAGGCTGCAGCTGCCAGGCACCTGCTGCAGCAGCTACAAAAGGTGATGCACCTTCTGGGTCCCTGTATCTTGATCTCTCTTTGTGTACATGTGAGAATATTGTCTTGTCAAATGGGTACAGCTGCCAGGTCCCTGCTGCAGCCCTAGAAGATGAAGCTGCTCCTGTCATCTGTCTTGCACTTGCAAGTGCCACCCTGCCGGCAGCAACGCCATGGACAAAGAGTACAGGCTTTAGGCAGCAGCTCGAGATACAAGGAGGATCCAACAGGCACACCAGAGGTCAAGGCATGATGCTGACCTTGTCATTGGCGTTGCAATCTGTAGGCGCGTCAGCTGAATGAGAGGAGCAAGAAGCTGGACGAGCAAGACTCAGCCCTGCAAAGGACCCTGCAGTCCCTGGCATCTGAGCAAGCTCAGCTGACTCAGGCTCAGGCTGTTCTTGAGTCTGAGTCTGCTGCCAACCGCCAGCTGAGCGCTGAGCTGGCAGGAGAAAGTGAGTCTGTGGGCAAGCAGCGAAGAGGGCTGGACGCTAGGGAGGCTGAGTTGCAAGACAAGTTGGACGCATGTGAGAGAGCAAACAAGGTAGGGGAGTACGGCTTCGCTGTTTGCTGAAGTGCCCTTTCTCGCCCACTCTTCACCCTCTTCACCAGCCAGTCTGGCCTTTGTTTGCTGTCTTCTGCTATCCATCACACTCTATGCAACTACCTTCTTGCTTTGCCAGGAACTCCCCTAACTCTAAATTGCTGTTATCATCCATTCCTGCAGACATACCTTGGCATGTGTCTTCTTTGTCCTCAGACTCAGCAAACAAGTCACATGGTCTGCACCCACCACTCCTTCACTCAAATCGCATGACATTTCCAAGCAGAGAGGTTGCTCGTCAGCAGCAACTGCTGACTCAGACCCCAGCTGCACTGTGGGGGTCTACAGGTGGCGCAGGATGGGTCAGAGAGGGCGGCTCAGGGGCAGCGTGCACTGGATGTAAGGGAAGCCCAGGTGGCTGAGCGTGAGAATGACATGAAGGACCTGAAGCATGCCCTGCAGACCCAGCATTCTGACCTGCAGCACAGGCACCAGCAACTGCAGGTGCGCTGTTATATCCTCCTGCTGTTGCTGCCTTTAAGCACTATCAATGGGACATGTCTTCTTTTGCAGCAGGCTTTTCAGTTTAGTCGTGATTGGTCTAGTGTACAAGGCATGTCCCGATGGTTGCCTGCATAAATATACATTCCTGCCAAGGCTCAGGCCCTACCCTGTGAGGGGGCATCGGCTCTTGTCCTTTTGCAGCAGGCCTCCTGTAGGAGTGACACAACAATTGATCATCTTAGTCTGCGGCAGAATTTGAGGCAAAGACGAGCAGTCAGTCCCCGGTTTCTGTTACCTATTACACCTGGCTGCTCATGATAAACAGACGGCCTCTGGACGGCAGCTTGTACATACAAAGCCATGCTGTCCTGTTGCGTTCACTTGCATGTATTGTTGCACAATTGCACAGATCTCTCTCTGATAATGCGTCTGAGCTCTGTTGCCACTGTCATGATTTGTTGCTCAGGACAAGGAGCGAGCCTTGGAGGAAGCCACTCAAGCAGCTCTGGAAGCCAGCTCGGCAGCTGAGGCCCAGCACACCGCCATGTCCAAGCAGCTGGCTGCAGACAAGCGCAATGTGCATGAGCAAATGTAGCAGGTCAGCAAATGCTTGATTTATAGCAAGTGTAAGCTGAGAGCCCCCACAGGGGCACCCCCAGTATGCCTTGCCCTCAGGCATTTCTCTGATTGATGCCAAGAGGCGTACTCTTTTCTTTTTCTTTTCTATTTTCACAGTGAGAGTGTCTATGCACAGCATTGCATTGCAATGACTGGCGGCATCAGAGGTGTCTAGTGTTGAAGCAGCAGATGGTTGCTGATGATGCAACTGCTGGTAATGGTGACTCAGAAGTGAATGATGATGATTGCTAATGATGAACCTGCCGGCAACGGTGACTGAAGCATGACTGTTGTAGGTAGAGCAGGAGCTGCAGCGTGCAGCTGGCAAGGCCCGTGAAGTAGAAGACATGCGGGCTCGTCTGCAGGTGGACAAACAGCGCCTGGACATCCAGCTGGGCCAAGCCAAAGAGGGTGCGCACCACTGCTGGAACCCAATCAACTTCCTACTGATTGTGCACGCCCCCGTTGCTGTGCATCGCTGCTGGAGCTGAACCTCTTCTTGACTGATTGTGCATAGCCGCATTGCTGTGCAGGAACCAAATCAACTTCCTACTGATTGTGCACGTCCCCGTTGCTGTGCATCGCTGCTGGAGCTGCATCCCAGCACTGGTTGTGCATAGTTCCATTGCTGTGCACCAGTGCTGGGACCCAATCAACTTCCTACTGATTGTACATG
>JAABUO010007465.1_pt1 | contig 12472 bp, 18 predicted proteins | sample 5559291 | NCBI WGS metagenome assembly JAABUO01 (sample SAMN10711878, study PRJNA513372) | rock metagenome | isolation source: Antarctica rocks | place: Antarctica: Victoria Land, Finger Mt sud
TGATGAGCCGGTGTGGTGGATGAGTACATTCAAGACACTGAGCAGCAGCAAGCTGATGCCAGGGAAGTAGCAGGCTACCCTCCAGGCTACAGCGTACCAGCCCTCGTAGCTGCGATGGATGATACCCTACAGCCAGACTGAGGAGAATCCAGCTGCTACAGCCAGCAGCAGGTACATCAGCTGTTCCTACGTAAAACGTGAGCTTGCTTTGTTGAATCTAAAGCTAAATTGACTGCTCAAGTCTTCACCAAGATTACAGTATTGCAGCTATGATATCGTAGACGACACGTCTTCCAACTCCGTTGTCTCTTGGGCATCAGGCGGCAACAGGTAGGCTGCCACGCACAGCTCGTCTTCTGACCCGGTTACCCAGATGTACAGTAACGAGTGAGCTGTGTTTCAGTTTCGTGGTGTGGAAGCCAGCAGAGTTTGCTCGAGATTTGCTTCCCAAGTTTTTCAAGCACAAGCAGTGCAGTGTTTTGCTGACACTTCGTGTGTATATGTTGCCATGCCCAAGGTCCTAGTTCTGATGTACAAGAGCTCATGCTGCACTGAAATTGGTGGATGTTGACAGAGAATAAGATGAGGTCAGTCCAGAGTCAGTCATTGAGCTGCTGGTGTACTCTGAGGTGTTGTCTATCTGGCTGCCCTCTGCGTTCTCGTCTTCTGAATCGCTAGAAGCGCTAAGTGATGTTGCAGACCCTGCACACTCACACAGTTGCAGCAGCCTCACAACAAACGTTGGATGCATGCACTGTATCGCAAGTACCTGCCTATTAGGGAAGAATCATCTCGTGACACTAATTTATCAGCATGCAACATGGCATACAAATCAAAAATGGATATACTGCTAAGCATAAGTGTCTGTTTTTGCAGATTCTGACCAACAAAACTTTTACATGCAGCACGTGCATAAATCTCAAGATACTTTCACATGTACGAGGCAGGAAACATGCTGGACAGCAACCTCCCAACACTTACACACATATGATCCATGATGAAGGCAGTGGACAGCTTGCCTGGCGTGTCAACATGCATAGCAGCAAATGTAGTAGTCAGCACTGCGTCCACGGCTGCAGCATCATCAATCTGGACGCATGAGATGTGACCAGAACCCTGAACGGCAATGGCCAGGTGATACCGATGCCGATCAGCCCTGACCAGTTGCATTGCAGTCATCACAGCCTGTGGTGGCAAGGTCTCAACTGCCAGGGCAGCTACCAAGTGACCTGTGCAATGATACAAGCAAGGTGTCATGACTGGCTATGGCAACCTGCTCAACACCACATGTCTACCATTTCATCACACAGCCTTTGCGGCTCAAGCAGGAACACAAGGCCAGAATGGGAGCAGAGACCTGTGATGAGGGAGTAGCAGGCCAGCTGGTTGGAGCCAAGGCTGAACCAGAGGACAGCTTCTGGCACAGCGGAATGAGTGTGCCCCACAGCATACACCGGGGCCCTCTGCCCCTTGCTGCTGTCCCAGATGTCAATCCTTGGTCCCTGCACTTACTCATTGCTTGAGAATAAGCATTGCTGTGCTTGTGTGCTTTGTCAGAACCTGAACTTTGTCTCATTACGTCTGTTTCTGTATGGTACTGTTTGACCACACCATCACATGTACATACAGCACATCATACAAATATACACGCCGTGCCTGGACAAACATGCTGACATGTGCTAATGCATAATATACACTGTGCACTGATGCTCTTTGCACTCAATTGACATAAGAGTTGCTCCAGAACATGCCTGTTCTTGGGGACTTTGCAACTTAACAGTGTGGCAGCTGAATATATGTAGAGGATTGACAATGGCTTGGTGACTGGCAGTGCTTGCCCTGATTATCAGCAGCAGATGTGCAGCCGCTCCTGGCAGCAACTGGCCTCCTACTACCTCCACGCGGCACCTGCCCTTTACAGCCTGCATGTCATCCTCCTCCTGGCTGGCGCTTTTTGCACAGCAAGACTTCAGCATTTTGGCATGCAAATGCTGGTGCCAAATAGGAAGTGCACTGGAACCAGCATAAACAACTGAGGCTGCTGCCTACAAAAGGATTACACGGCATATTGAGGTCACTCCAACATAGCTCATCAAATAGAGCACGTCTTACTATGAAGTCCAACAAACAATCTAGCATGACTTCTGGGTACTCACTGGCTGCGAGTGCCTCGTCAGCAGTTGCTGAGAGGCAGCATTGTAGGTGGACAGCAGCAAGGGTTCACATTTGCCCACGTCCCCATCCTGCATGCCAATTGAACATACCTCGCTAGCTCAATATAGCACTCAACTGACATACCAGGAAACACAGACCAGAGATCATTACTGACACAAAACTGCAGGCTGTGCCACCTCCTACGGCTGTGTGCCTCATCATGGTCTTGGTGCAGCATGCACAGCATTTTTTTATTTTATAACAGGCAAAAGAGCATGTCGTGACAAGCAAGCAGCAGTGATACCTTCCAGGCTATGTACATCATGCAATGTAAACAGTGGGCACATTGCCATGTCATGTCAGCACACTGCGACGCAGCTTGAAGCATGGTCTTGAGTTCCCCTTGCTACGATGTGCAGAACAAAGTGTGGATGAGGCTATCAAGTCAACGAAGCTTTTCACCCACTTGTGCATGCTTGGAAGCATGCAGGACCTGTTTCAGCAAGAGGCCTGGCTGAGCGGGGTGTGAGGTGTACTGCACGAGCCACGGCCGTACCCCCTGCATCTCGCTGTCTGGAGGTGCAGCACTTGGTCCAAGGCTGGAGGGCGGGTACATCTGGGAGGCAGGACCCCTGCTGGGCCCACCCTTTTACCATCAGCCCACTGCTTGTATGACAATGAGTGCACTTGACAAGCATGCAGCAACAACTGCAAATGCGCAGACAACTGAGGCCAGTGGTGCCAAAGTCATGTAGATCTCTAGCAGAGATGGTGTCGTCTAAATACTTGGCTGATGTGCCAGCCAATATTAAAACATTGAGGCAATCACTATAAGCTGTGATGCAGTCATGTACATCAAACTTGGTAGAGCTAGAGTCAATTGTGGCGCTACTGTACACTCAGCAGACATTCTATTGCAGATTACTGCACGCTTTGGGTTTGAACTATGTACTCTTTGACATCCAATGCAAGCAAGCATACATGGTGCGAGAGATGACCTGGTGCACAACAGGCTCAGATGAGTTGGCAGGACAAAGCGCTTAATTGGCAGGTGCCACCCAAGGGCCCCAAGTTGAGGGGCAAGACTCCATTGCAAGGCCTGCCCTTGCCTGTCCACACTGATGATGGAATCTGGCTGCAACCAGCCCAAAATGCAGATCTCTGCCTGCAGCAAGTTGCAATTTGCATAATCTCATATGGAATGTTTGCAGTGCTTGTGTAAAGAGACACAGTAGTGCAGGAATCAACACGACCAGCAAGTCATTTCTTTTCATGGTTTGTGCTTCAGGCCATTGGGGGTATACAGGCCCACCTGATGACCATGGTACACCTGCACAGATTGCGACTGTGCTGCTGTGACTGTCTCCGCCTTGTCAACAGGAAGCAGCTTGCTTGCGGTGCAAGTAACAGTCAGGATGTCATGAGCAGCAAGCGGAACCCACAGTTGGCAGCTGCCTTGAATGCGCTGCTGCAAAAGCGCTATTTGGGGAGCTTGGGCAGTATGGTTCTCAGACTTATGGGGAAGTGCATATGGATGAGCCAAAGCAGCTATCTGGGCAATGCTGCTGGCAGATATGAACTGCAGCTGCATGGCCTGTGGCTGTGCAAGAGCAGCAGATGAGGTCTGGGGCGTGGTGTTTCTTGGTATTCCCCAGATGCAAATCTGGCCCGTGGACATCATGCTCAAAATGTACTGGCTGCTAGCATCCCATGTCAAGCCTGCATGCAACATCATGTATAGACTTGCAATGCAAATACCCCTTTCAATGGGCACATACACGTTATGCAGTCAAAAGGCAAAACATTGTGTTGACAATAAGCACAATACTTGTCCAGAGTACTGTCAAGAGAATTGTCAAACAAAAGAAGACTTGCAGTCTAGGGTAGGAAAAGACTCAGTGCACAACATGTCCTCAAGCACCATCAAGGACATTTTTACCTACGACTCCTCTTGCGTTTGCCCCTGCTATGTCTGCTTGCCTGGAGGCATCTCCTTCTAGGTATGGCTGGAAGCTGTTGCGCTGTGTTGAGATGACAGTGACCACTCCAGATATGCTGCCCACTGCCAAAAGGGCATTGTTTGGAGAAGCCTGCAGAGCTGTGATCTCAACCTGCTGCATGTTTGGCTTCAGCATCAGCTTGCAGTTCCCAGGTGTGCTACTAGAGACAGACACATGCTGCCAGTACAGTTGTTCCGCTTGGAGTGCTGCAAACTCTAATGGCACACAGTCTGGCAATGTCAGTCTAAGCGCTGACACTTGCCCTAAGCCTCCCATGCTCACTTTTGCCTGTAAGTTTGCTGATGTCCAGCTAGCTTGGGCAAAGCAGGATGCTTGCTGATAAGGACTGGGAGCCACGCACAGGGGCCAAGCCACGTGCAAATGTTGTGAGTGACCTTGCTGCTGCAGCATGTGCTTTCTGGCTGACATATGAGCCATCAAGCTGCCCAAGCAGTTCATGTAGTCATCCAGTCCCTTTTGACTATCCTGCTTTCCGACCAATGAGCGTGTGGTGGGCGCCACTGGGTCTGCAGCATTTCCTGTCCCACTTGTCGCTTGCACAAGTTGCCGCTCCAAAGCTGCTGTGCGTGCTTCAGCCTGCAGTACCTTTTGTCGCACGTGCTGCAAGGCAGTGGTGATGCCTGATGGTACAGGTGTATCCTCTGAACGTATGACAGACACATGCTGGTGCCTTTCAGTGTCTCTTGCATGGTTGCGGTGCAGCAAGGGGGTGTTGTCAGCCCCTGTTGACCTCCCTTGGCTAACTGCAATGCTTCGCACAAGAACGCATTGTGCAAAGCGGTCTGAGGAAGACCTTTCATGTATCACATCAGCAGCAACCTGCGTCATAAGAACTGTTAGGCTGTTGCTTGAATTAGATATAACCCGTGATAATGTACGCAGAGTGGTAAATGCTAATATGTACCTGACGCATGATCTTCGCACATGTCTTGTCAATGATGCTGAGGCAAAGAGACCAGCAAAAACCTTCATCAAAGCCTGGCATCCAAGCATTGTCCCAAGGCTCAACAGCTTACTGCTATTTTCGTCAATTCCATCGTGGAATCGTCTGTTTCCAAAGTTTATGTGTGCTTTGACTCACAAGCCAGAGTGCGCAGCTCGTCTTGTCGTGCCAACTACCCAAGATTAGACCACCACGGCGAGACCAGTGTACAAGACTGCACCGGGTGATGACCAGGACAGCATATAAACACGGCCAGGTCGGCTAAGCTCCTGCCTTAGACTTTGCAGCAAAGGTGCACGTTGTTTGCTTGATGGTGGTGCTTTTGCTGTGCTGATTGCAACTACGTACGTATGTAGGCTAGCACGGGTTTGTGCTGATATATGACATGCCAGAAGTCAACTCCCTAACTAGGGCTGTGCAAACAGGGCATTCAGCACAGCCCTAGATGTGGCACAAAACCTCTGACACGTGACTGCCCATTCCCTGGTTGGAACCCTACTGTACACTCATCGGAGGTATGGTGCCGCTGCTTTTGTATGCCGATGAGTTCATTCTGATGTCTGAGAGTGCATCAGGACTTCAAAAGCAGCTTTATGCATTAGCATGCTTCTGTGAACAGCGTCAACTTACAGTCAATCTCAGCAAGACAAAAATGGTGGTCTTTGAAACCTGGCAAAGTGATGTGTGTGACTTTGTGCTCAGTGGTGCAGCTGTGGAGCGGGTGGAGAGCTACAAGTATTTGGGGTTTGTCTTGCATGCCACCAAGAAACTGACCTTTGGGACAGATGCTCTGGTGGCTACGGCAAGAAAGGCTCTACTTGCTATGAGACGGTGTGCACTTCTGAGCATACGAGATCCAGCTCTGCAGTACAAGCTGTTTGATACTCTGCTGTTACCCATCCTGAGGTATGGTTGCGAAGTCTAGGGAGTGGACACCAAATGCAGTGCGGCAGCAGAAGCTTTGCATTGGGACTTTCTAAGACGTCTTTTAGGTGTCATGAAGTCTACAGCAAACCACATGGTCTTAGCTGAGTTAAGTTGCTTTCCATTGCAAGTTCAATTTTGGCAGCCGATTCTGCATTATCATCATAGGACAATTGCATTAGACAATGTGCGTCTTGTTAAGCTTGCAATGGTTGATGGCTTTGCTTGAACCAGACAGCAGTCAAAGACAGTTGGCAGCATTATCTAGGTGAATTCCTTCATGGTCTCTTAGGACAGCAGCAGCTTTTTCATAATTTTGACATTGCATCTGTCATAGAAAGGGCTAAGCATCAGCACGCATTTGAGTATTTGCAGATATTCAGCACAACAGCTGATGCTGTATAGGACAGTGCAGCCTGAGTACAAATCTGCAGAGTATCTGTCTGTTGTCAAGTGTGTGTCCAATAGAAGGCTAATTAGTAGGTTTAGAACTGGATGCCATGGTCTGCGGGGAGACACAGGCCGCTGTGCAGACGGTGTTCACCTAGATAGGACAGACAGGCTGTGTCTAGTGTGCAAGTTGTTGGATTGTGTGGAGGATGAGCAGCACTATGTTTTTGATCGCCCAGCGTACTGCCATATCAGGTCACAGCATTTGGACCTCTTGCAGCACTGTTGCACTATGGCAGACTTTATGTTTTTGTGTGAACCAAATGCATGTGGTGGTTTCCTTAGGGAATGCTTTGCATGTAGGAAGCAAATTTTGACTGTATGAATTCACTGCATTGAACTTTTTGTCTTTTTGGGTCCCAGTTGCCCCCAGGACATTGAATATATTGATTGATTGACTGATTGACTGACTGACTGACTGACTGACTGACTGACTGACTGACTGACTGACTGACTGACTGACTGACTGACGGACTGACTGACTGACTGACTGATTGATTGATTGATTGATGTAGCAAAAGGGTACGGCCGTTGTCGTCATGGGAATTACAGAGCCCATATGTGCATCGCAGACGTTACAACTACTCCCCCCTCAAAGCACGCTCGTCCTCGAGCGTTCACATCGAACTCAACTCAACTGGAGAATGTTTGATTGGGAGAAATACTCTTTCACCGCGCAGCGGAAAGTCAGGATCAGTGTTGTGCCGCAGTACGCTCGACGAAATCTGCGGCACTGCGTGCAGTATACGCAGTACGCCGCAGTACCGCAGTGTGATGCGGCGAGTTACACTGTGTTGTTGAAACTCAGAGTGGTGCCATTCGACGTCTTTCATTGCGGGCATTCCAATTCAGCAAAGAAAGTTTTTTCCCCAAATATCTTGTTTCTGATTTGTTTGAGAGGGAAGTACTTATAAATCAGCAAGTATAGTATCAAATAATAACTTAATGAATTATTTCAAATGAATAAATACCACAAAATATTCAACCGCAGTACCCGCAGAACGGGGGGTCCTTCGCCGCGTACTGCGCCGCGCGTACTGCGGACTGCGGGTACTGCGGACTGCGGACCTGCGGCACAACACTGGCAGATAGGGTCAACACACGCTCTCCGTTCCGTCCTGTTAAAATGGGTTCAGAAACTACACGGAAGACGCGGCAGCTCACGAGAAGCCATTGATTCCAACAAAGCACTTGCAGCGCAATCTTGCATACATTCTCCTATTGCTCTCGGAATGAGCCAAAGACCGTGTGGCGAGTACGTGGTGCAGCACGGCGACACCGTGGTGCGTATAGCAGAAGCGTATGGGACACTGACCTCAAACGTAATCACACAGGAGCGTCAGTACCCAGACCCCTACAAACTGTTTCCTGGACAAAAGCTTTTTATTCTTGAGCGGGACGCAACCGCACAGACTCAGCACAGACTAGTAGCCGGGGAGACTTTGCAGAGCATCGCTCAGCAGCACCGCATCTCCTTACAAGCCCTGGAGGCTGCCAATACTGACGCTCACCCTGTAAAGCTTGTGCCTGGATCATTCCTGCGCCTACCAAATGATGGTGCGGACATGAAGAGCAAGCAAGAGACAAAGACAGCTTGGATCTAAACAAGACGCTTGTTTGCAGGCGTCAGTGCAAGCTGATCAACTTGCTCAAGCTGTAGCAACTTTCAAAAAGGATGAGCGCACTCTCGCGGGATATACGAGCCCCCATCAAAGCGCCTCTCAATGTTACAGGGCATGTGTCATGCATATTCAGCTTGCTGCAACTTCTGTGTTCTCTTGCTGTCTCTATCATAAGTGGTCTGATAATGGGTAAGACAGAAACTGGTAAGGCAAACACAGCAATAGTTGTGTTAGGTGCTGTTGCTGCTGCTTTGACAACCTTATTGACGAGTCGTGACTATGATGGAAAGGCTGGAGATCTTTGGACATCCATGCTCACAATGGATTTATTGTGCACAGACGTGGACGTGCTCTCATGTGTACTCCAGCAACGGCTTCAGCTTGTGGCGGTTAGTGCCAACATTGTTTCCCAGGCTACTGTAGCCCTGTTGTCTGGCCTTTATTCCTTGCAGCGCTGTGAGCTGACCTCGCCTAAGATGGATATTTACCTCGGTCCTATGTCTGGTTTGCCAGCTTTGAAGAGCTTGAAGCTCTTTGGTGGCATGTTCACAAGTCTCTAGTCTTTTGCTCATCTGACAGACTTGGAGGTTTCGCAAGCAACGGCAATTGTAAGTGGTGTAGACAAGTGCCAGTTTTCCAGCAAGCTACAAAAATTGTGGTGAACAATGGCCTTCTGCATAATATAGATGTGGAAGGACTCAGCGGATGCCACAATTTTCAAGTGCTTACTATTCATGGACACTCCTTTACAAAATCAAAGTCAGCAGAGGATACACTCTCATTACTGAGCTATTGCCACATTCCTCCTAGTATTTCAAAGCTGAGTGCTCTGACTGAGCTGGCCTAGACATCGTGCCTAATGCTGCCCATGCAGACTACCCATGGCTGTATCAGTTTACAGGCCTAGCAGCCTTAAGCAGTTTGCGTATCTTGTACATGTTGCTCAATGAAGATGGGGCTCTTGAGGGTCTTGTATACATCAATATGAAATGGCGACTGATGCACGCATTGCAGCATGTGAGTAGGGTTTACCAGCTCAGCTCAATGGTTCAACTTCCCTGCTGGTTTGGCGCTTTTGGGTCAATTGCATGCTGGTTTAGCACTTTTGCTGTCCATGGTACTACCATAGTATGCTTACAGCTATCTACATTTATTGAGTGACTCTTTCCAGATGTGTGCATTGCACTCACATTTGGCAACATTCACGAACAACTGACAGTCACATCGCTCGTGAACAGATTTACGATCGATCAGTGAGACATGCTCCTGGACCCTGCGTTCCCTGGCTAGGTAGCGTTGTACATGACACATTTCTAGACAGCGTTTCAGCAGATGCTTCTTGACGCATTTCCCATGCAACGCATGCTCTTGTTATACAAGCCTGCCAAATGCGCAGTGTCTTGCAACATGTTTACACCTGTACACTTTGTATTTGAAGCATCTTGCACTGGGCATGCATTACTGTGTGCTGTACGGCACTTATATCTATCATTTTCAGCTGTTGACACACGGCTCAATGTAGCTACAGAAGCTGCCCATACAATACTGGGCCCTAGTATTCCAGGAGCTACATCTGACCAGCACAATTGCATACTAGAAGGATCGATCACAAAAGGGTGTAATGCAACACAGAACGAGGCTGCTCTGCAAAGAGCAGTGCTGCAATTGTCAGGCCTGTCAGTTATCACTTAACAGGCCACGAAGCACTGAAGTTTGTACACGAAGAAGAGCTACTGCATGATGAGGCACAGCAAAGGGCCATTAGGGCGTGATATGGGACACATGTGCACATACAGACAGCAGGTTTGCTCATGACTGCGCATGTGCACTTCAGCGAATGAACAGCACAAATACTGACAAAAACCAGTCTACTGCTGCAGCCCCACCAGCTTCAGCGACACATCCCACAGCTGCTGTGCTGCCTGCTGATCATACACATAGGGCGCATACCCCGGGGTCATGGGACCCCACCCCTCATGCCTGGGGTCATCAGCCACAAAGGGCTCACTCACACTGCAGTCCTCTAAGAACTTACCCCCCTTCCCCTCCCATTGCTTGCCCACCGCAGCCCAAATAGTTGTTGCTGCCCCTTGCTCTGGGCTTTTCATCGCTAAAAGCATGCCAGGTGTCACCATGCTTTTCAGGGTCTGTGGGTCCAGGTGACGAGGGAGGTTAGTCATGATACCGCCAGGATGGACGCTGGTGGCATGAAGACCTTGTGATCCAAAACGCCGCTCAACCTCATTGGTAAAGTAGATCTACAAAGAGCAGCAAACACACTCGGGTGAAAATGAGAGGATGACAGTCAAGAACAAATTGCTGAGAGCGATCAGTCAGCAGTCAACATCAGCTGCCATCAGCTACCACAGAGATGCCATCATCCGGGAAAAGAGAAGACGCACGCCTGTGGGCAAATTAATGTAGCTTGACATGTTCACATCCAGCGACCAACAGGAACAAATAGCAGCAGAGGCCTGACAGCCATCATTCAGGAAGCAGAGAGCAATGACACTGCGATGTCAAGGCAACTGCTTTGCATTTATGGATGCAGAAGCGACCAGCATCGCATTTTGGATTTTGCATTTTACACTGTAAGGTACATGGTACAAAATTGGGCATCACACTATACAATTCACAGCATAGCAGATGAGTCAGTGTGCAGCCAGACAAGCCTTGCAGGCCTACTGACAAACAACATGCAAAGTTGATGCTAACGCTTGTTTGCAGAATAAGCAAAAACTCACATTGGCTGTTTTGGACTGGCCATACGACACCCAGGGGTCATAACCAGCTTTCTTGAGATCCAGATCATCCAAGTGCACCCCAGAAAAGCGGTGGTTGGAAGAAGAAAGGGAGACCACTCGTGAGTTGAACTCAGGGCTGGAGGATGCTATGAGAGCTGGCTTGAGCAGCTGAAACAGCAGGAAGTGTCCCATGTGATTGACGCCAAACTGAGTCTCAAAGCCGTCCTGTGTAGTACCCTCTGGAGTTGCCATCAAACCTGCAAAGCAAACACAAATGCTGTGGCTAGACTAGAACGGATAATTCATGAGTTCCAGTGGTCATTTGGAACACCAATCAAAAAATTGTCATAGTCCAAAGATGTGTGCACTGCCTGAAGTAAGGAAGAAGGTGACAGAAGTTCATGCTACATTGCGATGTGAACCTGTGACAAGATACTCAGAGGCGTGGTAGTCATGGCATCACATGGTATACTGGATGCCAATTGTAACAGCTGCAGGAAACAAAGCCACCATAGGACACCACACAACTAATGTAGCAAGGTCACTTGCATCTTTACACTCTATATTGCCAGTCACTCCAATGTACACTTAGGCGCTGCGTATGCTGCATTCAAGGTAAGCAGAGACCCAGCGCTGAGTACACCCTCTGCTTGTAGCATGTAAAGCGGCAGTAGCATAACATGTGACATATGGAACAGGCAACACTTGCCTGCATTGTTGATCAGGATGTTGAGTTGCTTGCTCTTGCTTAGAAAGTTGCTTGCACACTCCCGAACAGACTGCAGTGAGTCCAGATCCAGCTTCAGGACGTCAATCTTGGCGGTGACTCCGCTGTTGGATGTGACGATGTCGTTGACTACTTCTTGCCCCTTCTTGACGTCTCGTGCAGTGACGAATAGGTGTGCACCGGTAGCGTGCAGAGCGTGAGCTGTCTCGATCCCGATTCCAGAGGAACAACCGGTGATCAAAATGACTTTGTTGGACAGCTTGCCTACCAACTTCTCATCCGCCACAATTGCTGCTGCTGTGGGTCGTGCATCTCCTGGACCTGTGGTGCAAGGAAGCAAAATGTTCCATAGCTGCGACTCAAGGTTACATAGGTCGAGCACATTCTTGCGCGGTCACCGTACTAAAGGTACTGATGCCGCTGTTCCATAGGCATAGAAAGCCAAGAAAGACTGCCTACCGTTGGGCTTTACATGCGCAGCTGCATATCCCGGCATTTTTCTGGTGCACAACACACCGTTTGGCGGTTTGCAGAGCGTTTGCGGACAAGTCGCAGCAACAGCGTGCGGCGAAGAAACCTGACCTCGAATAGTTCTCGAGTGAAACCATTTGCTTGCAGGTTGTTGTGCTCGTGAGAGTTATGTCAGCTTGGTCTGCTGACTTAAGGCAGCTTAGCCTAAGGCTCCGTCTGTTGGATGCCAGCTGAGTTGTTAGTAAACGCATGCGACTTTTGCCAGCTGAACCAGTGGCGTACACAAAGAACCTGGCCAAAGTGTACAGCTCTCGTCAAAAGTGGTGTCCAGAGTCTGAAGCAGGTCTGTTTTAGACTATTGTAGAGCACACAGCTGCCGAGCTATTCGATGCTGCGACTCAGGACAGGTAAACGAC
>JAABUO010007466.1_pt1 | contig 12472 bp, 14 predicted proteins | sample 5559291 | NCBI WGS metagenome assembly JAABUO01 (sample SAMN10711878, study PRJNA513372) | rock metagenome | isolation source: Antarctica rocks | place: Antarctica: Victoria Land, Finger Mt sud
GTCAGGTGCCTACACTCAATTTGCAGAGGTCATTTCGCAAGACAAAATGAAGGTGAGGCAGATTGATCCTGGCAGAGTGCTCAAGCAAATCTATGCCTGCCTTCCTTTTGACCTGCATTCTGAGTGCGGTTGCAACCGATATTTTGCCGTATCCGCTGCTGGTGTTAGACTGCTGGTTGAAAGGCTTGAGCTAGACTGTTGACCCTGAAGATCACTTCAATATCAATCAGCCGAGTGACTCATCGCGTAGTCTGTAGACACGCTGCGCTGAAAATGTGTCTGCAGAGACAGGATGCAAATCAGTCTGACCTGAAGCTGCTTTCAGGGCGGGTCTACGCCACCGTGACTACAGCGAACGTGCTTACTGAACAGGGAGAGCTGATAAGCTTTTGATCAAGCGATGTCTCATCAAGTCACTCTCACTAAGCAAGGTTGTGGTGTTGACCAGTAAGGTTACTGACGCATACACGGGAGGCGATAGCTAAAAAGCGAGGCGTTGAATAGGTTGTACGCGCTGTCCGACAGGCTATTGGATGTTTCTAGAGCAGCGAGCAAAAGGAGACGGCACTGACAGACTTTTTCCCCTCACAAGATATCTTAACAAGCCCTTTGAGCAGATTTGCCATGCTGAGAGAGAGAGAAGTGATTTTACATGCTGTATGCCATGCTGTTTGCGCTGGCGTTACTTTTTCCCAAGTTCCGATCGTTTCCCTTCGTTTCGACTCGCGTGCGAAACTCCTGCTCACTTTCCCAGACGTTCGCGCGACGCCTCTCATGGCCTTTGCGGAAACATTGGTGCCGAGCGTTGCCTACGCTAGTCTCGTATATGCAAAAGAGCGTATGGCTGCTACTGATCAGTCTGCCGCTCACTCCGCGTGATCTTCTTTGCGAAGCCGCAACGCAGCATCCAAAAACTTTTGACAAGGGTCGCACAGGTTAATTCGATGCTGCTGTCCGACTCCACTGTTGCGTTCGCCACCTTCTGCGTTGCGGCAGCTGTGATGGCCCTGTCAGCAGGCCCGGCTTCCGCTGCTGTCTCGTTGCAGTAAGTCTGCCGTCAACCCAGCACTTGAATAAGACATTCAAAGTCATAGATGCCTACCCTGAGCGGGCCGCTGATTGCTGCAGGTCTCCAGTTGCGTCACAAAGCAGCTTGCACAGGGGACTAAAGCAGGAGGCAACTTTACCGTGCGCTGCCTTGCTGCAGAAAGTCCCCACTGTAGCTGTCAGCCTTGCTCAGCCCCAACCTGCATCTGCCAACAACTGAGCGCATGTACAGAATGTTGTTGGGCATCACAGCATCATGGTGTTTGTGACCAGAATACTGACAGCCCTGGCGCATCTGTACACCAAAATAAGCTGGCTTAAGATACAAATCTTCCTCCTGCTGGCTTACGCAGGTACATAGTCCAACTGAAACCGGGCTATGGTACTGGGGACGTCACAGACCTGTGCACTCAGCTTCAGGCAGCAAGGGCTCCATGCTCATACCAGTACAACACAGTCTTTGTTGGCTTTGCAGCACAGGTACGCCTTGTACCATGTTTGTCATCACGTGGATTGCTACAAGGCATTACTGTGACAAACCTGTCAGCAACTGTACTTTTGCATGACAGTTCAACGACCTTGTTGCACGCAGTGTCACAAACATGGTACCTTTCAGATGTCTGTTCCCTTAGAATTTGGCCATCATAACTATTGCTCCTAGGCACCAGGCTTACGTCTGCCCTTGAACACTGACACACTGTATTTTTGGAACCATCGTAAAACCAGTACAAGCACAAGGTGGACATCAACCCGTGAAAAAGCTGTCTTTCTTGTGGCTGCAGCTTACTACTGAGGACTATGCAGCTATGCTGAGTGACTCCAAAGTAAGTCAAGTCATTGCAGACTCTGCTGTGACTCATCAGCAACTGGGACCAGCAGCTGCCACTGCCAGCAGCACTGCTGCCACCCCTACTCCACCTGCACCACCTGCAGCTGCCACAGCTGGCTCCACTGCCACCACCACCACACCATCCATCACCACTGCTGCCACTGCCAGCACAGCTGCAGCACCTGTCAGTCCACCAGGAATGACAGATACCGCTGCTACTTTGCCAGCTGCTGGGGAAGCTGCTGCAAACGCAAGCACTGCATCCAACAGCGCATTTAATGGCACTATCGCAATGCACTCCAGTGAGTTGTCTGTTCAGCACAACCCGCCCTGGAACCTTGACAGGATTGATCAGAAGAGTCGGCCCCTGGATGACAAGTATGAGTGGACCAACAACGGAGCAAATGTCAATGTGTACGTTCTAGACACGGTGAGAAAGCAAGAACTCATGTCCATTATCATTCGCTTTTCTTGGTTCTAATCAAGCTCAACTCACTCTTGTTTGCTATTCCCTATGTGATGGACAGGCATGACTGACCTGCACACCATCTTATTGATGCAGCGTTGAACAGCTTTACGATCTGTGTCCTGCCAAGCTCCTGTTGCTAATAGTTACAATACAGATACATTTAAAGTGTGGGCTTGGCCAACAGCCATCAGGTGTGTGCGACGCAAGTCAGCTCCCTCCAGACAGGCTTGTTCAGAGTATCATGAATGATTTTGTTGATGCTTGGGAGAAACTATATTGCTGACTGTCACACTCATTGCAGGCTTTTCTGGACACCTTGAGAATCACCTACTGGATCTGGGCGGACTTTGCATCCACAACCAGTGCCCTTGCTTATAAACTTTAGGGGACCTATTCAATGGAGGTCTTGTCAACAGCATTGCTTTATTGCATTTTCATTTGCAGAGCTATCACGAAATCAATTGAGGCGGTGCTATACGATCCAGACTTCACCCCATCAGCACGGCTCAACATGGCTGGTGTGCTTCAGCAGTAGCTTCACGGCGAGGCTGGCTCAGACTGATGCAAGTGTCCTGATGCTTATTTCCCCCCTCACCATTGCTTGCAGGGCATCAGAAGTTTTCCTATGACCCCTGCCCAACCTTTCTGGCAGCAGAGTGCAGCACAGCTGCAGCAGAGACATAGCACAACATCTTGGTGAAAGAAGCAATAGCTTTTGCGCACCTACTCAAGGCTAGTTCGCATAAAAACTAGCTACTATACCAACTGACTGCACTATATGCAGGGGGTGAGAAAGACACATCAGGAGTTCCTGTATGACTCATCACTCAACATATCAGGCAGCAGAGCTGTTCACGGTTGGTCGGCCATTGGTGTCCCATCCAACTCAGATGACTGCATGGGCCATGGCACTCATGTCTCTGGCACGATTGGCGGCCTGACGTACGGCGTCGCCAAGAATGCCACCATACATGCAGGTTTGCGGCCTTTCATGCATCCAGAAACAGAAACAGATCTGCAAAAGTTTTGGAAATTTGCAGCCTGTCGCACCAGCTGTGCATCTGCTTGTGTGTGTGTGTGCTTGCCTTGAGTACCGACTCCAAAAAAAAACCAGTGTCAAGCCTGCCTGCTACATTTCTATACCAAAGCTTGTGTTGGTGGATGTACTGAGGGTGCTGTGGACTGGCAGGGCAACAACTCAGGGAAACTCAGATCCACTTCCCATGCCACACTTTGTGTTGGTGGATGCAGTGAAAATGCTGGACTGCCAGGGCAACAGCTGAGAGACTCAAAACACACTTTCTATATGAAACCTTGTGTCGGTGGATTCAGTGAGGGTGCTGGACTGCCAGGGCAACAGCTGAGAGACTCAAATTCACTTTTCATATGATTTTTGTGTTGGTGCATGCAGTCAGGGTGCTGGACTGCCAGGGCAACGCACTGACCTCCAACGTGATAGCTGGCCTGGATTGGCTAGCTCAAAACTTCCAGCTGCCAGCAGTAGCCAGCTTGTCTCTGGGAGCTGACAGCCCAAACAATGCCATGGATGATGCTGTGAAGGCCCTCATTGCCCTGGGAGTCACGGTTGTTGTGGCAGCTGGCAACTTCAATCAGAGTAAGCGTCATCTACCTGGAGAGAGAGACGGAGACCAGTTTTATATGTACATTAGCTGACCAGCCTACAAGTCTGAGGGACCCTGTTTGCCTTCACTGATTGGATGCATTCCCTTTAAATGGACGATTGGTCTAATACATTATTTCTCTTGTTGTGAATCTTACGTCAGAGCTTGTCCTGAGCCAAAGCATGTTGGTTGTTGCGCAGATGCAGGGGACAACAGTATTTGCATGTGTTCCTCAAGATTTAGTCATGCATCACCAGACATGCATTCATGCATCAGGCACATATCCTCCTCAAGAGTTAGTCGCGCACCACCAGACATGAATTCATGCATCAGGCACATGTCCTCCTCAAGATTTAGTCACGCATCACCAGACATGCATTCATGCATCAGGCACATGTCCTCCTCAAGAGTTAGTCGCGCACCACCAGACATGAATTCATGCATCAGACACGTGGGCTCCACAAGACTTAGTCACGCACCACCAGACATGCATTCATGCATCAGACACATGTTCTCCTCAAAACTTGGTCATGCACCACCAGACATGCATTCACACATCAGGCGCATGTGCTCATTGCATACCACACCTTGATACGGAGGGAAGCCCTCAAGAAGGACACCTCTGCCTCGTGCAGATGCCTGTCAGAACAGCCCAGCAGGTGTCCCAGCAGCCATCACCGTAGCGGCTTCAGACATCAATGACACACGGTGGACCTGGTCCAACTATGGCTCATGTGTGGATGTGATTGCGCCTGGCGTGAATGTAGTCAGCATCACAGACACGAGTGATACTGTGATGAACTACCTAGCTACTGGCACATCACAGGCCTGTCCCCATGTGTCAGGCGTGGCTGCCCTCTACCTGCAGAGCAACCCCACTGCCCCACCAAGCCAGGTGAGAAACCCTAGCTGAATTAGGCCAATTAGGTTTGAGTGTCATGATGTGTCAGGCGTGGCTGCCCTGTACCTGCAGAGCAACCCTACTGCCCCAACAAGCCAGGTGAAAACCCTAGCTGAATTAGGCCAATTAGGTTTGAGTGTCATGATGTGTCAGGCGTGGCTGCACTATACCTTCAGAGCAACCCTAGTGCACCAACAAGCCATGTGAAAACCCTAGCTGAATTAGGCCAATTAGGTTTGAGTGTCATGCTGTGTCAGGCATGGCTGCCCTGTACCTGCAGAGCAACCCTACTGCCCCAACAAGCCAGGTGAAAACCCTAGCTGAATTAGACCATTGAGGTTTGGGTATTATGATGTGTCAAGATTGCCCCCATGTGTCAGGCGCGGCTGCCCTATACCTGCAGAGCACCCCTACTGCCTTACTGACTCAGCTCCACAACCCTGGCTGAATTAGGCAAATCAGGTGTACATTTGGACGCCTTAATGTGTCAGGCTTGCCCACATGCTTCAGGCATTGCTGGAATTTACCTGACTGCAAGGCAATCCCACTGACATGCCAAGTCAGATAAAGAGTTCCAGCTGAAAAAGACAAGCCAAAACTGTTTAGAACATCTGCCAGCAGCGCATAGGACGCGTAGCTGGTCTGCTCGCCTGCATGACAGTCTTTCCAAATCAGGACTAGCTTCATCCTGCAGGCAAGCCTGAACAGGTCAGATAGAGCCCAACCTGCCTTGAAATTACATTTAGGTCATTTTAGTCTGTAGGACACCCATACCTTGATGGGGGCTGCGGGTTGTATTTTCCCTAGCTTACCAACATGGCAACGGTTGCAGCTTGCACTCACAGATTGTATAAACTGCATTTGAGAATGGGGTCTCAGGGTAAGGGTGAAGTCTTACGGTAACAGCCAGGTCTTAGAGTAAATCAGTCATGAGTAAGACACCAAGGTACACCTCAGTGCTCACTGCCCAACCTCAGTCTCAGAGTCAGGCTCATCACCATTCAACACACACTCAACACTCTTCACTCAACCTGCGCTTCATCAGCTGATGTGGCGATGCTGCATGTCTCACAGGCTGAGCTTTGTTCAGCTGTGTCATCATCCAAGATCTGTTCACGGCTTGTCAGTGGTGACTCGGTCTGTCTATGTGTACGTGCCCCTCAGGCCCTGCAGGCTCACCAGAACGCATGTGGTGATGATGCTAATGATGATGCTGGTCTGTCTGTGAGTAAGTACCCAGGCAAGCCCTGCAGCAGCTCTACCAGAAAGCATACAAGGATGATACTCATGATGATGCTGGTCTGTCTGTGTGTACGTACCCAGACAGGCCCTTCAGGAAAGATGTAACGATGATGCGTATGATGCCTTGCAGGTGGCCAGCAGTATCATTGAAAGTGCAACACAAGGGCAGATTGTGAATGGGGACTATTCTGGAACGCCTAACAGGTTCCTCATGACTTACTTGGACACATCACCAAGCGTGTCCATCACGCCAGAAGCCCTGCCCCCTGTCATCCTCTTTGCAGGTATGACATACTATGACATGTATATAATATATATATATATAAAGTGTTATATGTATATGATATCAAATGTATCAATAGAGCCACAGTAACATATCCATACATACATCACCATACAACAGACAACACGGTTGTTGTAGCTGACATGCGATGCATGCTGTACATTTTGTCTTTTTGATACAGTTTTGAGTGCAGTCATCTCTCCAGGGATTCTATACAATCAGATCTGCCGTGTCAAGGGCGCATACTTACAGAGAGTTCACATAATGCATAAGCAGATGCATCATATCCACATTGCATATTGCGTGAGCAGATCCGTCACGTCAAAACCACAACAGCATGTATACAGTACTGCAAGACAGAGCACCCTTAGTCACCATTACAGAAAAGTCATCAGCACTGTCATGGTATGTCTTGACGCGCACACTCCTGAAACCTTCAGACTGATTCACATGCAGGGTCCTCCTTCACCAACAGTGCTCAGAGCAACCAGACCATTGTCTTAGCCAACAGTGGTAACACCTCAGTAGGCTTCAATGTGTCAGCTATGCCTTTGGGATTGGTGGCAGATTGGATTGTGGTTGCTCCCACCACAGGTGTGTCAGGAAGAATCATTGCCTGCTTGTAATGCAAAGATTTTGTTGATTACGGAGCAAGAAAGGCACTGAGTAAAAGCGAAACAATTAAAGGCAAGTCAACCACAAAAATCATGTTATTTGCTGTGGCAACTGCTGTGGGCCTGTTGCATCAGCAAATGAGTGGTGTACACTCATCTCCTAAAACCAAAACATGGCCACAACTCTTGCTCCCTTCAGCAAACACATGTACTCATCTCAGCAAAGTTGTGTCTGTCCATGTGTCTGCTAGCCTTCAGGGTGTCTGAATGCTGGTTGCACCCATTACAGGTTGGTATTGTAATATCCATTATCATAGTGTCAATGCACATGTCATGTCTCCTACTTCTTTGCCCGTTTGCAAGCAATCGCATTTCATGGCAACTGCTGCCACTGCTGCTGCTGCCACATCATTTTGCCACTGTACGCTGTGCTGTGCCGTGCCACGCTGTGCTGGCTCATGGGCTGCTGCTACTCCCTCTTGTGCTACTGCCTGTGCAACTCCTCTTACTGCTGTTGCTGCTGCTGCTGCTGTTGATGCTGTTGTCTCCAGTGCTGCAATACTGTCGAGCACATCACTGCTGACATGCTGCTGCTGCTGACATGCTGCTGCTGCTGCTGCTGCTGCTGCTGCTGCTGCTGCTGCTGGTCTGCTGCTGCTGCTGTTGCTGCTGATGCTTTGCTGCTGGTTTTGTTGACATCGTGAGTTTAGTCAATGCAGCTGCTGATACAAATAAGCCTGCTGCTGCCGGGGACACTAGCTCCTGGTCAGTCTCTATACATCTTGACCTTTAAAACGTCAAACATCCTGTGGAGTACATCACCTTGACAATGTTCGTTGTTAGCACTTGCATCAGTGTCAGCACTGCTGCTGCTGCTGCTGCAGGGACAATTGCAGCTGGTCAGTCTCAGGATCTGGTACTGAGTTATGACATCTCGCAGAGCGGCTTTCAGACTCTGCTGCAGGCATCTGTGCTCATCACTACATCTGGACGCCCATCTGCAAAGGTCAGATCAAAACCTTGGGTCACTCTTTTTGCCTTGAACTGAACCTGATTTTGAAGCTCAGCGCATCCCCAGCATGAAGCTACTGCGTGTTGCATGGTGCTCTTCTTATCACATGGTTGCTCAGGCACATGCCCAAGCCTTAGTCACATCTTAGTCGTACTCATCATGATTGCTACCATGAGCCCGAGCCTGCATTCATTTGTTCACTTGTTTGTTTATTCAGCCATCTATCCATCCAGTCATCCATTCACTCACTCACTCACTCACTCACTCACTCACTCACTCACTCACTCACTCACTCACTCACTCACTCACTCACTCACTCACTCACTCACTCACTCACTCATTCATTCTTTCGTGCATTCACTCATTCGTCAGTTCACAAGTGCTGGCCCCTAAGCCTAGGATCAGGTACATACAGTCCTGAGTAGCCCCCAGCATGATGCTCTCTCAGCAGCAACACAACCTGATGCACAGTCACGCACGCACTTGCATGATGATGACGCTTGATTGGCCTAACTCAAGCTCTGTGACTGATGTGCAGGCTTTGACCGCCAGCGCATACAGTTTTTGTCCAGAGTTGCAGAGCGCTGTACCAGCTGCTGCTCACACCACCAGTGTGACCTTCCCCTTGGTCCAAGACTGGAGGCCCATCTCTGGGGACTGGCCGGCACTGATTGACAACAACGGAAGCTGGATCTACTTTGTGGCGCAGATCCAGTCAGTCTCTCTCCAGCCCAACCTGCCTTTTGATGCAGCCAATTGCCTTGTGGTGTAGCCAATTGCCTTCTGATACAGCCAAATGGCCTTGGCGCATAGCCAATTGCCTTTTTGGTGCAGCCAAATGCTTTCCGATGGACACAAGATGATGTTCTCTGGGTACAAGGCTGAGCGCTGTACTTTGAGTGGATCATGAGAGTTGACTTACAGAAGTGAGGTTTGATTGGCAACAATGAGTGCTAGGAACATCTTGTGGCCCAGCTTCAGTCAGATGCCATGTGACTACCAGCCATGTGACTACCAGCCATGTGACTACCAGATCACTAGCTGCTTGTTGGATGTGCCCCTGTCTGCATGATCGTTCCGCCACAACTTGGACAAGATCAGATTTCCAGAGCTTTGCAAGCGCAAGCTTGAGAGCTGCGATGCCTCACCCCGATCTCGTTTTTATTCCTCTCACCATACCAACTTTCTTAACTGAGGGTAATCTCACAGGTCTGTCTGTTATTCCAGCATCTGAGATGGCAGCTGTCTGCACAGCTGCTGGGCTCAGCGTCATGTCACCATGGGTAGGCGCAGGGGCTGTTGACGCAATGTGGGGCAGGGCCAGGGTCAGGGGCTGTTGATGCAACAACAAGCAGGGGCTGTTGATGCAATATGGGGCAGGGGCAGGGGCTGTTGATGCATCAAGGGCTGGGGGCAGGGGCAGGGGTTGTTGATACAATGAGGGCTGGGAGCAGGGGCAGGGGCTGTTGATACAGCAAGGGCGGGGGGCAGGGGCAGGGGCTGTTGATACATCAACCTGCGCAGGCGCATAGACAGTAGTCTGTGCTGGCCATTGCAAAGAAGGCCACTTTCTTGTCACTGACTGCTTACTGATTGGCTGCAGGTTCTCACACCCAGTGGCTGATCTGTCACCATCAGCCTTACTCATCAATGGCGGCCAGGGTACCATTGAAGCCCTAAACAACACAGGGCCGAATGGTGACCTGTGTGGGGGCTTTTCCATCCGGGCAAAAGTGCCCTTCTCCCCCTTGGTCACCCTCCAAACCACTGTGGGGGTTACAGTGCAAGGGGCAGAGGTTGCTGATGTGTATGGCGTCCCCTTTCCGACGTATAGTAACACGTCCACAATTGATCACAGGTAACAACAGTCAGCAGCTGATCACTCCTTCAGCCACGTTCAGGTGATGATACACTACTGTTTTTGAGTCCTTTTGGAGAATTTAGTTCTGCGTCTGTCATCTTGTTGTGATCAGTCTGCAGTGCAAGACGAGAGGTTCTCAGATTTGCTTGTAGGGTCGCTGCTGACTGGCAGGTTTTTAGTGTCATGCTCAGCCTAGCACAACAGCATGGACAGACAGGAGCATGGTTGACATGTCCTTGCAGGCCAGCTCTTTGATTTTCTTATAATACACTTTTGTTGTCCTCAATATGTGATCAGACTTGTTGGCTGGCTCAAGCAGTGTTATCTCTCTGTCTCTCCCTCTCTTCCTCTTGTGCAACTGCAGCTACTCAGATAATCAAAGTCTGTAGACATTATCATTAAAGTGTGGCGCTAGTTTGTGCTGTGTTTGAATTCTTGGTGCAAGCAGCTAGCCATGCCAAAATCTTGAACTAGCCAAGTCACTGTTGTCATGTTATTGCTGGACAACAGACCACTCTTGTCGTCATGTCCTCGCTGGCTGTGACATATACACTATATGGGAATCAGATACAGACCTGCACAACAGCTGCATCCTTCCATTCTTTGACTAGCGACAATGCCTGGTGGCATCAGACCTGAAAGGAGTACCTTTTTTCCAAAGCTACTTTTCTTGCATGGATCTGTTGGCATTTCAACATTGTTGTGTCCTCTATGCATGCAACCTGGCTATGACAAACGCCGCATGAATGCAGGCCGGTAGGACAGCTGTACTCTACTATGCCCTATTCTGGGGCCCAGGGCTTAGTCACATCAGACCAGACAGTGGTGCTGAAGCTCGTTTTCTCAGAGCCAGTGACAGGCATGTCAGCTAGCAGCTTTGTGGTGTCAGGTCCAACATTCAATGGGCCCCCTGTCTCAGGCCTAAGGTTGCTCAGGGGCACCAACTCCTTTTACCACCTGGCCGTCAACCTTCCTGGAGGGTATTACGGCCTTGTTACGGTCAGCTTGCAGGTACAGTGACACTTACCATGAAATCATGCTGTCTATCATTGCAGTCGTTTGTGGGGCTGCTGTTGGATGCAATAGCGCATCAGTCGTGTGGTCACTCAGCATGTAAGCCTGCTGGCATTCGAACTGCTTACGGGTGGATGACTGTGTGTCGCCAGGTTGCTGTGACTGTGTGAGTCTGACTTCCTGGCTTGTTGTGAAAGATGCTGCTTCTGAACGCTTGTTCGTCGCACATCTCAGTGCTGCAACACAGGCTATGCCCGTAGGTGTAGCATTCTTCTTCTACCATTCCTTCATCACTCGTTGAGTAGATGTCTTGCCCTTAGGGTCAGCGATGTACAGTCCTGAGTAGCGCCCCGCGTGAGCTCCTGTTCTGGCAGTCAGCGCACCAACATCTTCTATCACTGCACTGCTGGCACAGTCAGAAGTCCAAGCAATGCAAAATAGGCCTGATAACCACTTTCATCTGTCTCTGAAGCCCCCTTAATCGTCTTTCCCCCCCCCCCCCGTCCCCCCCCCCAAACCATCACAGCTCTGCCCCCCCCTTCCCCAGGATGCAGCCTGAATGCTTTAATCTCATGCCAATCTCTTTTGCCAAAAGGCATGCCCTTTGCTTTGCATCTGCTGTATGTTGAAAGTAATGATGAAGGTGATTGTGAGATGTGACAAAGACCAGGTAAGGGTCAGGACGGCGATGGTGCTTGGGTTTAATCCTGAACACTATGGTTAGGAGACTGCAAGGATCTGCTGCTAAGCAGGCTGCGCGCATTTCTGAACGTGCGTGTGCCTTTGCAGAGTGTAGTGAGAGACACAGCTGGCAATGCAAACTTGCCTGTCAGTCCTTTGACCTTCACCAGAGTTGCTTATCCACTGCTGAGCGGAGAGTGTTATGGAGTAGTGCAGTCCCCGGGACAGCTTATTAGCCTCAACTAGCCATAGACACAGGATGCTCTCACACAGTCCATAGTCTTGCGTCAGCGGCTGAGAGAGTGCTGTTATATGCTGAGCATTGTAGCTCTTGTTTGCACAGCTTGTGGCATGAAAAGCAGCACCGTATCAGTGTCTCCAACACTGTTGTCACCTGATCAGCACCAGGTGTATTATGCATGGTCCAGGTTGCATGGAATTTCTGCAGCCTGTCGAAATTCACAACTGAACAGCAGCAGGAGAGTGTTTCGTGCAACACTGCAAATAATGTTGTTCACCTACTGTAGAGCTTCTAATCAGGTGCGCAAAAGATCGCCTTTGGTCAAGGTCTTGCCGCTTGCAACACCTCAGTGACTTCACAGGTGACTGGTGCGCAAAAGCAGTGCGGGAAACAGACTCACTGTGGTTGCACAAGCTTTGCTTCAACTGACAGCAAAGCTTGCTCAACAAGCAATCTCCTTGTCTTCTGTGAGAATGCTCTGGCTAACAGCACACTGCTTTGCTTCACAAACTGGATACTACAAAAGAAAGCTGGCCTGGTTTTACAGACAGCACTGCCCTCTTGAGGCCTGCTTGCCTATGGCTTTTGCTTGCTGCTGTGCAGCAAACTTGCCCTCCTGCTGACAACAGGTTTCCTAGGTCAACGCACAGTCAGGG
>JAABUO010007467.1_pt1 | contig 12472 bp, 10 predicted proteins | sample 5559291 | NCBI WGS metagenome assembly JAABUO01 (sample SAMN10711878, study PRJNA513372) | rock metagenome | isolation source: Antarctica rocks | place: Antarctica: Victoria Land, Finger Mt sud
ACCAACCGCCAGGGCGGCAAGCGTAAGCCGGCTGGAAGCCGGCGCTCCCAGTAGATACGACGCGTGCCTCAGTGACCAGCGCGACAAAGTGGCGCGCACCCCATTATGCGGCGCATATTGACGCGCAGCCACCCAACATGGGACACTATATCCATAAGGTCACTAAGGAAAAGAGTAAGCGAAGCCCGACGCCTTCAGAGAGCCCCGATATGCTGCGATGGGGCGGCGCGGGCCCGCCGAAAATCGCTTCCGAGCCGCGGGATAACTGCCGGGTCCGTCGCCCGTTACCACGACACGGCGTCTATACGCGCCGGATGAGTGAGCCTGTACGTTTCCACGCGCGGGCTACATAGGGTGGTACCGCGGGCCCCGACCCGTCCCTTGCGAGGGACGGGTTTTTTTTATTATTCAAAGCTGTTAGCAATTAGCGTTTAGCAGTTAGCTTCTCGGGGAGCTAATCATCCCACAAAACCTAATCGCTAACGGCTAACGGCTAACGGCTAATCACTAAGGAGCTACGTATGACGACAATGGAGCCACCGGTCTTCAAGCCGGTCGATCCGCGCCCCGACTTTCCCATGCTGGAGGAAGCGACGCTGGCGTGGTGGCGCGCCAACGACCTCATGGGCAAGTATGTGCGCAAGAACGCGGGCGCGACCGACGACGAGGGTAAGCCCAAGCGCTTCTCGTTCATCGACGGCCCCATCACGGCCAACAACCCCATGGGCGTCCACCACGGCTGGGGCCGCACCTACAAAGACTTGTTCCAACGCTTCAAGACGATGCAGGGCTACGAGCAACGCTACCAGAACGGCTTCGACTGCCAGGGTCTCTGGGTCGAGGTCGAGGTGGAGAAAGAGCTTGGCCTCAACAACAAGCGCGACATCGAGACCTACGGCATCGACAAGTTCGTCGAGAAGTGCAAGGAGCGCGTGCGCACGTATGCCGGCGTGCAGACCGCGCAGTCCATCCGCCTGGGCTACTGGATGGACTGGGACAATTCGTACTACACGATGTCGGACGAGAACAACTACACCATCTGGCTGTTCCTCAAGCGCTGCTATGAGAACGGCTGGGTCTACAAGGGCCATGACTCGATGCCGTGGTGCCCGCGCTGCGGCACCGGCCTCACGCAGGCGGAACTCGCCGACGAGTACCGCGATGTCGTGCACGCCTCGCCCTTCGTCGCGCTGCCCCTCGTCGACCCCGTCGCGTCCGCGCAAGAAGGCGACGCGCTCGTCGTATGGACGACCACGCCGTGGACGCTGTCGGCCAACGTCGCCGCCGCCGTGAATCCCGACCTGACCTACGTGCGCGTGCGCCACGAACACCCGCTCTACGGCGAGCAGGTCTACTGGCTGGCCGAGGGCGCGCTCAAGAACCTCTTTCCCAAGGGCGACTACACGGTGCTCGACCGTGCGCAAGGCCGCGCTATGGTGGACTGGCGCTACCGGGGTCCCTTCGACGAGCTGGCGGCGGTCCAAAACGCGTTGCACGGGCAGCACCGCGTGATCCCCTGGGAGTCGCGCGGCGAGCAGGACAAGGGCGTCAGCGCCGACGAGGGCACGGGCATCGTGCACATCGCGCCCGGCTGCGGCAAAGAAGACTTCGACCTCTCCAAGCGCTTCGACCTGCCCGCGATCGCGCCGATCGACGAGATGGGCGTCTACGTCGACGGCTTCGGCCCCTTCACCGGGCAGTACGCCAACGACGTGGCGCGCCTGGTGTTCGCCGCGCTGCGCGACAAGGGCGTGCTGGCGCGCGTGCAGGACTACAAGCACTCTTACCCGCACTGCTGGCGCTGCAAGACGCCGATCGTGTTCCGCCTCGTCGATGAGTGGTTCATCTCGGTCGAGGAGCTGCGCCCGCGCATGATGCGCGTGGTCGACGCGATCGAGTGGCTGCCCGCGTTTTGCCGCGACCGTGAACAGGACTGGCTGCGCAACATGGGCGACTGGATGATCTCCAAGAAGCGCTACTGGGGCCTGGCCCTGCCAATCTACGAGTGCCCCTCGTGCGGTACCTTCGAGGTGATCGGCGGCGAGGAGGAGCTTAAGGAGCGCGCCGTCGCCGGCTGGGACGAGTTCGCGGGGCACACGCCGCACCGGCCGTGGGTCGACGCGGTCAAGATCGCCTGCAAGGGGTGCGGGGAGACGGCGTCGCGCATCACCGACGTCGGCAACCCGTGGCTTGACGCGGGCATCGTGCCCTTCTCGACGCTGCACTATCGGCACGACAGGGACTATTGGCGCGCGTGGTTCCCGGCGCGGTTCATCACCGAGAGCTTCCCCGGCCAGTTCCGCAACTGGTTCTACTCGCTGCTGTGCATGGCCACGGCGCTGGAAGACACGCGCCCGTTCGAAGTCTGCCTGGGCTATGCCACGCTGCTCGACGAGCGTGGACACCCCATGCACAAGAGCACCGGCAACAGTATCCCCTTCGACGAGGGCGCCATGGAGATGAGCGCCGACGCCATGCGCTGGCTCTACACCGCCCACAACCCGGCGTCGAACCTGCGCTTCGGCTACAAACTGGCCGAGGAAACGCGGCGGCGCTTTATGATCCCGCTGTGGAACGTCTACTCGTTCTTCGTGATCTACGCCAACATCGACCATTTCGACCCGGCGAAAGAGTCGCTGCCCGTGGCCGGCCGCGCCGCGCTGGACCGCTGGATCGTCTCCGAGTTGCAGGTCACGATCGACGAGGTTACACGCGGCCTGGAGGAGTGGGACACCGCGCGGGGCAACCGCTCCCTGGAGTCGTTCGTCGACAACCTGTCCAATTGGTACGTGCGCCGCGGCCGCCGACGCTACTGGCGCGGGGCCGACGCCACACCCGAGGAGGACCGCGACAAGACGGCGGCCTACCTCACGCTCTATGAGGTACTGACGACGCTGGTGCGCCTGCTCGCGCCCTACACACCGTTCATGGCCGAGGAACTGTACCAGAATCTGGTCCGCTCGGTTGATCCGAGCGCGCCGGAGAGCGTCCACCTCACGGCGTGGCCCGTCGCCGACCTGTCATTGGTCGAGCGTGACCTGCTGGAGGCCACGCGGCTGACCCGCCACATCGTGGGGGTGGGGCTGGCCGCGCGCAACGCCAGCAAGATCAAGGTGCGCCAGCCGTTGGCGCGCCTGCGCGTGACCACGCGTACCGCTGAGGAGTGGCAATCGGTGCAGCCGTTCGTCGACCAAATCCTCGACGAACTCAACGTCAAGCGGCTGGAGCGCCTCGCCGATGACGCCGACGTGGCGGCCTATACGCTGCGTCCGGTCACGCCGGTTCTGGGACCGAAACTGGGCAAGCGGCTGCCGGCCGTGATCAAGGCCCTCAACGGACTCGACCAGCAAGAGGCGGTGGCGACGGTGCGCGGTGGCGCGCCGCTACGCGTGCCGGTGGGGGACGAGACGGTGGAACTGGCGCCCGACGAGGTGCAGGTGATGGCGGCGGCGCGTCCCGGCTACGCCGTGGCCGAGGAGGACGGCTACCTCGCCGCGCTCGACACCGAGATCACACCGGAACTGGCCGACGAGGGGCGGGCGCGCGAGTTCGTCCACCGCGTGCAGACGATGCGCAAGAGCGCCGGCTTCGACATCGCCGACTACATCCTGGTGACCTACGCGGCGGCCGAGAACAGCCGATTCGCCGCCGCGCTGGAGCGCAACCAGGACTACGTCGCCGGCGAGATTCTGGCCCGCGAGTCGCGCGCCGTCGCCACGCCCGACGAGGTGACCGGCAGCTACACCGAGACGTTCGACGTCGAGGGGGAGTCGATCACCGTTGGCATCGCACGCGCAAGCCAGTCATAACGCGTGTTTGTAGGGGCATATCGCATACGCCCTTATGGTCGGGTCCGACGGCCACGTTGGAGCGCAACGGGGACTACGTCACCGCGAGACCTTGGCCCGCGCGTCGTGCTCCGTCGCCACACCCGAGAGTAATAGACGCGACGTATACTCAGGGTATAGTGACATGCAGCATGGAGGTACGACAATGTCTTCCGTATCCGTTCCTGAGAAAGTGAGAGAAGTGGGTAAGATAGTCACGCCGCTCATCATTGCCAACCGCGGCGACCAAGCCCGCGCCGCCGCCGGCGATATTCCCTCGGACCAGGTCCGCACCGTGACCCTCGACGCTGTGATCGTGGACACAGGCGCCACCACGCTCGCTCTGCCCGCCGATATCATCGCGCGGCTGGGCCTGACCGTCCGGCGCGAGGTACCCACCATGACAGCCACCGGACCGAGTACGGCGCGCCTGTGCCAGGATGCTGCGGTCACGCTGCTGGGCCGCGAGGGGACCTTCGATTGCCTAGAACTGCCGGCGGGGATGGACGCGCTTCTGGGCGTCATCCCCATGGAGACGCTGGGCTTGGAACCGGACCTGCGCAACCAGCGGCTGCGCCTCTTGCCCGAGGAACCCGGTGACACCTATTACACCATCTATTAAGGTTGGCTTCAATGCGCGCCTATTCCCCCATGATTGGCGTCCGGCCAGAGAGGAGATCGCATTCGCGCACGCGCATGGCTTCAGCGCGCTCCAGTTTCGCGGCCCCGTGACCGGCCTTGACGCGGCACGACTCGGCGATTCCTTTGCCGCTGTCGCCACTGCCCTCCGCGCGGCGCGCCTCATCGCGGTGATGGAGATCGTTGTGCCGGTCGATCGCGCCGGGCAGAGGGCGTCCGGCCCAACGCCGCTTGACGCCCTCCGCGCGAATCTGCCCGCGATCACCGCGCTCCCCTGTACGCACGTCCACATCCATGCCGTACCGGATGAGCCGATGGACGACGCGGCGCTGGACATCGTGGAGGAGAACGTTCTCCCACAGTTCGAGGCTGCCGTTGCCCTTGGCAAGGAACACGGGTTCCGCTTCGGCTTCGAGCACAATGAGCCGTCCCTCGGACTCTTCGGCACGCCCGATAGATGCGTGTCAGCGCTGGCCGCCGTCCCCGACCTTGGTTTCGTCTGGGACTTCAACCACACGATACCCGCGCATCTCGACGGCTTTTTGGATTTGGCGTCGCGTATGACGATGCTCCACATAGCGGACACGCCGCTACCGGCGGTCAACTATCATTTGCCGCTGGGTTTGGGCTCCATTGACGTGGCGGCCTATTGCCGGACGCTCCTGGCACGAGGTTTCCAGGGGCCGGCCATCCTGGAAATTGGCGGCCTACCGCAATCGGGCGGCTTTGGGCGCGACACCGACGCCGCGCTCATCGATTCCCGCGAACGGCTGGACGCGGCCATTGCCACAGTGTCAATCGTGGAGGCGGCGCGGCAGTACCCGTAGTATGGCCCCGTAGACGATGCGCTACTCGAAGGCGGCGGCGACGGGACAGCGGAAGCCCGGCAGTACGTCTTCGCCGTCGAGGTCATCATCCAGCGTCAGCACGCGTTGAGTCTGATCATTGGGACGCCACACATCGATCGTTTGGCGCGTGGGCCACTGTATCCAGCACAGACGCACGCCCCGACTCGTCCAGAGCCTCGCCTTGTCGGCCATCTCATCGCGCGTCTGACTACCCGAGGCGATCTCGTACACGAAATCCGGGACGACCTTTTTGAAGGCAGGCTTACGGCTCGGCGCGGGCACACGGTCGGTCCGCACGAACGCGAGGTCCGCGCCAAGCACGGTCTGACTGGGATCGCCGGGACGCGTGATGTCGAATCCCGTTTCGGCGATGTACGTGCGTCCCAGTTTGTTGTCGTACACATGGTTCATGACGAGGCGGGTCAGGTTCGAGCCGAGCGCGCCATGATCGGTCGCGGCAGGGGCCACGGGTACTAACCTCCCCAAAACGAGTTCGTAGTCTTGATGCGCGGGCATGGCGGCAAGCTCGTCCGCGGTGATAAGCCGGTCGGCGTAGACAGTTGGGTAGGTCGTCGTCTGTGCCACCATCGAGCAAACTCCTTATGCGCCATGAATACTATATCCTTTAGCGAATGACGCGTATATGAAGCCCAACGGCAAGGTTTTTCCACGCGCGATCGGTCGTCAAGACCGTCGCGCCGAGACCCTGGGCGCAGGCCAGACAGGCGCGGTCGCCAAGTGAAAGTCCGGCGGCTCGTGTGAGTGGCCGCAGGGCTCCCGCCGCGTGTGCTTGAGCCTCGTCGAAGGCTATAACGGGAAGCCCGAGGGAAGCCACGGTGGCCCTGCTCTCTTCGACGGTGGAAGACTCGGTTAATTTGGCGATGACCTCCGACATGTTGACGGAACTGATCACGGCGTGGTCGATGTCCGCCTTCACCGCCGCGGCTCCCGGCTCATCATAGAGGAGCGCCAGTAGCGCCGATGCGTCTAGAACAACGCTCGTACTATTCACGCGCGGCTTCCGCACGTCGTTCGGCGATTAACTCCTCCGACACCAGCCGCCCCTCCGGTTTACGGTCGCGGAGAAAAGCCTGCGCACGCTCGATCGCCGCCGCACGCGTCGTCATGCGCACTTCGCCATCCTGTAACGACAACAGGATCTCACCCCCCGACTCCACCCCTAATGCGCGCCGGTACGATGCCGGTAACACAAGCCGTCCGTTCTCGCCCATTTTTACGGTTACTGTTTCCACATGACACCTTCCCGGCATTTACCTTTTTTTTAGTTTATACCACAAAATATGTCGTAGCAAATAATGCAAACCATACCACGCCAGCTACTGTATGCCATGATGCGATTGGAACTGGTAACCGCGACGGCTACTCGAAGGCGAAGGCGGCGACGACGGGACAGCGGAGGCGTCGCGTCACCACCTGCTTTGCATCTATCATTGCTATACTGAAGTGATTTCCTCACCACATCGTGGGGCGCGCGTGAGTATGCGGAGACGGACGACAGACTACGGATTATGGATACACCCAAGACGGCGTCATCCCAATCATCCCGGCCATCTTCCTCGGACCAACCTGGGGCGGGAAGCGCGTCGCGCCTAGGCGTGGAGGCCCGCGCCGTGGTTGTGCTGTCTGTCATCGTCGGCATGTTGGCGCTGCTCTATGCGCCCATCTTCGCGGAATTCGTTAAAGCGTGGCTGGCCTACCCGGAATACAATTTTGCCCTGCTCGTACCGCTGACGTCGGCCTTCCTGCTATGGCGGCGCTGGGCTACGCTGCGCGCGCAGCAGGTCCGCCCAGCGGGGCGCGGCTTTATCGTGTTGGGTGTGGGCTTGTCCGTGCTTCTGCTAGGGGTGGCGACAGGCGTGCATGTGGTCCAGGGCCTGTCGTTCATCGTCGTGGTGTTGGGGTTGGTCATGCTGCTGTGGGGGCAGGGGGCGGCCCGCGTGACCCTGTTCCCTGTCGCCTACCTGGCCTGCGGGCTGGGGCTCTATCGCGGGCTCGCCAGTTCGCTCGGATTCACGATGCAGGGAATCACGGCGCGCTACGCCAATGTACTGGCCAACGTGTTGGGCGCGCCCTCCCATCGCGATGGGCTCCTGCTCATCTTAGGGCATACGCATTATCTCGTCGCTGAGACGTGTAGCGGCCTGAGTTCGCTGCTCTCGCTGTTGGCGCTGGGCTGGCTGCTCGTGGGAGAGGGGCGGGGTACGCTGTGGTTCAAGAGCCTCTTGTTCCTGGCTATCGTGCCCCTGGCGCTGATCGCCAATATCACCCGCGTCGCTCTCGTCCTGGTTATTTCGCGCGACATCAATCCGGCCGTCGCCGAAGGCTTCGTGCATACCCTGTTTGGGGAGATGATCTTCATCATCACCCTGGCGTTGCTGCTCGCGGTGCGCGCTTTTATTATGCGCCTCGACCGATCCGCGGCACTCCCATCGCCACAGCCCTCTTAACGTTAACGCGCCCGCGGGCGTGCCGCATCTAATTTGCCGCACTGTCGTAGTAATTCTTCAGTAATGAGCGCATTATTGTGGCGAGACGCCGCTGCCCTTTACGTTTCTATGACCCATGTGCTATTGTCAATCAGATTACACTGAGCTACTGGGAGGGATGCGGCGCCGTCAGCCGTACGCATAAGACGTAAGTTATACGAATAATTAGTATAGTATGGAGCTGAATGGAGGCGTGTCGTGAGATTGCGTGGATGGCAGGCGATCATCGTCGTCCCGGTGGTTGTCCTGACGCTCGTGACAGCGGCGCCTGTCATGGCGCAACACAGTTCGTCGCACGCGCAGTCGCACGCGCGAGGGAATGTCGGGGGTATTGGCTTTGGACCGACGACCCTTGTCGAAGACCAGCGCGAGGGCGCCGAGCCGGACGTCAAGGTCTGCGGGCCTGACGCTGCGTGGAGCTACAGCAACTGCGGCCTCGATAACCCCTACGTCAGTTGGCCCTTCGGCTTCAGCACGACCAGCAGCTTCATCTCACGCTCGGAAGACCAGGGCAAGACGTTCAAGCTCGTGCCCAATAACCTCGCCACCGGCAAGCCGACCGCCTGCCCCGGCGGCGGTGATACCGACCTCGGCGTTTCGCCGGGCGCCACGCAGGCGCAAGACCTCCTCTCGTTCATCGACCTGCAGGGCCTGACCAACTTCTCGTCCGGCACGTCGCCGGACGGCGGCAAGACCTTCACGGGCAACTGCGTCACGTCGCTCGCGGCTCCGGTGGACCGCCAGTGGTTTGGCTTCTACAAGAACCAATCCACCGCGTCGACTGCCGCCGGTCTGGGGAGCGGTCCCGCCGCCTACCTTGACTACGACGTTGTCGCCGGCGCGACCACGGCCGCCTCCTGCGCCAACAACGTTGGCGGCAATGTGTTCGTGGTCCAGAAGTCGACCGACGCCGGGTTGACCTATGGGGCGCCCGTGGTGGCCGACTGCAACGACGGCATCGCCGGCAACATGCAGGTCAACCAGACCAACGGACACGTCTTCGCTATCCACAGCGCGTTCAAAGACGCCGCGAACCCCGGCGCGACCGACGTTGTGACCGTGAACAAGTCGACCGACGGCGGTGCGACGTGGACCAAGACCGTCGCGTTCACGCCGACCGTACCGTCCTGCAGCCCCGACTGCACGGTCGGGCAGGACTTCGCCGTCCTCGCCATCGACAAAGCCGGCGGCCTCTACGCCGTCTGGTCGCAGGCCACCGTCAACATGACCAGTACCATCACCGGCCCCAGCCACATCTACTACGCCTACTCCTCCAATGAGGGCGCCACCTGGACCGCGGAGCAGCAGGTCGACGCCGCCGCGACGAACGCGGAGACGGGCCAACCCACCGACGTCGACATCTTCCCCTGGATCGCCGCAGGCGACCCTGGCAAGATCGACGTCGTGTGGTACGGGACCACCAGGGCCAATAACGCCGCGCCCTACGACTCGGGCAGCCAGATGACCGACTGGTTCCCCTACCTCACGCAATCCTCGAACGCCAATGGAAGTGGCGCGACCTTCAGCACGCCCGTGCCGGTCTCGCAGCATCCCAACCACAACGGCGGCATCTGCACCATGGGCATCGGCTGCACCACCGGCGGCGACCGCTCCTTGGCCGACTTCTTCCAGGTCGACGTCAATAAAGCGGGCGGCGCCGACGTCATCTTCGCTGACACCTCCAACAACAGCAACACCAGCGCGAGCGGCAACCAGTCCGCGCTCGTCGACGAAGTACGCCAAATCAGCGGCCCCACCCTCTTCGGCCCGACCCTGAGCGGGACCGCGACGACCTGCGCCGCCGTCACGGCCACGCCCTGCCAGACCGACCAGACCGGCGACGCTAGGTATGAGGCCAACGGCGTCGTCAACGGCAACACGCCCAAACTGGACATCACCGGCTCGTCACTCAACATCAGCCCCACCGATCCCCTGAGCCTCGACGTGCGCATGAACATCGCCGACCTGAGCGCGCTGCCCAGCGTGGCCGATTCGTCCATCAACGGTAACAATCAGTACGTGGATTACCTGACGAGCTGGAACTACCATGTGCCTAGCCACGGGCAGGCTGACTATGACTCGACGGGAAATATCTACTATGCCTACCTGGAGGTCAATCGCGCCACCGGAGCCGTCACGGCCTACGACGGCAATACCTGCGGTGTGCTCGCCGGGACGCGGGACAAGTTCCTCGTGTATCCGGGCCAGAACGCCATCAACTACAGCGTCATCACAGGGACATTGGGGATGCCAGCGGGGACGATTGACCTGTACGTGCCGCGCGCCGACGTGGGCAATCCGGCGGCGGGAACGTCGCTCTACAGCGTGACCGCACACACCGTCGGGCAGACCGCGCCGGCGGGACCGAATAACTGCAACACCGCGACGAACCGCACGGCCAGCATGGGCAATAACTCGGACGCGACGGGGCAGCTCTTCGATGTGTACGACAAGAGCCCGGCCTACACGGCCCAATTAGTGAGCCCGACGGGCGCGGGCACGGGTGGGACGCCCACGGCTACTCCTGAGCCCGGGAGCGGCGAGCTTTACGGAGTAGGACTTGTAGCTTTATTGGCCGGCGCGCTCGCTTGGCGCCGTCGCGCTGGCCGCGCCCATGGCAAGAAGACAAGCGTGTATCAGCCCGATAGGACGTAACGCTCCGATGATGACCGATAAGAGGTGCGCGCGGCGCGATCTGCTGAAGAAGGCGATCGTCGCCGGCGGGCTAGTCTATGTCGTGCCGCTCGTGGAGACGTTGCCCGCGCGGGCCGCGGGCGTGGCGCCCCTGAGCGCGCCACCCAGTAGCGACCCCCCTCAGGCATCGCCTGACCCCTCGGCCACGGGTTCCGCCACGCCGGGCGCGTCAGCGACGACCGGCTCCCCTACGCCGGGCGCGCCGGCCACAGGCTCCCCGTCGCCGGGTGCGCCGGCCGCGAGTTCTGCTACGCCGGGCGCGTCGGCCACGGGCTCCCCTACCGGGAGCGCTGTTCCGGCGGCGAGTACCACGGCGCCCACAGCCTCTCCAACCGGGAGCGTTGTGTCCAACGGGAGCGTTTCCGCGCCTTCCCTGACGACGGCCACTGCGACGCCTGGCGGCACGATGGTAGGAGGCGTCCCCGCGCATGGTAGCCCCATGCTCGCCACGCTGTCGTCTACCGGCACTGCGACACCGGGTACGGCAGGTGTTGCGCATACGACGGCCGGACGGACGGCTACTGCGTCGCCCTCGGCATTCACCTCGCCGGCCTCCCCTACGTCTCCCGTTGGGAAAGGCACGATGATACGGGCGACCGTGATGCCCGCGCACACCGCGACGGGGACCGCCGGGCCGTCCACCGGCGCCGTGACCGGGGGCGTCCCAACGCCGACGCCGACGCCGACGCATGTGGGGGTAGGGGGCGCCGCGACGCCGACGCCGACCGGCGCGGTGCAAGGCGTTGTAGCGCATGGTGGCGCGGCGCAAGGAGGGGCCGCGAGCGCCACACCTACACCTGTCCAGCCGGTCCAGGTGGCGCAACAGGCGGGACCAACCGCACAAGCAACCGCACAAGCGACTGCACCGTCGCCGCTGGCATTGCCGCTTACGGGCGGCGCCGCGGGGGGAGGATAGGTTTTATGCTCTACATGAAAGCGCGTCTGGCGCGCGTCCTGATCGTCGTGGCCCTCGTGTTTGTGGTGATGGCGGGGATCGGGCTGGCCGCGCGATCGCGATCAGCGGGGCCAGCCGTTGGGGTGCGTCGCGTCGCCGTGCGGCCTACCATGGCCGCGACCGTCGCGGGTGGACAGCCGCCGGCTACTCACGCGCCGGTCCAGAAATATGGTAGCGCCGGCCGCGGGCCGACGCCGACGGTTGTCGCGCGTCCGCGCCCGACGTTTTCAGCGCCAGGGACACCGCGCGACACGTCGTCGCTAGGGCGGCGGGCGGCGTTATCCACGGGTGACACGGGCGCGTTCCCACAGACCACGAGCGGGCAACGCTCCGCGACAGCGCTGTTCGACCCCTATACACCCAGCGCATCGATCACCATCCCACGTCTGAACATGCGCGCCCCCGTCTACGAGCGCGGTATCGACGCGGCGCGGCGGCTGCCCATCGCGCCAGGGTATGCCGTGACGCACTATTGGTACTCCGGCGCCCTGGGCCGGCCGGGCAACTACGTCGTCTACGGCCACGACGACATCGAGGGTAACGTCTTCCAGTACCTGCCCATCGTGCGGGTCGGTGACCACGTCTATCTGGACAGCGGGGCGCGCCGCTACGACTACCGGGTCGTCGCCCGCACCATCGTGTCGCCGCGCGACATCGCGGTCATGGCCCCGACGCGCACGGCCACGCTCACGCTGATCAGCTGCTATCCCTTCAATGTCGATTCGCAGCGCATCGTCATCACGGCCGCACTGGCACGTTAAGCGGCGTGTATCGATCGTTTTCGTGCGTTGGTCGCCAGGAGCAGTTTGACCGCCCCTGCCTCGACCTGGACTGCGCTAGCAGCAGCCCCAGCGGCGCGCCGACCAGCCAGGACGCCTTGATCGAGGCGGTGGCGGCGGCCAACCCCCACACGGTCGTGGCGCTCAACTCGGGCGCGCCCTCTCCTACTGGAATACCAGCGCGCACAGTTGGAGCGTGCAGACCGGCGCGTTCACGGTGACG
>JAABUO010007470.1_pt1 | contig 12470 bp, 13 predicted proteins | sample 5559291 | NCBI WGS metagenome assembly JAABUO01 (sample SAMN10711878, study PRJNA513372) | rock metagenome | isolation source: Antarctica rocks | place: Antarctica: Victoria Land, Finger Mt sud
TGCTGCTGGCGTCGGGACCGGACCCGCGCCACTTAACCAAGCGCGGCGTTCGCTTGGCCGCCACTCCTGCCGTGAACAATCCCAAAGAAGCCACCATTGTTTCCGTAGAAGGCGGCACCTGGCGGCTGTTCTTTGAGTATTCCGAGAGCGGCGCATCTAAAATTGGCATCGCATCTGCGCCGTCGGTGGACGGGCCGTGGACGGTCGGCAGCCCGCTGTTTGGAGCGCGGCCCGGCCACTGGGACGCCTGGCACCTCAGCACCGGGCCGATGTTTCAGTCCGACCCCAATCGCCCGGTTATGTTCTACAACGGTGCGACGCAGGACGCCCACTGGCGCATCGGCTGGGTGGCGTTTGACGCTGAGTATACGCAGGTCGTGGACCGCTGCGACAAGCCGCTGATTGTCCCGCCGACGCCCCAAGCCGGCCACACGGACATTGCGTTCGCGGCCTCGGCGGTGGAAGCGGACGCGATTTTCTTATACTACAGTGTTGCCGACCAGGACATGGTTCGGGCCGTTATCCGGCGATCCTAATAATCGCGCAAGTTCAGCCGCAATCACGCAAGTTCGTGGTACTATAAATTGTTCACCGAGAACGCCGTCACCGAAACTTGTGCCGGTATCACCGCGCTTTGAGGCGCGAGAAAGGACTAACCCATGAAGTTACTGACACTCGTCGCGGCGTTCGCCGTGCTGGCCGCCGCTTCCGTCACCGGAGCCTCGGCTCAGACCATGCACCACATGATGCACCACAAGATGATGCACCACAAGATGATGCACCACAAGATGATGCACCACAAGATGATGCACCACAAGATGATGCACCACAAGATGAGCCATTCTATGATGATGCATCACAAAATGATGATGCACCACAAGATGATGAGTCATTCCATGATGATGCACCACTAAGCATCATTTTCTGCCGGACGCCGCTGCCCACTGCGGCGGCGACCGGCTTCTCGCTTGGAAAGATTTTCGCCATGGCAACGACAACAGTGCGGGCAGTCCCCGCCGCCGCCGAGACGGTTCCGGTCGTCCGCAAGCATCACTGGCTGGTGCGGGTGACGCACTGGGCGAATATTCCGCTGCTGACCGGGCTGATTCTGAGCGGCCTGTCCATTTACTGGGCCGCGCCCGTTTATAAGCACCATGCCGATGCAAACGGCAACGAAGACTATTTGAACGACGTCGGTCTCTGGATCGCCCGGCATGAACCCTGGCGAGCCTCTTATGGGACGAATGACAACTGGGTTCCGGGAACGCACTACGCGAACTCCTGGTTTTATGACCACTTCAGCCTCGGCACGGGCATTTTGTCCACGGCGCTGAACCTGCACTGGCTGTTTGCCTACTTGTTCATGCTGAACGGCCTGCTGTATTTAGTCGGCCTCGGCCTCGGCGGCGGCTACAAGTCGCTGCTGCCCCGCAGCACAGACCTTAAAGAAGCGGTTCAGATGCAGATTTATTATGTCGGCCTGCCGTTTGCCAAGATTTTGCGCCGTCCGTGGCATCACCCGGTCATCACGACCAAGTACAACGCTTTGCAGCGTCTGGCGTACTTTTCGATGCCTGTTTTCGGCACGATTTCCGTGCTGACCGGCTGGGCAATCCATAAGCCGCAGCAGTTCGGCTGGCTTCAGGCCATATTCGGCGGCTACGATTATGCCCGCGTGTGGCATTTCTGGCTGATCGCCATCTTCGCCGCCTTCGTCGTCCCGCACGTCATTCTCGTGGTTGCCGACGGCTGGGACACAATGCGCTCGATGATTGTCGGCTGGTCGGACCGCACCCTGCCGGAGAAGTAGCCTGCTGCAAGATGAAGTTTGACTATTCTTTAGACTACAAGCATCTTGACCTGCGGGCCCACCCGGAGCTATACCGGGTCGGGGTCGGAGAACAGGGCGTCCTGCTCGTCGAGCCGTACAAAAGCGAAATCCTGCCGTTCTGGCGGTTTGCGACTCCGGACGCCGCCCGCGAGTCTTCCGAAGCCGTCACCGAGATGTTTCACACCTACAAAGCCGCCGGAGACTTCGTCGGCATGGACATGGCCCGGAAGTTCTTGCAGATGGGCATGACCCGTTCCCGCCGCTACGCAAACCATAAAGGCGGCAAAAAGTATGAAGGCCCCGTGCCGGAAGACAAGCGCGGCCAAAGCGGGGCGCATGGGCGCGAAACACTGCCGTATATTGCCGACCCAATTAAGGCCGAATCAGCGGCAATCTTCCGCACTGCCTGGGAAACCGCCAAAACCGATCCCGATTACCTGCGGCTGATGCAGGCGCATAAAGCAAAATACGGGTAGACATTGGCCGAAATCAAGCTACTACATAAAATCCGCCTCGTTGCCGAAGATATACTACACCAGCATAGACACGAGTATTGCGAAAGTGTTTGCGAAACTTTTGTAAAAGTGTTGACAAAGTTTTTGCAAAGTGTCAAACTAATTGTATAACATTGCGTTATAACGCAACACACTTTGCTGCTGTGAATGTAGGGGCAACATTCCGGCATCTCACACAGCAAAAAGAAGGAAACCGCTTGGCGGCGGCCCCCTTCTTCTCGCCGAACCTTAAATACCGAGGTATTGAAGAATTCGGCAAACCGCAGCGATTGCAGATACAACCGCCGCGATGGTCTGCGCGATTGGTCGGACTTTGACAAAAGCCCGTCGCAGATTCTTGGACATGGGAGAGACACCTCCTTTCTGTCCGTATAGGAAAGACAGCCCGTTCTATGGGCTGTCTTTTCTACTTTACCTCTTTTCACTTCCTAAAGCAAGCAAGCGTGGTCAGGCTGAAGCGTTTGACAATTCCCGTCAAAAATGCTATCCTGCATAAGTAGACGCGGCCCCGCGTCAAACTGTATGGCAAGGCGGCACTCATGTCTTCCTCACTCGGTACATTCTCCCTGGTTCTGCACTCCCACATCCCCTACGTCCTCGCGCATGGGCGCTCGCCGCACGGCACGGACTGGCTTTCGGAGGCCGCCGCCGAAACCTACCTGCCGCTGCTGGATGTCTGCCATCGGCTGATTTTGGAAGGCGTTTCGCCCAAGATTACGCTGGGGCTGACCCCGGTGCTGGTCGAGCAGCTTCGTGACCCGAGCTTCCAGGACGAGTTTTCCCACTACTTGAGAGGCAAAGTCGAAGCCGCGCAGGCCAATCAAGAACAGTTCCGGCGCGAAGGCAACTACCATCTGGCTTATCTCGCCCGGTACTGGGAAGACTGGTACGGCGCGGGGCTGGCAAGCTTTGAGGGCATCTACGAGCGCGACATTGTCGGGGCGTTTGCGGCTCTTCAGGACGCCGGACACATCGAGATTATCACCAGCAGCGCCACGCACGGCTACTCCGCGCTGCTGTCTCAGGACACCAGCATTCAGGCTCAGGTCAAGACCGGCATTGACGCATACGCACGCCATTTCGGGCGTAAACCCAGCGGCTACTGGCTGCCGGAATGCGCGTATCGTCCGCGCTACCACTGGTCGCCGTCGGTCGCCGTTCCCGATGTCCCGCGCACTCCCGTTCTGCGAAAAGGCACCGACGAGTTCTTGGCCGAGAACGGCATTAACTACTTCTTTGTCGAAGGCAGCCTTCTGCACGGCGGCGAGGCTTTAGGCGTGTATGCCGACAAGTTCGGGCCATTGCAGCAGTTGTATAAGCAGTTCCAAAAAGAAACGGTCGAAGTCAAGTACCGGCCCTATACGACTTACCGGCCTTATTTAGTAGACTCGTCAGGGCTGGTGAAACACCCAACGCTTGCCGTGTTCGGGCGCGACGCCGCCACCGGCCAGCAGGTCTGGAGCGGCGAGCATGGCTACCCCGGCGATGAATGGTACTTGGAGTTCCACAAGAAGTTTGTCCGCACCGGCGAGAAGTCGCTGGGCCTGCGCTTCTGGCGCATCAGCGCGGACAAAGCCGACATGGACGCCAAATCTCTGTATGAGCCGCACCAAGCCGAAGAGCGCACGGCGGCCCACGCCGCGCATTTTGCGTCACTCGTGAAAGAAACGCTCCAGGCGCAGCTTGATCCTCAGCTTAACCCGAACCCAATTATTACGTCGATTTATGACACGGAGCTGTTCGGTCACTGGTGGTTTGAAGGCCCCCAATTTCTCTATCACGCCCTGAAACAGATCGCGTCCGACCCCGAAATCACGCTGCAAACCGTCAGCGAGTATCTCGCCGAGCATCCGGCGACGCTGCCGGTGACGCTGCCCGAAGGCTCCTGGGGCGAAGGCGGGTTCCATTATATCTGGCTCAACGAGCAGACCGCCTGGTCTTGGAAGCTGGTCTACGAAGTGGAAGCCGAAATCGCCCAGCTTGCCCGCGAGTACGCCGATAACACTGCCGCCGCGCCTATCTTAAAACAGGCCGCCCGCGAAGCGCTCTTGCTGATGGCTTCCGACTGGCAGTTCTGCATCTCCACCGGCGGCGCAAAAGACTACTCCGAAGTGCGCCTGCGTAACCACTACGACAACTTCCAGGCCCTTGCCGCCCTGACCCGTCGCGCCGCAAGCGGCGAAACGCTGTCCGTCGGCGACTGGAAAAACATCGCCGAGTGCGAAGCCCGCGACAGCATCTTCCCCGACATCGAGCCGCAATGGTTCGCCCGCGTCGAGCATCCGGCAGTGGAGCAGAGCGCATGAGCGATCAGCCTTATCATCAGAGCCTGCGCCTGAAGAACTTCACGGCGTTTGCCGCCGCCGAGTTCGATTTCGTTCCTGGAATTAACGTCTTCGTCGGCGAAAACGGCACGGGCAAAACCCACGTAATGAAGGCGCTGTATGCGATGCAGCTTACGCAGTCACGCCAATCTCGCTCAATTCGCACAACGCTTGAAGACCTATTTCAAACTAAAAACGTCGCAGATGTCATTCGGATAGGAGCTAATCAAACTGTAACCGCTAACATTAATGGCTCCTATGCGGGCGATAAGTGGACTTATGTAATCCAGCGCAGTGCCTCAACCGGAAGACACGCTGAAGTATCCGTTGATAACTGGATTTTGGGAGCAGAACGGCCTGTCTTCATTCCTGCGATTGACATGATGGGGCATACAAAAGGCTTCACGGAAGCCTATGATGAAGTCCGACTTGACTTTGACCTTACCTGCCGCGATGTCGTGAACTTGCTGAGGCTAGAGCGCAGGAACGGCAATTCGCAAGCGCTGTTTGATGAGAGTTTGGATGAACCACTGGCCCGCCTCCTGAACGGAAAGATTGAGCGGGATGACGAGGGACGCTTTTATCTCGCCACTAAAGCGGGACGGCTTCCGATGCCGATGGTTGCGGAAGGACTGCGAAAAATTGCAACACTGATTCAGCTTGAACGCAACGGTTGGCTCACAGCAGGCACGACGCTTTTTTGGGATGAGCCGGAAGTCAATCTCAATCCTATCCTCATGGGCGAAGTCGTCAGCGCGATCTTGGCGCTCACGCGCCGGGGTATTCAGGTATTTCTGGCGACACACAGTTACGTTATCTTGAAGGAGATTGACCTGCAAACACGCAAAGAAGACACTGTCCGTTATTTCGCATTCCAGGGGAGCGAGAAAGGAACAGTAGTCAATGCGACCGAAGATTTCGCGCTGCTTTCACCAAACCCGATTTTAGAGCAGTACGATTCGCTTTACGACCGCGAGCTAACACGGTCAACAGGAAGGAACCGTTCTGCACTGCTGGTCACGTTTCAATCCAGGGTAAACTCGCAAATCCCAAATCTCAGACTTTGGGCGGAGCCTGTGTCTGTCGCTGTGCTTGATACGGCAGAGTGGAACCGGCGATACCCACAGTATCCCGCGCGACTTTTGTAGACATCAATGTACTTTCAACGTAATCGAACGGGTAAAAGTTGGGAATAAGCAAGACAGCGTTGCAAACAAAGAGGCACAAAATGGCGATTACACTAGAACTGCCGCCGGAGGAAGAACAAAGCCTGCGGCAGCGAGCAGAAATGGCCGGGCAGGATGTCACAGATTACTTGCTGAACGGGGTGGGTTTAAGGCCCGTTCCGCTGCCCCCGCTCTCAGAGGAAGAATGGGAACGGCTTGCGGAGGAAGCGATGGACCTCATTGACCCCTCTGTTCCGCCGCTGAGTGATTATGCCGTGTCACGCGAAGGCATCTATGGAGACCATGACTAAGGAGACTATAATCGATGGCAATTGCTATGGATGCAAATGCACTTCTCCGGTTCTTTCAACGGACAGACCCTTCACATCCTGTCGTGCGGCAGTCTGTCCGCCGACTGCGGGCTTCAGGAGACGACATTTGTATTCTTCCTCAGAATGTCACTGAGTATTGGAATGTGGCAACGCGACCTCCTGCCGCACGCGGAGGATTTGGGCTGACGCTGCAAGAAGCAGATCAGCAGGTGCGGACAATGGAACGGATCTTCCGCCTTCTGCCCGACACACCCGACATTTATACCGAATGGCGGAGGCTTGTCGTAGAAGTCGGCGTGTCTGGGGTGCAGGTGCATGACGCCTGGATTGCGGCTTGCCTGCGTGTGCATGGCGTGACGCGGCTGCTGACGTTTAACACAAAAGATTTCACGCGCTATTCGGGATTTATCGCCGTAGACCCAGCGCAGATTTAGCTTGTTTGCGCTTTAGATTGCTTGCACTAAGGAGATTAACACTATGAAAGCCGTTGTCATGGCGGGCGGGGAGGGAACGCGGCTTCGTCCGCTGACTTCCAGCCGCCCCAAGCCGCTCGTCCCTATCTTGAACAAGCCCTGTATGCAGCACACGATTGAGCTGCTGAAGCGCTACGGCATCACGGATATTGTCGTGACGCTGTATTATCTGGCCGATGAAATTGAAGGCTACTTCGGGGACGGCTCGGAGCTTGGCGTCAACTTAATCTACACTGTCGAAGACACGCCGCTTGGGACGGCGGGTAGTGTCAAGAAGGCCGAAGAATACTTAAAAGACGACACGTTTATTATCGTGTCGGGCGACGCGCTGACGGATTTAGACGTCGAAAAAGCGCTGGCATTCCACCGGGAAAAGCAGTCGGTGGCGACTTTGGTCTTGCAGCATGTGGACAATCCATTGGAGTTCGGCGTCGTCATCACCGACGACAACGGGCGCATCCGGCGGTTTTTGGAGAAGCCAAGCTGGGGCGAAGTCTTTTCAGATACGGTCAATACCGGCATGTATATTTTGGAGCCGTCCATCTTCGAGTATATGCAGCCGGAGAAAAGCTACGACTGGTCGCAGGACATTTTCCCGCAAATTCTCACCGATGAAAAGCCGATGTTCGGCTACGTTCTTGGCGAATACTGGACCGACGTCGGCTCTTTGCAGCAGTACCGTCAGGCACAGTACGAGATGCTGGGGGGCATGACGAAGCTGCCGATTGAAGGACGGCGCGAGGGCGGCGACATCTGGATCGGGGCGGGAACCGAAATTGACCCGAATGCCCGGCTGATTGGGCCACTCTGCATCGGCAAGAACTGCCGGATCAAAGCAGACGCGCATATTGGGCCGGATACGGTTTTGGGCGATAACTGCCTGGTCGAAGAAGGCGCGATCCTGCAAAAAGCCATTGTCTGGGACTCCAATTATATCGGCGCACGGTCCCGTCTGACCGGCTGCACGGTCTGTTTTCGCTGCACGATCAAAGAAGACGTGGACATTCAGGAAGGGGCAGTCGTCGGCGACCGTTGCCATATTGAGGCCGGCAGCACGATCCGCCCGCTCATCAAGCTCTGGCCTGACAAAATTATTGAAGCCGGGTCGGTCGTGACCATGAGCCTCATCTGGGGTTCCAAGTGGCAGGGAGCGCTGTTCCGCAATTTAGGCGTGTCGGGCATCGCAAACGTCGAGATGACCCCGGATTTTGCCTGCAAGCTCGGCGCAAGCTACGGGGCGTTCCTGAAAAAAGGCGCGACCGTGATTACGTCCCGCGACTCGACTTTGGTCTGCCGGATGCTCAAGCGCGGTTTGATCGCCGGGCTGGTGTCCGTCGGCGTGAACGTGCTGGACAACGAGGGCATGTCGCTGCCGGTCACGCGCCATACCATTCGTTCCACGAACGCCGCCGGCGGGGTGCATATCCGATTAGCGCCTGACCAGCCGAACCTGGCATTGGTTGAGTTCTACGACAAGAACGGCATTTATCTGTCTACGAACGGCCAGCGCAAGATTGAGACGATCTTCTACCGCGAAGACTTTGGGCGGACGGCGGCAGACGAAGTCGGCGTCATCGAGTTCGTGCCGCGTGCGATTGAACAGTATTCGCAGGACTTTTTCCGGCTCTTAAACACGGAAGCCGTGCAGAAGCGCAATTTCAAGGTGATCGTGGACTATGCCTATAACCGCATTTCGGGCGTTCTGCCGCAGATGCTGGGGCAGCTCGAAACTGAGACAATCGCGCTGAACGCCTACACCGACCCCAAGAAGTCGCCGAAAACCCCTGCCGACCGGGACGAGCTGGTGCGAAGCCTGAGCGAGTATTTGGTGACGCTCAAAGCCGACATGGGCGTCTTTCTGGGCGACGACGGCGAACGGCTGTCTGTCGTAGACGAGACCGGCTATATCCTGTCCGGCCCCGATTTGCTTGCAGTCTTCGCCCTGCTGGTCGCCCGCGCTCGGCCCGGCGCACAGGTCGCTGTGCCGGTGACTGCGCCTTCGACGATTGACCGCATCATGGCGGAGCATGGCGGGGGCGTCATCCGCACCAAGACCGATGTCCGCTCGCTCATGGGTACGGCGGCGGAAGGCAAGGAAGGGATTGCGCTGGCCGGGGACACGGCGGGCGGCTTTATCTTCCCGGAGTTCCATCCGGCGTTTGACGGCTTGTTCTCGTTCGCCAAGCTCTTGGAGCTGCTGGCGGTGCAGGAAACGTCGCTTTCCGAAGTGCGCGGAATGCTGCCGCCGTACTTCATGGCGTCGGAAACGGTGTCCTGTCCGTGGGAAGTCAAAGGCCGCATCATGCGTGTTTTGACGGCAGAATCGGAAGGAACGCAGACCGAGCTGGTAGACGGCATCAAGACCTATCAGAGCGACGGCTCCTGGGTGCTGGTCCTACCCGACGCCTCCGAGCCGAACTTCCGCATCTACGCCGAAGCGTCATCGCAGGACGCCGCAAACGAGCTGGTTCACCGGGCCGTTCTGCGAATCAGCGGCTTGAAATAGGATACGTCCATGACACTAACGCAAGAACGCCCGGCGGCTCTTTCTGAGCCGCCGGCAGCCGAACTGACCGGGGAAGAAGCGCCGCAGGAAGAAGTCTTGCGGCCCCGCCGCTGGACGACTGCCGAGTATTACCGTTTAGGTGAACTTGGCGTATTTGACGAGGAGCGGGTCGAACTGCTGGATGGGGAGATATGGATATTGCCACCACAAGGAACACCGCATTTTTCGGCTGTTGAAGCCGCCGCTGAGATATGTCTTGACGCCTTCGGCGATGAATTTACCGTTCGCCGTCATGGACCAATCACTTTAGAAGACGGCACGGAACCGGAGCCTGATGTCGTTATCGTCCCCGGTTCCCGGCGCGACTATGCAGGCCATCATCCTGTCCCTACGGAAATACGTTTGCTCATCGAAGTCTCCGATGCGACGCTGCGAAAAGACCGGGGCAAAAAGTGCAGTAGCTATGCGCGGGCGGGCATCGCCGACTACTGGATTATCAACCTCGTTAACAGGCAGCTTGAAGTTTACCGTGACCCTGCACCCCTGGCGAGCGGCTTTGGCTACAAAACGCTGTTGACACTTTTTGACGGCGACTCGATTGCGCCGCTGTCCGCTCCAAATAGCACAATCGCCGTGGGTGATCTATTTCCGCCGCTTATAACGCCATGAACCTTGTCTCACTTCAACTTGGCCGCCCGCGTGAGAGCGTGTCTCACCTCAAAGACGGCAACGACGCCGAATGGGTCAGCTCCATCTCGCGCACTCCTGCCTCTGGCCGGGTACATCTGGGCCGCACGGACCTAGACGGCAACGCGCAGGCCGATCTCAAAAACCACGGCGGGCCGGACAAAGCCGTCTGCAGCTACTCCGCCGAGCATTACCCCGAATGGCGCGACCTGCTCGGACTGTCTGAAGAGGCGTTCGGCTACGGCGCGTTCGGCGAGAACTTCACGGTGTCGGAGCTAACCGAAGACGCCGTCTGCCTGGGCGACGTCTACACGCTCGGCACGGCGACCGTGCAGGTCAGCCAGCCCCGAATGCCCTGCTGGAAAGTGGGCCGCCGCTGGGAGCATCCGGGCCTGCCGGGTGAGATGACAAAGACGGGCCGCACCGGCTTCTACCTACGGGTGCTGACCGAAGGCGAAGTCGGGGCAGGGGACACGCTGACTTTGACCGAGCGCCCGCTGCCGGAGTGGACAATCGCCCGCCTCAACACGGCGCTGTATGTGGACAAGAACAACGCCGAAATGGACCAGCATCTTTCGCGCTTGCCGCATCTGGCGGAAGCCTGGCGGCGTACCTTCCGCCGCCGCGCCGGACTGCTGAGATACCGGGCCGAACTCAAGGAAACCAAATCATGACTACTGCTGCTTCTCTTCTCGGCCTTACTCTGCTGATGGCTCCCGCGACTGCCGCTTTGGCTCAGACCACTAAGCCTCCAGCGACCATCACCGTGAACCGAACTGCCGATGGCAAGGGATGGCACATCACTTTGCCGCCAAGCGTGATTAACACAGTCACAGATCAGTATTGGCTTACCATAGATGGCAAAGCTGAAGGGTTCGGCGGCGACTACTATAACCCGGATTTCTTTCCCAAGATGCCGCTCCGTTACGCGGGGAATGTCAGCAACAACTTGGATGGACAGGTCAAAGACATTTTAGAGGCACAAGGTCTTCCTACCAAGGCTAACGTCACTACCTACCATATCACCTGTGGCATCAACAGCCCGGACAGCGTCAGTATCTCCAAATCTCTTAGCTTTCGCCACGAGTCCAATTTGATCAACTACACTCAGTTTTCTTCTCACGCAAGCTATCGAGTTGGTGACAAAATTCCGATCTTCGAAGCAGTCGCTTTAGATTCCAGCGTTGTAACTTCAGGGATACTCGGCAAAAGTGTTGAGAAGCAAAACCAATTGCCACATGACCTTTTGCATCGCATTACGATCCAAGTTCAGTTTGTGCCGAAGACAAAAGAAGAGGGTGCGGCCAGTCCGGGAGCAGACAAGAAAAGAGGGTAGGGGCAAGCACAAGAGCGCGACAACCGAACCTGATTGGGTGTGACTGCCGAACTTGATTTTGATTTCTCCTCTAAAAGAGGAACTTTTGACAACTGTGGGGCTTGCCCCTGCCTTTCTGTTCCGTGCGCCTAATTTATCTTGACGACTTGCCCCGTCCGTGCGGACTCATAAACCGCCAAAACCAGCTCGACGGCTTTGCGGCCTTCGACGCCGTCTACAATTGGAGTTTCACCGGTGCGGCAGCAGCGCAAAAAATCTGCAATTTGGGCTTCGTGAGCGCCGCCCCAAATCGCCGCCGGGTCGGATGCCGTTGCCATCGCCGACGCTTCCGTGGCCGCTTTTGTCCCGCCGGTCGCCACTTGCAGGGCAGAAGCCCTGGACGCTTCGCCGCCGCCGGTCACGCCGCTTTTGGTCGTCAGCGTGTGCAGCATGTCGCCTTCCATAATCGCGCTGCCTTCGGTGCCGTAGACGCCGATCCGCACGGCAAAGCCGGGGTACATCGCGGTAGACGCCGATAGCGTCCCGATTGAGCCATTCGCAAACGTCAAAGTCGCGGCCAGTACGTCTTCGGTCTCGACGCGCTCATGCGCCAGCGTCCGCGCCTGGGCGTAGACGGTTTCGACCGGGCCGCAGAGCCAGCGCATCAAATCGGCGGTATGAACGCCCTGGTTCATCAGCGCTCCGCCGCCGTCCAAAGCCCAGGTCCCGCGCCAGTCGCCGGAGTCGTAATACTCCTGCGTCCGGTACCACGGCACCCGCGCTTCGGCGTAGACCATCGGCCCGAGCAGGCCATTTTCCAGCGCCGCTTTGACGTCAATGCTCGCTTTATCAAACCGATGCTGGGAAATGACCGCCAGGCGCTTCCCCGACTCCCGCTGGGCGGCAAGTAATCGGTCGCAAGCGTCGAGCGATACGTCCATTGGCTTCTCAACGATGACATGCTTGCCCGCCCGCAATGCCCGGACGCCAATCTCGGCATGGAGGCCGCTGGGAACGCAGACATGCACGGCGTCAATCGCCGGGTCAGCCAGTATGTCCTCAAAACTTCGCGCTTCCACGCCGTATTTCGCCGCCAGCGCTTCGGCCCGCGCGGGGACTTCATCCGAGAATGCGGCGAGGCGAACGCTTGCGGAGCCAAGCGCCGTCAGCGCGTCGGCATGGGTGGGTCCAATGACGCCGCAGCCGACAATGGCAGACTGCAAAATGTTCTCTAACATAAGAAGATTGTAAAGGAAAAGAGTGAACTTGTCAAGAGGAGACCTACCTTCCCTGCTTCGCGGGGTCCTCCCTAAAGGGAGGA
>JAABUO010007474.1_pt1 | contig 12466 bp, 11 predicted proteins | sample 5559291 | NCBI WGS metagenome assembly JAABUO01 (sample SAMN10711878, study PRJNA513372) | rock metagenome | isolation source: Antarctica rocks | place: Antarctica: Victoria Land, Finger Mt sud
CCCACCCATCCACCCACTCATTCATTCGTTCATTCCCGTCCATGCTTGCTTGATCGCTTGCTTATTTGCTGGCATGCATATTGTCATGCATTAAGCGTCCGCTGTTGCAGATCGCACCGGCAAGCAGGTGGCCAGCAGACATAACAAATTTAATTTGTGCTGCATGCTGAGTAGGCATAGCTCAGGCTGCATGTGTATTGACACTTCGTGACGAGCATTCAAGCTTTTTGCAAATCTTGGCGTCAGCCCCTTGTTGCAAGCACAGCTGCCTTTTACCCATCAAAATCTGCAGGCTGTCTTGCAGAAACAGCAAGCAGGCTGTTCAACCCATTACCCCTGGATTGCCCCCTGTTTGCTTGCCTCTGTGACGTGTGTGCGTATGTCTGCAGCCTTCAGGGGTGGGAACCGCGCAGCTGAGCAAGTCCATCTTCAACTTCACTGACACTCAGGATGTGAGAGTGCTGGTGGGCTGTAATGCTGTGATCAACCACAAGGGCGACATTGTGAAGGTACTTACATGCTGACCCAGCATCATTGACACATTGCTTTCAACTGTGTATCAAATTTGGTCTGTGTGAAGGAAGCCTAAGACACAAAGGGACATAGGGTTTCAACTATTTCAGTATATTACACATGCCTAGTAGAGTAGCATGGCCTGTCTCGATACATCACAAATCAGCCACTTTTGGGTCAAGGGTGTGTCATGTGCATGTTCCATCAAAGCTGTACTCAGTCTGTGTTCACTGTCTGTGCCCCCACATTTATTGAATGTCCACCCTTATATGGCCGATATGGCTATAAGGGTGGAGTGAGGGTCATCTTTGTCACTTGCAAGAATGAACCCATAACAGTGTGCAGCTTGGCCTTTCTCAGCACATGTGCCTACTAATGCTGACTCAGCATAATCTGCTGACTAATGACGCTGCACTGCTTCCTGCAGACTGCAATTACATCAGTCATTGAACTGTATTGGTCAACACACACGCATATACATGTACAGCAGCAAGGCCAAATGTCGTCGTCAGTACACGCTCATATGTATCTAATGGCATGTTGTGAGGGGAATATGATTACTAGCATTATGTCAAATTGGGGTTTGTGACTTTGCAGGCGCCTTATGGTCAGATAAGGGAGAACAATTGGTCACTGAACACCACCTTCAAAAACGACTGGAGCATACGATATGACCTGTGAAGCTATTCTCAGAGCTTCTGACATTGTCCCTTGATGCGTTGGGACACATTTATCAAGCATAGGCTTGGCATGCATTTGCCATTATGAAAGGATCCTCCTTTCTGGCGCCAAACAAGGATGATAGCAATAGCTACTGTGTTAACATTCTGTGCTGTTCATCTCACCTGGTCTCCAGTCACACCTGTCCTGTGAGGATGCAACACCTGTTGGCGTGCTTGAGACTTACTGAAGAGTCTCTTGCACTATAGATGAGCTTCAGTATTCTGTAAGACATCATGCAGGATACAAGTAGCCTTGAGTCTGATGTGTATTATATATAGCAAAGCTTTTGTGTCACATTCACCAAGGTAGCAATGTATTCAGATGATCAAGTGTACTGCTATGCTTGCAGCTGTGCATACAGCATTATGCCACAAATGAGGAAGAATGCAGGCTGCTACACAAGGTGGCACAAGCACATGTGACTTTTGATTAAACTCCTGCGTCCGCAAATCAAAGATCTTTAGACCATTGGCGCACTGAGTGCTTGAATGCTGGCTTTGCATTCATGATACTCAGCTGTGTACACATCACTCGATTCCACTGCAGACGACTTCTAAAACATCCATAACGTCTTGGTCATACTGAAAGTCTTGATCATGTCATGGCAACTCAGTACATCATATGACTATACTGCAAATGCAACTCGGCACGTTGCACAAGTACTTGTGCTTTGCTGGATCTGCTCCTGACACTACAACTAATACAGTTTTAGGCTCGCTCGCTGGTGCAGTTGCTGGAACAGCTCCTGGGATTCCTGCAAACAAACAGCACGAGTTGTAACGTCTGGTTTGCAGATATGGCTGTGCAGTTCCCACAACAACAGCCGTGCCCTCTCCCTAACCCTGATTTGGGATGCATTGCCAAAATGCTCTTTACAGCTACTGATCTGTCCAAAACACAGGAGATTTGTCTCTTCTTTTGTGCATCACTGTGCTGTTTGCAGCAGTTTTGATGGTGAGTTCGTACACTGACGGCATACTCAGGAGTGTGTTTCAGGAACTGACCACCAAGTGATCACATCTGCAGCAAGCAGCTGCTGTATTGCCTTAGAGATCTTGGGCAGTGGGGACCTCAGAGACTACAGGACATACACCAGTCACTTGGCAGGGGTTGCCCAAGCACAACTGCTGCAAGCATTGTCTACACACTCAATGCAGGCATTGTCTACAGAGGTGTTCACAGGGGTGTCTACGCACAGGTGTCTACAGAGGTGTTTACACAGATGTCTACACAGGTGTCTACACAGCTGTCTTTGCAGACGTCTACACAGATGTCTACGCATGTTTTGACATAGGTGTCTACCCATGTGTCTGCACAGGTGTCTACACAAATGTCTACAAATGTGTCTACACAAGTGTCTACACAGATGCCTGCACAGGTGGTCACACAGGTGTCTATACATGTGTCAATAGTCTACGCAGGTCCTCCAGCACTGATCCCAAGCGGCCGAACCTTACAAGGTGAGACCAAGCCTAGCAAGACAGCCAGCCTATACACCTTTTTACTGTTTAGTAGTGGGTGTACCTTGTGGGCACTACTTGTGAGCATTGCTTGCGCCCACAGAAGCAGGCACACCTGTTGAGGTGTCAGGCTGAGATAAAGAGCTGCCAACAAATGCGCTGTTGGTCGTCTGAATGATGCCTGTTGGTCCTGGGACAATCAAGGGTCTGACTGGATTGAATCGACCTGCAATCAAAAGTGCTGTTGTTCAGTCAAGGTTTGGGCAGGCCATCATAATACTTGGCTTCTCATTAGAATGACGCCGTAAGGTGTAGTCTTTTCTTTTCTTTTCTTCAGCCCAGGCAGTCTGCTGGACAGCTTGTGCCGAACGACAGCTGTGCTGGTAGCTTGCAGTCAGCGCAGTCAGTGCAAACAGCTTTGCAAGCAGCATAATGTGTGCGGCACAGAAAGGCGCTAAGGAACAGAGTCCCTAGCAGTATGATGTTCATCAGCAAGGCACTGGGAACGCACAAGAGCACAGCGTGCAACAACGCAGCTCCCAGCAATGCAGGCCTTGGGCCAAGACAGTGCAAGCGCAGAGACAAAGACAACAAAGGCTGTTTACGAGGCTACACAAAAGGCATAGGCAATATCAAAGGTAAGTACAGCACAAAATGCAAAGGCAAGAAGGCGATATGAAAGGCAAGGGCAAATACAACACAGAAGGCAAAGGCAAGAAGGCAATATGACAGGCAAAAGCAAAGGCAGTAAGGCAGCATGACCGAAGCCCCCCCCCTTTCTCCTTACCGGCATTGCCTTGTCCAGGAGCCTGGATCACAGCAGCCTCAAGATACTCATTGTTGTCCACAGCGCTTGAGTATCCCAGCTGGCAAACTGATGCAGTATGGGATCCAGCATAGGGGCTGACAAGCACTCCTGTGGTCCCATTGGCGAAAGTGTAGTTGCAGAAACCAGTTGCACAGAAGTTCCACACATTGGCGGGAGCAGTGCGCTTTGCGTTGGAAACTGCCAGGGTGTGGTTTTTGGCCAGGACGAGGCATTGGGACTCTGTCAAGCCTAAGGCTGGATCACTGATGAGCTGGTCAACCTGTGTGCAAACACAGAGGGTGTTCTGTCGTCCTCAGTTGCAAGAAAGAAAAGAAAATTTTACGCTTTTCAGTGATCATAACGGGAGCCTCCTAAGGCGGCCGCCCGGAGCTACGACCATGGGCCCAAGCCCCAGTCGCAAGCCTTGACGCGTAGAGCGTGGACTGCTGAGCTGTGAAGCTTGTCTGTGCCGTGCTGAGTTTGTGTTCAATGTCAAACACAGAGGGTTTGGAACAAGGTAAGTCTGTGCTGACAAACACCTGTGATAGCCCCTGTGCTCAAAGCCTGATCCAGCACATACACTGATGTAAATGCCTGTGATTGTCATGACGGCGCGAGACAAGTTTAGAATGATGGACCAATCAAGTTGAACACATCTGTACGAGCTGTTGAGGAGCTCAGACACCGTTTTGTCTCGTCTGTTCATGTTTTATTTGTGAACCTGCCAATGCTTTGACAAACATACGACAGTATTATTACTTTGGAACCCCAAACACTCAAGAAGGAACACATTCTCACTTTGACAGTGCAGGCTGTAACACAGCATGACACTTGACATGAAACTGTATGCCAGCAATGGCACTGCATGGCATACAATTGATATACAGCATACAAAAGGTCAATCATGTAGCAACATCATCCACATCATGCACCAAAGTTAGACTTGCTCACCGGCAGGAAGGCTCCTCCAAGGATTGGTTGATTGGTCAAGCTGGCAAAGACGCCTGTTGACACATTGGAAGTTGGTGCAGCAGTCACCTCATCTGCTGGCGGGAGTCCATCAACAATGTTTTGCACATAGCCGGTGTACAGATTACCGACACCCTGCTGCCCTGCCTCAGTGTAGTTGAGTCCAAAGTTGACAACTGAGTCTTGCAGGGCGGTGGTGAGGTAAGCTAGCAGAGGGGCCAGCTCAAAGAAGCCCCTGCACACATAGTCTGTCTGAGGAAAGATAACAATGGCTGAAACAATTATCATAATCATCCTGTACCGCGCAAGAGCAATTCTTGAGGTGGACAAACACCATCATCATCAAGACATAATACAGGGGTCTAAACCTTGCAGTGAGCAGCTGAAAAGAGCCTCCTGAGGCGGGCGGCCCACAGCTACAGCATGTGTAAGCAACAGAGCGACCAGACTTTTGCTTTGTGCATGCTGTTGTGAGCTTGCTGCTTCAAGGCAGCAGCTGGGCATGCACTGTATCCTTGATGCACAAAGATGCCTGTGTAGGATCAAAAAATATGTCAAGAACGTAAGAGGGGCGGACTTGCAGGCAGATGCATTGTCAATCAGACAGACGTATAGAGACAGCTGCACAGCGTGAAAGGCTCACTCGTTGAGGGAGGTGCAAGGCTCTGCTCTGCTTGCTTGCGTGGCTATGAAGCCACCCCAGAACAGCAGGCTCTCTGCACCTTGAAGCCAGTTGTATTCAATGCTCAGCTTCGCACCTGCAATACACAAGTTGGATCATTGGCACCTGCCGCTTCATGTTCATGCTATAAATTACTGACAGAAACAGTAATTTGGTTTCAATATCTTTGCCTAAAAATATGAAGAAACATGCAATGTTTGTTTCGGTCCATTTTTGTCATAAAATAACATACAGATTTTTGTTATAATGTGTCTTACACCAAAGTGAGGCTACAAAAGCCTGTGCAGATGACTGTGTGCATCAGAGCTCAGCACAGCTGTCCGGCAACAACATGAGGGAACAGACACACATGCTGTCAGATGCCATTTCAGTCGACTGAAATGGCATCAGAAATGGCTAAGCAACATCAAGCTCAAGTATAAACAGCAGAAAGCAGCAAACACCAGACTGCCTGCCTGCCTGCTCAACAGCACAAGCCTACTGTGCAAGCAGCTCATCAGCCAGCTCATGCACAAACACATCAGCCGGTATCACTTGCCACATGTGGTTCCTCAAAAGGGACAGAACACATTACACAGACACAGAGTGGGTACAGGTGGACGCAGACAAAACAGAGGACAGCGTGTGGAAAGCTGCATGACAGACCTGTGTCATTGGGGCTGATTGAGTCAGTGCCAGGGTATGGGTACAAGTAGTGGGTCACCCCAGACTCAGTGCTGCTTCCGCTGCTGGCTCCATAAAACACATCTGGTGAAATATAATGCACCTGCACATGCAGTCATGACTCACAGTCAATGATCCAGTCACTTCTTCCCTTTTGAGTCCTCAGCTGTGTGAAAGTTGCCAAACAGTCAATGCAGATAAAGCTAAACACGCACCATGCACACTTTGACATGCCTCCAATGATTCAGCCGACGACCACTCAACTAACAGTGTGATTGATCAACAGTTGCAGGGTTGAGTTGGAATGTACTCATTAGCAACCGTGACCTGTATGCTAGCTGCCACCAGACTGCAATGCAAAACTGATGGCATACAGACAATCTGTAGGTTGGCGCACCTGTCGAGCGCCTACTACCTGCCCTCCAGAATTCACTCCAGCAAACTGGCCATCCAGACTTGGGTCAAAGCTGTACAAGGCAGTGCCAGTCTCAGTGGTGTTGAGGCCAGATACGACGCCAGTCCTGAGGTTCAACCATGTGTCGGCAGCTACAGAGAATATGCTCTGGTCTGTGCTGTTGCTGCTACCTGCAGGACATGATACAGCAGCTGGGTTACGAGCTGCTGAGAAAAGGCCGAGAGACTGTGAGGAAGGTCTTGAATCTGTGCCGAATGTGACTCCCAGTAAGCATTGGGTTCGAGAGTCCAAGACTCACCCGTGACGTTGTTGGGAAAAGGGATACGGTTACTCAGATGAACTGCGAAGTCCGTACTCTGCTCCGGAGTATACAACTGCGCAAAAGAAATGTTCCAAATGCCGTTCACGTTGCAGCCGACAACAGGGAAACCTCGTGTGTATGTCTGGAGTGGCTGTGGGTTGGCGCCGGCCGAAGAAGTTGCAGTGGAATGTATTTCGAATATAAAGGCACTGCTGGCACTGGCCGGAATGTCAACAGCATCAGCGCCAGCGTTCATCCCGGGATAGTAGGCGTCCAGCAGGAGCCCTGGAGCCGTCTGCCCGTGCGCCCACGGTAACGACACAACTGCAGACACGCAACGCCGGTCGAACCGGTTTGAGAACGAGCTTTGCAGAACGTTTGACATGCACACAGCATTCTTAGTGCTGATGCGAGGTCGGATGAACCACATGTTCAAGTACAAGCAGGTAAGACGTAACCAGACACCAGCTCGATCAGTTTGATCACCTGCAAGCAAGGCAGCAACCAGTAGGAGCTCGGCTCGCATGGTGAGGCTGAAGCGTGAGGACTCACACACCGGCAATAGTCAGCCGCAAAGAACACACGATGCATGGTGCCAGAAAGCTCCAAGAGGGCCGCCTGCGACAGGATCTGGCAGCAGATGACGGAGACTGACAAACAGTAAGAAATTAGCTAAAAGACGAACCACGAGGGCATTGCTCGAACAAGCATGCGGAAGGCGCATTAGCAGCTGTACATCTGGCAGACACTGAGGTTAGTTGCATGCTGTCGCGTTGTGCCATGTGCCTCTCGGGTTGGTGACGTCAAAGCGAATAGTTCCCCGTGCAACCTCAGGGAGTGCGTACGCAGGCACCATCTGTATACAGGCACCACGCACAGCTTACAATATGAAAACACGGCCATCAGTGCAGCCTGATTGGCCGTGTCTGTGAGATCATCGTTCAGATGCAGTTGCTCGAATCCTGTACTGCGCATGTGCAAGCACCTTCTCAAAGTAGAACCCCTTCCTAGCTGCTCAGTGCAGGTACAACTCAGCACAGGACAGGCGCTTGTGTTGCATGTGCCCCCCTGCGCTGCATCTGCGCACGGTCAGTCTGTGAATCAAACAGCCAGCCATCGTCTGCCTGAACATGCACAACAGATACAACATTTGTCAACTATTGTTTGAGCACACACAACCTTTTGCCCTTCGAGTCAAGAGACTTGAAGTCATGCATCTCCTGGAGGTTGTGCTGGTCTCTGGAACAATCACTCGCAGCTGATGGATGTTACACAATGTGCAGACTCTGAATGACATGCAGACTCAGCCATACGTCATGCACTCATGTGCAGTATGTCAGCAAATTGGCACCTGAGCCTGCAGTCAAACGACAAACAAAACACCAAACAAAAGCCAGAGGCACATGCCAGGGATGCCTGAGCGATCACCAGAGCTGGAAGGTAAGACCTACTATGTACTCAATGCACATTAGACTCAGATTTGCTGCACTTTTGCAGGCTCTTCCTGAATTATAAGCTGCCCCACCTGCACGGCATCCGGAGGTGTCACCAGCAGATAGAGTGCTTCACACAGCATAGCTTACTATGCATAGCTGGCAGCGAGAGATAAATGACCAGCTGACTGACACTGAGCTGTCAAAACAGCATCTTTCGCCTGTAAGGGAACCTTTTACATTTTCAATGGCGTTCCTTCAACAGAAAATGTCAGAAAAGCTAAGCAGGCTAAGGAAAAAATGCTTCAATAGATCACACACTCTCAGAAGCGCGCAGATGCTCACAAGGCAGCCATGGTTCCAACTAGGGTTCACAGAAGGTACAAGCTGCAAGGGCTGCACCAAGGGCATTCCTGCAGCAACAAAGGACATTCCTACAGCAACAAAGGCCATGGTGCCAATCATCCAGGGCCCTGGATGCCCCGGGGCAAGGGGGCCGTGGCCCTGGCTGTGACAGGCTGACTATGTTCATGGTGTTGAGAAGCTCCTGCTGAAGTGTCTAACTGTGTTCATGCTGCTGCTGTGGCCGCCAGGTCTACAGCTGGTGCTGACAGGATGCCCCTTTGTTGCTGCAAGGGCCCCCGGCGAGCTATCAACAGCAGGCTCAACCTTGAGTTGTTGCCACCTGATGTATGCATACAGAGCAAAGTGCCAGTTTTGGTGGTACAGGTTTGTTATCCAGCTGTAGAAATGCTGGTCATCACCAAATTTTGGGTGGTAATCTCGCATATCATATATGCGCTGTCTTGCTGTTTAAGCTTAGATAGCAAGATAGCTTAAGCATTTAGAAAAGAAAAGGAAAAGAAAATTTTATGCTTTTCAGCAATCATAATGGGAGCCTCCCAAGACGGCAGCCCATAGCTATGACCATAGGCCATAGCACAACGGGAAAGGAAAATGTTGTAAATTTCAAGGTGGATCAGGCCTGTTCTGTCTGGTTTTGTCTGTCTTCTCCCTCTATAGTACTCTTCTAGACAAAAGAATCTTGTGAAATGACAGAATAGAGTTCTCACTAGTGTTATTGCAACTTGGACAAAATTTTGGCCCAAGCATTTTTTGGAGGATGTGTCATGTCTGCTGGTCTGACTTGCTGCATCACATGGTGCACCCTATGGGATTGCCATTCGTGTCTCTGGCATACAAGTTCATGTCAATCCGTAAGGCTGTACAGCTCTGCCAATTTATCAGAATGTTGGTACATTCAAAATCTGCCTCCTGGCCTGCATGTCAAGCGCAAGAAAAAGAAGATTACAAGCTTTGGCCAGTCAACAAGTCTGATAGCTCATGGCAGAGCCTCAGCAACCCTGCCTAGTGTTGTACATTTGTGTCAAATAAATGTCAGTGACCTCTACACAGACTCTGTCAGACATCGGCACATAGCATTGCTCTGTCGGCACCGTGCGTGTGTGGTGACCACAAGGCTAGAGCAAATGCAACAAGCCTCATCCAAGGTCACATCTGCACATGAAAAGCAGAGCAATCATGCAGCAGAGCAAACAGTGTTGATGACAATGTGCCAGCCGTAAAATCAACTCAGGCGTTACCGCTGTGGAACGAAATCAGGCGTTACGGACGGTATAGCCTGGGATTTTGATTTCGTTCCAGTTCCAGTTCCAGCGATGCGTATCACAACACTCCGTCGACCAGACACACGACCGGCTCGGGGTTGGCAGCCGCCTGATCCAACCACAGCGCGTCAACGTTTGCGACAAATGCTTCATTTCAGAAACACAGCGAATACTGGTACGTTGCGACACCTGTGCACCAGAGCTGCGAGCGCTGCTTTTCGCATCCCTAATTCGGACGGCTTTATGGGGCTACCTCTGTCAGAGACGCAGAAGGTTGACCCTAAAGATGTTGGAAGCTTTTGGAAAAAGCACGATCCGCCACTGGGCAGATCCAAGGACTTTTGGATGACAGAGGAGGGGCGCAGCCTAATGACAGAGTGGGATAACGGTACGCGTCCTATACCAAATGTGCGACCTATACAAAATGTGAAGCAAGCGAGGCGTCTCCTCTCGAGAGGTTACAGCAAGAAAACCTCTATTAGCGGTCAAATGTGACAGAGTCTACTATACTTGTGCAGGGCCATTTGCCATGGAGGAGGGCTTCTGCACAACACCGGCGTATCCAAGAGACACAGGGCTGCCGATGACAGTGCTGATTATGGAAAACAACATCCTGGAACACGGCGGGTTTGCAGCAGTTGATCCACACCTCAGAGTTTCCCAACACCCAGGAGAGAAATTTGCTCAAGAACGTGTGTTCTGTGTCACGCTGGAAGCATCCCCAAGAGTCACTGGCAACACTGGTTTCACCTTGAGTTCAGACTTGCAGCATGTCAAGCAATTTGTGACCATCAACATGATGTTGTTTCTACAACATTGGGCAGGAGACAACAGCAGCTTTGATGTTCTTGACAGGCTCATACCTGTGCTGCCGACATCAAATGAAGGCAAAAGTGGGATGGAAGAGCTCATCAAAGTGACAGAAGAGACTGTAAAGGTAGCGCGTAGAATTTATATACCTCATACACTTGACCCTGAAGGATAGAGCCAATACTGACTAATCAAAGAACAAAAGATGCACGTGCAACTTGTCATGTCAATCTCGTGCAGTCCACCTTCAAACATGAGGTATTATACATGTAGCAGCAGGCAGCTAATGAACGTTCATGACCAATGGTTCATGACCAATGGGATTTACCAGAATCATCTCGACAAGCATTGCATGGATGTATGAATTGTTACAACTCAAATATCACTGGCATTTGCAACTAGTGACACAGTGGTCCTATGCTGCTCCTGCACCTTTTCTTGCAAGTGATCCTGATTTGCAGGTATCACGCTTGCGTCAACTCTACTGGGACACGCGAAATTGCTCTGGAAAACAGCATTGCTTGGATGATCAACAGCAAAAAGCTTGTGTTGCAAACTCAAAGCATCTGCAAACAGCTGTTGTCCTTCCTCATCACAACCCCTCAGCATCTTGCAAACCCCCAAACAGTACCTGGCAATTTGTACACCATCTGCTTGTTGAAAAGGAAAACGATCTAAGAACTGTGTTGCTTTCTCCTCATAAGCAAGCGTGTTTGCATCAGGAAGCAACCGCATCTGGGCTGCAGCTGCGCCTGCAAAACTGATTGCCATCTCTAGGTCTGCGCTTCCATCAACAAAGCAACCCAACATCCCAGCAGCCTCCTCAAATTGCTCCAAGGCTCCCACCCAATCGCGTTGACATAAGTGGAGCCACCCAAGAGAGTTGCGTGCGTTAACAAGCAGACCATCATCATCATCACATTGGTCAATGAATGAGAGGAGACCCTTGATGCCAACATCATGTCGACCCATATCAAAAGCTAGCAAAGCCTTCTCCAGCTCAATGCTCTGTAGCTGGCTTTCATCCCCACGAGCATCGACAATGGCTTGTTGTAGCAATTCCTCAGCTTCTGAGAACCTGGCTTGCCGCCGCCGTAAGCCGGCAAGGAACAGATAGTGATCCCCTCTCTCAAGGAACCAAGCTGCTTCAGAACTTCCTACCAGCCTTACCGCTTCAGTGTGCATGTCATCTGCTTCTTGAAGCCTACATCGTCCGCAAACAGGTATGTACAAGGCATCAGTGCACCTGCTTGCTGTTGGAAAGACAAGACCAAAACTACATGAACTAGGTTGCTGGCCGTGATGTAGGTCCAACAAACAAAATCCTAAGCATGTGTGCTACCAATGTATGCAAGATTTGTGCATGTGAGCGCTTTGATGTGATCGATATAGAAGTGCATATACTAGGTGCTAAGCTACAAGATAAGCTGTCATGTCGTGCATGCAGGGTTCTAAGCCCAATATTGACGAGTCAACCTCAATGCAAAGCTTGTCTTTGCATGATGATTTTGCGTCTCACCTGCCGCGAAGCTCCAAATTCAGAGCAATTTGGCACCGAATCCCAGACTTGACAACTAACACTTCCTCATCTTCCTGGCCACCCTTGCGTTTGGCAGATTGTCTTATCCTGGAGTGTGCCATTTCGAATGCTCTGGATGCTGCAATGTAGTCCCCCTTTGCTTCAAAAGCATCTGCCAAAATTGTGTAGCCAATCCAAGTGATACGGCTGTCCTTTCCACATTCCTTTTCACAGATCGGCAAACTATCCTGAAGAGCCTTGATAGCATCATCAAAGTGCTTTGCAGCAATCAATGCCCTGCCAAGGGTCTCTTGCCGGGCAATGACAAGGTCCTCAATGTTATAGCAAGCTTCAGCTAGCTTCAGCCCTTTGTAAAGGTACTGCAAGCCTTCTTCTTGTTGAGCTGCTTCTTTGCTAAACGCAAGAGCATTGCCTAGCATGAGCATGGCATCGGGAACCAGCTGTTCATCATGACCTCCTTGAATCATGCATTGCTCAAGATATTGAGTCAATGCCGGAATTGACTCTGCCAACTGGTTGTT
>JAABUO010007475.1_pt1 | contig 12465 bp, 14 predicted proteins | sample 5559291 | NCBI WGS metagenome assembly JAABUO01 (sample SAMN10711878, study PRJNA513372) | rock metagenome | isolation source: Antarctica rocks | place: Antarctica: Victoria Land, Finger Mt sud
CTGCCCGTTGTGCAGTGCAATGCATGCATGCGCGCCGCCCAGAACACACCACCTCGCGCTACGCTTGTGCAGCGTGCCTGATTGGAAGCGCCAGCAGCCCTCCCTGCCTCAATGCACCGTCTGCTGGGGCACCTGGGCGGCCCGGGGTCTGCCGCGCCGCGGCCAGGCTACCAGGGCGGCGGGACGCCCGGGCCCTGGTACCACAGGCTGTGCTGGCCGGGGATCGGCCCATGCCCTGGTGCCTGCCCTTGCCCCGGCTGCCACGGCTGACCGGGGCCCGCCTGTGGCAGCCCCGGCTGCGGTGGCCACGCGTCCGGCGTGGCGTACCCTGCCGCAGGGTGTGCACCAGGGTAGCTGCCGGCCGGTGCGCCCGGTGCGCCCGGGCACGCTGCATGCGCAGGTGGGGCATGCACACAGTGCGCAGTGTGTTCAGGCCCGGGGGGCTGGGCCCACCAGGCCTCTGCCGCATGCGGCCCCGGGTGCTGCATGGGGTGCTGCATGGGGTGCTGCATGGTGTGCCCAAAGCCTGGGGGCGGCCCGCTCGCCAGGCCCCCGGCGGGTGGGGGCGCCATGCCAAGCGCCTGCGCGTCCGCTGCCAGAAGTGTCCCGGACGGCTGCGGCAAGCTGGCCGGCTGCGGCGGCTGGCCATAGCCATGCACAGGTGCTGCAGCGGTGCTCCAGCCCGGCTGGCACGCTGGCGGGCCCGGCTGCCCCGGCCACCCGACGCGCGCCCCGCGCTCGTCTGGCGGCGCGGCGAGCTCGGGCCGCGCGCGCTTGGCCTCGCGGCCCCAGCCGGGGCCCTGCAGCTGCGCGGCATCAGCCCACAGCGCGGGGCTGGCGCCCGCCGGCGCGGGCGCGTTCAGGCCCGGAAAGCTGACCAGCTCGTCCCCGTCCTGCCGGGCGCGCCCGGCGTGCGCGCGTGTCAGCTTGGCGCGGTGGGCTGCGAGGCAAGACACGGCGAGCACGGGGCAGTGCTGACAGCAGGCTAATGGCTTTGATCGGGCACGGGTTACGGATGTCCCCGCATTCGGGACAGCTGCAGGCGTGCGACCGCGCAGGGGGACTTGGCGCCGGCTGCTGCAGCGCTGCAGCGCCGGCAGCGCTCGGCTGGGCAGGCCGCTCGGGCGACAGGCGGCCCACGCACGACTGAGGTATTTGCTTGGGGTAGCATAAGCACAGCGCCGCTCCGCCCAGCGCAGGCGGTCATTAGGCCAGCTCCCAGCCGGGTGTGCACCTGCGGCGCCGCCGCGGCGGTGCGGTGCGCGCTGCGCCCGTTGGGCAGGGCCTCACGGTCCTCGGGCGGCGGCGGCGGCGGCCCCGCCTCCGCGGGCCCCTCGTCGACGCCCGCTCCGCGCGCGCGGCGCGCGCCGTAGTCCACCACCCGCCGCTGCGGCGCGAGGCTCGCGCATGCGGGAGCTGCGCGCAGCGCCCGCAGGCGCGCTGTGGCCGCCGCTAGGACCGAGTAATGCACTGACGCGCCCGCTCTTGATACCGGTCAAGGGCTAGAAGTCTTGTCGCGACGCCAGGAAGACAGGTACAATTCTCGCACTGGCCTGCTTGCTGGTGGCTCTGTTGCACGCCGCACGCCCGCCCTGTGACGGCCTCGGGTCTGCCGGCGGCCTGGGGAGCGGGCAGGTGTCCGTGCCTGGGCCGTCTGCGGGGCGCTCGGGGCTGCCCAGGTCCATGTCGGGCAGCGCGGCATCCTCGCCCGAGCCCGCGCCGCCGGGCGAGCCGCGCTCCTCCAGATCCATGTCGTCGGAGGGCGTGGGGGGCGCGTCCGGGGGCGGCTACTCGCCGCCGCCGCCGCCGGGCGCTGGGTTGAGCGGCGTTAGAGCGGCGGCGCCGCCGGGCGCGGGCGCGCCGCCCGTCAGCGCGCCCTGAGGCACGCCCTCCGCTGCGCTTGCCGTCCAGGCCGCGGGCGGTGCGCCGGCGCCGCCCGGCGCGCCCGCGGCATGCGCGCCCGCCGGCCCGACTGGGCCCCTGTCGGACGACCCTGGGTCGTCCTCCACAAACGCAAGGTCTGGCACGTCAGCGGCCAGCTCCGCCCGCTTCCTCCTGCATGAAAGGAGGACAGGATTAGGGTCCATCTGGATTATGGGCCCGTGCTACAGATGCACTGAAAACGCACCACGTACCAACAACTTGTTGTCGCACCCCTTCCGTGCCCAATAGAGCCACTGAGGTGCTCGCCGCCACAAGCCATTCGACGAGGCCGTCGTGCTGCAGGGCCACGCTGGCGCAGAGCTGTGTGTCAAGGGCGCGAGCGCGCATGGGCAGCGACGCAGGGCCGCGCGTGGCGCGCGCACTGCCAGCCGGGCGGGTAGCCCAGCTCGCGCATGCGCTGCAGCCAGGGTGGCGGGTCCAAGCGCCCGATGCCGAGCGCGGCGCGCAGGTCACCGGACAGCCGCCCCGGCTCCAGGCCCGCGAACTCGCCGCTGCTGGCCTCGGCCGGAGACAGGAAGTACCTGCCGGGCCGCGCGGGTGGGCTCTTAGGGTAGGGTACGGCAGGGAACGTATACCAGGAAACGTACCGTAACCTACCCTCATCCTGCTCCTGGGCGCATGGACAGCCGGTGCCGCAGGCCAACGCTGGCAGGCGCCCGCCCTGCGCTGCCAGCGCTGCTCGCATGGTGGGCATTCTGTTCAATGCACCGCGGCTCGCGTGCCCGCAGCCATGCCTGGCGCCACAGGACATGCAGTGGCGCGCGGCTGTGTCAGCCGCAGCGAGCGCGCGCCGCATGCAGACACATCAACCGCTGAATGCGTGGCGGCTCGCTGGATGGCCGGAGCCGGTGCTAGCGACCACGCGCGTGCAGAGCGCGCGACCGGAGCGGCGCGCAGGGGTCCTCGCCAGCATGCCTGTGCACTTGACAAGGCCAAACGCGACGCGGACAGCAAGGGGAGTGGCGAGGCAAGCGAGGGCGCGCGCGCACCTTGCATGACCAGGCCCCCGAGCGTGCAGGGCGCAAGCAGCAGGGTCACCCCAAGCAGCGCCGGGGCCCCCGCACCGCTTCGGGGTGCCGGTGCCGGCCGCGCCGCCGCCCCCGCGGGCGCGCCGCGCGTTCCAGAACGCTTGCTGGGCCGCCCGGACCGCCTCCGCGTCGCGCGGCTGCGGGCAGTCCTGTGGGGCGGGCGGTGCGGGCGGGGCGTTGCGGGTCAGACGGCGCGCACCCACAGGTGGTGTGATGCGCGCGCCGGGCAGACGGGGCCCGGCGGAGTGGTGAGGCTGCATGTCGGCTGCCACCACGGACCCGCAGCGCCGGGCGCACCGGCGGACAGCACTGGCGCGCAGGCGCATGAACGCCACTCGCACACAGGCAGCGTGACAGCGTTGACGACAGCGCAATTGCAGAGCCCATGTCAGGCTGCGCTTTAGCCTGCCAGGGTTGGGCCTGCGCCTGCCCGGCGGCAGGCGGGCCGCGACGCGCGGGCGCGGACGGGGGGGCGTCTCGCGCCTTGAGCGCGTGCCCGTAGGAGCCGCAGTTGAAGCAGGAGGCCGCTTCGCGCGCAGGCGGACCGGCCGGCGCGGGGGCGGCGCCCGGCGCGCCGGCCGCCGCGTCATCCGCTGCAGCCGCCGACAGCGGCGCCGCCACGCTCCGCGTGTACCGCGGCACGCCGCCCGCCTGGTCAAAACCTGCCCATGCTCAGGCTGCGGCGCTCCTCGTGACGAACAGTGGCCGCCAACAAATGGCCCCCAGCACGGCAGGCCCGCGCATGTCCTCTTCCGCGGCTCCCGGAGGTCTGTGACGCCATGACGCCACCAGGCGCGCCGCTTGCACGCCCGCCGCTCCCCGCACTTGAAAGTCTGCATGACCGCGCATGGGAAGGCAATCTACCAGGACACAGGGCGCCTGCTTGAGCAGCAGCACATGCAGTCAGCGCACCGGTGAGCGCCCCCTGTGTGCTCCAGCCTGGAGGCGTGATGCTGACGTGGCGCCCGCAGCGCCTCATGGGCCAGCAGCAGGTCTGGCAGGGGAGCAGCGGCATGCAGGGCAGTGGTACTTGCTGCGAGGCAAGGCGGACGACTGTTGCAGGACCACGGACTGCGGGAGAGCAGCGACCGCAGGAGCGTGTCCAAGGCGGCCGAGCAAGCAGGGGGGACATGCGCACAGGTGTGCAAGTGAGCCTGAGCTGCGTGGCGGCTGCACGGCACGCACCTGCTCATAGCGCGCGTTAAACGAGGCCGGCGCCTCGTCTGTGCCGGGTCCGGGGCCCTGAGGCTTGTCTACCTGCGCAGTCGCCGCGCTCGGGGGGCGCAGCCGCTGCAGGCTGTCCTGCTGGCTCCGTCACAGTGCACCATGACACGGGAGAGTAGCGGCGTCGCCGGCACGCTAGTGGCCACTGCTTCGAGACAGCTTGCAACAGAAGCAGTGTGTGGGAGCTCCGGCCCGTGCCCCAGACAAGGGGCAGGAGCACGCTTGAGCACGCCCGAGCAGACAAGCACAAGAGAAGACAGCGAGCAGCGCGCACCCAGACGAGCGAGGACGTGGCCAGCTCGGGCAGGTGCTCAAACGTGCCGCTGAAGCGCATATCGGCCAGCCGCCCGCTGGCCTGCCCACGGCGCACACGCGTCAGGCGCCTGGCTGTCAGGCGCGTCCCTTGCCGGGTCGGCGCCACCGGCCTGAGAACGCACCGTGTAAGTGCAGTTGGCCACGTGCCAGTCCAGCCAGGCCCTGACCGCCCTCTCGAGCTCGTTCCGGCTTTCCCTGCGGCAAGGTGCGAGCACCTGGAGACTGGTGCAAAACTTGATGCCTCGAACACACCTCGCATCTTGACTGCAGAGCTGGCAGGCACGTCAGCGCGGGTCCGCACAAGGTCAGGTCCGTGTAGTGCACACGCACGCTGGCGCAGGGCGGCTCAGTGCCAGCACGAGCATCATTTTTTGCCATTGGACGTGCGTGCTAACGCTGACTGCTTATCGCCCGGCCATCCTTGCACACTCTGTCCTGCAAATGCAGAGCTTGGCACGCCACAGCGTGTTCAGCGCAGCACTGCGTGACTCTCAGGTGGCCTGCATTGGCCCGTGCGCTGAGCCGAGGAAGAGGCATGGGCCAGCACTCGGGGCTGTGAGATGTGAGCGTCACATGCGCTGTGTTGATGAGCGCTGTGTTGATGAGCGCAGCTGTATTGACAGTGCAGTATTGACAGCGCTGCATTTATCTGCTAAATTGATTGAAAAAGAAGTTACAAGGATTAGGGTTGCCTTCCACTGTCTGGTCTGTTCCAGGTCGCCCAGCGCTCCAGACCAGCACTTCTACACCGTGTAGCGCCACCAGCTCCGGCGCTCGAGTCTCTGGACAGGTTTGCGCAAACGGTCACGCGAGCGGCGCTGCCGGGCTAGGGCAGCGGGGACCCGCCATGAACGAGGTGGAGGTGGAGCGGCAGATAGACCAGATGGTCCGTTTCATAAAGCAGGAGGCCGAGGAGAAGGCCAACGAGATCGCCGTGTCTGCGGAAGAGGTGCGCCCGACTTTGCGACAGAGTGTGTGCACGCCATGCGCCATGCCCTGTGCGGGCAGACAGTGATGAGCACCAGACGGAAAGGGCAGACCCATGGGCTGCGACGGCGTCCGGTCACGCGCGGGCAGAGCGCACCTAGGTCGACCATTCCGCCTTGAGTCCCCTTGCTGGGAGCCAGGCGTCTGCCATGCTGTCAGCATTGGTGTTTAGGGACACACTGTCGGCTGCCAGGACCTGCGCGTCCTGCGGTGGAGGGCGGATGCGCAAGATGGTGGATAGGTCGGCGGGCGCCCCGGCCCGCTCACCGCCGGCCCCTCTGTGCAGGAGTTCAACATCGAGAAGCTGCAGCTGCTGGAGAGCGAGAAGTCCAAGATACGGAAGGAGTACGAGCGGCGGGAGGCGCAGGTGGAGGTGAAGAAGAAGATGTGCGCGCCCCGCGCGACGCGCAGGGGGCGGCCGCCGGCGGGGCTGTTTATGGGACGTCCTTGCCTTTGTCGACGCGCCGCGCGCGGCCAGAGCGCTGCCGCTCAGGGCCCGCGCCTTGACTGGTGTCGGTGTTGGCGCCAGGACTGGCAGCGCGCCCGCTCTTGCAGCGCGCGGCCTGCCATAGCTCTTGGGCGCCGCCCTGCACAGGAGTCACAGTCCATGCCTTGCAGCGCCACAGGAGCTGAGCAGCCGGGGTATTGTTAGTGCTGCTGCTGCAGCGCCAAGCACCCCCCTGCTGCACGGGCCTCAAGCCTGGCGGCAGCCCTCACCCTGACCCCCGCGCGCGCGCAGCGAGTACTCCAAGCAGCTCAACGACTCGCGGATCAAGGTGCTGCAGGCGCGCGAGGACGCGGTGCAGGGCATCGTGAAGGAGGCGCACAACAAGCTGGGCTCCGTCATCGGCGACAAGAAGGCCTACCGCAGCCTGCTCACCGACCTCACCGTGCAGGCGCGCGTTTGCGTTGTCATAGGGGAACGACCTCACCGTGCAGGCGCGGGGTCGCGTTGTCATAGGGGAAGGACCTCACCGTGCAGGCGCGCGCCCATGTGTGCTGCCGACTGTATGCGGTAGACTGCCTTAGACTGCGGTAGACTGCGGTACACTGCGGTGGACTGTATGCTGGTATGCGGCAGAGTGCGTCCTGCTCACCGGCCCTGCCACGCAGGCGTGCATCCATTCTGGGGTGGCCTAGGGCGGCCTGGTGCTGGCCGCCGCGCCGTGCGCGCGCCGCCATTGCGTATGCTGGCAGCTGGCAGCGTGGGGGCTTCCCTCAATATTCCCCGTAGCATACCAGGGCCATGAAGGGTTTGCTTTCGGAGGGTTTGCGTTCGGAGGGTTTGCGTCTGTGTTTCACGAGCGCCCCCGGTTCGAGGGAGACGACGCGGCGCGCTGTGCAGGGCATGCAGCGCAGGCGGGGGGGCAGGCGGCGCCCTGCAGGAGGCGCCCTGCGAGGCCGGCGCGGGCGGCCCCATGGCTGCGAGCGGGGCGGGCGGCGCTCATGCGGGCGGCGCCGGCGCGCGCAGGCGCTGAGCAAGCTGCGCGAGGAGGCGGCGGTGCTCAAGGTGCGCGAGGCCGACCTGTCGCTGCTCAAGGAGGTCGTCGAGCCCGCGCGGTCCAAGTTCCAGCAGGCGCGGCCCGGGGCTGCCGCGCCCTGTCCCTACCCTCGTCCCAGGGTCGCTGTATCCCTGCTCGCCGGCTCTGCCTATCCTACCCTATCCCTAGGGCCGCCGCAGCCCCGCTCGGCGGACAGCCGCGCACCTGCGTAGTTTTCCCAAGCTGGCCGGGGTGGGAGCCGGCCCGCCGTCGCTGCATGTGGCCCGGCGCCCGAGCAGCAAGGACCGCCGTCGGCCGCACGCCTGTTGTGCCGTAGCCGCGGCGGCGCTGGCGGCTGTGACAGCGCTGGCGGCGGGCCGCGCTCGCGCATACGCCGCCGTGCAGGCCTCCTGCATGCACACCGCCAGCGGCGGGCGCAGGCGCGCGGCGACGCGCGCTGCACGAGCGCCATTGTCCTGTTACGCAAGCAACAATCAGACACGGACGCCACAGCCGCCAGGCTGCCGGCCGCGGCGCACGCACGCCCCCCGCCCTGCTGACGCGGCGCGCCGGCGGCGCGCGCAGGTGTTCGGCAAAGAGGCGCCCAGCGTGACGGTGGACACCAAGGAGTTCCTGCCGCCCGCGCCCAAGGGCTCCGGCGACGAGGAGGCCATGGGCAGGTGTGCGCGCGCCCGCGCCCCCCTACCCCGAGCCGCCTGCAGCGCTGCGCCGGTTCTGCGTGCGTGGCCGGCAGACACGCTGCGCCCCCCTGAGAGAGGCCCGGCCGACACGTGGCGCTACGCCCCGAGGCCGGCACGCCCAAAGCATCGCGATATTGTGGCGGCGCTGCCAGGCCTGCGCGCCGCGCACTGCGCCCGGCGGCGCTGCCGGCGGCAAAGAAGCTGAGCGGGGCCGCGCGCGCGCGCGCAGCTCGGGCGGCGTGGTGGCCACGTCGGCCAGCGGCAAGATCGTCTGCTCCAACACGCTGGACGACCGGCTGCGCATCGCGTATGCGCAGAACCTGTCGTCCGTGCGCGCGATGCTCTTCGGCATCACCGCGCGCGCCTGAGGCAGGGGTTGGGGCCGCGCTCGCCGTGCCGCCGCGCTGCGGGCCGCTCGACGCCGCACGGCGCGCCTCCTGGCGCGGCCGCCTGCGTGCAGGGGCCGGCGGCGGCGGGGCTGCGCCTGAGCCGCGGGGCCGATTCGTGCGGCGCTCTGCTCGCTACAGCCGGCCCCGGCCGCAGCCCACGCACTGGGCTGCGCCGCAGCCGCTCGGCTGGGTCGTGGCGGCGTTGCGCTGCCGCACAGCGCTGCCCCCGCGCGTGGCGGCAAGGCTGCGCCGGCGTGCGGTGCGGAGCAGCGTCGGCGCGCTCGCGGCGGTGGATGGCCACGTGCTGCAGCAGAGACTGGCGTGAAGCTGGGCATGCGTGCAGTGCGTGCTCCCGCTGTTGGGCTGCGCTGCCGGCGTGCATGTGGCGCGCTGCGTGGCAGTGTGGGCGGCCGCTGGCGCAGAGCGCGCAGTGGCCAGTGTCAAGTATTGCGTGCGCGTGCTCCAGTGCCCGTCGCGTTGGGGTGGCGCGTCTGGTAGGAGGCGCAGGCTGGGGGTGGTGAGTTCGGTGCGCATGCTGCAGAGTCTGGACGCAGGCCGCGTTACAGCAAGCACTGGGGCCGGGCAAGCGAGCTCATGTGAGTGGCCTCTCAAGAGCGATGCCACGGCTTACACATAGTATGTGTGACAAGAGCAGAGTGCTAGGGAGCAAGAGGTGGAGAATGTCGCGTCTGCTCGAGTTACTGGCTTATCACACTCTTCAGACGAGGGCACTTGACGGGACGGCTGAGGCAGTATGCACGTGTAACAGACTTGTCAGAGAGGCAGCGTCCGCGCGCGCCGCGCTGCATGATTGCAAAGTGGCCCAGTGATTATCTATTGACAGGCAGTTGGCCACTAGTGAAAGAAATCCAGGCTCTTGTGCTTGGCACAAAGTTGTTTTAGCTGCTTGGCCTGAATCTGCTGAGCAAGGTGGCTGCACGGCTTCATGGCACCATGCCGAGACACGCGCAAGGAAGTAGATGTCATGCTCGGACTGCTCTTTTTAAAAAGCTATACATGCAACTGCATTTTAAACGTCGTGGGTTCCCCGCCCTAGCAGGCGTTCCACGCCAAGAATGGGGTCTTCTCCGTCTGCAAACTGCAAACTTGTTATGCTTTATTCGTGCATATACGCATGCATGACAGCGGAGCCGCTTGCACGCACAGCGTGCGTATTGCTTCACTTCCTCGGTGCCCCAAGAGCGAAAAGGACCAGCCACGTTCTAGACAGCTAGCCGAGAGCTCGACAGGGAGCAAGTGCGTGTCGAGGACAGAGTGCGTGCAGCCGTCCGGGTGCGCAGGCCTATATAGTTCAAAGATGCGGGCCTGAGGAAGGCCGCTCCGTGGCCTGGTGGCCCTGTCGTAAAGCAGCGAGCAGCCTTGCTACCGGGCTCAGGCGCAGCCGGGCACGCTCCAAGCTGGGAGCCTGGGATATGTGCAAACAGACAGGCCTCGCGTTCTACTGATCGCAGAGGCCTGCCTGAGCCCGTCGACGTGCACGCGCAGGGTCGCAGCTAGGCGCTGCAACCATGGCGCGCGCCGCGGTCGCCGCGCTGGTGCTCGCGCTGGCGTGCGTTGCGCACGCTCAGACGCAGACCACCACGCCGACCTATATCGCGGACACGCTGCAGCCGCAGACGGTGCGGCGCACAGGCCGCTTGTTGCCGACAGCAACCCCTTGCAAATTTTTGCTGCTGGGGCAGCCCGTGGCGCTGGCACAGAGATACTGTGAGGTCTGTGGCGCCTGCTGGCCGGCCACCAGCTGCCGCAGCTGCAAGACGCTGTGTTTCGTTTTTAAGTGCAGGATGCCGACACACGGTTAATTTCAGCGAAACAGACATACTTGAACCTAGAGAGCGCCTGCTCTCCAGCTTGCTTCCACAGCTCAGCGCGCGCCCTGAGCCGCTCCACGCGCGCAGACCGTGAACTACGACGTGATGTTCAACGGCTTCCAGGGCCCGGCTGAGGTCATCCCGTTCACCGACCCGCTCGTCGCGGTGCCGGCCAACCTGGGCCCGGTCACGCCGTGGAGCGTGCACATCACGCTCGCCGAGGCCAGCGGCAGCACGGGCTCGGTCTGGGTGTCCTGGTCGACGGGCGTGCCGACGCTGCTGACCAACCCCGCGCAGACCAACGAGTCGGCGACGGGCGCGGACATCTACGTCGACGACTACCCGCAGCCGCCCACGTACAACTTCATCCCCCGCAACAACGACTCTGCGTCCGTCGCGTCCCTGGTGCGCACCTGGCCCGCTGTACCTGACATGGCCGCGGGCAGCATGCAGTGTGGCCTGAAGCCAGCATCCGCTCGCCCTGGCACCCAAGGCAGGGCCGAGGAAGGGCTGTATGTCGCACATGGAAGCGCCACGAGGCATGCGCACGACGCCTCTGTGCTGGCTCATGCATGCACCTGGTGACCCATGAAAAGGGCACAAGGCATGTGCGACTTGCCTCTGCGCTGACCCCTGCATGCACCTGCTGACCCGCGGGCACGGCCGCGCGCGCAGGTGGAGTGGGGCACGGCGACCGGCGCGTACACCGTCAACGCCACCGGCACCGCGCGCTCGTACATCGAGGTGCGCATGCACAGCTGGCGTCTCGCCGCGTCTGCGGGCCCGGCATGGGTCACCTGCACGGTAGCTGCTGGATGAGCATGCGCGCTGTATCCATTCGTCAGCGTGCGCCGCGCCGGACCCGTGAGTGGGCTCGCAGACCAAATCTCACAAGCGTGTCGTGTGCGTTGCAACACCTGGCCTGTCCTGGACGTCTGTCCCGGCAGGCCCCTGAGCGGCTCTGTCAAGCGCCACTGGCTGTAGGTCCCACGACACATTGCGGGCGCCCAGTGGCTCCCCCGCATGCATGCCTGCTCCTAAACTTTTAGACCTAAAGTTTAGGACCTAAGCAGCTGCGCCGGCGCGCAGACGTACTTCTTCAGCGGCTTCACCTTCGTCTCGCAGCTGTTCCACCACGTGCACGTCACGGGCATCCCCTTCGGCCAGAAGTGCGCCCGCGCCCGCCGCCGCGCCGCGCCTGCGCGCCCAGACCGCCTTGACAGCCGGCCCTGGCGCATGTTTGGCGCAAGCGCTTACACCTCGGCAGCCTAAGCACTACGTGTGTAACTGTTGTTGCTGCGCTGCATCTCGACACACACACGCAGGCTTAAGACAGTGCTTATGCTCATGTGCATGCATGCATGCGCAAGCATGGCTGCGGTCTCACATGCGCTTCTCTGCACGAATTCATGCCGGCCTGGCCTTGATCAGCGCTGCTTGTTCCCGCTGAGGAGAGGCACGTATGAGCAGCTGGGTAAGGCGTTTATGCTGCCTGCATGTTGCAGTTGCTCTCGTAGGCAACATTGACTAACGTGCTGCTCGGTGTGCCGTTGCGCAGGATCTACTACAGGCGCGCATGTGGTACCTGGCGCCCTGCAAGATTGTAGCTTGCGTGTCTTCATGCTAACGTGCCCTGTCGCCCAAAGCAGCCCCACGGCTATGAAGCTGCCTCTGCTGATTGGCTTGCGTAAAGATATTGATGCAAATGCAAGCCTGCCCTCCTGCGGCAGCTGCAGAGTGCATATGCCAGTGAGCATGCTCGGCAAGGGACACTGCATGCGGCTGCTGCCATGGCTGTCCTGATCATGCTGCAGCGATGTCACTGTGTGCGTTGAGCTCGGTAGCTACACTCTCATGGCCCCATGCCACACACAGTTACCCCCTCGCGCGCAGGGTGGGCGACGCGTCCCAGACGGGCGGCCTGAGCGCGGAGTTTAACCTGACGCTGAACGCCAGCCTGGCGCCGTACTCCGGCGTCTACCCCGTGAGGCGCGGCCTGGCCCACCGCCCCCCGCCTGCTCCCAACCACCTGCCTGTCCGCCGCTCGCTCAGCCAGCCCGCCAGCCCGGTCCGGGCACGCCGCACATCGCCGCGGCCCGCTCTGCCCACTTCTGCCTCCCTGCCGTGCTCACGCTCTGTTGGACAGCAGGGTCCGGTTTCATCCCAGGCCTCCGCAGAGGCAGCTGGGCGCCCACCATGACGCCTCATACCAGCACCTCGCAGCGCATGCCCCGGACCTCACCATTTGGTAGTACGCTGTTGTGCACGGCGAGGAGGTATTGCGCTCCAAACTTTGCGCGCGTAAGTGAGGCGCTGCTGGGCTGGCGTGCACCAGGGTGGGCATGCTGGCCGACCTGGGCACGACCTACAACTCCTCTGTGACCTACCAGCACCTGGCAGCGCACGCCCCGGACTTTGCCATGTTCATGGGCGACCTGTCGTACGCCGACGACTGGACGTCGACCGGCATCCCCGGCGGCGTCATCCCGCTGCCCACGTACGCGCTCACGGGCGTGCGCCAGTCGCAGACCTACCAGCCGCGCTGGTGCGGGGCCCTGGCGCGC
>JAABUO010007477.1_pt1 | contig 12465 bp, 12 predicted proteins | sample 5559291 | NCBI WGS metagenome assembly JAABUO01 (sample SAMN10711878, study PRJNA513372) | rock metagenome | isolation source: Antarctica rocks | place: Antarctica: Victoria Land, Finger Mt sud
GCACTTACTGCGCGCATGCCCCGTCTCGCACGCATAGATGCTCCATCTGATGGCCGTCTCGTACTCGAAGATGGCAGTGCTTTCGAGCGTCACCCAGTAGCCGCTGAAGGAGCCGTTTCCGGCGGGATACTCGACAGGGACTGTAGATGGGAGTTGCTCGAAGGCCTGGGTGAAGGAGCCGGTGGAGTTGGTTTTGTAGGTTGTCAACTGGTGAATTTTCAGAGGATGATCCCGTGTAGGATACGGGGTAATTGGAAAAGACGATTGCAAGACCGTGAAGATGAGATTGAAACATGCCTTTTCCGAGATAACGTTGACACCTACCAACGTCGGTAGACGCGACGTACGAATAGATACCCCAGGGGTATTGTCAGGACCCTCAAACGCATAAGGCACGACGCCGAGCCAGGCGCATTTGTAAACTGTGCCATACGGGTCAGCTATGCTCAGTAGCGAGGTAGGACGCGCGGCTTTACAGTCAGCGATCAATGCTCTCACGTCTTTGGCGGCGGCGCCAATGACCGCGAAGGTGACTGATTGTGAGTAGTCTGTGCCGGCGGGACAGCTGCAGGGGGTGATGGACTTGTCGGAGCAAGCGGGTAGGGAATTTGCTTGTGCACCGATGGCCAGGATGGTGGCGAAGCTGATGGACGTGAAACACTTCATTGTTGTTGAAGGCGGCTGAAGTCTTGGAGGATGTGTTTACTGATACTGGCAGTATTCTGTAATCAAGGAGGCATTGAAGGACATGAGTCTGTGAATATATACTTTAAGCCATTGCGATGTCAACCTCTCGTGGGGCGTACATAAGCCAGGAACCATGAGCCATGGGCCGAGGACATGTGGGCTTGATCTTTTTTTGATGAGTGGTGTGCGCAGCAGCACATGGTCACTTCATGCAGCCTCGTTTACACTCCGGTTCCAGTGGATGCAGTAAGCAGGCGTTCGGAGATTTGCACTTTCGAAACGAGGGAAGCTGCACGTGGCAGAGATGACTGGGGCGAACATGGTTGGAGCACAACAGTCCAAGACTCCACCGTGCTGACAGGTGTTGACGCCTTGCTTGGCTTGCTGCAATGAGACCTTTGACAGCCCATCTGAACCCATAGAGCGGCACGGACTGAACATCCGGGGAGAAACGAGAACGGAGAAGGTGTGCAGGAGAAATAAGCAAGCATACGTAGGTACGAGTATTGGATCCGTCAACTAGCCACATTGGGCCGGGGACGCTAGACTTGTATATGGATATTCATGCAGGCTCCATCGCTCATATTATCAACCCCTTCAGACTCAGCTCAGCGTTTTGGAATGTGGATGGGTCATAAGCCGATACCACATCAATTCGCCGAATCCTGATCACCTCGCTCCTGACCCCGCTTCGAGGTGCACCTGCTGACACGTGTAGAGACCAATGACACCGACACGATGGATTATCTACTATTCCTATGCTCGCTTCCTCCTTCAGCACACGCCACAATACTACAACTCGCAACAAATCCTCATACTAGCTTGATGTTCAGTTGACGCCTGAATTACGACTCTACTGCCAATCAGGCTGCCTGGACTCGTGTGGATCTGCGATCACACCCTCAGCATTTAGCAATGATTCAGATGGCGCAACCAAGACCGCCTCGGCGAGACTACGGATTGAGTGAGAGCTGTTGCCATCGTGACTAAACGCACAGGCACCAAAATTGCTGATGGTGGGTTGAGCTGACGGGATAGTAGCGTGGAAGGACGCTTTCCACGATCAGCAGCAGCCATGGTCAAGTATATAAAACTCGATATTTTTTCCTCCTGAAGTATCCTTGTGCTAGATATTATAATCCACACTGCGGTCTTACCCCTTTTCTAAGAAAAAGGCTCCATTCTCTTCTTGTGCGACCTCTACTTAAAAGCATCTTCAACTTCATCATGAAAACTGTCACCATCTTTTCCTGCCTACTCATGGGCCTGGGCTCCATGACAGAAGCCACTCCTGTCAGCGATAGCAGCAACAAGGAAGCAGCCGCCTCGAGACAAATCTCCAAATGGCAGAAGCAATATAACGAGTACGTTGAGCAAACAGTTCAGACGCGTCAAACTGGATGCACCAAGAAAAATATTGTATACCGCCAGGAATGGTATGTTTCGTACTTCCACCCTTTAGTAGATGCAATCACCTGCTAACGTAGAACATAGGGGGACTCTGTCACCACGGAAGCGCATCGAATACATCAAGGCTGTCGAATGCCTACGCAAAAAACCCGCAGTCTACCCAACATCTGAAGTGCCCGGCTCACGAAGCCACTTTGACGATTTCGCCGCAACTCACATCATCGAGACTCCCCATGTGCACTTCAGCGTACGTACCCTCGCCCTGCCCTACCCATCCCACGTCCATCCATCAACCCCAAATACGCTTGACTAAACCACATCAGGGCCTCTTCTTCCACTTCCACCGCTACTTCACCTGGCTCTACGAAAAGGCCCTCCAAGACGAATGCGGCTACAATGGCACCCAACCCTACTGGGACTGAACCCTAAGCTGGCAAGATCCGCGTCAATCGACCGTCTTCGACGGCTCCCCCACCTCAATGGGCAGCAACGGTCTCTTGATCCCCCACGGCCCCACCAACATCTCCGCCTTCGGTCTCAACCTCACCATCGCCCCAGCAACAGGCGGCGGCTGCCTATACAAAGGGCCCTTCGCAAACGCCACCGTCGACCTGGGCCCCGTCGCTTACCAGCCCCTCGACGCCGACCACGGGTTGACGTACAACCCGCGCTGTCTCGCTCGAGATCTCTCGCCCGTGTGGGCCAATCAGACCAAGCCCACGGATGTCGCGGGCGTGCTGGCTACCTGTGGGGCCGATCTCGGATGCTGGGACACGAATTTCGAAGCTATCAGCGGCGTGCATGCCGGTGGGCATTTCACCATCGGCTCGCTGAATGTGGATGCGTATGCGAGCGCGGGGGATCCGGTGTTCTATCTGCATCATGCGCAGGTCGATCGGATCTGGACGCTTTGGCAGAGTTTGGACCTTGAGAAGAGGACGAATGCGGTGTATGGGACTAGTACTGCTTTCAATGGTAGTTTTTCTGTCGGTGTTGCGCCTTTGCTAGAGTTGGAGTGCTAACTCGTTGCTTTTTTCTAGACCCTCCCAGCGCCAATGTGACACTGGAGACCGACATCGATTTTGGTGTCCTGGCGCCGAAACAGCCGATCAAGAAGCTTGTGTCGGCTATTGATGGGCCTTTCTGCTACATGTACATCTGATTTGGTATATGGCAACGCAATTCGTGGAGCTAAGCTTCTCGTCGATGTTATTCTAGATCCGAATTTTATCGATGTATCAGATCTTTAGCGTGATTTGCCTACCTCTTACCGATATGATGCGTCGTGTATGTATGATCACGTGACTTACTTAGTCAGCATTACTTGGCAGGGCTTGGCGCGACGCATCAACTTCCTGTAGCTCGCTTGCTTTCTTTATCATCATTCATTATACATACTTAACTACGTGACATTGAGCCTCAGCTTAACATTCTTTCGTAACATCAATGCCCTCTATAGAGGAACGATTACTGGGCGCGGAAGACAGCTCAGAAGAGTGCTCTCTCTCTGCTATGACCTTGGCTGCACTGGTGAAGGCCTGGTCCGTTCGTCGCGCGTTGACTTGGAAGATCCTTAGGCAAATAGCTTGAGATTGGTACTGCGCACGTATAGGTGATTGCGTGGTAGGGCTATTGTGGTTAGAGATCAACGGCGGGTCATCGAGACCAAGATAAGAAGTCTGACAAGTGTTCAACGATGAATGAGTTGGGTGCGATTGATCCATTACTAGTCACACGCCTTAAAGCTAGTTCGAGGTCCTACCTAGGGTCAAGCAACAGCACTGGCAATTCTCGAATGCCATCTTCCTCTACACATTCTCAGTATCATGCATACCCACTAACAACGTCCTGCACCTCAGCATCACTCAGCCCCTTGACCCCCAACAGCTCATTGTCCAGCTTGGGAAAGTGGCTCCCATATCCCTCCCCCCAGATAGCCGCTTTGAGGAAGCCGTAGACAAATATCTCCACCTTCGGGCTCTCCTTCTGCAACTCCGCCCAGGACTGCGCAAGCACATCATCAATCTTGATAACCTCCTCCTTCCACCCTTCCTCGCCTGTCGCCTTCTTCCCCATCGCCGCCAGCTTCTTCAAGCTAGACGCCGTATCCTGTACATACACAGCGCGGTTCTTCGTCTCGGCAGGGTTCTTGAGCACACCAACAACTGCCTTGCCGATGCTGGCGAGTGTCGTAGTACTGAAAACGCGATCACCACCATCAAAGAGGGTGACGCTCTTTCCCTTGAGGTTCATAATGAACCCGACCATGATGCCCCAATCCAGGAACGGCCCATTCACAATAAGCGTGTAGGTCATCCCCGCTCTCTCCGCTTCTTTCTTCAGCGCATCTTGCACAGCCACTTTGTCCCTATAGACCGGCAGCTTGCTAGCCTTCTCATTCAGGGTATCAGATCCGAATTCAGAGGGGATGAAGCGCTTGATTCCGGCTTTGGAGGCGGCTTCGATGAGGAGGAGTTGCTTGGAGAGGGCGGTGGAGCCAAGTGTGGAGACGAGGGCGTCGTGGCCGCGTAGGGCGTCAGTGAGGGAGGTAAGGGAGTCGTAGTCGACTGGGGAAGAGGTTACGCTGGGAGGGAAGGTATGTGCGCTGCTGGTGCGGGTGAGGGCGGTGGCGTGGAAGCCCGCTGCGAGGAGCTGGTTGAGGATTGCAGGGCCGAGGTTGCCGGTGGCCTGGGGTGAGAAATATTAGTATTGGTAGAGGAGAGGTTGGGAGTGGGGTGGGAAGGGTGACACACCCCAGCTATGGCGACTTTAGTGATGCTGCCCATGATGTTGGTTGTTGTGGTGCTTTGATTGTGGTGGTGATGATCTGACGTTAAGCAGAGTAGTGTCGAGTTGTACTAGAGTAGGGGAATATCTGATCTGGAAGGTAAGGAATGGTTGATCTATCTTATTGATCAAGGGATGCTGACGAATGAGCATGACTTGAAGGGAAAAGTGCAGCCCATCGCGACATCGAGATGGGAAGCTGCGGGGCCATTTACATGATGCATTAGCGATCAGGAGCAATCACTGCCCTACCCGTAATCCACATTGTATTATAACACATCGGGTTACAAGCTGAATGATTCCAAGCTCGCGAGGCGTGATGATTGATGTGTACCCTGACGTACAACTTAGGTTGATATCAAAGCCGCCAAGACCCCTCGGGAACACCCCTCGGCTTCCCGTGACTAAGTTATGACTAAGCATATAAGTTATCCCTCTCGAATCTATTACAATTGCTAATCATCATCTCTTAGTGCTATGATCTTCGATCCTTTTGGTCAATCCTTCTTCTGCGGGCATGCCCGTAAACGCAGTCCTCTGGCTGCCTATTCACCACTCATCCTTATTAGGGAGAAGCGGTCTGAGGTCTTCCTGCTTTGAGGCGTGGTGATAGGTCCGCTTCAATAACAGCCTTTGGCCTCCAGCACTCGCCGACATCTCACATCAGCCATTTAGTACTCCACACCGGGGCTCCAGTCGCATCAAAAGCCCGACTCTGGGGACTCCCGCAGCTCACCGTCCGTAGCTTCGGTCGGTGTGGACTTGTGTGGGGAATGATTGTCTTGTCAAGGTAATCAGTGTATGCAATGCGCCCCAGCTGCTGTGCACTGTGACATGGTTTAGCCTCACGCATCATGCAAGTGCCATTGCCCGACTTCAGGTAACATACATGGTGACCCTGCTCGGTCCAACAAACGCCGAGCTCACACTTGCTCTTTGCCACAACCCGAGGCTCTTTCCATTGCCATCTGATCACTTATCTATTTTGCGGGGCTTCGCATCAGGACTTGCCCACCGGGCGTGATCTGCTAATCGACGATGAATCAGTCAACCCCGTATGCGTTCTTCCCCATGCAGGGTCAATCAGCAGCCCAGGACTCTTACCAGCAGCCAACTACCACACGCGTCCAGTGCACGGTCCCAGGATGTGGGAGGCAGTTCAACCGAAAAGAGCATCTAACTCGCCATCTGAAGTCACATGATCCTCATCGCCAGCACGAGTGCCATGTCTGTGGGAAACGATATACGCGAAGGTGAGTGTATTGCTACCATTTAGAGCCTTATTTCGAATCTCGATATGCTATACCTTGGCCAATCATGTTCTGGAATTTCTGCTACTATCTTAGGAAAGCGTTGGATATCAGAAACTCTGATGTTGCCAAGAAGTTTCGACCCAAGTGCTAAGCTTGATTGCTAACTTGACTTACGCAGTGATGTCCTGAAGCGTCATGTGGAAGGTCATTCAAGCGAGTCCCATTCAGCCCGTATCTTGGTCGCTTGTACGCCTTGTCACGAGCGAAAGCTCAAGTGTGATGACAATGTCCCTTGCCGGTCATGCACTCGCACCTCCACCGCATGTAGCCGGCTTAATTCTCACACGGAAACCGACGCGGTAGAAAGCATGATCCTTGATAACACCAATGAAAATGCAATCTCATACGGGATCAACAATGTATCAGCAGTCGATTACGTGGGTAATGACTCAGGCGTGCACCATGATAATCCTCAAGAGCCATGGCTCCAAGCTCCTGAACACCCCTGGTCTCTCAGCCAACTGCCGACGCCCGGGCTTGACAACTCTTTCCCAAATGAAATTCCTAATGCTGATTTTACACAATGGGCTGTCGAGCCTGAACAGCGACATGTTGAGGGAAGATTCCCTCCAACGATTTCGGATGCTTCTATCTTCGGCAAGCCAGACAACTCTCTGTCGGGCAAATCCTCTCGCTTTCGCACGTCGACGGATACATCTCCCCCCCGGTCTCCAGCTTCGGCTTCCAGCGCACCCCAGAATCATGGTGCAATGTCAGATACATCTGCTTCAACAAGATCTCCAATCTCTGGCGACAGGGTATCACTAGGCGCGGACTCTTCAACCCTCTTATCAGCTTATGTCGACAAGGAATCGCCAAATACCCAGAGATTGGTACAGAAGTACTTTGCGAAGATCCATTCTTACTGGCCGATTCTGCATGCACCAACGTTCATTCTTGGCAGTGTCTCTCATGTCTTGTTAGGATCTATGGTTGCACTTGCAGGCTGGTTCGATGGTGAGCCAGATCATGCGAAGATTGCGAACCTTGTTATCGCTGTGATTTCTGCGACTGTTCCAGTATGTTTACAGGGCTCCCACATATTCTGGTCGAGGAAAAGCTAACCGCTATTGAGATACACAATTCAACGACAAGCATGGACGCTCAGTCGAGACCGCTCGAACACATGCAAGCATTGCTGTTATGCGTCGTATACGCTACATGTCGTCTGGTATATATCACCAGTGGAAGACTGCACTCATAATTGGTCGTAGCATAATCCTGACAATGCTGCAGACTGCAGACAATATGCGCACGAAAGCAGTCCACCTCAATGCCACGCTCATAACGGAGTGTCGCAGACTCAGTATCTTCCGAGGCGAGCTTTTGATTGCTGATGTCGACTCTTCCTTTGGATTTTGGAGGCAAGAGGAGCAATTGCGCAGGTGAGCCAATTCATCAATACTCGTGTCGCCGAGAGGCGAGTCCAATGCAGTGCCTCCACCGAGCGATCGAGTCATCTATTAGAGCAATTACAACTCTTATTAGCTTGGCTACTCTTCTATCTCCTCACAGGCCTGTCTAGCAGGGGAGACACCACATAATGGCGCTGTGTACACTGTTTCACGAGTATTCAAAGTGTCGATTGACCACTCCAACATGGGCGACACGAGTATCTTCAACTAGCATAGGCTGCTTGACGTAGGCTAAATTTCGCAGACTTGGATTTTCCGTGCTTCAGATCGATGCCTATCTGAGCATTCTAGTGCATCAATCACCTACCATTCGCTATCAAGAGATACGCATTCCACTTCCGAAATCCACCCGCCTCTGGGCAGCAGTCGATGACCCCGACAGGCGTAAGCTCGAATGGGACGAGCCCGCAGGTCGTGAGAAAGCCATCTTCAGCTCCCTAATGCGCGAGGTTGCCAATCTTCAGATCTCAGATAATCTCCCACACCATCTCACACCAGCGGACTACCACCTCGAACTCTGTTCCTTGCAAGTAGGCATCTGGGAAGTGGCGCAAGAAACTTCTAGCTGCGAATCAGACGAGTTCGTAGTACCGTCTTCCCCAACATGCCCCATACAGGTCCGACGGGCCCACCAAGACCTCTGGCGAGCCAGCGCCGAGGAAGACTGCCACCTTCGATCAAACTACTTCACAGCACCAACACCCAGCACTGACACCATCTTCCCACCTGCAACCCTAATCCTGTACCACTTATCCGCCATCACCCTGCACGCCCCCTTCAAGCTCCTCAAAAACCAAACCTGCTGCCCCAACTGCCGCACAGACACCGCCATGGCATCCCGCAAGAACAAAACCCTCCTCCGCGCTTGGGTCACCGCACCCCAAGCCCGCACCGCCGTCTGGAACGCGGCACAGATCGCCCGCATCCTCGCAAAGGAAACCGCCCGCCCGGACCCATCTACCTTCCTCCTCCTCAACCCTCTTGCTATACCAGCACTCCTTGACAGCGCGATCGTCGTCTGCGCGTACGCGCACCACACCGTTGCGTGTCCTGCGTGCACTGGTGAGTCGATGGTAGATCTGGTTGATATCTTCGGGGCGGGGGATGATGAGGAGAGGTTGGTTGCGTGGAGGGAGGTTGGGGTGGGGCTGGCGGATTGGGTGCCTGGTCAGTTTCCGGTGTGTAGGTGTAAGGTTGGGACGTTGGCGGCGTGGTTCCGGAGGGTGCTTGCGGTTGATAAGAGCTTGGAGGCGGAGTTTGTGACGTTTTTGAGGGGGTTGGAGAGAGTTTGAGGGTTGGTGAAGTATGTATTTGTCGGCATAGAATAGGCAGAAGATGAGCTCTAAGCGCGTCGCAGCATCCTGCAACATTCACCAAATGAAGACAGTGCAGATGTGGCAGGAAGTCCAAAACAATGCGGATCATCTGGATTTAAGCCTCGTAGCTATATTAGCATGTCCCAAGATCGAAGGCGCTTGCTAACGAATGTAAGGTAGATAAAATGGCCAGATATCCCAGGATTGCGTCGTCTGAAATGTACTCCCGCTGAAAGTCTTTAATGTCCCAATGTGCGACATTCCAAAGAGGCTTTTCTAGGCAAATAGGCGGACTTTCATGAATGCGATGAAGCTAGCCAAATCTAAAGACTGACAATGAATCAGGCAGTGCCGCCCTGATACGCATTGAGAACAAGGGCGGCGTGCATGCCATGAGCGTGCCCATCGACACGACCTCTCGATTTGCCGTATTGCTCACCAACCGAAGATCATCTACAGTCGAATTAAACACAGAGTAAGTCGCATGGATATATCAAACCAAAAGACTTGTAGATGGTCATTCTACACAAACACTATGTGTCTACTCAAACAGGAGGCACATTTACCGCAATCCGTGGCAGTTGATGCCACCATTTTGAAGACAGGGCTAGACTATGCAGAGATATGGTAGGCAATTCTCCGCCGAAGCCTCCAGACTATATGAGATGTCAGCTTTTAGCAGTAGAGGCCATCCAACCTCCGGTTCTCCTCTCGAACAAGATACCTTCTAAGAACATTATCCTGACGCGGGCGCTTCATCTAGTCTGACTTGCACGCCATTACCGCTTCGAATTGAAAGACTGAATTTGATACTGATTGGAAAGGGAGGGTCCTCCATGTCCTCGAGTTTGTCAAAGCGCTGGAGCAGGCGGACCACCGCAAGTGAGGCTTCCGTGCGCGCGAAATGCTCTAGAACCCGGTCTGGTTAGCCTTCTTATAATCCGGGAGAGTATAGGACAGAGCAGGATATACGGCCAATGTATTTCCTCGAGCCACCTCTAAAAGGTACGAACTCCCATCCGAAGCCACGCCCGTGCCAGCGCTCTGGGTTGAATTCCCCAACACCAGGCCCCCAGAGATCCGCTCTGAGTTGAATCGCTGAGATGGATATATAGAGCATACTACCCTGTGGGACTAGTATAGGCATTGAGCCCTTAGGATGACCGCCCCTTGGCAGAATCGTATCGACTTTACAGGCACGCTCAACCATTGGCGCATTCGCCGCAAGGCACAGGACTTCATCGATGACGAATCGCAGATACTTACATGTCATAAGCTCTGCGTAGTCTATCGCTGCTGTGTCGTTGGACCCAAAGTCCTGCAGGACGGCGTCTCGCAGCTTTGCATAGATGTCTGGATGGCGAGCGAGAAAGTAGAAGGTCCAGCTCATCAAAGCTGCTGTTGTGTCGCGGCCGGGCGAGATGATATGTAGCAGATCCCCATGAAGCTCAGCGGGGTCTTGCGTTCTATGCGCCAGTTTGTTCAGAAGAACAAGCCTCCCTTCTTGCTGCGGCGCTGACTTTGACTCAGACAGCGTGTGGGCGACAAAGTCGTCAATGTATTTGTGAACTTGTCTGCAGTGAAGGGTAAATTGTCTTGATATCCCAGGACAGTACAGCTTCCCAAGCCTAATTTTATCTGTATAACACCTTGAATTACCATGATGTAGTTGATCACTACAGAAAACCGTGGTGATAAGAAGTGGGAATGCCGAAGCTTCACGCTCCTAATATAGCGAAACTCCCTAGAAGGGTTCACCCCTCACTCGGGCAAACCCCCTACTCGGGCGATTTTGCAAAGATATATAAGGCTGAGCTGCTGTCAGGCGTAGCTGCTGTAAAACACCTTATCTTCAGACAGCGACAGCGACATCAACGCTTATTGAATTGTAGAAGTAGGTTGCTCCGGTGTCTTTATATACATCAAGCTTGAAGCCATCTAAAGGAATTAACTAGACTCCACGTGGTTGCTGAGTACTTTTGCTGATACTGAATTCTGCTCCACAGACCTAACTCCGGATATCCTGGACAGGCTCCGGACGTCCAAATAATCGATTAAGACCACTTTCAAAAGTATACTCTTTTTTTGATGCGCTAGCCGTTCTAGGCAAGCTTGCACGTGATCTTGAGGTGCTGCTGTCTTGCCTGAGGTCCCTGGGAGTCTCTTTTTGAACCTATATCACATCCTCCTTGGGGGTCTACGACGTCGTAGTGTCCTCCCTATCGCCCCTGTATCTGACTGCCCTGATTCTCGCCAGCGCCCCTGGCGAAGGTCCTCCAGCGTCACCCTGACCCGGAGCGTCAAAACCAGACGGCGTGTAGGTAGGAGTTGGGAGGGCGCTACTAGCGCAAGAGGAGGAGGAGGAGGAGGAGGAGGAGGAGCTGTTCTGCTTAGTGTCGCTGGCGTGTCAGATGAAAATCGGACCTGCTTTTGAGGCGTCTGAGACTGACGCCGGCGAGGTCGATATGGCTGTCTTTCAGCGATGAATAAGTCTGGGTCCAGCTTACCAAAGACGTCCTTCCATATTATCGCTGCTTGCTTGTCAAGCTTTATATCAGCTTTAATCTGGGCATTACTTCTACGTTCATTAAGAACGCTGGAGTCGTATAGTATTGCAGCACCGTCATTACCTCTAGTTCGATTGTTCTTCTTGTCTTTGCGCCTGTTCACCTCTAGAAGCTTCAGATTAATATTATTCTGGATATGTGATTCAGCAAAAGCAAATTGACAAGCTTTGCCTACATTTTTCAGGACATCCTCCGCAGCTAGCTGCATCATCCCATCCTTAAACTGCTGCATCAATCGCTCCATCTGCGTGATATTCGCTGGTGTAAAGAGGAGCTCACCGCTCCCGCCGGATCCAGAGTAGCTGATTGACGCTCCAGGTGGTGTAGTGGGGCGAAGCGAAAGACTGAGTCGCTCGATCCCAAGGACATGAGATACTGGATTTGGCCGGAAGTCGCTCAGTATCAAGTCAGGATTAAAGGGTAGGAGGCCTGATTTCTTCCATGCACTCTTGATGACGTCTGGTGTTAATGCTTGCCTCCGAGCGAACTCATAGAACTCTAGAAAGTCGCATTTATCGACATCATACCCCGCTCCCAGTAGTATGGATCGGTGGAGGTGAATTTTGTATGCAGTTGCCAGCGGTGAGAAGACACCGACGTCCAAGGGCTGTAGGATGTGAGTCGTATGCGCTGGTAAGCAAAGTAGGATGATCTTATGCTTGACAGCAAACTCAATAGCAGCGGTACTGATATGTGAAGCTTGACCGTCAAGGCAAAGCATCCTATACTCGCCTTTCTGAGTCGTTGCAGTCTGAGGTTCAAAACACCTTTCAAGCCATAGTAGACCGATTTGATTATTAGTCCATCCGTTCTCGCTGACAGTAATAAAGCCATCCGGTAAAGACTCCTTCCAGGCCTTCTGTATGAGCTTTGCTTTGAAGATAACCCATGGCTTTAAGGCCCGACCATCCATTGAGACGCACTCAATAAGGGAGACCCATTCGCGATTGCCACACTGAGTCATATATTT
>JAABUO010007480.1_pt1 | contig 12461 bp, 11 predicted proteins | sample 5559291 | NCBI WGS metagenome assembly JAABUO01 (sample SAMN10711878, study PRJNA513372) | rock metagenome | isolation source: Antarctica rocks | place: Antarctica: Victoria Land, Finger Mt sud
GCTGTGGATCCTGGCCAAAATCCGGGTACGGCCCGCGCCCTCCGGGCGGCGGCGACCCTAGGTCAGCGGAAGGCTCAAGGCGTGGATGGCCAGGCCGGCCAGCGCGCCGACGAACGTGCCGTTGATCCGGATGAACTGCAGGTCCCGTCCGACGGCCAGCTCGATGTTGCGGCTGGCACTGCTCGCATCCCAGGCGGCCACCTGCCGGCGGATCAGCTCGGTGAGTTCCGAGCCGTACCGCTCGACCGCGTGGCCGACCACGCCCTCCAGCACCCGCTCGATCCGCGTTCGGAACTGCTCGTCCGATCCCGCACGCCGGCCCAGCTGCTGGATCAGCAGCGAGATCCGGGTCTGCACCGTCCCCTCCGCGTCGGCCAGCGACTCGCGGACCGACACCATGGCGTCGGCGACCACCTCGTGCAAGACCGCCTGCGCCCGCGGGTCATCCAGCAACCGGGCGGCCAGCCGGTCGATCTTCACCGCGGTCCTGGCATCGGTCTGCAGCTCGTGCGCGAGGCTGGAGAGCAGCCCGTCCAGCTAGGTGCGCAGCCCGTGCCGCGGGTCGTGCTCGACCTCCTGCAACGTCTCGGCGAGCGCGTCGAGCCCGCCCCGGATCCGCCGGTCGGTGGCCAGCAGCCACCCGTACCATTTCTTGTCAGCCAGCGCCTTCAGCTCCGGGATGAGCTCCTCGCGGTGCTCGCGCAGGTAGGTATGCCCGCGCCGGGCGAAGATCTCGACGAGCGGCTCCTGGGTGCCCCCGGCCAGCGCCCGATCGAGGACCCGGCCCAGCACCGGGGCGTACGAGCGCCTGGCCACATCCCGGCGCAGCAACTCCAGCACGTACGCGACCACCGCGTCGTCGTCCAACGCGTCGAGCAGCGCCCCGGCGGTGAACGCAGCCTCCTTCGCCACCCTGTCCGCATTCGCCGGCTCGGCCAGCCACGCCCCGAGCTTCGGCACGATCGCCGCCAGCGCGACCTGCTCGGTCACCACCGCCCTGGTCAGGAAATGGCCGGTCACGAACTCGCCGAGCTTGGTCGCGAGCTCATCCTTCTTGCGGGGCACCAACGCGGTGTGCGGGATCGGCACGCCAAGCGGGTGCCGGAACAGCGCCGTGACAGCGAACCAGTCGGCGAGGCCACCTACCATCGCCGCCTCCGACCCGGCGCGCAGGAAGCCGATCGCGGTGCCGTGCAACGCCAGGCTGAGCAGGTACAGGGCGGCCGCCACCCCCAGCAGCGCCGTGGCCGTCCGCTTCATCCCGCGCAGCCGGCCCGCCGCCGCCGCGTCCTGCACCAGGGGCATCACCACCCGCGGACTCTCGCACAGCGGCGTTGCACGTTCGGCCGCGGCGAGCCAAGATGGCGCACCTCGTTCCCCCACGATGGAGGTGCGCCATGGCCCGTCGCCGGTCCCTCGCCGTTGCCCTCGCCGTCGTCACCGCCCTGCCGCTCGCGGCGGCGGCCGGTTCTCCCGCCGGCGCGGGCGGGCCTCCCGGTCGGCAGGATCAGCAGGGCCAGCAGGGCCAGGAGGGCCAGCACGGACCGCAGGGTCAGCACGGCCGGCAGTCCGCCGGCGCGTTGGCCCGTTCCCCCGAGCTGTCCACCAGCACCCGGCTGGCCGACCGCCGCTCGTTCGTCATCGGCACCCGCTTCTACGAGGTCGGCGCCGAGGACGCCAGCTACCCGGCCACCGGTTTCCACACCCGCGGGGAGATGGGCGGCTTTTGGAGCATGCCGATCAAGCTGCTCGACGGGGTCTGGTTCGGGGTCAACGGATCATGGCTTTCGGCCAACCGCTACACCAGCGGCTACGGCTACGCCCGGATGGACCTGGGCAGCCGCGGCGGCGTTCAGATCAGCCGGACCGATGTCGCCCCTGATGGACTGCGTGCCGGGCTGATCGCGCTCACCTTTACCGCCGCACACCCCAGCCGGATCAACCTGGCGATGGACGCGCACTCCGAGCTGATGTCGGCCTACCCGTGGGGGGAAACCAACCCCAGCCAGAGCACGTTCAACCTGCCGGACACCGGTTCCTATCGAAATGGCCAGCTGGTCTTCCGCGAGCGCGGCACCCCGCCGGTCCCGAACGCCACCCCGCACGACTGGGCCGCGGTGGTCGGCTCCTCCCTGACGCCGGCCGCGCACCAGCTCGGGCCCAACTTCCGCGGCCCGCAGAGCGCCGACGTCGTCTGCCCGGCCTCCGGCGCGGGCGCACCGAAACAGCCGGCCCGATGCGATGACACGGCCTATGGGAAGGGCACCGGCGGACAGTTGACCTATCGGCTCGCTCTGCCACGAGGCACTCGTACCATCTGGTTCTCGGTCGGCGGCTCGGATCACGGGCTCGCCGAGGCCAGCGCGGCGCAGCGAGCGGCCCTCGACGACCCGGCGCGCCTGCTCGCGGCGAAGGTTTCGCAGCGCAAGGCGCTCGCCGCACAGAGCGCGGTCAACCTGCCGGGCGACCCGCTGCTCGCGGCCAGCGTCGCGTGGAGCAAGCAGAACATCGCCGACGCCAGGCAGCAGGCCCGCGACCTGCAGCTGCGTGTCACCCACGCCGGCAAGGTCTACCCGGCGCCCACCGGCAGCATCACCGACGCGCAATGGATCGGTGCTGGCTGGCCGGACTACCCGTGGATCTTCGGTACCGACGCCGAGTACACCGCCTTCGCCTCGGTCGCCGCCGGGCAGTTCGACCCGATCGAGAACCACCTGCGCACCCTGCAGCGGATCAGCGACCAGGTGAATGGCCGCAGCGGCAAGGTCGTGCACGAGGTCGTGCCGGACGGCTCGGTCTACTTCGGCGCGAACGCCGATCCAGGCAACACCGACGAGACCGTGAAGTTCCCCAGCGTCGTCGCCCTCGTCTGGCGCTGGACCGGGAACAACGCCTTCCGCGACCAGCTTTACGACTTCTCGGTCCGCAACATGCGCTACGTGTTCGCCCAGCTCGACGTGGACCACGACGGCTGGCCGGAAGGCGCCGGCAACGTCGAGCGCACCGGGATGGGGCAGGAAAAGCTGGACGTCTCCGTCTATACCGTCCGCGGCCTGCTCGACCTGGCCGACATGGCCGCCAGCAAGGGCGATGTCGCGACCCTCCGCTGGGCCGACGCCAAGGCGAAGGACCTACAGCGCCGCTTCGAGACCACCTGGTGGAACGGCAACCACACCGACAGCAAGTCCTACGCCGACTCGCTGGCCGACCCCGGCAACCACCAGCTGTTCCAGCGGTACTGGATCGGCCTGACCCCGATCGAAGCCGAACTGCCGGCCAACGGCCCGACGCCAGCCGGCCCGCTCGCCAGCATCGCGCACGCGGCTGCCACCGTCGCCCAGCACGAAAGAGCCTGCTACACCGGCACGAACGGGCTCTACCACACCGGCACCGGGCCAACCTCGGATACCACCAAGCCGAACCCGGGACCGAGCTGCGACTCGGTCGTCTCCGCCGCCCCCAGCGACCGGGAGGTGTTCACCCTCACCACGTCCATCATGGCCGTCGCCGAAGGCGCGCTCGGCCGGATGGGCGGCGGGCAGCTGCAGCGATACACCGACGACCTCGCCCGCGTGCAGGTCGACCCCGCGCTGTGGGAGACCCCCGGCGCCATGCCAGAGATCTCCCCCTCCCCCACCCCCGACTTCGGGTCCAACATCGACAAGCTGTTCACCGAACGCTCCAGCGGCCTGCAGTCCTGGGGCACCTACGGCGTGCTCTGGCCGGTGGTCCACGACGAACTCGGCGTTGCACCCGACATGGGGCGCCGGGCGGTGAGCGTCGTACCGCAGATCCCGGACGGGCAGCGGTCCGTCGCCGGCGACGACATCCGCCTCGCCGGCGGCTCGCTCGACGTCAGCGCCCGGCGCGACGGGCACCTCCTGACCACGGTGGTTTCGCGGGACGTCGCTGCCTCCCTCACCGTTGGCGCGGTGCTGCCGGCTGGCACCTCGGTGCGGTCCGTACGTCTCGGCGGCGCTGCGGTGGCCTACCGGACGGTGCACACCGCCCGGGGCACCGAGGTGCTGGTCGCGGCCCCCGCTCGGATGCACGTCAGCCGGCTGGAGGTCCGCTTCAGCTGAGCTGGGTGCCGCGACCCGCGGGTGCGGCGCGGCGGCCCGGCGCGGGGGCGGCCGCGCGGGTAGGTCAGGCGCCGCACCGGGTAGGAGCCGGGCATGACCGCGTGGATCTGCGCCACCTGTGGGGTCCAATTCCCGGACTCTGCCGAGCCACCGCCCGCGTGCCCGGTGTGCGTCGACGAGCGACAGTACGTCGGCTGGGAGGGGCAACGTTGGACCACCTCGGCCGAGATCGGCACCGACCATGCGAATGAGCTGCGCGAGGAGGAACCCGACCTCGTTGGGATCGGCACCTCACCGTCATTCGGCATCGGCCAGCGGGCCCTGCTGGTGCGCACACCAGCCGGGAACGTGCTCTGGGACTGCATCTCCCTGCTCGATGATGCCACCGTCGGCGCGGTGCATGAGCTTGGCGGGATCGCGGCGATCTGCTGCTCGCACCCGCACTTCTACGGGTCATGCGTCGACTGGGCCGACGCGTTCGACGCCAGCATCTGGATTCCCGCCGCCGACCGGGCGTGGATCATGCGCCCGTCGCCCCGTATCAATATCTGGGACAGCGACAGCATCGAGCCGGTTCCCGGCTGCACCGTGGCCCGGATCGGCGGGCACTTCGATGGCGCCGCCGTGCTGCACTGGCCGGCCGGCGCCGAGGGCCGCGGGGCGCTGCTGACCGGCGATACGGTGACCGTCGTACCCGACCGGGAGTGGGTGAGCTTCATGTGGAGCTACCCCAACCTCATCCCCCTGGACCCCGCGACGGTGCTCGACATCGCCGACCGGGTGGGGCGGTTCCGGTTTGACCGGATCTACGGGGGCTGGTGGGGCCGGGTCGTCATCACCGACGGCGGCGCTGCCGTCCGGCGCTCGGCCGAACGGTACGTCGCCCGCGTCACGGCCACCGAACGGTCCTGACGCCGAGGTGGCCCTCAAACTGCTGCCAGCTCATCGTCTGGCGGCGAGTCGGTAGCGAGATCAATTCGGCCACCGGGCGGCCACTGGTGGTCACTCGCAGGCGTTCTCCCGCTTCGACCCGGCGAAGGACGCCGCTGACGTCGTCGCGAAGCTCGCGCGCGGGGATATCGCCCACCCATCGACGGTAGCGGAACTGCTATGGGGCTAGGGCCTGTCTCGCTAGTCAGGTGAGCCAGTCGAGGATGGCGGCGAGCACGACACCGCCTCGGTAGACCCGGGCGTGCTTGTCGTAGCGGCTGGCCAGGCCGCGCCAGTTCTTCATTCGGTTGAAGAACCGCTCGACAACGTTGCGGTTCTTGTAATCCTCGATGTCATAGCCGACGGGCCGACCGCCGTGGCTTCCACGGTTCTTGCGGTGGCCGACCTGATCGGCGCGCTCGGGGATGACCGCTGCGATGCGGCGGGAACGCAGCAGGGAGCGATGCCCACGTGAGGAGTACGCCTTGTCGCCGCGCACGGTCTCAGGCCGCGTTCGGGGTCGCCCCGGTCCGCGTCGCGGCACGCTCAACTCGTCCAGAAGCATTGGCAGGACGGGGGAATCTCCTGCCTGGCCGGGACTGACGATCAGTACCAACGGCCGACCATGACCGTCGACGAGCGCGTGCGTCTTGGTGGTCAGCCCACCGCGGGACCGGCCGATGGCGTGATCAGCAGGCTCGTCCGATTTGTCCAGTCGCCTTCGCGGATCCTTGTAATTCGACCGAGCCCCCTGTGTGCGAGCTTGGCCCCGACGAGCACCTCGCTGCGGTCGCGCCGTGCTGGTGCACCCGGGCGATCGTGGAGTCCACCGAGACCCGCCAGTCGATACCGCCGGCAGCCTCGGCATCGGTCTGCAGCTCCGCCAGGATTCGATCCCAGGTGCCGTCAATCGACCACTTCTGGTGCCGGCGATGAACGGTCTGCCACGAGCCATACTCCGCTGGCAGGTCCCGCCACGGAATACCGGTACGTAACCGATAGATCGCCCCTTCGATCACCGGCCGATGCGGCCGAAAGGGCGGCCCCATTGGGCCTTTCGCTGGTGGCAACAAGGGCTCGATACGAGCCCACATCCGATCCGTGAGAGCAGGCCCGCGTGACATACACGCAGAATCAACCCTCCACCCCGCTCAACTCGTGAGACACGCCCTAGCGCCGCGTTCCATGCCAGCAACAACTCCAGGTTGTCTTGCCCGCTTGCGTCTCGCCGGCGACGATGACGTTCAGGCCGGCCACCATGCTGGCCTCGAGGAAACGCGCACCCTGGCCGGTCAGCGTGCCAAGCCTGACCAGCTCATCGAGGGTCGTTACCGCCAACACGAACTTGCGCAAGTTTACGGCCCACGCCGTCCGGGTCTCATCGGGAATCACCAGGTGCAACCGAGACCCGTCCGGCAACATCGCGTCCACGAAGGGTTGGCTCAGGTTCACCCCGCGCCCGGAGGGCTTGAGCATCCGTTCGACCAGGTCGGCGACCTGCGTCTCCGTCAGGATCGTGGTGGTCAGCCCGCTTCGCCCGCGGCCGGCTACGAATACCCAGCCCGGCTCGTTGAACCAGATCAACGAGCCGGGCTAGGTCTGTCTGCCGGACAAATCGACCTTACGGGGAAGTCCAGAACACCAACTCGATTCGGCTCCTGCCACTAGCCGGCCGTTCATGACTCTGTGCTGCAGCTGCGCAAAGTGCTCCGCGATGTCACAAAAGTGCGCTCGATAGGATTCGGACCTACAACCTTCTGATCCTAGTTCGGGGCCCGCGGGTCGCAGCCGTTCGTCGTTGTCCGTTTGCGAGGTCAAAAGGGGGACGGTCAGGGACGAACGACCCCGAACAGCTCCGCGTTGCTACATCCGTTGCTACATTTGGCCCTTAGAATTCCGATCACGCAATGTTCCCCCCACAGCACGCGGACTGCATTTCTGGCTCGCGCAGGGGGGCGTCTGGACGACTCACGGGTCGTAGTGCCCATGGACGTAGGCGACCGCCTCCCGAGGGGACAGACCGGTCCGGCACCGCTGCCCCGTGTCTTGGTCGACTCGGATCTTGAGGCCTCAGGCCCGACTCCTACGTCAGGCTCAGGATCGTGTCGCGACCCCGGCTACCACGCTCGATGTCGAAGAGCCGCATTATCGTAGGAGTCGCCCACGCATCCGACGTTTGCGACCAGGCCGGCTTCGGCCAGACGCCGGGTGTAGGCAACAGATAGATATTGTTCAGCCGCTGCGCCGGCCCGGCCTGCTGCGACCGCTCGGCGGACGTCCGGCCACGGCGGTGGCGGGCAGCGCGGGAAAGGTCGTCCTGCCCGTCAGGGTTGGGTCAGCGCAGGCGATCGCACAGATCATAGACGCGGCTGCTGTAGACGATCTGCTTGTGCCCGTTCGCGAGGAACCTCACGAGGCTCACCCCATGCAGGATCGCGAACTCGCGATGAGGGCTGTCCCCGGGATGCAGCAGCGACGCGAAGGGCCCGAAGCCGTAAAGGTCAGAAGATCCGTCCTGGTGCAGAATCTGGACCCCGCTGGCGGACAGGTCGACCGTCCTGCTGACCCCCGTGCTGCGGCGGGTCACCTTTGCGTAGAGGGCACCGACGTAGATGTACGCGGTGATCCGACCGTGGTCGTGGTACGTATACACCTTGGTCTTGTTTACCGGGAACGAGACGTGGATCGCGAACGGACAGGTGTGACCTGCCGGGTCGTTGAATGCCGGGGCGGGGTACGGCGTCGGGCCGGTGACCCGGCCGGACGGATGCGGCGCCGCTGGAGCGGCGACGGCCGCCGGGGCGGGGTACGGCGTCGGGCCGGTGACCCGGCCGGACGGATGCGGCGCCGCTGGAGCGGCGACGGCCGCCGGGGCGGCCAGCAGGAGCAGAGGGGTGACGGCGACCACTGCGGTGACTCGACCAACGTGCGTTAACAGCGCCATGAGGTGTCCTCCGGAGTCGGGGCTTGGCCTGACGCCTCGAACTGTATGCGCGACGCATGGGATCGGGGTAGTGGGACCGGTAACGATTCGGTTGTCAAAGAACCGCTCAGCGAAATAGCGCCTGTGTGACGGGGCACCGGTCCGGGTGCCCGCAGGCGTCGCCGTCGCACATCCGACACATCCGGTTGCCGATGTCCTCGCCCGCAGGCATTGGCGGGATCTCCGCGGCGGCCAGTCGAGCCAGGATGCGCTCTGCTTGCGCCGCGTCTCGGTCGGTCAGGACGTCCAGCCGGGCCCGAAGCACCCGCTTGCGACTGAGTCGGATGCCCGCCACGGCGGCCCGCCCGGTCGCCGTGAGGTGCAGTTCCACGACGCGCCGGTCCTGGCTGGCCCGGCGCCGCTGTATGAGTTCCCGTTCCACGAGGCGGTCCGCGAGCCGTGCGCAACCCGGCTGCGACAAGGCCAACGCGGAGCGCACGGCGTCGATGCTGCGGCCTTCGGCGAAGTTAGCGAGAATCGTCAGCGCGGTGGCCTCGACGGCGGACAATCCGTTGTCGGCCAGGACCGCCGCCTCCACCGCGGTGGTCAGGTCAAGTGCGACGACGCCGGCCAGGTTGGTCAGGCGGTCTCGATCGGCCGGCACCCGGTCACCTACAGGCCGTTCGGGAAGTCGTACGACGACGGGACGGCGACGGAGTCGGTGCGTCGTTCTCCAGGCAGTCGATCCCGTGCAGTGTCCGTATCGACCTCGAGGGTCATGGAGCCCGAGGGTCCACGCTGGCCGGGTACGGCATAACCCCCGTCGTCATCAACGACGAACCCCCCTGGACCGCCGGCCGTCATGGCCTCAAAGGCTACCGTCGCAAAGCGCACTCGGGCGCCGGCTTGGTAGGTAGCCTCAGGCGTCCTGAGTTTCCGCAACTCAGGGGACGGAGCACCGCCCTCCGGAGGAGGCCTGTCGCCCGTCAGCTCGATGGGACCACCGGTTCGCCAGTGAGATGGGACCCGGTGGTCGGTCGCTGAGTGTCGGAGCGGTGATGACGATCGCATCAGCAATGCCCGGTCAGCATCGCTGGTCGGGCTGCCACGCATGACGAGGCGATTGACGCTAGGAGCGTCAAAAGCACTCGATCTGGGATCGGTCACCGCTCCAGTCTTCCCAATCCGTCGTACCTACGCACATCGACATGATCGGGCGTTTTCTGACGCTCTCGAACCGGACCGTTCAGTCTGGTTTCAAGGTCACCCAGTTTGCGGCGCATGACACGCTCGGGAGTCCCGGGCCGTCAACTGCCGGCCGGCTCTCAACGCCGCCGGGCCGCTGGTGGCGTCGGTGAACCCCCCGTGGCCCGACGGGCGCAGGGTGGTGTCGATCTTCTGCCACACGCCGGCGCCGTCCAGGAAGTTCACCGGCCCGGCATACAGTCGGGTGGTGTAACCCATTCCGCAAGCTGCTGGCCGCCGGCCAGTTTCGCCCCTTGGAAGGTCCGGGACTGCTCGGTCCGCAACGAGGGCAGCTCCCCGTCCGGGTTCACCTGCGGCGCCGGTGTGCTCATCGGTTTCGGCACCCGGCCCGGTGAGGAAACCGGCGGGGGCGGCTCATCTAGCGGCCCGACGCCGACACCGGTGGCCGCCGGCACCGCGGCCAGCCCCGCCAACAGCAGCGCCGAACTCATCCTCACCGAGAGAATTGACCGGGTCAGTTCATCACGCGCCTCCAAAGGCGCTCGCGACCAGGACCGCCGCTGCGGCACTGGTTGTCTCAGCTGCAGGACGCTCAGCAGGCGCCTCGCTGCGGCCAGTGCGCCCGCACGAGGTCCCAGGGCAGGATCATCACGCGATGCGAGCGCCACCAAGACGTGGTTCTCCCCCCGCTCTCCTCGCGGACCGTGCGCTGCGCCCACGCAGTGCTGCGCGCATCCCTGTCCGACGCGGTCAACGATCAACTCGTGGCACGGAACGTCGCAACCCTGGTAGCCCCACCGGCGCAGCCGACCCGCGAGCAGATTCCGGTGCGCGCGGACGAGGCGAGCCGGTTGCTGGCCGCGGCCGCCGACACCCTCGGCGTCCTCTGGCTGACGCTGCTCGCGCTTGGTTTGCGGCGGGGCGAGGCGCTGGCATTGCGATGGGGCGACCTGGACCTGGACGCCGCGTCGGTGCGGACGAGCCGGTCGCTGCAGCGGCTGAGGGACGAGCCAACGCAGCACGGGGGGGACCCCGCCGGGGTCAGCTGGTGGAGACCCGGCCGAAAACCATCGGTAGCGCGGCCGTTCTGCCCCTCCCCGCCGCCTTGGTCAAGGCGTTGCGTAGCCACCAGGCCCGGCAGCGCACCCAGCGCCTCGCGGCGCCGTTCTGGGCCGATCCGGAGCTGGTGTTCAGCACCAGGATCGGGACGGCGCTTGAACCGCGCAATGTCGACCGCTCCTGGAAGGCCCTGTGCGCCCGCGCGGACGTCCGGCCCCTGCGCATCCACGATTTACGGCACGCGACGGCGACCTTCCTGCTCACAGTCGGCGTCGACATGAAGGTCATCCAACGCACCCTGCGGCACTCCCGGCACCAGACGACTGCAGACGTGTACGCCCACGTCGCGGAAGAGCTCCAGCGAGGGGCCGCAGAGGGGATGGACGCCGTGCTGCGCCAGCTCCGACCGGGGACCTGACTTCGGTCCTTGCGACAGCGTTGCTACATCCGTTGCTGCATATCGTGTCTAGTGGTGATCAACGAGATGTCCTCTGCCGGTAAACCCGCAGGTCAGGTGGGTGCGCTCGATAGGATTCGAACCTACAACCTTCTGATCCGTAGTCAGATGCTCTATCCGTTGAGCTACGAGCGCAGGTATTTAAGGCTATGACCTGCGGTTTTGCTTGATCACAACTCCTCGCCTCTGTTGCATAGCGCTTGCTGAGCATATGATTCGATCCGTGTCTTCGTCAAAGACATCGCCCAGTGTAGGGCAGCTCGATGAGCTGCTCGGCTCGTGGCAGCGGCACCTGCGCGCGATCAACCTGGCGCCCCGCACGATCGTCAGCTACCTCGAGGCCGGCCGTCAGCTCACCGCGTTCCTGACCGCGGCCGGAATGCCCACCGGGGCGGTGGCGATCCACCGCGAGCACCTTGAGGCCTACCTCGAAGACGTGCTGAAGCGGCACTCGGCCTCGACGGCCGCGAACCGGTACCGCTCCCTTCAGCAGCTGTTCCGTTGGCTGCTCGACGAGGGGGAGATCGAGCGGTCCCCGTTCGAGCGGATGCGCCCGCCGCACGTACCCGAGCAGCCGGTCCCGGTGATCAGCATGGACGATCAGCACCGGCTGCTGGCGACCTGCACCTCAAACAGCTTCGATGACCGTCGCGATCGGGCGATCTTCCTAGTCCTGATCGACACCGGCGCCCGGCTCGCCGAGATCGCCGGTCTGCACTACCCCGACGATGTCGATCTCGAGACCGACGTGCTCGCTGTCCTCGGCAAAGGACGCCGGCCGCGGGCACTGCCGATTGGTGCCACCACCGCCAAAGCGGTGGACCGCTACACCCGGGTCCGAAAGGGCCACCGCTACGCCACCTCGGACTGGCTTTGGCTCGGGCTGCGTGGACGGATGGCCGAATCCGGCATCACCCAGATGATCAAACGCCGCGGCCGCGAGGCGGGCGTTGAGGACCTACATCCACACCGTTTTCGGCACACCTTCGCCCACACCTGGCTTTCTGAAGGCGGGACGGAGGGCGACCTGCTGCGGTTGGCCGGCTGGCGATCTCGGGACATGCTGTCCCGGTACGCCGCTTCAGCCGCCGACGAGCGCGCGCGCGACGCCCACCGACGATTGTCCCCCGCTGACCGGCTCTAGGAGGCAGCACGTCGCGGCAACCAACCTCGCCTCCCGGGGGATTAGGGAGCGAGAGCCTTCAAGCGGTTGAGCGAAAAAGTCGGCGCCCCTCGAAGAATCCCGATCACTTGCCTCGGAGTATCGCCCGCGCCTTGAAACGATCCTCCCCCCAGAGAAATCGAGCACTCTGATTCGTTGCTTCAAGCGCGAGCCCGAAAATTGGCTGAGATCCAGCATGAAAGCCTCGGACTGTCGCTTGCCAGCCTGATGGGACCAGGGGCTTGCCACGACCTAGGGACCACCTGGGTCGCGTGGTGATGGTCATCGGTTCTCCTCGGCTGGTCAAGGTGGTGGGTGGATGGGTTTCATCCGCTGTGGTCGAAGCGGTGTTGGGCGACGCGGCAGCGGGTCGAGCAGAACTGGCGGAGTCTGCCGGGTCCGCGGAGCCGGACGTGGATGGGTCGAGAGCAGAAGAGGCGTTGGCAGCGCGCCAGCAGGCAGTGCGGGTGGTCGGGGCAGGGGCCCGGCACGCGTTGGGGTGTAACGATTTCGATGGGCTCCGGGCTGGTGCTCATCGGCTCAGGGTGGGGCGTTGCTTTCGGCGGTAGGACTGGCCCTCGACGACGAGCTCGTAGCTGCTGGCGACGAGCCTGTCGATCGCTGACTGCGCCAGGAGCGGGT
>JAABUO010007482.1_pt1 | contig 12459 bp, 13 predicted proteins | sample 5559291 | NCBI WGS metagenome assembly JAABUO01 (sample SAMN10711878, study PRJNA513372) | rock metagenome | isolation source: Antarctica rocks | place: Antarctica: Victoria Land, Finger Mt sud
CTTTTGCCACCTCCCCGGCCGACACCGAGATGACAAAAGTCCCCCAGACCTTGGCCGACCACCTCTGTGACCTGCTCTGCTATGCCGCCTAAAAGGGGGAAAGCCTAGCTAAGGCGTTGGCGTGAGCCCCGGAGACTAGCCAAGCGGAACAAGGGCTTAACGTACTTTATTCCCCATGCTGACGAGCTTCGATACGCTCGCCGGCCCCGCGCGCGGCCCCGCGGACATCACGCCCCTGGTGCAACGGCTTGCCCGCGCGGCCCTCGATCTGGATTAACGATCCGGTTTCCGGCCCTGTTTTTTATTCGATCAGTGACCCCTTCGAGCAGTGGCCCCATAGACGTCGGGTCGGCGCCCGCGCTCCCGGTTACGGCTGCTGTATTGCGGTCGCCTGGGACCAGACGACTTGCCAGCGCCCGTCACGCTGCTCTTGACACTCCACACGCTAAAGGCGTGGGATTCTTGGCTCATCCAGCAGCCGTGTCCAGCGGACTTGCGTCCGGTGGATAGAGAGCAGACTGTCCCCAAGCGTTCCTTTCGGCGTGCCCCGCCGTAGTTTCTCCTAAAGCGCGCAGTCCTATCGCCAGGATGTTGCGCGCCGCGTTGTGGTCCCGGTCGAGCACCGTCCGACAGCGCGGGCAGACATGCGTCCGCTCCGACAACGCCTTCGTGACCCGCGCCCCACAGCCCGAACAATTCTGGCTCGTGTACGCGGGCGGGACAGCCACGACCACCTTGCCGTAGACATGGGCCAGATAGTCCAGCCACGTCACGAACGAACGCCACCCCGCATCGCTGATGCTCTTGCTCAGCCGGCGGTTCTGGACCATGTTCCGCACCCGCCAATCCTCGTAGGCAATCACGTCGTGGGACATGACCAGCGCCCGCGCCGCTTTCACGGCGAAGTCTTTACGCTGCCTACCGACTTTCAAGTGCTTGCGCGCCAGCTTGTCGCGCGCCTTCGCCCGATTGTTGGACCCCTTGACCTTCGCCGACACGCGCCGCTGCAGGCGCTTGAGTGCCTTCTCCGACCGGCGCAGGTGGCGCGGGTTCTCCACCGTCGCCCCGTCGGAGTCGGTGTAGAAGTGCGACAGGCCCAGATCGATACCGACCGCTTTCCCGCTGGCCTCAACCGCGGCGCGGCGCTCGGCGTCGATGCCGAACTGCCCATAGTAGCCGTCCGCGCGCTTGACAATGCGGACGCGCTTGATCTGATCCAGGGCGTACCCCAGGAGGTTCTGCGTGCCCCGGAGCTTGAACGTCCCCGCCGTGAAGCCGTCCGTCAACGTCAGGCGCGTGCGGCCGTCGTCGAGTTTCCAGCCGGTCAGCTTGTACTCGACGGAGCGGCCATCCTTCTGGAAGCGCGGGTACGCCTTCGTGCCTGGTTTCTTCTCGCGGCAGTTTTTGTAGAAGCGCAGGATGGCCGCACCCGCACGCTCCGCCGCCGCCTGCCGCGCCTGCGAATTGAGCTTACCCGCGAACTCAAACTCCTTCGCCAGGACCGCGCAATACCTGTTCAAGTCGGAGGGCGTCACGCCGCGCTCGTCCATCCACTTCCGCACGCACTTGTTGCGGATGAACTGCGTGGTGCGGATGGCCTCGTCGAGCGCGGCGTACTGACGGGCAGCGCCCGCAAGCTTGAACTCTAGCACGATCATACCTGTAGCCTACCAGAACGTTAGGCACTGCGTGCCGTCTAACGTGTATGTAGAGATAGGATGCTGATAGTCGCCCTGCGGGCTCTACGGACGCTGTTTCATCCACACCTCTAAAGGAGTGGGTTTTCTCGTCGGTTTCTATAAGAGTCGGTGTGCCAGTAGCGCCCCGGCGGCCCCGGCGGCCCCGGCGGCCCCGGCGGCCCCGGCGCCCCCAGCAGCTCCAGCGGCTCCAGCGGCTCCAGCGACCCCGTGTGCCCTCCGACGACGATGTCGAGGTGTGCCTGGTAGCGCAGGAGCGCCATCTTGCCTTGCAGGCGCACGGCGATCGCGTCTGGCTCCCACACGCGGTAGTCGAAGTGGCCGGAGGCGATGTGACCCAAGTACTCCTCTTTGGAGAGCGCCACGCCGGAGGGCGTGATGAGTTGGAAGTCGTCCGCGTGCAGCGGGCGCGCGACGTCCATGTTGGCCTCCACCAGCGCGCGGAGGCGGGCGCGTTCGGTCGCGCGGAGATGCTCAACCTCCGGTCCATCATGGAGTATCCCCTCTGTGTCCGCGGCCATCGTCATCTCCTGTGCCGGGCGTGTGGTCGGCATAATATACCCACATCCCTCTCATCGCTTATTCTGACCGCGGATTGGCGCCCACAACCCCCTTGGCGCTGGCTGGTCGTACCCTATTATCCGGCCAGCCACGTCGCGGCATCGCGCACCGCGTCATCCGGTACGTCGCGGGTGACGACGACCTCCCCCGCGCGTCGGGGTAAGACCCAGTTGATCCGTCCGGCCACGCTCTTTTTGTCCAGGCGGGTGGCCGCGACGAGTTCCGTGGGATCGAGCGGCGGCAACGGTCCCAGCAGTCCATAGGCGCGGAGCAGATCATCCTGCCAAGCCACGAACTCGTCTGGACACGTCCCGACGCGCGCGCCGATGCGCGCCGCCGCGGCCATCCCCCACGCCACGGCCTCGCCGTGCAACACGATCCCGTAGCCCGCGACGCGCTCGATCGCATGGCCGAGCGTATGACCATAGTTCAGGATGCGCCGCGCGCCCGCCTCGAGCGGGTCCTCGTCGACGACCGCGACCTTGACCGCGACCGCCCGCGCGACGAGTCGCGCCACCACAGCCCCCTCCCGACGCATGAGCGCGTCGCGCTCGCGTCGCGCCAGGTTAAGGAGCGCGACGTCGCGGATGACGCCATGCTTGAGCGCCTCGGCAAGGCCGGCGCGCCACTCGCGCTCGGGCAGCGTGGCGAGCAGGTCGGTATCGGCCAGGACAAAGGCCGGTTGGTGGAACGCGCCGACGAGGTTTTTCCCGGACGGAAGATCGACCCCCACCTTCCCGCCCACGGCGCTGTCGACCTGCGCCACGAGCGTCGTCGGAACCTGGACCAACCGTAGTCCACGCAGGTAGGTCGCCGCGACGAAGCCCGAGAGATCCCCCGCGACACCGCCGCCCAGGGCAAGCACGGTGTCGCCGCGCTCCACCAGATGCGCGGCGAACCAGGCATACGCGTCCGCCACCGTATCGAGCGTTTTGTGGGCTTCGCCGGCCGGCATCGCCCACACCTCGGCCTCGTACCCCCCCTCACGCAGCAGCGTCAGAACGTGGTCTCCATACAAAGAGGCGACGTTGGCGTCGCTGCACACGATGACGCGCCCCGCCACGCCGCGCGTGCGGAGCAAGGCCGGCAGGTGGCGCAAGACGCCTTGCCCGCTCACCACGGTATAGGTAGCGCGCGCCTCCGGCCCTCGAACCTCCGCCTCGAAGGTGTCATCCTCCACGTCGCCCTCCCGTTTTGACACTCGCCGCGTCACACGCTTCCAGCACTCGCCGCGCCGTCTCCACAGGGGTCAGGCCGTCCGTGTCGACGACGACATGGGCGCAGTCCATGTAGAGCGGGGCGCGCGCGTCGCGCAGCCGCGTCAGCCGCGCGGCCGGATCTCCCGCCAGCAACGGCCGTTCTTCGCCCACGCGCAGCCGCGTGACCAGCGCGGCAATGGGGGCCTGGAGCCAGACAACGTATCCGGTCTGTCGCAGTATGGAGTGGTTATGTGCAGAGAGCGTGGCGCCCCCGCCCGTCGCGATCACCCCCGGCGCGCTCCCACACGCCTCCGCCACGACCTCTTCCTCCAACCGCCTGAAGCGCGCCTCGCCGGCCTTCAGCAGCGCCGGCACGCTCACACCCGTCCGCGCCGCCAACATGACGTCCGTGTCGTAGAGCGGACAGGACAACTCGTCCGCCAGCAACCGTCCAACCGCGCTCTTCCCGCTCCCGCTTAAACCGATCAGGACGATGTGCCCTGTCATGCCGGACTCTCGCCGCGCAGCGCCGACGTCGCGGCCGCGCGCATGGCGTCGAGCGGGGCCTCGCGATCGGTCCACACCTGGAATGAGGCCGCGGCTTGGAAGAGCAGCATAGCGAGCCCATCGGCCACGATCGTGCCCTGTCCCGCCAACTCCCGCATCAGCGGCGTCGGCGACGGCGCGTACACCATATCGTACAGGGCCGCGCCGGGACGCGGCGCCAGGCCGGCGAGCGGGAGCGTCACGCCGTCGAGCCCCGCGCTGGTCGCGTTGACGATGAGGTCGGCGTCCGCCGCCTCGGCCCGCGCCGCCTCGGCCCCGGCCGCGCGCACCCTCCCCCCGTACCGCTCCAGCATCGCGCCCGCCAGCGCCTCGGCCCGGCCGGCGTCACGGTTATAGACCATCAGGCTGGCCGGACCCTGCGACAGCAAGGCGACGGCGGCGGCGCGCGCCGCGCCGCCAGCCCCCAGCAAGAGGATACGGATGCCGTACGGCACGATCCCCAGCGCCGCCTCCAGCGCCGACAACAAACCTTGCGCGTCGGTGTTGTCGCCTAGCAGGCGATCGCCCTCGCACACGACCGTATTGACCGCGCCGATGGCGTCCGCGCGGTCGGTCAGGCTGTCGACGAGCCGGGCGGCGTCCTCTTTGTGCGGCACGGTCACGTTCGCGCCCAGATAGCGCCCACGACGCAACTCGTCCAGCGCGCGCGGCAAAAGCTCGCGCGGCGTCCGGCGGGCCTCGTAGCGCGCGGGCAGACCCAGCGCCGCGAAAGCGGTGTTATGGATCGCCGGGGAGATGCTGTGCGCGACCGGATCGCCAAGCAGCACGACGCGCTCGACGGGATCGCGCGCATCGGATGAGGGGTCTGCTATACGTGTCATATGGCCTCAATTATAGCGCCTGCCGCCCCTTGAGTTCGCGGTACAGCACGGTGGTCGCAGTTGCCTGAACCGGCTGAGCGAGCAGGCCTATGACGAGGACCGCGACGCTCCCCGACAGGTCATCCTGTCCGGCGGTATGCGCGAGAATGACCCCGACGACGATGGTCGGGACAAAGGTCAGAACCGCGGCCAGGACGACCACGAGCAGGAAGAAGTTCGAACTCATCCGCCAGGCGCCGCGAAACAGGGCCCGGCTGCGCCCGCTCGCGGCTCCGCCACCCGCTCCATCGAGCATGACGACCTGAGGGATGAGCGCCCACGTGACCAGAAAGTAGATGAAGGCGACGAGCCCGACGATCGTCGGGCAGAGCAGGAACAACACGATAAACCGCGCCCCCGCCCACACGAACGCGCCGAGGAGCGGGCCGATGTGGCTCAAAACGGCGCTTGCGGCCGCGGCCGGACCCATCCGCGCGCCGCGCGAGCGCCTGTCGATGACGACGGCGAGGGCCGCGGTCGCCAGGAGGCCGGTCAGGCTCGTGAGAACCAGCGACGCCACGGCGCGCGCCCCGATGCTCGTCAAGGTCGCGATGGACGCGGCGGTAATCGGATGAACGAGCGTCACCTTGAGCGGCTGCGACGCTCCAAGCGTGAAGAGCGCGCTGACCATGATCGCCGGGAGCGGCGGCGCGGTCACGGTCAGCAACCGGCCGACGATCTGTAGCGGCAGGTAAAACACGGCGACGGTCGCGACGAACAGGACGATGTTGTCGCGGTAGAGCCGGAACGTCCTCTTCAGTAACCCTCCGCTGCCCGGCCCCCTCGCCGGCGACGGCTCTCTCGTCGTCGCGGCGCCTCTTTTTCGCCTCGTTAGGATGTTCATCGGATGGGGCGCTCCTGATATTCTTGCTATTCTTGCTATTCTTGCGTCTTGTGGTTGATCCTTGCCGACATGCGTGTTATCGTTGCGGCGTGATACACCGGTCGAACGGACGCCGCGCGGCGGCGGCTACTCTCCTCGTCGCCGGCCTGCTTGCCGTAGGCGGGTGCGGCGAACACGCGCCCCCTACATCGACGGGCGGCGATTCGCGCGCGGGGCTCTCGGTCTACAAGTTCGAGGGTTGCGCGCGTTGCCACGCTATCGCCGCCGTCTCGGTCGGCGTGACCGGTCCGCGGCTCGACGGCGAGGGCGCGCGGCGGTCCGCGACATGGCTGCGCGCGATGTTGCCGGGGCACCTGAAGGGGACCGGTTCCGCGCCCCTCGCGACACGCGATCTACGCGACCTCGTCGCCTATCTCGACGGCCTTCCGGCGCCCTAGCCATTCGTCTGGCCCCCTTAAGGGCAAAGCTACCCCTTTTGCCGGTACCTGGTGCCCTTATGTCATGTTACGCTTAAGATGTACGACGACGAGCGCCGCGAACGACACAGCGGCATAGCAAGGATACACCAGATACTATATGGCATTCGACCACGGACACCCTCCGATCCCCTCCAACGGCCACCGGCCTGACGGCGCGGGCGCCCCGCCGACCGGCGACGACCCCGCCGAGCGCGCGACGCTGCGCGAACGCGCCAGGAGCATCCTGACGACGACGCGCGGCACCCTCCTCGGCTTGCCGCGCGTGCTGCGGCTCGTATGGGGCGCGAGCCGCCCCCTAACGCTGCTGCTCGCTGTCGCCACCGTGCTCGCCGGCGTCATCCCCGCCATCCAGGCCTACACCGGCAAGCTCTTGATCAACGCGGTTGCCGGGGCCATCTTCGCGCGTCGCGGGCACAGCCACGCCCCAACCCTGACGCTCACGGCGCCGTGGGGCCACCTCGTCCTCGACGCCATCGGCGTGATCGTCGCGCTAGCCGCCCTTCAGTTCCTGATCACGGCGGTCAGTTCACTGCTCCAGACGCTCAACAACATCAGCCAGCAGCTCTTGCAGGAGCGCGTCGGCATGCGCGTGCAGCTCCTCATCATGCAGCGCGCCGCCACGCTCGACCTCTCGTTCTTCGAGGACGCCAAGTCGTACGACATCCTGCAGCAAGCGCAGCGCGAGGCGACCTCGCGCCCCGTCATGATGGTCTCGGGGACATTCGGCCTGCTACGCACGGCCATCACCTTCCTCAGCATGATCGCGCTCCTGCTGAACATTAGCCCCTGGGTCGCGCTCATCGCGCTCGTCGCCCCCGTCCCGTCCTTTATCTCTGACTCGCGCTACGGCTGGCGCGGCTACGCCATCGCGCGGCACAACTCGCCCATGCGCCGGCGCATGTCCTACCTGCTCACCCTCCTGACGACCGACACCTACGCCAAAGAGGTCAAGATCTTCACGATCGGCCAGTATTTCATCGACCAGTTTCGGGGCCTGGCCCAGGGCTACTACGACGAGCAGCGCGCCCTGGTGACGCGCCGCTACCTGGCCGGGTACGCGTGGAGCGCGCTCACGACCCTGACCTCGACGGGGATATACCTTTTTGTCGCCATCAAGGCCGTCCTGGGTCCCCTCTCCCTCGGCGACCTCACCCTCTACACGCAGGCCGCCAATTCGGTTCAGACCTCTTTCCAGGGGCTGCTGAGCGGCTTGAGCTCGACCTACGAGCACAACCTCTACCTGCAATCGCTCTTCGAACTGCTGGAGGTGCGTTCGCGCGTGCAGGCCCCCGCCAACCCGGTTCCGCTGCCCACCCCCTTCAGGGGCGAGATCGAGTTCCAGCACGTCTCGTTCGGGTACGACGGCTCGGACCGCACGATCCTGAAAGACTTGAGCTTCACTATCACGCCGGGCGAGACGATCGCCATCGTGGGCCGCAACGGCGCCGGCAAGACGACACTGATTAAGCTCCTCAGCCGGCTCTACGACCCAACGGCCGGGCGCATCCTGATCGACGGCCACGACATCCGCGACTACGACCCCGACGAGATCCGCGGCAAGATCGGCATCATGCTGCAGGACTACGCGACCTATCAGGTCACGGCGCGCGAGAACATCGGGCTCGGCCGGCACGAACTCCTCGACGACCTGGCCGCCATCGCCGACGCGGCCGCGCGCAGCGGCGCCGACGAAGCGATCGACCGGCTCCCCAGGGGTTATGACCAGATGCTCGGCAAGTGGTTCGACGAGGGGTACAACCTGTCCGGCGGCGAGTGGCAAAAAGTGGCGCTGGCGCGCGCCTATATGCGCGACGCCCCCATCCTGATCCTCGACGAGCCGACGGCCGCGCTCGACGCCCAGGCCGAGTGGGACCTCTTCCAGCGGCTGCGCTCCCTCACCGCAGGGCACACGACAGTCTTCATCTCCCATCGCTTCTCGACGGTGCGCCTGGCCAATCGCATCCTCGTCATCGAGAACGGCGAGCTCGTCGAGCAGGGAACGCACGAGCAACTCATGGCCGTCGACGGCCGCTACGCCCACCTCTTCACCCTCCAGGCCGCGGCGTACCTCGGCGAGCCGCCCGACGACGTCGCGCCGGACGAGGCCGTCGCGCCGCTCGCGCTGGAACCCGGCGCGCTCGGGGCCAGGCTCGGCGTCTAGATGCCGTCCAGGCGGACCCGCGCGGGGTCGACACGCCAGGGCTCCGGCGTGAACGCCCTGGCGGACGGGGTACCGGACGACTTCGCGCGGGCCGCCCATCTATGGCTGGGCGACGAGGCGGAGGCCTTCTTACAGGCGTGCGCGCGGCCGCCCCACCTCGCCTTGCGCGCCAATAGCGCCAAGGGCGGGGCCGCGGCGTTGCTCCGCGCGCTGCGACGCGGCGAGGAGTGGCCGCGCGTCCCCTGGTGGCCGGACGCGCTGCTCTAGCCCCCCGTCGATGCGGCCCGAGAGGCGGCGGGAGTCCTCGCGCGCGTCGGAGCCCTCTACGCCCAGGACCCCGCGGCCCTCGCGGCGGTCGCCGTGCTCGACCCGCAACCGGGCGAGCGCGTGCTCGACCTCTGCGCCGCGCCGGGAGGCAAGTCGACCGCCATCGCCGACCGCATGCTGAACCGGGGACTGCTCGTCGCCAACGACGTCGACGCGCGCCGCGCCCGCGAACTCGCGCGTACCCTCGAACGTTGGGGCGTCCAGAAAGCGGCCGCTCTCACGCTGACGCCCGAGCGCCTCGCCGCCCTCGCGCCCTGCTTCTTCGATCGAGTACTCGTCGACGCCCCCTGCTCCGGCGAGGCCATGTTCGCGCGCCACGACCGCGCGGCCGCCGACTGGTCGCCCGCCCACGTGGCCGGCTGTGCCGCGCGCCAGCGCCGCCTACTCGACGTGGCGCGCGGATTGGCGTGGCCGGGCGGCGTCCTCGTCTACGCGACCTGCACCTTCAACCCCAGCGAGAACGAGGAGGTGATCGCGGCCTATCTCGACGCGCACCCCGACGACAGGCTCGACGACGCGCGAACGCTGCTACCCATGCTCGCGCCCGGCCGGCCCGACCTCCTGACCGGCGCCGGCCCGCGCGCCGCCGAACTCTCCCGCTGTGGCCGCCTGTGGCCACACCGCGCCCCGGGCGCCGGCCACTTCGTCGCGCGTATCCGCGTGTCCTCCGAGCCCATTAGGACCGATAGGGCCGAGCAGCGGCGACGGGACAGACACGCGACGGCGCCGAAAACGACGCCCGACGCGGAACTCGTCGCGGTGCGAGCCGCTGTCGAGGCCGCTGCGCCGGCTATGCTATCGAGCGACGCCGCCCTCACGATCGACGGCGACCACGCCTACCTGGTGCCGGGTGGGCTCCCGCCGGCGTTGCGCGAGGCCGCCCTCGTCCCCGGCCTGCGCGTCGCCGAGCGCCGCGGGCGGACCTGGCGGCCTGCCCATGCGCTGGCGATGGCGCTCCGCCTCGACGACGCGCGCCACGTCGTCCCACTCGATCGGGCCGCGGCCGACACGCTGCTGACAGGCCGCCCGGTCGAGATCGGCCATGCGACCGCCGACGGCCTCGCCCTCGCCACGCTCGACGGCTATCCCCTCGGCTGGGCGCGCGCCCGCGGGGGGACGCTCACGCCGCTGATCCCAAAGGGCCTGCTCGCGCCGTCCCACGCCGCGCTGTCAGCCGACCCGTCGCGCGCATAGCGGCGCCTCTCGGAGGACGTCTCCCGGAAAGACGCCGCTGTGTCCCGCGCGGGACATAGCGGCGTAGATAGGCATGTATCTTGCTTTATGTGACACTAACCACGTCTGTGTTATCGACGTTTTCATCCGAGACGTCAGCCTATAATTAAGAGGCGCCGGAGTGTGATCCAACATGCTCCAGGAACAGTCCCCTAGCGAGTGCGCGCACAAGCGCACGGAGGATAGACCCCGTTATGCTGCATTTCGCGACGAACAACCTGACGCACCTGCTCGAAAGCTACGGCTATTGGGCGGTGCTAATATTTGTGGCTATCGAGAGCACGGGCATCCCGTTCCCGGGCGAGACCATGCTCCTCGCCGCCGCGATCTACGCCGGCACGAGCCACAGATTAGTCATCCTCTTCGTCATCGCCGCGGCCGCGGCCGGCGCCATCATAGGCGACAACGCGGGCTTCTGGGTCGGGCGCGAGGGCGGGTACAGGTTGCTGCGCCGCTACGGTAAATACATTCGCCTGGACGAGCGCAAGCTCAAACTCGGACAATACCTGTTCCGACAACATGGCGGCAAAGTCGTCTTCTTCGGGCGCTTCGTCGCGGTCCTGCGCGCCTGGGCCGCCTTCCTCGCCGGCACGAACCGCATGTCGTGGCCCCGCTTCCTCGCCTTCAACGCGACCGGCGGCATCCTCTGGGCCGCCATCTACGGCATGGGCGGCTACCTTCTGGGCGATAACGTCCACAGGCTCGAAGGCCCCGTCGGGGCCGTCACCCTCGCGTTGGGCGTCATCGCCATCGTCGCGTCGTTCATCCTGCTGCGCCGCAACGAGGAGCGCCTGGAGGACGAGGCGGAGCGCGCTATGCCCGGCCCGATCGACGACTATCAGGAGGGCGGCAAGCGCGACACGCGCGGCAAAAAGGCCGCCAAGGCCGGGTCGGCCGGCTAGCCCGCCGCCACGCCCTCGCGCGGACGCGCCTCGTACGCGCAAACGTGGCCCCCCGCGATACGGTGCGCGATGCGCGTCACCTCGGCCTCCGGTAACGCCGCCCGCAAGTACTCCAACTCGCTCCCGCAGGCGTGCCCGTAGCGCAGGGCCACGCTGAGCACGGCGCAGTTGTTCTCCGTGATGACGTACGCCCCGTCGTCGCGCCGTTCCACCCCCGCGAGGTAGCCATCCTCGTCGAGGATCCGCGTCACCTCGGCGACCTTGTCCGCGAACGCCAAACCGGCGGTACGGACGCGGGTGCGTTCCAGGCGCCGCTCGGCGCGGCGGTCGAAGATGCGCGCGAGGAGCGCGGGATCCTCGTCCTCGACGTAGGCCAACAACTCGTTCGTCAACTCGGCATAGCGCCGCGGAAAGAGCCCGTCGCCCATGGGCGTGAGCGCGTAGATATACCTGGGCCGTCCCGGTCCGTCACGCCGCTCCCCGTGCGCGATCAACCCATCGCGTTCGAGCGTGGTCAGATGCTGCCGCGCTCCGCTGAGCGTGACGCCGAGCGCTCCCGCGATGTCTTCAGCCGTCGCCTCGCCCCGCGTTTTGACGTGGCGCAAGATCTCTCGCCGCGTGTCGGGCAAGCTTTCCAACGCCGATTGCTCTCTCAGGCTCATCGTCATCCCCTCACCCCAGTATATGCCCCCGCCGCTCTACGGCCAATAAAAACAGTAATTACTTGCTTTAATCGCTGTAGAGGGTGTATAGTCTGGGCAGCGAAAGGAGACAGTTCATGACGACACACGCATCGCACGCATCGCACGCATCGCACGCATCGCACGCATCACGCGCCGCCCTGATCACCGGGGCCTCGCGTGGCCTCGGCCTCGCCCTGGCCCGCCGGCTCGCCGCGGACGGCTGGACCCTGATCCTTGACGCCCGAGACGGCGACGCTCTGCGGGAGGCGTGCGAGACGCTGGCGTCCCACGCGACCGTGACGGCAATCTCCGGCGACGTGACGGACCCGGCGCACCGCGCGGCGCTCGCCGCCGCCGTCCACGACCTCGGCGGCCTCGACCTGCTCGTCAACAACGCCAGCACGCTCGGCTCCAGCCCGCTGCCGCCCCTCCTGGCCTACCCGCCCGACGCGCTCGCCGCGGTCTACGCCACGAACGTCGTGGCGCCGCTCGCGCTGCTGCAAGCTATCCAGCGCGACCTGAAGCCCGGCGCGCGCATCGTCGACGTCAGCAGCGACGCCGCCGTCGCGGCGTACGAGGGGTGGGGCGGATACGGCGCGAGCAAGGCCGCGCTCGACCTCCTCTCCGCCGTCCTCGCCGTGGAGAACCCTGACCTGCGCGTCTACGCCGTCGACCCCGGCGATATGCGCACAACGATGCACCAGGAAGCCTTCCCCGGCGAGGACATCTCCGACCGGCCGTTCCCCGAGGAGAGCGTGCCAGGCCTGCTCGCGCTGATCGACGGCGACCTGCCGAGCGGACGCTACATCGCCCGCGAACTACCCGCCAAAGCAGAGGTATAGATCGCCTGCGTCCGGTAGACGATCCCCGACGACGCACCCGTCAAGGATAAGGGGGACCAACACATGTCCGTTCCACTCATCGCCCGCCCCGGCCAGCCCGACTC
>JAABUO010007485.1_pt1 | contig 12457 bp, 12 predicted proteins | sample 5559291 | NCBI WGS metagenome assembly JAABUO01 (sample SAMN10711878, study PRJNA513372) | rock metagenome | isolation source: Antarctica rocks | place: Antarctica: Victoria Land, Finger Mt sud
CGCTCGGCAAGCTGGCTGCCGCTCCGTTGCCTGCGCCTGCCCCGGCGGGGCATTTCGGCGTCGCGGCCCACAGCGACGTCAACATTGAGTGGTGGTATGTCAACGCCCATGTCACGACCGAAAAAGGCCGGCACCTGGCGCTCATCGGCTCGTTCTTCCGGTTCGGCTCCGGCGTCAACCCGCTGGACGGCTCGCCGATGCCCCGCGCCCACTATTTGATTTACGCCGTGACGGACTTGGACGCCAAAACGCAGCGGCCCTATTCGCTGGCGGACAGCACAATGGTGAACTTACTGAGGCAGTTCGGGCCGCTGCTGGCGGCCCAGAACCCCGGCGACAAGGGCATGAAAGCGTTCCTCGCGGACCTCAGCGCCGGCAATCTGCCGCCGCCGAGCCAGGAAATTGCCGGCAAATCGTCGGTCGTCAACAGCCCGTTCCATGTCGCTTACGGCGCGGACAACACGCTGGCGGCGACCAACAGCGCCAACACGGCGTTTGACCTGAACCTGAACGCGGGCGGGCCGGACAAAATCCATCTGACGCTGGTCGCGCAGAAGCCGCCAATGGCCGTCGGCGGCAAGGGCGAAACGGGCCTGAAGTCGCCGACCGATATGTACTACTTTTCGCTGACCCGGTGCGCGGTCGGCGGGACGATTGACACCGGCGCGGGGCCGGAAAAGATTACCGGCGGGCAGGGCTGGTTTGACCATCAGTGGGGCAACTCGTGGGTGGCGTCGAACGATGGCTGGGACTGGTGGGGCGTGCAGCTTGACGACGGCACGGACATTTTGTTTTTCCGTCAGCGCGATTTGAAGACAGGCCGCATCTTCTACCCGCTGGCGACGTTCATGGACAAAAACGGGCATCAGACCGTGACGAAGAACATTGTCTTTACGCCGGACCCGAAAGCGCTGTGGAAGAGTCCGACAAGCGGCGTAACCTATCCGCTAGGGTGGACGGTTGCGTTCCCAGACTACGGTTTGAGCCTCGACATTACGGCGGAAGTCCAAAATCAGGAGATGCCGATTTTAGGACCAGGTGCAGGAATTTGGGAAGGCTTGTGCAGCGTAAAAGCCTTATATGGTAACGTGTTACCAAACGGTCAAATGAATGAAGACCAAACAGGGCTGACGGGCACCGGGGGCGTGGCGTATATGGAGCTGGTGGGGTACGGCAGCCCGGCGGTGAAGGCGAAGCTGGTGGGGAAGGGGAAGTAAGGCCCCCACCCCCGCCGCAAGCGGCGACCCCACCCCCGCCGCAAGCGGCGACCCCTCCCCCGTTCCGGGAGAGGGGTAAGACTTTAGGAATAAGACTTTAGAAAAGCACTCCGTCGCCTTGTCCTTATCTTCACCCCTCTCCCACGAAGTGGGGGAGGGGTCGCCGCTTGCGGCGGGGGTGGGGGTCCGGTGCATTTCTACATCCGACAAAAGCTACGGAAGGCAAAAAGGACACGATCATGGAAGAAACAACACGGCAGATGCTGAGAACGCTTGCGCGGGAAGCGCGGCACAATCCGACACCTGCGGAGAATGCACTTTGGGAAAAACTACGGGACCACCGCTGCGGCGGCCTGCACTTTCGGCGTCAGGACATCGTGGGTCCGTTCCGGCTGGACTTTTGCTGCCGCAAGGCAAAGTTCGCGGTCGAAGTAGATGGAAGCATTCACCAAGTAGAGAGCATTCAGCGACGTGACTTGGACCGGCAGCAAATCTTGGAACAAGAGTTCGGCATCTGCTTTCTGCGCGTGACCAACGAAGATATTCGGCATCGCCTCGAAAAAGTCGTCGCACAAATACAAACGCTCGCAACTGAACTTATCTCATATTCCAACGCACCTTCCGATTAACCCTCTTCACCCCTCCCCCACTGCGTGGGGGAGGGGTCGGTACGCAGTACCGGGGGTGGGGGCCTTCCCTATGTCATCCTCTCCAACCAATTTCCACGCCCGGCGCAAGCGCGAAGCCGCCCGGTGGTCGCTCGCCGCAAGCGGCACCCTGCTCGCCCTCAAAATTGTTGTCGGCGCAGTCACCGGCAGCGCCGGCATCTTGGCCGAAGCGGTCAACTCAGCGGCGGATTTGGTCGGCTCGGCGCTGGCGCTGCTGTCGGTGCGGGCCTCTGATGAGCCGCCGGACCATTCGCATGCTTACGGGCACGGCAAGATTGAGAACTTATCGGGGGCGGCGACGGCGGCGCTGATTTTGGTGGGCGGCGTGTTCGCCATCGGGGAGGCGGTGCGGCATTTGCTGCACCCGGACCCGCTGCCGGGCCTCGGCTGGGGGATTGGGGTGATGGGCGCGTCGGCCATCGTCAACCTGGTTGTCTCCCGGCGGCTGCTGCGGGTTGGGCTTGAAACGGACTCACCGGCGCTTGCCGCCGACGGGCATCATTTGCAGACGGACGTGGTGACTTCGCTCGGCGTTCTTTTAGGGCTGACGCTGGTGCATCTCACGGGGAAGCTCTGGTGGGACTCGGTCGCGGCGCTGGGGGTGTCGTTCCTAATTTTGCGGGTCGGCTTCGGGCTGGCGGCGGAAGCTGTGCTGACGCTGTCGGACGCCGCGCTGCCGCCGGATGAGGAGCGGGCGCTGACGGCGATTTTGACGGCGCACCCGGAGGTTAGAGGATTTCACAAGCTGCGGACACGGAAGTCGGGGTCGCACCGGCATATAGATGTCCATGTGCAGATCGCCGACACGCATACGTTTGTGGAAGCGCACCGGCTGACGGAAGAGCTGGAAGACCGGCTGCGCCGGGCGCTGCCCAATCTGCACCCGATTATTCACATTGAGCCGTATGAAGACGAAGTGCGGCATCAGCGCCAGCAGCATGACGCCGGAACCAGGAGCGGGGACGAGTGACTTTAGTTGCTCGTCCCGGCGGGCTGCGCGTTTTCACTGGACGCGGGTGAAGACGGCACGGATGAACTGCTGTCGTCAAACGTGCCTTTGGACGGCAGAAACGAGTACGGCGGCGCGGGGTGGTCGGAACCGGCGGGTTTGCCGGAGATTCGCGCAAGCAGTCCCGACAGAGCAGGCGAGTTGTTGACGGCGTTGAAGAGAACGCTGACGCCGGTAGAAAGCAGCAGAAGCAGGGTCAGGCTGACGGTGACCCGGCGCGACCGGCTGCGGTGGCGAACATGCAGGGCGGACGGCACCGGCTGCGGCACACGCATCGGGTGGAACATGGTCGCAGCGGACGCATCATATGCCGCCTTGCGGGCAGGGTCGGAGAGGAAAGCGTAAGCCGCGTTGAGATCGCGCAGCTTTTCCTCAGAGGCCGCCGTGTGTCCGTTGCGGTCCGGGTGATACTGCTTGGCGAGCTGCCGGTAACGGCGCTTGATGTCCGCCTGGGAGTTGCCCGGCATCAGGCCGAGGCAGGTATAGGGATTGGGAATATAAGAGTTAGGTTCGTTGACCATCGCGATTTTTCCGACACGAGCTTTCTGACTTGTTTGTACCATTTTATATACCCGATTTGTTCATCTGCGCGGTCTGCGCTTGACTTTTTTTGCGGCATGTGCTATATTAATCCTCAAGACACCGGACAGGGGGCGCGACCCCTGTTCATTTTTTTGCCTACTCTCACCCGCAAAGGTAGCGCTAAAGGCGACATAATAAGGCAATCCAAATGGCGAAAAGCTACGACAGCAACCCGAATGACCCGAAAAAGCCGGCCCCGGCGAACGCCCGGCTGTCCGATGTGCAGCGCCGCGCTCAGCGGATGGCAAGCAGGCCGCAGGCCAGCCCGGCGCAGTTCTTCCAGGAAGCCTGGGTGGAGCTGAAGAAAACGTCGTGGCCGAACCGGGACGTTCTCACCAAGTCTACTTCGGTCGTGCTGGCGCTGGTGGCGGCGGTTGCAATCTGGGTCGGCGGCCTAAACGCGATTTTGAACCAAGTCGCTCATTCGCTGTTCGGCGCAGGAAGATAACGCGCCGGGAAGATAAAAGAAGACAATGCTGAAGCACTGGTACGCGGTCCACACCTACTCGGGCCACGAGAAAAAAGTTAAAACGAACATCGAGCGCCGCGCGGACACGATGGGCCTGAAGAACAAGGTCTTCGATATTCTGGTCCCGACCGAAAAAGAATCGCGGGTGCGTCAGGGCAAGAAAAGCGAGATTGACCGCAAAGTCTTCCCCGGCTACGTTTTTATCGAGATGGTGCTGGACGACAACACCTGGTACCTGGTCAAAAGCACCACGGGCGTAATCGGCTTTGTTGGCGACGCCAAGCCGACTGTCGTGAAAGACGCCGAAGTCCGCGACATCAAGCGGGCGCTGGAAGAGTCGGAAAACAAGCCGATTATCCGCCCGCGCTGGGAAGTCGGCCAGTCGGTACGGGTCAATGCCGGTCCGTTCGCGGATTTCACCGGCACCATTCAGGAAATCAATGCGCCGAAAGACAAAGTCAAAGTCTTGATTTCCATTTTTGGCCGCGACACGCCGGTTGAACTGGAGTTTGGTCAGGTCGAAAAGATTTCGTAAGAGACCTACCTTCCTTGCTTCGCAGGGTCCTTCCTAAAGGAAAGATTTGGAACACAGATAAGCCTTCCAGCACACTCTGTATCCTTCCTTTAGGAAGGACCCTGCGAAGCAAGGTGGTAGGTCCGTTCACCGTATAGGATACATTTATGGCAAAGAAAATCACCGGAGTGGTCAAGCTCCAAATCAATGCGGGCAAAGCAACTCCCGCCCCGCCCGTCGGCCCCGCGCTCGGCGGCTACGGCATCAACATGATGGAGTTCATCAAGGGCTACAACGAGCGGACTGCGTCGCAGATCGGCTCCATTGTTCCCGTCGAGATCACCATTTACGAGGACCGCTCGTTTACGTTCGTCACCAAGACGCCGCCCGCCGCCGACCTTTTGAAGAAGGCCGCCGGCATTCCGAGCGGGTCGGGGACGCCGAACAAGACCAAAGTTGCCAAAATCAGCCAAGAGCAGCTTCGTTCCATCGCCGAAATGAAAGCGCCGGACTTGAACGCGAACGACACCGACGCCGCAATGAAGATCATCGCCGGAACCGCCCGCTCGATGGGCATTGATATTGGGTAAGCTTAAAGGCTTATCGTCTGTGGGAGGGCCTCGAACGCCCGTCAGCACCACAAGGAGACAAAAATGCGAAAGCAAGATCGTGTGAAGACTATCGGCAAGCGCTATCAAGAAATTGCCAAAAAGACGGATGTAGATACGCTGCTGGACCCAACCCCGGCGCTGGAACTGGTGAAGAGCCTCGCCAACGCCAAGTTTGACGAAACCGTCGGCGTTGCGTTCAATTTGGGCGTTGACCCCCGTCACGGCGACCAAATGGTGCGCGGCGTGACGACCCTGCCGCATGGCACGGGCAAGAGCCGCAAAGTGCTGGTGTTCGCCAAAGGGCCGAAAGCCGCCGACGCCGAAGCCGCCGGTGCAGACTTAGTCGGTGCGGAAGAGCTGATTGAGCAGGTCCAAAAAGGCACGCTGGACTGGAAAAGCTATGACCTCATTCTCGCGACCCCAGACATGATGGGCCAGGTCGGGCGTCTCGGCGCGACTTTCAAGCAGAAGATGCCGAACCCGAAGGCCGGCACGGTTTCGCCGAACATCGGGCAGGCCGTCAACGACATCAAGAAGGCGACCCGCGTCGAGTACCGCGTCGAAAAGGCCGGCATTGTCCATGCGCCGCTCGGCAAAGCATCGTTCACCGAAGAGCAGTTGTTGGAGAACTTCAACGCCCTGATGGACGCGCTCCAAAAAGCAAAGCCGTCGGCGTCGAAGGGCCGCTACTTCAAGAAGATCGCGGTTTCGTCCACAATGGGACCAAGCGTTCGCATTGACCCGCTCCGCGCCGTCGCCATCGCCGCCGGCAAGGGGTAGGAAAATTACGAGGAGACTGGAACGAGTAGTTGAAAACTACTATGCCTTCGGCATTACTGCGTATCTGCTAGGTCAAGCGTCCTGCGGACGACAGAGGGGCTTGAAGGCTTATCTTCCACTCGAAGAGTGCTTCTCCTAGCGAGTAGTTTTCAACTACTCGTTCCAGGCCGACAAACGGCACACAACTGAATAATTCGCCGCAGACAGCCGGTCTCCTGAACAACAGGAGGTAATGGACCCCCCGTCCGCCCGCCGAGGCAGTAGGAACGCCCGCGACATGTCCCATTTAGTAAATGGTGTGCCGTGAACCATGCGCCCTGCGGCCTGCCTCCTGTCTGGGGCGGCCGTTCGGGCGCATTTTGTTTTCAAAGACCAATTAAATTAAGAGGAGGTGAATATCATCGCAACAGAATACACAATTGAACCCGCCGGAGCCAAAGTCGAAGTCGTCGGAGACCTCAAAGAGTTGGTCGGGCAGACCAAAGCCGCGATCCTGACCGATTACCGGGGCCTGTCCGTGGCCGAGCTGACCGAGCTTCGCAAGAAGCTGCGCGACGTGGACGCGGAGTACCGCGTCGTCAAGAATACCCTGTTCAAGCTTGCGGCCGGCGGCGCTATGCCGGTGGATGAGATGAGCGAGTTTTTGACCGGCCCGACAGCCATTGGTTTTGCGAAAGGCGACCCGGTCGCCGTCGCCAAGATCATACTGGACTACGCCCGCGACCACAAAGCGATGTCGGTCAAAGCCGGCGTCATGGATGGGCGCGTGCTGACGACCGCGCAGGTCGAGGCGCTGTCCAAGACCCCGCCCCGCGAAGTCCTGCTGTCGCAGATGCTCGGCTCGTTGCAGTCGCCCATCGCCGGCTTTGTCGGCACGCTCGGCGGCATCATCTCGAACTTCGTTTTCACGCTTCAGGCGATTGCAGACAAGCAGGACAGTCCCGCCGAAGCCGAGACCGCGTAACCTGTTCCTTGTAGGAGCGAACCTTGTGTTCGCCCCCTGGGGAACAATCAGCATCAGACAATCAGCATCAGACAATTCTGGGCGAACACAAGGTTCGCCCCTACAAAATAGGAGAAATAACACCATGGCCGATACAGCCGCAATGATGGAAACCATCAAAGGCATGACCGTTCTCGAACTCAGCGATTTCGTCAAGCAGCTCCAGGAAGAATTCGGCGTTTCCGCCGCCGCGCCCGCCGCTGCCGCTCCTGCCGGTGGCGGTGAAGCCGCCGCTCCCGTAGCCGAAGCCCCGACCTCGTTCAACGTCATGCTGATGGCCGCCGGTGACAAGAAGATCAACGTCATCAAGGTCGTCCGCGAAATCACCGCGCTTGGCCTCAAAGAAGCCAAAGACTTAGTGGACAGCGCCCCGAAGGCAGTCAAGGAAGGTCTGAACGCCGAGGACGCCGCCGCCCTCAAAGCCAAGATCGAAGCCGAAGGCGCGACTGTCGAAATCAAGCCCGCCTAGTTCGCTTGGATTGCATTTACGGGAAACAAGCCTGCCTCTTACGAGGCAGGCTTGTTTGTGTTTTCGTGTTGCTGTTGACTATTTCGCCTAAAACGCCTATAATAGCTATCAGAGGTGAAGAATGGCAACAGCAACAGAAGTGAAAAACCGTTTTGGCGAGTTCATGGAAAAAGCGCGGCACGAGCCAATCACAGTAGAGAAGACCGGACGGAAATACGTCGTAATGATGAGCCATGAGGAGTTTGAACGGCTGCAGGCGATTGAAGACCGGCAGTGGGCGCTGGCGGCAGTGGAGGCTGAGAAAAGTGGCTTCTTGGGGCCGGAAGATTCGATGAAAATTCTGATGCAGGCGATGGAGTAAACGGTCTTGCGAAAATTCCTCATAGACCGGGATGCCACCAAGTTTCTTCAGGATTTAGATGCTAAGCAGTACAAGCAAATCGCTTCTAAGATGCTTTCTTTGATGGTTAATGCAACGCCTGCCGATTATAGTCAGTTAAAAGGCTCTGCTTATTACCGTGTGGACAGCGGTGAGTACCGCATTGTCTATCGGTTTGACGTGGATACCGTCTATGTTGTTCTCATTGGCAAGCGCAATGACGATGAGGTCTACGATAAACTTAGGCGCAAAGGCTGACGCGGACCAAAATAAAACGGATGTCTGGGGAACAAAAGCGGCGCGGTAGCCGTTTCACTTGTGTGAGCTGCCGCTTGGCCCCAGTGTTGTGGCCGAGCGGCAGATTCTCTCTAAAGCGAAGCGGCCCCGGCAGGCGCAGATCGGCCTGCCGCATCGCCGGACGGCGGCGACCCGCGCAGATGCGGGCCGGTTCCGGCGAATCGTCCGCTTCGCGCTGCAAGATTTCTCTCTAGGTACGGCTATGGCTCGAAAACGCGCGTTTACTCTCATAGAACTGCTTGTCGTCATCGCCATTATCGCGATCCTGGCAGCCATATTGTTTCCCGTGTTCCAGAAGGTGCGCGAGAACGCCCGCCGGGCGGCCTGCCAGTCCAACCTGAAGCAGATCGGCCTGGCAATGATCCAGTATGAGCAGGACAGCGATGAGCGGCTGCCGGACCGGCGCGACTTGAAGACTTCTCTCGGCTACCTGCCCTGGGGAACCGGGTCGTTCCCCGGCTCCGACCCACGTGCCGGCTGGGCGGCGATTGTCCTGAACCCCTATATTCAGGGCGACGCTATCTGGTCCTGCCCGAGCGTCAAAGGCTCGGCGATGGACCAGCCCGACCCGATGGGCTTTAACCGCGTGGCGCAGACGACTCCCGCAACGCCGGGTTCCCCGAGCCTGACGACCCGGTACTGGATGTGGCGCTTTGACCGGCCTGATTTATCTAAGCCGTCGGAATGCTGGGGCAAGCTGCCGCAGCAATGCGTGGATGACATCGCCGCCGAGAACACCCCGACAGTTGTAGAGTCAACAATCGATCCGGCTGTCCCGCAAAGCGAAGCCGACTTGGAACTTGCGGTAGACCCCTACTTTCCAGACATCAGAACTTCCCCGCCCTCATTTCGGGGTCTCGCGGTTCACTTCGGCGGACGCAACCGGGTCTTCTTTGACGGCCACGTCAAGTACCTGCGCGATGTCCGCGAGCGCCAGTAGACTTTTTCATACTTCTTCTCTCAATTCCATACTTCTTTTCACTGCTCCTCTTGACAAGCAGGCAAGGCTGTGTTACCCTAAGCATGTCATCTTTTGAGATGCGCTGCCGTATCACGAGTCTCCTGCGCTGAAAGAGAAGCATGAAGAACTTATTTCCACTTAAACTCACTGCCCTGCTGACGGCGTCGCTCGCCTGCCTCTCGGCGTCGCTGCTGACGAAATCTGAGGCCGCACCGGCGCAAACGGCTCCCGCAACGGTGCGTCTGCCGGGGCATGTGTCGCCGAATATCCTGCTCCGCTCGACGCTGCTGGGGCGCAAGACCGGCACGGACCGGGTTCCGCTGGCTCTGGCCCTGCCGCTGCGGGACCCGGCGGGACTGGAGAAGCTGCTGCAGCGGCAGTACACGCCGGGCGACCCGCTGTTCCACCACTTTATCACCCCCGAAGAGTTTACCAGCCGCTTCAGCCCGACGGCGCAGACTTACGCCGCCGTCGCCGCGTTCGCGCAGGCGAAAGGACTCACGGTCACGCAGACCCACTCGACGCGCCTGCTGCTGAATATCTCCGGCCCGGCGTCGGCGGTGGAAGCGGCGTTTCAAGTTCACCTGCGAAACTTTGAGTCTCCTGAAGGGCGCGTTTTTCATGCCCCGGACGCCGAGCCGGCCATTCCGGCGGCGCTTGCGGGAAAGATTGCCGGAGTCATCGGCTTGCAGAACTCCGCTGTGTGGCGCTCACACGCAGTTCGCCGGCGGGGACTGCCGCAAACGATCGGGACCCCTATTGGAACGGGCGTCGGCGGGGGCCTGACCCCAAACGACATCAAGGCCGCGTACAATCTCAGCACCACGCCGCTGACCGGCAAGGGGCAGACGCTCGGACTCTACGAGGCGGACGGCTACTCGCCGAGCGACATCACAACCTACGCCTCAAGCTTCGGCCTGCCGCTTGTTCCCCTGCAAAATGTCCTGGTGGACGGCGCGACCGGTGTTCCCAGCGCCAGTGACAATCCCGGCGAAGTCACGCTGGACATCGAGCTGATGATGGCCCTGGCTCCCGGCGCGACCGCCATCTATGTGTATGAAACGCCGAACGACGGTCCGGGCATCCTGGCGGGTTATGCCCAGATTGCCGATGACGACGCCGCCAAAGAAATCAGCACGTCCTGGGGGGAGACGGAAAACAACTTGCCGGCAGTTTTTTCGCAGGCGGAAAACACGATTTTCCTGCAAATGGCGATGCAAGGCCAGAGCATTTATGCGGCTGCCGGTGACACCGGCGCTTATGATGACACCAGGGACCTGAGCGTGGACGACCCGGCCTCGCAGCCGCATGTCGTCGGTGTCGGCGGTACCTCACTGAATGTCGTATCCGCCGGCGGCGCCTATGAGTCGGAGGCCGCTTGGAGCGATCCGACGCCGGAGTTTTTCGGTTCCCCGAAAGGCTCCGGCGGCGGCGGCGGCATCAGCGACGTCTGGATGCTCCCGGATTACCAGAACACTGTTTCCGCTCTCGCCTCCATGCCTCAGCGGAATGTGCCGGATGTCTCACTCGATGCCGATCCCAATACCGGCTACTCGATTTTCTACAGCGGCGGCTTCACCGTTTTCGGCGGCACGAGCTGCGCGGCTCCGCTGTGGGCGGCGTTCACGGCGCTTGTCAATGAGCAGCGGGAAACGAACGGCGAAGCCGATTTAGGGTTCCCAAACCCGACGATCTACCAGATCGCGCAGGGACCGCACTACAACTCGGCGTTCCATGATATTCGCGACCGCAGCAACAACCTGTTTTATCAGGCCCTGCCCGGCTATGACAATGCGACGGGGTGGGGATCGTTCAACGGGGCCGGGCTGATTGCCCAGATGGCTCCGGCCATCGTGGCGAATGCGAACCCGGTCAGCTCCCTCTCGCTTGCCCCGCCAACAGTGGTCGGCGGCCTGACTTCGGCCGCCACGGTGACGCTGGCGAACCCGGCCCCGGACGGCGGCGCGAGCGTCACCGTGACGCTTGGCGGCGGCCCGGCGACTGTGGCTGCGCCAACGGTGGTGGTTGCCGCCGGTGCGACAACTGCGGACTTTATTGTTTCCACTTCTGCCGTTACGGCGTCCACGCCGGTCTCCGTCACGGCTTCGTACCTCGGCGGCAGCCGGACCGCGATTTTGACCGTGACGGCCCCGCCGGTCACGATCACGCCGCTTTCGCTGACGCTGTCCCCGGACACGGTCGGCGGGGGCGCACCCTCTACCGGCACCGTGACTTTGACCGGCCCGGCTCCGGCGGGCGGGCTGTCCGTGGCGCTGACCAGCAGCAGCGGAGCGGCCACCGTGCCGACCAGTGTCGCAGTCCCGGCGGGCGCGGTCTCCGCCAGCTTCCCCATTGCAAGCGCGTCGGTCACGGTGCAAACCGTGGTGACGCTGACGGCGGCGCTGAACGGCGCGACGCAGACGGCGACGCTGACGGTGCAGGCCCCGGAGCTTGAGCCGATTGTGCTGATGCCCAGCAGCGTCATCGGCGGCGACACGGCGGCGGCGGCGCTGACCCTGACGTTCCCAGCGCCTGCTGGCGGCGCGGTCATTACCCTGACCGGCAGCAGCCCCGCCGCCGCCGTTGTTCCGGCTTCCGTGACCATTCCTGCCGGGCAGACGACGGTTTCGGTGCCGATTACGACCAGCGCCGTCGCGGTCACGCAGGCCGTCACGCTCACGGCGGCTTACGGCGGCGTGACGAAAACGGCGAAGCTGACCGTCAAAGCCGCCCTGCTGAACGGGCTGTCGTTGGCCCCGCCCAGCGTCATCGGCGGCGCGGCCACCGTCGCCACCCTGTCGCTGGGATCTAATGCGCCGTCGGATGGGCTGACCGCGACCCTGTCGTCTTCCGATCCGGCGGCCCAGGTGCCGGCGACTTTGACCATCCCGCCGGGCGCAACCTCGGTGTCCGTCGTCGTGACCACGGCATTCGTCTCCGCGCCGGTCCAGGCAACCCTGACCGCCGACCTCGGCACGAGCAAGCAGACCGCACTTCTGTCCATCCAGCCGGTCCAAATCGCGTCTCTGACGCTCGCTCCGACGTCCGTCATCACCGGTACGCCCGCGACCGGCATCCTCAGCCTCAATGCGCCCGCACCGGCCGGGGGACTGTCCGTGACGCTGAAAAGCAGCGGCGCGGCGGCGACTGTCCCGGCGACCCTGCTTGTTCCCGCTGGGACCGCCCGCGCGACATTTACGGCGGCGACGCCGCATCCGGGCAGCGCGGTTTTGTCCGCGTCGCTTGCCGGGACCGCGCAGACCGCCACGCTGACCGTTAACGGCGAGCCGGGAACGACGTATCCGGCGGGCTTGAACCTGCTGTCCGCGCCGTATGATTATTCCGGCATGAGCCTGGACAGCCTGTTCGGCTACACCGGCGTTCTCCTCGCCGCCGAGCAGCCGTCCACCGGGGCGTATGCCTTTTCGCCCGCCGCGCCCGCCGACGCCCTGCATCTCGGACGCGGCTACTGGGTCAACCTGCCCCATGCCGTGACTC
>JAABUO010007486.1_pt1 | contig 12457 bp, 11 predicted proteins | sample 5559291 | NCBI WGS metagenome assembly JAABUO01 (sample SAMN10711878, study PRJNA513372) | rock metagenome | isolation source: Antarctica rocks | place: Antarctica: Victoria Land, Finger Mt sud
AAATTAAAATAATTAAAGAATGATTTAAATCGAAGATTTATCGCGAAGTTTAAGTGTTTCTGAGCTTCGTTAACTTTTATAAACGCTTTATTCATCGCTATTCTAAGATCGCAGCGTCTCTTATTAATCTGTTAAAAGATAATAAAGACGATAAAAAATTAAAATCTTTTAAATGATTTAATACAGCGAAGCAGACTTTTCGTTAACTGCGCGATATTTTCATGTCGACTTCACTTTTTATTCATTATAATTTAAGTAAAAAGATTAAAATGAAAATCGATGTTTTTAATTTTGCAGTCGTAAATATTTTTAGTTAATAAAATTTTAACGATCATTAACGATCGATGACGTTTTAATCGCGCAAGATAATATCGACGAAGTAAAATTATGAAACTTATAATTAAAAGCTTTTAATTATAATAATCGCTTTTAAGCAATGAAGACATTATTTGAAAGATAGTTTATATTTTATTAAGATTTAATTAGATCATAATAATCTTAAAGAATTTATGAAGTAGAAAGAGCTAAACTTTAAGCAAGCTCGCTGAGCGCTGAAGTTAATTACTTATGACTTTAAAATTTTTCATCATTCGAGTAAACAAAACTCAGCGAATAAGTCTTTTAAGCGTTCAGATTATAAAGAAATATCGCTATTTAACATTAAATTATTATTAACGTTGCAGAATAAGCTAGCGCTGTCGTTAAACGAAAAGACGCTGACGTAAAGCGAGCGAGACGAAATAAATAAACAAGATTTCGTATCTTAACTAGTAAAAATTTAGCTTAATAACATAAACAGATTAAAGTCGCTGTCGTAAAGAAAGCGAAAGATACTAAATAATTTAATCTTTGTATTTTAATTAGCTAATATTTAAGTTCTCATATTAAAAAAGAAGATTAAAAATGTATTTAAAAGTTTTTATGAAAAATCGTAAAGATTTATAAAGTTCTTAATAAAGAAGCTTCAGGCAAAAGACGATTAAGCGAATAAAGTTCGTGTTAAACTCGTTAAGTCTTCTCATCGTCTGCGTAAGCGAAATGAGATTTAAGCTTTAAACTTTAAGAATCTCGTCAGACGTGACGAACGTCTTTATGTTCTTAATAATGTAATAATTAAAAAGAAACTTATTAACAAGAATCATGATGATTTCTTAGCTGAACACTTTAAAATCGATAAGACGTTAAAACTTTTAAGAAAAAAGTATTATTAATTTGTTTACTTAAAGCAGATGATTTCGTATGTTAAAATCTATAACGTTTATTAACGAATTAAAGTGCTTAAACATAAATTATATAATGAGCTTAAGTTCTTATTTATATTTACGAAGTCATGAAAAGAAATCATCATGAACTTCGTTACGAATTTATCGTTAAGTAAGCGTCGTGAAGTCGTTTATAACTCGATATTCGTAATTATAAATTAATGTATTAAAATAATTAAATATATATTAATAACAACACGAATTAATGTCGCAGAGCTAGCGAAAGTGTTTTTTAAGAAAATTATTTTACGCTTTAACATGTCAGTTAACATAATGAGTAACAGAAACTTTGTTTTTACTAGCGCGTTCTGATTAATTATATGTTATCATGCACGTATAAGATAATGATTAAGCATCACATTTCATTCGAATGATTTAATCGAGCGTTAAAATTAAATCTTAAAGCACTATTTACGTACTTTCGCTGACGCAGAGCAGACGAATTAAGCTAATTTATTATTAATAATTAAATATGCTTATAATAATAATCGTTACGTCTTCATTAAAGTCTCGTTGTTCTTTTTAATGTATGATTATAATTCGAAAATACATTACGAGATTAAAAATAATCTCGCTGAAAAAGAAGTATCATTTATAAAAGATCGAGTTCAGTAACTTTAAGATTTAAAAAATTAACTGACGAAGCGTCTTGTTAACGCTGTTACTTAACAGACGAAGTATTATAATCGCAGTCATAAAGTTAAAACTTATACTATTAATGATTTAGTTATGCTCTTAATTAGAAATTTAAAACAAAAGAAGTCTAGTAAGAAATTATCGCATAAATTTATTAATTCGTTCAGAATGAAGAATAAAATTAAAACTTAAGCTTATTAACTAACGTTACTTAATATTTATTGTATTCATAATACTTTTCATGTTTCGTTACTGAAGCTATATTAAAATAAAGTAAGCGATCAGAAAACGAAAGCTTTTATGCAAGCTTTAAAGCTCATTAACGATAAGAAGTAATAAAAAATTAAGAAAATTATAAATAAGAGTAAAAGTAAGAAGAAGCTATAATACAAGGTGAAATGATTAAACTGAGATTATATATATGATTAATGATTACTCGAAGAAGAGCTAAAGCTTGCTTAAGAGCTAAAAGAAAAATTCGATAATTAAATAACGTTACGTAAGCGACGACGAAGAAATAAGTAAGCGAATATCGCGATAATAACGTTTAATTATTAACGACGTTAATTTAATACAATAATCGTCTTCGCATCGTCATTAATTATAAACTTTTAATTAAAAAAAATTTCATTTCGTTACATAAAGTGTTAATAATGATAAGACTGAACGCTTAACGCGCAGCGCTTAATTATAAAAATTTATTTATTTATTTATTTATTTACTATCGTATACATTAAGTTCAGATATTAAGACGAAGACTTCGAGCTGCTAGTAACGTTCGAGATTGTTAAATTAAAACTCGTTCAGAAATCGTTTTTAATAAACGAAGCTTTTAACAAGTTAACGTTAATTTTCATGAAAACTTACTTCGCGAGCTCACGCTTTCACGTTTTCTTCTTATTCTTCTTTTCATTCATTATTACATTTTTTTCTTGCTTCATTTTCTTATTTATCGTTTTATTCATTATTCTTTTAACTTCATCGCGTTTAATTTAAAGTATTTTACACTTCGTCTGCGTCTTATCGCGCTTTCGTTTCGCCTTCGTTAAACGCTTAATCAGTTAAGTAATCTCGCGCTAATCATGTCTGATCGCGAGCTAAGCTTTATGTGCGATATTAAAGATATATTTGTTAACGCGACGTCATTTCTTCATGATTATTATTAGTCTTTTTCGTCTGTTTTTCACGTTTACGAAAATGACACGTTAATGTTAATCTGCGCGAGTAAATTCACGAATAACGCGTTTCGCATCGTTTCGAAAGCGTTTAATAAATTAAATAAATTTTAATAACTATCGCAGCGTTAACGAGATAAAACTTATCGCAATATAACGATTTAAGTCGTAACGTTAAGCTCTGCACGATTTACAGACATTTAACTCGCGCACGCACTCGCGTCTGTTAATATAAATTATACACGAAAGATCTTTATACTCTGAAGAATAAAAGATTAACTTTATACTTAAATTAATAAATGTACACATATTAATCGTGATCGTTATCTCGTTATTAGTTCATGTAATCATTAAAATCATATTATGTTTATTAATATTAAAAAACATACACATGAATCTGTGCAGCGTTTGCTTCTTATTTTTAAATATATACAAATTTGTTAAATCTGTAATACTTAAAAGCATATATCAGCATTCGTATCGTCTGCTCGTTATCATTAAGTACATATAAAAAGTGTTTAATTAAAAGATGAAAAGAAAAAAAGAAAAGAAAAAAGAAAAAAAGAAACAATAACATTATATATGATAAACAAGCGTCATCGCAACGATAATGTTAAATAAACATTAAATTTACGTCATCGTAACGATAACGCGCGAGTAAACATTAAAATAACATTAATTAAAATTACAGTCTTATGAAATTTCATAAGAAAGTTACAGATTATAATCGATTGCAAGATAATATTATATTTAAAAGACTCTTTTTCTTCTATTAACTTAAAGAGATTTAAGAGGTTTTTAATGAGCTTTAGAAAGCTGCGCTTAGCAGACGCGATTAATAACTATCTTCACTTTAAGAGATTAATACAGCTTCTTTGTACTGAAAATCAGTGCTTTAAAAAAAAAGATAATTATAATGATAATAAGCGCTAGCTTAACGTTAACGCTTATTAGAAGCAAGATTAAATGACTTATTAAATGATTTAAAATCATTTAATAAGTTAACGTCTCTTATGACGTATTAAGAATGATTTATTATAATTAAATAACGAAGTGTTAACGATGAAGTCATTAAGAATATTAAATAAGCTGAAGCTCATTCTCTTAATGTTTTTCAGCGATTAGTTTTACATATTAGTATCATAATAACTGAGTATAATCATAGTAAATTTATTATGTCTCACGTCTTCTATATCTAGACGCGCTAGCGAGAAGCTGACGAAGTCGATCTTACAATCGAGCTTAAAAGAATTATAAAAGATCTGAGAGAAGTTCATTATATGAGCGGAAAACGACGAAGACGATGAAAAATAACAGATTGTACGACAACGACGATGAGATGAAAATACGATGACGACGATGAGACTGTTAATTTTCTCAGAAATTAGTATGACTGTGTCATTAAAACAAGCGGGGAAACTAGCAGTATTGAAAATAGAAAACGCCTGAGGTTTAGAAGTACTCGTCTCGACGAGACCGTCTCACCTTTTATTTTTAACGTTTAAAATGCAACATTAATCTAACGATATTAATCGGTAATTTTTAGAACGATACAATGCACAAAAAAAGCCTTAGAAGGGTTCACCTAGCTACGGGACAAACCTAGCAACGGGACAGCCCTATAGGGCTGAAAATTCATATTTCATATTCTATTAATATAATTCTTTAACATATCAGCAAACGATGACAGTCACCCCTTTCATTCTCTTCATGTTCTTTATATTTTCTGAAGATATAAAACTTTCACAGAAAGAGTGCATAACGCTTGTTCACGCTCGTTAAAACGAGGCTTCAGCAGTTAACGAAAATCTTTCACAAGCAAAATTAGCTCGTTAATATGAAATATTAATTAATATTCTTTAAAGTTAAATTAATAATTAAAAGACTACTGCTGCACGTAATTAATAATTTTAAAGACTTAGTTTCGAAGAAAAAGCAGCTATACTTAATTAAATTTTACGTTTTCAGATCTGAGATTAATCTTCTCGTATAAAGTAAATACGTTTAATAATTAATAAATTATTAATAAAAAAGAATAATAATAAATTAATCGAAGTTAATTAATCTTAAAAGTTTCTGAAACGTTATTCGTAAATTAAAATAATATATATTTCTTCGCTTAATAAAGAGCGTGTTATGACTCAGAATTACGATATTTTAACTGACTAATTTAATTTCTTTCAGAGTTTAAAAGAAAAGCATGAAATAAAAATAAAGAATATTTATAACATGAACGAAAAGAGATTCATGCAGAGAGTTATTATTAAGCTTTAAGTTATAATTTTTAAATACGAAAAGAAAACTTATATAACTTAATGTAATAATTGAAAATAAGTCTCATTAATTAAATGTATATTTATTAATGAAAAAGTCTTAAAGTTATAAATTATCTTTAAAGAAAAATTACAGCAAGAGACTTAATACGAAATATTTAAAGAAGATTATATTATTTTAAGCGAGAACGACTAAATTAATAACGAATTAAGCCTCGTCTGAATTCAGAAATGCTTTAATTCAGAAATTAAAATCTGTTAAAAAGACGAATATTAAATGCTATTAATTAATGATCATGCTTTTCATATTATTACTTAAATGATTAATTATTATATTAATCAGAAAATTATTTTATTATATCTTTTAACTCATGTTATTTATCTGCTTTAATTACTTAATGTTAAAGTCTTTACTTTATTAATTACTGCGTATAAAACTTATGTTCAGCGAGTTACTCGATTTAAAAATAATTATTTAATTAATAAAACGAACTTTTTAAAGCTATATTAACAGACTCGACATGAAGTAATTACATTACTGAATATTAAAAAGATATGAATAGCTATAAATCTTTTATTATTCAGCTCAGTTTTAGTACTTCAGCATTTTTCTTCTGTTAAGAAATTAAAGTAATTACATTAATATAACATTATTATACGTTTAACTACGTTTTTTAAAGTTACAGTTACATATATTAATTTTAATAAAGATTTAAAAGTCGTTTTAACATTTATAAATATCTCTTAAGTATATTTAGCAGCTTATTAAGTAAGCAATATAAGAAACAGCTTTTAGTTAAATTCTTTAAAAGATAAGTAAAGTAATAATACGAGTAATGACGAAATTTATTATTCAGAATGTTATTAATCTGAAACTTTTAAAACTTAATAAAAGAAAGAAATAAAAGAATAATCGAATTAAAAATAATTACGATATTATAAGAATCATGAATTAAAAAATTATTAATGAAAGAAGAAAGATACAACGAACAAAGATATAATAAAAGAATTTTAATTTTTTTATTACGTTTAAGTTCTGAATTTTTTATTTTAAAATCTTTCTTTATTCGAAAACGAGCTGTCGTAATCTCAGCTTAATAAATAAAGCTGTGAAATAAAGAGATTAATAATCTTTTACGTTTAAATCCTGAGCTCTTCACTTTAACATTAATGACAGTAAGCTTTAGGCAAAAGAAGCAGCTGATAATTAAACTACGAGTCAGACAGAATCAGAAGCAGAAGCACGAGCAAAAGCAGAAGCACGAGGAAGCAGAAGCAGAAGCACGAGCACGAGCAGGAGCAGGAGCAAAGGAATAACGGGATATCTACAAATGATTAATTAGAACGAGGCATGCGTATCAGAAGGGCCCCAAAGAGGTCATATTAGCTACGTAGTTCACCTAAAACGAATCGTTGAAGCAATAGAATATGAGATATGGATTTTCAGCCCTATAGGGCTGTCCCGTTGCTAGGTTTGTCCCGTAGCTAGGTGAACCCTTCTACCGCGAAACTCGATTCTCGCCCATTTGCACCAAGATTAGCAGTAACTCCGAGGTAACTCCGAGGAGAAAGGTTAGTAACATTATGCAGTGTAGTTCGTTCAAATTCACGTTGTCAAGGTGATATAAAATGTAGATTCTATAGTAAATTTGGTGAGGGTTTGATTTTGCGGTAAGGGTTTTTCTCATGTGCTCGTCCTGTTCCATCTCCGGCAAATTCTTCCATAGCTTTCGGGTCGCTCTCACCATGGCTGAGCCGATTGGCGTAGCATCTGAACGTTTTGCTCTTTCTGCGTTTGCTGTCAAATCTAGTCTATCGCTCTCAAGCGATAAGGAGCTTCTTAAATAATCACAGAAACATCTGCAAGCTTAAAGATGAGCTCGAAGCCCTTAATGGGGGTTTCCAGTCTCTTTCTCGGAAAATCCCCCAAAATAATGCTAAATTTTTATTTATCGTTTATTATAAAGATTGAAATTTTGTCAACAGAGCAAGTTTAATTGAAATACTTGGTAGCAACATCCGGAAATGACTTCGAAAACTAGATGGACCGGCAGTTCGCGGTAAAGCAAAGCAGCCAACACAGGTTATCCATTAGAAGCGGACTTGCATAGTTGAAAGAGCCCCAAATTTTGGCAGTAAAAGGAACGTTAGCCGCCTTAAGACGAGGCTATACACCAGCAACCAAATATTGAGGGTTCTGCGGCCTTCTCACCCGCTTGTTGGATACTTTTTGCGGCCATAACTCGAGGTTGTTCGGTATTAATCTCTTTTTAAGCACTTTCCCCTCTAGAAGGGTTCACCTAGCACTCGGCTAAACCTAGCAGTCGTCAGGCCCTATAGGGCTGAAAATCCACATTTCATATTCTATTGATATAATTCTTCAACAATTCAGCAAAACGATGACAGCTACCCCCTTCACCCCCTTTACTAGTATATCTTTTAAACCTTCTGAAGATATCGAACTTTCACAGGAGGAGCGCATAACGCTTGCTCACACCCGTTGAAACGAGGCTTCAGCAGTCAGCGAAAATCTTTTTAAAGCAAAACTCGCTCGTCAATATGAAATATTTAGGAGTACTCTTATGAATCGAATTAACGGTCGAACGACTGCTTCTGCACGCAATTAGCATTTTCAAAGACTTAGCCCCGAAGAAGAAGCAGCTATACGTGACTGAATCCTACGTCTTCAGGCTTGAGGCTGGCCTTCTCGTGTGGAGCAAGTACGTTCAATAGCTAAAGAACTAGCTAAAAGTCAGACTTTACTCTTACACGAAAACATTAGTTATACAAAGAAACTAAATTATTTAATTAAACTGCACTGAATTTCTAGTCGAAGCAGCTGATAGTTAAGCTACGGGTCAGGCAGCTGGAGCAGGAGCAGGAGCAGGAGCAGGAGCAGGAGCAGGAGCAGGAGCAGGAGCGGAATAACGTGATATCTATAACTGATCAATCAGGGCGAGGCATGCGTATCAGAAGGGCTCCAAAGAGGTCATATTAGCTACGTAGTTCATCGTTTGAAGCAAAAAAATGAAATGTGGATTTTCAGCCCTATAGGGCCTGACGACTGCTAGGTTTAGCCGAGTGCTAGGTGAACCCTTCTAAGCACTCGTCCAGTCAGTTTCTCCTTGTGTATTTCTGGCATAAATTTGGTTTTCATGCTCCCCTAATCTACTGACTCTTGCTCCATGATCAAAGGCTGTGGGAACCCAATATGACTTTGAGCCTACTCAAGTTCAAAAGTATATTTCAAGATATACCTGGTATCGGGCTGTAACAATACGCTGTCTCGCCAGGAATAATTTCATCGCTCTGCGATACGCGGTCGGATTCTGGCTTTCTAATAAAGAGAAAAGGGTATTTCTAAACTTAGAACTAGTTTGGATTATATTCGAATATACAAAGGGAAAAGATACCCGTACACCACCCTAGCCTACATGTACACTCTTCTGGGGAACCTGAATATTTCCAATGCTTACTCAGTTTCACGTCAAATATTGGTGTGTAATTGAAGGCCTACATATGCATCCCGAGCAACTTCTCCACGACCTTTTCACAGCCCCAAATTCGATCAAGTTAGCCTAGTAAAGTAACACTTTAGACGCGTTGTAATCCTTCCTTCTACCTTTTCATGCTTTCTTCTGACACTCAGCCGTCATCGCCGCCGTCGCCTCCGTCGTGAAGGTAGCGATCGGGCTTGAGGTCGGGGTCGAGATTTCGCGAGAGCAAGGGGTAAAGGGGGGAACATCGAGGTGAGCGTGCTGCTACGTCTTCTATCATTCAAACGGATGCAGACCTTGTAGCGTTTCATATGTAGCGAAGGAGATGCTGAAACAGTGCAATTGATTATTTGTGCTTTGCTATTGACTGTGGAGAAGTTGCTCGAGATCATATGTAGGCCCTCAGTTACACATCAAAATTTGGTGTGAAACTGAGTAATGCGCATTGGAAATATTCAGGTTCCCCAGAGGGGTGTACATGTAAGCTAGGGGGATGTACGGGTATCTTCTCCCTGTATAAAATTGATGGAGAATATAATTTTTCTCGATCGGACCGTGGAATAGCCTCCGATTCTAGCAAGCTTCCGCCGCCGCTTTTGACAGCTCTCACACTCCCAATACCATGCACACTCTCGCCGCTCCTCGCCGCTCTACAGAGCAGAAGACTGCCCCCAGCCGTCTTTGGAACGCTACCCTGCCACTCTCGCTGTCGATCGTGGGCCTTGAGCGTTCCAGCCCAGTATAATTACTTGCTCTGCCTGTAGGAGAGCGTCCGGCTCCTGCAGGCTTCTGCCACTGCCTTAACAACTTCAACACTTCGATCGTCAGCGCACTCTCGCCGCTCCACACGAGACATAGATTCGCCAAGATGCTCCTAATCAATTTTAATACGCTGTACTGCGCCATGGCCTGCTCGCTACTCAGCGAGAAAACCCAAGCTACATCACTTCGGCCATGCTATAAGGTTATCGACGAATCCGTAGACATCCTGAAAGAGCACATGTTTGCCAGCATTGATGACTGGTTCGGAGGTCTCGTCGTAGTTGGGGTGGAAGAAGCCAATATCCTCCGCAAGAACCACGGACTTGTTAAGTACCCCAATTGTAGAATGTAGTGCCTGTGCCGCCTGATTCTCAACGTTTGGTGCCTCCTAAGAATGTACATCTTGCGTAGCTGATTTTTCTCCTTGCGGCGACTTCTCTACATTGTAAAGACGGTAGGTGACGTCAGCGGGCTGTTGACTGATTGGTAGGATCATTTGTTCCATGCTTTGCATCATACGCTCGAACAAGGTTTCTTCACGGTCGGGAGATGGCTCAGATCTGGAGCGCCGGTCTGTACCAGTTGGTTGCTTGCTGGCGGAGCGGATGTTGTGGGGTTAGGGACCCATGATGACGATAGGCCTATTTAAAGGATCGCCGATTTGATGAGAGATGTAGAGGCCTCGTGGGTGACGTACTTAGCACTGTAGATAAGCGGACACTGGAGAACCAGAAGACGGACTTGTATAAGTCTCAGGTAATGACTGAGCGCTGTATGTGACGAGAGGAAATGTCACGGTACGACACAGCATGCCTGGTAGTACATGACATCACGGCTTGGCATCCAGCTCTTAAAACTTCAACTCATACTCAATCCAAACACACTTGCATATAACAAAATCCTGCAGTCATGGCATCCAAGGGAAATGTCTGCCTTGCCTACTCGGGCGGTCTCGACACATCGTGTATATTGAAGTGGCTCCTTGAACAAGGCTACACGGTGGTTTGCTTTCTCGCAGACGTGGGACAGGTAAGGGCGATCGTGATTCGCATCCATTTGATGGCACGGTCCGTGGTGAACAAATAAAATTATTAACTGAATGGGCCGCAGGAGGAAGACTGGGACCAAGTCCGCGTCAAGGCAACAAAGATTGGGGCGTCTAAGATGGTCATTAAGGACATACGCCGGACCTTCATCGAGGACTTTTGTGTCCGCGCTATCCAGTGCAATGCGCAATATGAAGGTAGATATTTACTTGGAACGAGTCTCGCCCGCCCGGTTATTGCACGAGCGCAGATGCAAGTTGCCTTAGAAGAAGGCTGTAAGTACTCTTGTATCGAATTCATCAAGGCTTCTGCTAAGGGAGACTCGTAGGCCAATATGTTAGCCATGGGTATGTGCCAACAGTGATTTCTCTAGGAATTTCTAGTACTTCGATTCACTTTTCATTCAATCTCCAGAAGAAAAGAAAGATGTTCACTAACCCTTATATTTTAGATGTACGGTAAGTACATTATTCCCTCGCCTCAGGGTTTCGCCATCTTTGCCGGCAAAACGATAGAATGCTTTCCTTCTATAGCCGCACTCCCTCCATAAAGATGACCTCTTCAATAGCATTGAGCCCTTCTCCTCGAACCCACTTACTAACTGGTGATAACAGGGAAAGGGGAATGATCAAGTCCGCTTCGAACTGGCCTTCCTTGCCATAGATCCGAAGATCAAGATTATTGCCCCCTGGCGAATACCTCAATTTTTTGAGCGCTTCCAAGGGAGGAACGATCTGCTCGAATATGCAGCTGAGATGGGGATTCCCGTGACTTCTACTAAGGCTAAGTCGTACAGTATGGATGATAATCTCGCACATTGTAGCTATGAAAGCGGACAATTAGAGGACCCATCCCGAACTCCTCCTGACGACATGTGGACCCGGTGAGAATATTTTTCCCCCTCTTTATTGAAAGCTAATATGCTACAGCACTAGTGATCCTATGACTGCACCGTCCACTCCACAAGACGTTACCATCCGGTTTGGAAAGGGTATTCCGGTTAAGGTCGGCTCCAACGGTAAAGAGTTTTCGGATAGCCTAGAGCTCTTCATCGCCTTGAACGAAATTGGCAAGCTTCACGGTATTGGCAGGATTGATATCGTTGAGGTTTGTACTTAAACTTCTTGGTTTCGTTACGTGCTAACTTTCGAAGAACCGTTATGTGGGAATCAAGTCAAGAGGGTGCTATGACTCACCTGCCATGACAATTGTGAGTTCTAGAATTCATCTTTTTTAGCTCTTATGCAGGGCTCCAGGTACTCCTTGCGTTAATCATCTCCATCGGCCCCTACCGTCTCTTACTATTACCTTTACTCTTTCAACAATGTAAGATGTAGAAGCTGACTTCTATCTATAGCTACGGGCAGCACACTTGGACCTTGAAGGTCTTGTCATGGACGGAAAGGTGCGATCCCTCCGCGACCAATTCGTCACCCATTCGTGGTCAGAGATTCTATATAATGGGCTGTAGGACAACATGACGCCTTTTTCAATTACTAGCGCTGACTCTTCACGATATAGCTACTTCTCGCCCGAGAGAGAGTTTGTAGAAAACAGTCTCATGTTCTCCCAGCAACGCGTCGTATGTCCTGATCTACAGCCCTTGGGCCTCACCAGCTAATGCTTTTCTAGAACGGCGAGGTTCGGCTTCGATGCTATCGCGGTAACTGCTTTGTTCTGGGGAGATCATCTGAGACTGAGAAATTGTACTCCGAAGAGGAGTCATCAATGGACACCCTAGTGGATTTCAGCCCCGTTGATACGAGTAGGTTTAAATTCCTTAAGTCAACTTCTAGTATCATGTGT
>JAABUO010007487.1_pt1 | contig 12456 bp, 7 predicted proteins | sample 5559291 | NCBI WGS metagenome assembly JAABUO01 (sample SAMN10711878, study PRJNA513372) | rock metagenome | isolation source: Antarctica rocks | place: Antarctica: Victoria Land, Finger Mt sud
AAACACTTGGACGAGTCGACTCTCATATTGGGGTCCCCAAAATCAATGGGATTGACAAATCTATTACCGTGGACGCCGAAGCAATGCATATCCAACCCATCCTCCCAGGTAAAAATACTGAACATGAAATCATATACCTCCATACCCGAAAGTAGACCGCTTATCCAACGTTCTGCGCTAGTGAACCTGTCTGTCTCCAAGAAAGGTGGGTAGTATCAGTGTCCCTGACAAATGGCCAAAGAAATGATATTCCTAAACAGAAAAAAAAAAGCTCAAAACATAAAACACCATAATTTGTAACATCCTGCGGCAAGTTCGTGATGGGAAAATCTGCGGAAGAAGTTCAGGGGCCTGGGCACGTAACCTTGCCAAATTTGCAGAAGATTTGCAGGAGGACTGCTCGAGAATTCAAAGAGCAAGAATACAAAAGACCTTCCCGATCCGGATCTGGAAAGGTACCGTGGCCATGATAGCTAAACAAACCCAGAGTATGCTGCGTTAATTTGGTGTTCCAATTCGTAACTAGGCGCAAAGACTCTTTTACAAGCCAACCAATCGTGTAATTCTATGAAGGGACTCCATGAAGTAATGCGGAAAGCAAGGACCCATGAGACACTGAATGCTGTGGACGAAGCATGGCTGCTCGTTAAGTCCACCTGAAAGTACCCAGTTTTAGTATAGGAAAACATGAAATCCGGAGATCTTTGCAAGGCTGCATGCTTCAGTTCAGTTTCCGGAAAAGCCAAGCGGTGGTCATCTGCGTCGACGTTCATCCCTTATAGGTTCACGTGCAAATCCATCTCGCGGTTGTGGTGGAGGCTCATATCCAGTTGGCGTTCCTCTGGAAGGAGCAGCGAACCCACCTCGTCCAGCAGGTATGGTCTGGCCATAGGTGTCATACCTTTCATCAATAGCAGAGCCTCGCATTGGGACATCTTGGGGTGATGTCACATATGGATAACCGGCAGCTGACCTGGGAGCACCACCTGGATAAGCACCTACTTGTCGGTATGGGTAACCTTGCGTTGAGTAATCTCCAGTCTGCTCTGCATATGTGTAATTCATGTCATTGGGGTTCCCTGGCCTTCCGGCAGTGGCTGGGTACCCTGCGGTTGCATACCCTGAAGCTGTTGGATATCCAGCACCTTGTGGTGAATAACCAGATTGAGGTGGGTAACCCGTGCCTTGCGGATAAGCAGAGCTCTGTGGTGGATATCCAGGGGCCGGTGGATATCCTGGTGCTTGAGTTTGTGCATAACTGGGTCCAGGAGGATAGCCGCCGGCGGTGGATGGATATCCAGCCGATGAAATGGCTGATGAATAAACTGGTTGTTGAGCATAACGAGCCTCCTGGGCATAAGGGTCACTTATCACACCGTCCTGACGGCGGCGTGTTTCTGAGTCCTTGTATGATATCTCTGGAGCTTCGTTAGGATTACCTTCCACGGGCGAGGCTCGCATTGGACTACCTTGATAGCCTCTCGATCTCATCTGTTGGTTTTCGGACACATAATCTTCCGACAGATGCTGAAGGTCCTCTATCATTTTCTAATGGTGCAGTCAAGTGTCAGCGGAAGAAGTCTCTTGACGGTATAAAATCGACTTACTTGAGTGAAAGGGCGTACGGCAGTCACGATGTACCCAGGAATCCCCTGGTTGTCGATTAGTATGATGGACGATGGCAGCATAAACAGTGCATGATCAAACATTGTAAGCTCCTGGCTTCGAGTAAGCCTCCGGTCCAAGATATTTACATATTTCCCGTTGCATGACTTCGCGATGGATTCCAGTCCCATCAACGAAGAATTCATTCAAATCACCTCTGCCAGCCCTTGGTGGCTCCCTTTCCCGGATGGGATCCCTTCTGGTATCACGGTCATGTTCTCTGCGACGGTCTACTCGATCCCGGTCTCGGTCGCCTCCTCGGTCACGCTCGCGATCACGATCACCACGGTGGGCCATGACGACTAAGGATCTAAGGTAAGTGCCTTGATGGGGGAGTCCAGGTGAGCAGCAAGTATCAAGCAGTAGAGGCAGATGAGATACAGGAATAACGTGTGAGTTTGGAAGTTTCGAAAATGTGAGAAAGACTGGACTCTTTGAGGCAGAGGCGGGGTTGATGCTGATGAAGTGGTCAACACAGTACTAGTCTCTGTGCCAAAAACCTTGGTATTCGACGGTTGATTTGCTGCAACGGTAGTTGAACTGTGAGCAGGCAACTGATTTTTTTACCAGACTGATGCTAGCTGGAAGAGAAGACGATGGTCGGTGACTTGTACGAGAAAAGGTACGATTTTCAGCTTTTGACGTGGATGGCATTGAGAGGGTTAGAAAGGGTGGGGGGGAGGGGCCTCTTTCAATCAATCCTGCACCGGCGACTCCATTGAGGCAAGCGTCAACGCCGCTTTGAAACTCGAGAACTTGGAAACAGGTAATTAATGAATAGCCTAAGGTACGGAAAATCGAACCATTGATTTCATGCAACAGAAACTGGGCGAATAGCGGCTGAGTTCTCATTCAATAATTGATTGCCCCATGCTTTGGCCCAAGATCAAGTAATGTATTCTACCTCTTACATTTGTGCGATGAAAATGAGAAAATCAGTGGATTATTGGCAGCGTCAATTTTGGTCCGGTGAGTGGTCTTTCTTATCGTAAGAGTGTGATACCGTTTGCCTGGCGTTGGGCAGCAACGGAGGTGCAGAATCATAGGTAATTACCCAACGCTTAAGGCAGCAGCCCCCGATCGGCAAGCGTCGCAGGCACCGGTGGGCAGGTTCCTGCCCTATCGTTGACCTTCGCCCACAACCCTAGAGTAGGGTTCGCAATCAATAAATGTACTACGGATGTACGTCTGTCAGAGAAAGGTTGCCTAGTCACGATATGAATTATGACTGGTCTTCTGTCGCTGATCATTGTTCACCACTTTCAGAAGAGTACGAGTGCCAGGCCCTCGGTTGCCTGAAATCTTGGTGCTCTAGCAAGGCCTCCTTGAGCCACGTATTCAAGACACTATAATGAACATGTTTAAATCCCAGATTCAGGAGATCTTTACCTCACTGGCTTCGAATGATGATTTACTGCAGAACGAACCTGCAGAACCAGCCTGCAGGAACTGCCATCAGATTCAATTACGAATTGGTAGGTGGAAAAGGCCTGGAATCTAGCCTTTGAAATCAATAGCGAGTATGTCTCTGCTCAAGCCGAACCTCCATCCTTCTACTCGTACCGCCGAGAAGTTTTTCGAACACCAATCAGATTTGCTTAATCGAATATCCTGTTCCGCCAATCACATTCGAAATATTCCACCTTGTGACCTATATACGTAGATTATCAATGATCAGACAAGTCACTTACAAGACTTATACACAAGGCCTTCTATCATAAACGACATGTTAAAGTCCAGAGAGAGAATATATGATGATTTTGCTGAGATGATTGGAGTATCATGTAGCCAAAATTCTATACTGAAGATTTGACTGATCGAAAACCCTAGTTTTGGACCCTGATTGGTGTTCGGAAAACTTCTCGACGGCACGAGTGCATTTGTTCAAATTGGCTTTGTATCATTGGTACCTAGAATATCAAGCAAGGTAATCTCCATACCGGCTGGAACTTGCCTTGCGGCCTTTCACTACACATTGGTGAATTGCACCTCAATTTAGTAATGGAGATTTACATAAAATAAACGATTCATCAATCATGCTGATTTCATCTTTCGCAGTAACTCTGCCGGCGTTTTTGTGGAAACAATAATGTTGAGGGCATATTCCGCTACATCCGCCAATGGTACAGTATTAGCGCTGGAGAGCCTTGACATTAAGCGCGCCCTTGAAATTTATATTCGTGTGACGAAGACGAGCTGCAATCTCCCTTTGTTGTGAAAGGAGCGAGATAATGTAGCGTAAGGGTGTTCCATGTGTTACGCCTCAAAGATTGGAATCCCCGACGCCAGCATGTTGTTCATAATCCAATTGCCCTCTCAGTTCGTCAGAGCTTGATCCATCTAGGGTGCCTATGCTGTTCTCGCCTTGAATGGTCCCGTACATAGCAAAGCGGTCGCCTTCAACATCAGTGGAACACTACCGCCTCCCGATTAGGTTCTGTGTAATCGAGCCTTTAGCGAATGTCTCGCTGCAAAACAACAGACTCCCAATTAGTTAAGCCCTCAATCATATGTTACAACATCTATCCCCGGAATCCATGGACGTTACCAGCCGAGCATACTACAGGTCGAACTCCATTGATCTAATGGATTTGTTGTTACTGATTCCAATGTCAGGAACGCGCACAATCACGGTCGATCTGGCTAACGCCCCGCATACTGTAAACCGGGTCAATAATATACGAGGAATTGGCTTCGACGAGGATGCAGCTACGCCAGGTATCGTTATCGGCTTGGCAGAACATTTAATTCAACAATGCGTTAGGCCGACCCATAAAAGAGGATATGTCGCAAATGGAATCCTGCGCTTAGTGGAGGCACTTGGTACTCCAGACCGTACGCCATGTTTGCCTTGATAGCGAATAATGGAGATTGACAAGGAATAGTCTGACCAAGCTTCATGGCTGTCTTAATGAGGCGCACCGGAACACCGGACCTTAAACCAGGTATGAGTGATCCTCGCGTGGCTGCCGGACTCCATAATGGTTGCCAAAAACTTCTGGGCGAGGCCGAGGGAAGACCTCCAAATAATAAACTTGCAGGAGTCTAAACAATATTGGCATCAATCGTCGCCACATGATAGTAGGAGGATTAATAGACTCGCTGGCAAAATCCCAGGAATGTCGAGTTCCACATCACTGGTAGAATCGATTTCGAAGTAACACCATCCAACCCTAATTTTGTGTGCAGCGGTAAGTCAGAAATCCGCTAGAACGAAGGTGTCCCCATAACTCGGCATGCACGTGCGTACTGGCAATATCGGCCGCTACAACTGCTATTGTCTCTTGGGATTCGGTGCGATCCGTACTTGAAAGACTCGTCAAGAGGATTGTGTCGATCATCCTTTTGGGGATACTCGCGATGGGGGAGCTATTGCTACGTCAGCTTTACGGGGAAGGGATGCGTAAGGCACCCGAAGTTTAGATCATGCTGAAACTGACCTTGGCTGGATGACCCTCTATTACTTCTTGGGCCCAAGATCACCGTAATTAGGCAGACCGAATTAGCCCCAGCGACCGGTGAACAAGATAGCTGTACTTGGGGCAAGGTCTTGCAGGGTCAAAATGTGTGGTTCTGCTAGCTGTTGTTAACAATGATGTGGGATGTCAAGGGAGACGCTCGAGATAAGAGGCAAGGGCAGTGTCGTTCAAGCTGCGTGAACAGGTTGTGTGGATTGAGTGTCTGCCTGCGAATCATTTCTTGCGACTTAATGAAGCTAACCCGCGATGGTGTACCTGGATCATCCGAAGGCTAGTCGCTTCTGGCCCTTCTCGGTCTTTTTTTGAGTTGAGGCTGCACTTAACTTTCCACTCTTGAGTCTCTTGGGCCCTTGAAATGGACCAACTGTGGGGCTTTCACTAACACCATCTGATGGGTTATTCTGGCGTTCCTGTGCCTGTAGATCCTTAGCAAAATGCCAGTCCTCGTGCTCTTCTTTCGTCGTTGCGAGCAGGGATTTGCTGCAGCGGTCACAGAAATATAAGGCAATCGAAGCCTGCTGTAGTGAGGATGGGTCGTCCCAAAGACGCCTAGGGAAATTTCCTTTCTCTTGTCTCGCAGCATATTCTGATTCACCACTATTGGCCTCGTACACTGTGTTCAAGTCTTCTTCAATCCCATCGTCGGGCAGTATCTCTTCCTCATCAAACTCTTCACAACTGCTCTCGCTTCTTGAGAAGAATTTATGAATGGCTCCATTCTCAAATTTCCGTCGCTTGTCAGGTCGCCCATCATTTTGCGGTAACACGTCTTGGTCAATATTTTGCGCCGTGGCTTTCATAGCTTTCGCTTCTTCGCCTCGAACGAGGAAACTGCCAATACCTCGATTACCTTTAGGACCATCCTCGAGACCACCGACGCTGAGCTGAAGATTTGCACACGGCCATGCTCTGCCGTCTACTACAACTTGTCCCAGCAGATTCTTCGCAAGGTCAAAGAGTAGAGGCTCATCGATTGGCCTGCCCGTAGGAATCGGGGCTTGACGTGATCGCATCTGTCCAGCTTGTCTATGGTGTAAGTTGATGGTCCTAGGCCTTCGCTTATTCTCATTTACCCCTTCTTCAACCAGCCGAGAAAAGATATCGGCCGCGAAGATCCGTAACCACCTGACCGCCTGTTCGAAGGTGTTGATGCTTGGACGAAATGACTTGGCGGAGAGCATTGACTTTATCTGTGTGCGAGAGTTCACCTCACTGGAGTCCTCACCTCGGATGATTTGATAGACCCAAGTCCCAGTGTCATCACCGATTCGGGATTTAAGCTGCTCCAGTGGAACCTTGCATAGTTCTTGAACTTGATCTGTAGCGAACTTAGAGACCACTTCTTCGCCTAATTTACCTCCCAGGTTTCGAATCTTTGTAAATTTGAAGTCTCCGAGAAAATGCTGCACAGCTCGATTCCTGACAATGGTTTGCTGATTGGGCTTCTTGTGGGCGGATCCCAGCTTCGCGATCATCTTGTTGCGTGCAATGCCTGCAGAGCAAGTGTACTTTAGACGTTCTTTTATGGCAGCGCGTACTGACCGCACGATCTCTGATCCGACGCACATGGCGATGTCATCCCAGTCAGGATCATCATCTTCCGTTTCAGTAGTGTCAAGATCTACCAACCCATCGGTCTTCCAGTCAAGGGCTGAAGTAGGGGGTCTTGGCAGAAATTCTGTAGGATCGTCGTAGGGGGCAGGGCCACTGATCTCTGGATACCTCTCAATAAGAATGGAATGTACTTGCGCCGAGAGGTCCAAAAAGAATTCATCTACGCTAGCCTTCTCTACCCTCTGTATTGGTGGTAGAGGTAGTACATCCTTAACGCATGCCAGTATCCTTCTGGACTCTAACCGATAAGGGTCCAACGACACTTTATGAGTTGCGATGTTTGCAAAGGCGTCCGGATGATAAGCCCACTTCTCATCCCCTTCTTTCCATGTAGCGACGTGTTGCATGATCAATTCCGGACATAGCTTCTTGGCTTCAGCAATGTTTACATGCCTGTTCATGCCAAACTTCCTCGCTGGATAGTTGATTGCAATGAGACCTTGCCACTGCTAATGCAAAGGTCAGCTTTCCTCTCCCAGCTTGAAGGACTCTCATGCATGCCTGAACTGCGAGTGGCTGGTCTTCTGCTATTCCAAGTCGCACACCCTCAACCTGAGCATAGAAAGCATCCAGGTCGATATGGGCTATAATTCGAAGCGGGCATGATGTTGATGAGAGGCCTAGCTGGGAAAGGTGCTTATAAGTGAACCGGGATTTCCTTCTGTGGCCCCCAATGGGGGAGATAGGCGAAGATGGGAGAAAGGGCTGTGAGGAAGACATAACACAAAGATCAGGACGGATTCATAAGGAAGGGAAAAACCTGAAATCCTTGAGAGGCATATGCTACTGAATACGAGTAGAGTCACGTTATGACGCGACGAGGGGCCCCTGGAACGCGACATCTTCTTATCTTATCTTAGCGGGCAGTGAAGCCATCATCGATTGTTTGATATCTACAAAAATTGACTTGACTTTTGACGAATATCTTATTCATGTTCAATTGGCATTCGGTCAAGACGACTTGACGGTTCCAACACTACCGTATGTCGTTCCTCCGAAACCCACTGGTCCTTCTTGGCGTCAATCTTTCCGCAATAGCTGGATCTACTCTCTATTTACGGTCACATCATGTTTACAATCTTGAAGAGCACGAAGCTCGTATGGACGAGCTTGAAGGTATGTAGAGAAGAGTGTTGAACTTAGTTAATAGAGGCCATCTCTTTTGCATCTATAGCTATGCTTGCCTCCTGAACAATGGTATCGACCAATGCTTATTGTTGGCTTACCACTGATTCAATGCTTCGACCAGGTACTTTACGAGGACACATCGGGCTAATAGAGGAAGCTCTGGACCGTTTAGAAGGTACAGCAACAGAGGCTGATAGGGGGAAGAAGATGTTCGTCTATCGGAAATTGCGTCTCCTCTTGCGCTGATATTGAAATAGGAACGAATACTATGGAAAGCGGGGTAGGGATGAGAAGCAAAAGAAGTAAATAGTTACCGTATTGTTTTCAATTGAGTAGCATGTTCTCCAACTCCCTCTGATGGTTTTAAGACAGTGATGTGGAGGGAGGTGTTAAATGTTGAATAGGGAATGGTCGGCGTTAACAATCTAAAAGCCGAATTTAGATGCCGAGGCTTACTCCATGATGATGCTCTCGGCTGATCCAGTGCGGAGAGAGCTGTAACACCTTATTGCTGTTCTACAGCTTACAACCGCCATCAATTGTATTTTCCTGAGTCTCCTGCTTACCGCAACTCTTAAAGTGTAATATGGCTGCTCCCAATGATATAGTCCTCTTCCATTACTCGTTCTCACCTTTTGCACGAAGGGTTGGTCAACCACGACAAGCGCTCAATTTCCTGTGCTAACCTCTATCCTCTCAGATCATCTGGTATCTTACCTTGCGAGGCATTGAATATGGACAATGTGTAAGCTGACTGTAATCCGGTCCACTAAACCGTGATCTAACAAAAATAAGATCCAACCACCAACTCTTCCCCGGGAATACCTTAACGCCCTGGGAGTGAAGTACCGAAGAGTCCCTATCATGTCGATTGGTCGTGATATTTACTGCGATAGTCGCCTTATCCTTCAAAAGTTAGAGGAGAGATTCCCAGAAGGTGCTCTGGGGGCTTCGCAATCCGATCAGAAAGCCATTGAGAAGTTACTCGAGAAGTGGACAATTGATGGAGGCGTGTTCACACGAGCGGCTCAGCTTATTCCTCCAGAAATGCCCTTGTTGAAGGATCCAAAATTTACGAAAGACCGCGAAGAGTATACTGGCAGAAGCTGGGCGAGGTCGGACGTTACGAAGATGAGGCCAGAGGCCTTAGCGCAGATGAGGGATAACTTTAATTTCTTAGAAACTGGGCTTTTAGCTGACGATAGAGAATGGATCTTGAAGACTGCGAAGCCTTCATTGGCAGACATTGAAGGTGAGTCACCCCTGGTTGGCTCGTAGGAACGTCTGCCAACGCAGTCAGCCATTTGGCCGTTCCATTGGCTTGTCGAACTCAAGGGCGCCCTCCCACCTTCTGTGATTTCCGAAAAGAAGTTTCCTAAAGTCTTTGCATATATTGATCGCTTTAGGAAGGCGTTGTCTGAAGCCAAATTGTCTGCTCCAAAGCCGATAACACTCAAGGGAGCCGATGCCGTCAAATTTGTCACGCAAGCGGAATTCGCTGAACCAGAAGGTCAAGTAGACGAGAACGATCCTCAGGCCTTGAAAAAGGGCCAAGACGTTGAAGTATGGCCTATTGACACCGGTTTCAAGAATCGTGACCGAGGCCGATTGGTCGCCTTGACGTTGAAGGAGTCGGTTGTTGCTGCTCAGAGCAAGGTCGGTGGGAAAGAGATTCGGATCCATCATCCGCGAACCAATTTCAGGATCCAGATAGTGGGTGCGGCTGGGTCAAAGCTATAGTCGATTTATAGATGGTATTTGGCCTTGCTCGTGTTCTCTGTTGTACCATGTGTCTAACGGGAACGACTGGTTGTAATATATTGTGCTTTTGTGACACACATTTTTGCAGTCAAAGCCATCGCTCGAAGTATAAGCTACCCTAGTTTATTTGTTGTATAATATATTTCGTGGGTAGTATAATGTAACTCCCACTTGCTCCATTTATGAGTTTCACAATAGGTACCTACCTCCGTAGCGACGAGCTTGTTCTTAAGATACTTACCACTGCTTAGCGGAGCACGCGGGGGTAAGGTGCGAATACTCGTATCTACCACCTTCTCGGCCAAACCTAGATATAAGCCACGCTAAGATTAAGCCATCACGCTAGACCATATATAGTAATAGGCCAGCTTAGTATAGCTAAGTGGCCGACGTCTAGGCTTGGCCGAGAAGGGGGTAAATAAGGTACGAAGCTCTAGCGAGTATCACTGGACGCGTTGAAGCAATACCTACTCTTACTTTTATCCTCAGCTCATCGGGAGGCACAATTCTTTTAAAATGTCCTCAGTCAATGCCTACATCATTACGTTCAACTGTGCGAGAGAAAGAGTAAAATCCGAAGTTTTTGCCCGCCATCTTGTAGATGCTTTGCCCAATTCCAAGGCGCCTGATATTCTCATACTCTCCCTTCAAGAGATTGCACCAGTTGCGTATTCTTTCCTTGGATATTTAACCCCATATTTCGATGGATTTCGCACTTCAGTCGATATAGCAGCACTGTCAATGGTCAATGGCTCTAGATATACTAACGTTATAACCAGAAATATTGGCATGACAGCAATTATGGCCTTTGTTCCGAATGATCAAGCGGGCCACATCAAGTGGTTAGAGACTGCCGGAGTTGGTGTTGGAGCACACGAGATGGGAAACAAAGGAGCTGTTGGTCTAAGGATGGGATACTTGCGTGGAGAAGAGATCATTGAATTGGCAGCGGTAGCAGCACATCTCGCCCCTATGGAAAACGGCCTTGAGAGGCGCAATGAAGATTGGAGAAATATCGTACGAGGTCTTGCGTTTACGCCAGTAACTAAGAAAGCTGTGCGTACCGCTACAAAACCTCGAACATCGCAATTAGATTCTGTTGAGGACGAGCCATTACTCCCAGGATCTCCAGATAATTCTACCACTCCCACATCAGGCCTGTATACACCTACCTCACACTTAATATTAGCTGGCGATCTAAACTACCGAACTTCACGGTCTAAGCCTTCTCCAGCCGATTATCAGTCGTATCCTCAACCAACCGTAGACGTCAATGATGCTAAACATTACTCAAATCTCCTGAAGGATGACCAGCTTTCGCGCGAGCTGAAAGGGGGAAGAACTTGTCATGGTCTGAGAGAAGCGCCCATTAGCTTTCCTCCCACGTATAAGTATTCCGATAAGCCGCAAGCTGTCGCAGAGACAAACGATGGCTCGACATGGGATTGGGCAAGACACCGGTTTCCAAGTTGGTGTGATCGGATATTGTACCTCGACCTTCCGTCGTGGATGAAAGCAGAGAATCAGTCAAATTCGATACGTGTGAACAGTTATACTGCGCTTCCGTTAATGTCGACGTCTGATCACCGTCCTGTGGCATTATCCATTTCGTTACCCGCAAAAGCCATTCCTACCCCTGCCGAGGCAGCTACCAACAATGATGTAAGAATCCATCCGCCATTTGCCATTAACCCTCAATGGAGGCAAAAAAGAGTAATGGCCCGGAGAAAGGAGATTGTCGTTGGTTTACTTGCTTTCCTGGGATTGACTTGGGAGGGCAGGATAGTAGTGCTCGCAACGGTAATCGGAGCCTTAGGTGGATGGTTCATCATAACAAGTATATTAGAGACTTGAGACGAGCTTAGAGCATCGATACATCAATCCTATGGCCGTTAGGATGTCGTCCGGCACTGAAGTCGTCGGGTAGATTTGTAAGCTGATCACTTGAGGCCTACGCACAGCTTCACCTTAACCAGCTCTGGTCATTACGATGGCTCTTCGAGACCTAGTCCTCCAAAGCTACCGGGTCCTCATATGTTCACACGTCAACCGGACATTGGGAAGTTGGAAGCGCAGGGGACATGGCGTTTAGCCCCAGCTACGCAAATTGGTTTGACACCATGAGCAGTCTGAGCAAAGAATTATCTTGTTTCCCTTGCAGGACGATTTGCGCTTGACTGACTTACGTATACCTCCAAGAGTCCCCCAGCTCTGCTCCTCATGCTGTCGGTGGCATGTTGTGATTCCACACCAACAATATGACCTCGTCTATTATATGAGTACTTCGATTACCATACTACGTACGTGGTGGATATGCAACTAAAACATGCTACTCATCAGGCGTTGAAGGGGTGGAAGCCTTCCAAAGCCGTGGCCAGCGAGATGGTTTCGAAACCCCCATACTGGCATTGGACAATCAATCAGCTCGCTTTGTGCTATAACTTGTCTACCTATCTCACTTTCTAGCGGATAATTGTAATGCCTCTACTGGAGCGGTATTTCATTCTTGCGTGGGCGTAGAAATCTCTGGGCTCGATTCTTGAAAGATGAAGGTACAGTTATACCCCACGAATGCAGGGAAGAACATTCTTCGTTGCAACTGCATCGCCTCTACCTATTTTTATGGATATTATTGTTTAATCGACTCCCTTCAAATCCACAACTACACAAGTTCCGATCGATACGATCCGTCCCGCAACGACTGTCACTATATCTGAAACGGCCTACCGCAGCAAAGATCCCTCTCGTGCGTTTCACTGCATCGCGCACACAATCTAATTTGACTGTTCCAGAACTACGGTTTCGGATC
>JAABUO010007488.1_pt1 | contig 12454 bp, 17 predicted proteins | sample 5559291 | NCBI WGS metagenome assembly JAABUO01 (sample SAMN10711878, study PRJNA513372) | rock metagenome | isolation source: Antarctica rocks | place: Antarctica: Victoria Land, Finger Mt sud
CCAGCCGTCCGCCCGCGCACCCGTGGTCCACCGCGCAGCCACGGCTGCTGCCCACGCCGCTGGGCGCGCAGGCATGCACACAGGCTGTTCAGCGCATTGCCGCCGCGGCAGGCTAGGCAAGGGATGTGGGGTAGGGTAGGTATAAAAAGCCGGGCAGAGCCCGCTGCATGGGCAATCAGTTGCTATCCATGCCCCTGCGCCCCAGTGTTTGCTGTGCTCCTGCTGCGCAAGTGCTTGCCAGGCTGGCCTGGCCCGCTGCCCCCGGGAACACTTGGACTGGGGTTGCTGCCTCCAAGGTCAGTTGGGATGTGTCTGTGGTGTCCGCATTTGCATAGCCTGCCAGGCGTAGCGGAGCATGTTGAGCATGGGTAGGTCTACCGACACATCATCACGGCGTGCAGGGCTCGCCGGCGGTCATCAGCGCGGAGATGCAGCTGCGCCCGTGGGGGGCGGCGCAGCTGGCGCCGCCAGCGCCATCCCAGCGATACAGCATGAGGCCCCGCCCAGTGCGCCCTGAGCAGGACCTGTGTGGGCTCACGGGTGCTCTCCAGCATGTGCCATCACAGCATTGGGTCGGCGCTCAGACTAGAACAACCAGCGGGTAGCCCGGGCTCAGGGCACTGCAGCAAGCGTATGGAGCTGGAAAAAATAAACTGGATATCCAGACACATGCATTGACAAGGAACGCAAGCTGTACGGCCGACATACATACGTCCAGGCAGCTGTACATCAGAAGAAAAAAAAACGAAGTGCTTGCCGGAGCCCTGTCAATAATGGTTTGGGTGGGAGCATGTAAGTGCCGACTGGAGCCCCCGGGACGCTGGCACGCTGAGCCACACACCCCGGGCCGCCAGGCGGCCTGGGCCCGGACGTGGCGGGCGGGCGCATGGAGTTGGAGGCCCTCGACGCGCTGCTGCGCGTGGACGGCCAGGCAGCGCCGGCCGCGCTCGCGCGCGCGCAGCGCCGCGTGGACGCCTGGCAGGCCGGCGGGCCCGCGCCCGAGGACATCCCGCGATCCTTCCAGGCGCGCCGGCCCCCAGCAACCCGCGCGTGTGGGGTGTAGCCATCTCGAGAGTGCTGGCGGCGCACGACCCAAAATATATCATGGTGTCTGGCTATGCTGGGCGGCCAGGGTGTTTGCAATGTGTCTGGTCGTTCAGCAGCTACGTGGCTTCCATGCAGGGTTGTGGCGGCATACCCTGCTCCCTGTTGAAGCCCAAGAGCAGCATGCGCGTTAACCGTCGTCCTCCCTGTATAGGAGGATAGGAGGTCATTGCGTGCCCTAGGAGTGAATATGGAACCCTTTGGGAGCGCAGGACATCGCAGAGGGCGGTGACCGCGACGCGGCGGAGGCTGCGCAGGCGGCCGCCGCGGCCGCCCCGCGCGCCGGCTCTGAGGCAGAGCCGGCTGCGCTGAGCGCCGAGCCGCCAGCGCACAGCGCAGGGTCCGTGCATGGGTCTGCATCAGGCCCCAGGGCAGCAGAAGGGCATGCCTCTGGGCCCACGGCTGTCAGGCCGGGCGCACAGTCTGGCCCGCCGGCAGCTGAAGCCAGGCTAGCGAATGGAAGCGGTGCCGCTGGCACACCCGTGTGGGGCGGCGGCTGGGGCCTGGATGGAGGTGCAAACAGAGGCTCCCCCGGCGCGGTGGGCGCGCCTGGGCGTGATGGGGACGTGGGCAGTGCGCGACCAGCAGAGCCCTCAGGAGGAGCAGGGCGGGCGCGCTCGCCCGCCCCGGACGGCGCTAGCGGCGCAAGCGCGGGAGGGGCGCCTGCGTCGCCAGAGCGCGTGGCCGGCAGCAGCGCCAGTAGCTGCACCGCGGAGAGCCCGCAGGCGTCGCCGTTTGCGAGCACGGCAGCGCAGGCGAGCATGCAACGATGCATGTGGCCTCTCGATGCGAGTTGCCGCCACTGAGCGTGACTGCTCGCACACTATATGTCTGCACACATTCTTTTGGAACAACACTTGCTATGGAAGCGGACAAAGTCTGTGTCATGTCTGGAGCATAGGGCGGTACCCTCTCGGGGTACCGCCCTATGCTCACCTGCAGTTGCCCACTCAGCATGATTAGCATAGTTGCAGCTCCTGTCGTGACGCAGTTTGGTTGCGTCCTTGCAGGCAAGCGGGAACGGCAGCCTGGGCGGCTTCCCGCAGCTGCCTGGAGAGCCTGCGCCGCGCGCCCGCTCCGACGCCGTCGCTGGGACCCCGCCTGCGCAGCACGCGCCCGCCAATTGCGAGCCTGGCAGCCCTGGCCTGCCGCGGCCGCTCGCGGCGGTGAAGACGTGGTCGGCGCCGGTCGCGCTGCCGCAACCCTATCTAGGTCAGGGGGACACCAGGGCGCGCCAGAGCCTGCGCAGCCTCCCGGAGGAGGAGGCGGTGCAGCTGCGCGCGGGGTCGTGGCCGCCGGCGGGGGCCGGGAAGGCCGCCGCGGCCGCCGGGGATGCTGCCGCGGCGAGCATTGAGGCGGATGGCGGCGCGCTCGAGCTCGCGCCGCGTTCGGAGTCCTGGCCGGCGCTGCAGCGGGTGCGGCCGGGGGCGCCCTGGAGGAGGGGATGTGTGCCCGGCAGGCTCGGTGGTAGGCTTAAGTCATGCCTCACTGCTGCCTTGCCAGAGCTGTGCCTGTGAAGCCCACATCCTGCATGTGCAGACCCACTCTTCTTGCAGTGCTCAATTGAATAATGTTCCGCACTGACGGACACGGCTGGCAGGAGCGCGAGGGCTGGCCAGCGCTGGCGGCGGTGGAGCTGTCGCTGTGCGGGCGCACGCTGCAGCCGGGCATGAGGTGAGCTTTTTCACTCCCCTTCCTAGCGAGAACTCCGCACTACGGTGGCAGTACACCCATGATGCACCTGAGGAAGACCCCATATCAAGCAGAAGTCAGTTGCCGATTATGCTCCTCGTGTGAGGCTTATCTCTGCCACTGGCCTGCTGGCTGTGCAAGCAAGCCATAAGAGCATCGGCCTGTGCACAACCTCTTGATGGTCCTTGGTACATCATCCAGGTGATTGCTGCTTCAGCATGCAATAAACCTCTGTGGATCTGCAAGCGTGCAATAACAAAATGCCGGCTGGGCGCTGAGAGTGTTTGGACTGGCGGGCAGCCCCGCGGAGGCCTGGCGGGCATTCGAGGCGGCGCGCGTTAGCGAGGCGGCGTTCGTGGAGGCCGGCCCCGTTCTGCTGGCCTCGCCAGACCTGGTGCGCCTGACCACGCGGTGCCGCATGCGGCCGCGGCTCCTGCGCCTGGCGACCGCTTTCCAGCTGAAGGTTTTAAACGTCGTAACGGCGTATGCTCTGACAGACCCTGGTGACAGTGAGAGCACGCGCATTGCCAGTCAATGTCTGAATATTGTGTGGTATGGCAGGGCAATTTGCTTGCCTGTGGCAGCCCCTGTGCCATCCATGTTGGCAGCAAGGACGCCAGGTTGGAGTCCGGCATGGACGTCCAGGATCCTACTGCTATGCAGGTGGTGCGGCTGGGCGGCGCTCTATACCCGTGGGCGGCCGCCGCGCCGGCCATCGTCGGCGCGCTGGCATTCGGCGGGCGCTGGGACTCTGCGCTGCGGGCCGGCGCCGGCATCCCTGTCGGCGTGCCTGCGCTCGCCGGCGAAGGCTCCGCAGCCAGGTACTCCTCTTCCGCTTGTATGTCTGGAGTGGAAGTATGCGCAGAGTTGGCGATGCTCAAGCATGCTGACTTGTATCACCAATGGAGAATAACATTTTTGGCTTATTCAGTGAGGTCCGCAGTGCCGTTCCTATGTATGCTTTTGCATGCTCGCTGCAGCACCCACCATATTGCGTCAGGCCTGTGTCAACAGAGTTTGTAGTGATGTATGTAGTGTCAGAAGCTCTGCAAGCATGCTCTACGCGCAGCGCGGGGTCGGCGCCCCGGGACGGCGGCGGCGCGCCGGGCGGCGGCGCGCGCGGCGGGGCCGCCGATGCGCTGCACGCGGGCGAGCATGAGCGCCGCGGCTGGCGCGTGTGGCTGGGCAGCTGGCGGCGGCGCGACAGCGGCGGCCAGCGCGCCGACGCCGTTGCGGCCGCTGCCGCGTCTGCCAGCGCCGCACTTGACCAGGCAAGCCTTTCCTGTGTCCATCCCATCACCTGTGGTATGCCTGCTTGCCTGTTTGCCTGTAATTCAGCACTGGCGCAAATCTCCGGGCGCGCTGCCTCGGCACCTGCATACTCAGGTGGGCCCTCACGCTTCACTCAGCATGGTGCATGCGCCTCGCATCCCGTCCGCACTGCGAGCCTGCCTTGCTTGTAGCACCCACAGACACGCGGTGCTGCAGGCGGACGCGAGTGAGGCTGCCGGGCGCCAGAACAGCGCAACATCGACGGCGGCTTCGGCTGCGGTGCCCGGCGAGGTCCTGCCGCTCCGGCGGCTGCACAAGCGGCGCGCGTTCACGCCCACTGTGGAGCAGGTGCGACACCCATTCGCCAGGTACAGACTGCATACATGTGCGGGGCGCCTGTAGATGCGCGAAACTCAACTGAGCTGTTGTTACAGTGCGGGGTTGCAGACTGCCAACAACTGACACAGGCGCAGCGGCCAAGAGTCCGGACATGTGTCATGGGCACATGGCATGGTGTTTAGCAAGGCTGCGCTAGACCAGGGCATCCCAACTTTGATACACTGACCGCTGTGGTGCAAAGGTCAGAGGGTATTCTTCAGGCATGCTGGGTTGCTGCATTGAATCGATGGGGCGGTGTGCGCAGCTGGCCAGCCTGGACCTGCACGACGGCCAGAACACGATCGACTTCACGTTCGCCCGGCAGCGCCTGCGCGCCTACATCTACTTCCTGCACTGGCACACGCGGTGCGCGGGGCGCGCTGCCCGGCACTCGCTTCGTTGCCGAGGTCACAGCGCGGTTGCATTGTTCTGCGCGGCCTCTTTATAACCCAGTGAGTGCGGTGCAAGCAAGCTCTGCGCTGAGGTGCTGCCTGGCCACTGCGGCAGCATCAAAGGCTTGGGGAGCTTGGCCTCGAGACGCACCACTGCAGGTACCTCCTACGCCTGCCAGGCTGTGGCACTCGGAGTGCTTGCCAGACCCAGCTTACCGGCCCCAAACAATGTATTTCTTTCGCCAGAGCTGACCAAAACGGTGGTGCGCAGGCTGGTGATCAGCGACATTGATGGCACCATCACGAAGAGCGACCTGCTGGGCCATGTGTTGCCCCGTGTCGGCTGGGACTGGTGCGGTCTCAACCAACCACATCAGCCCACTTTCAGTCGTTCAGCATGATTATGCATGTGCTCTTACTCGCCGAAGCTGCTTTTCACTTGCTGCAAAGCCAGTACTGCACTACACCACCCCTGTTCCAAATGCTGCCGTCGCGGTGTGCATGGACTCACGTTGTGCTGACGGGGCGTCACTCATGCACTGCAATGGTGTGTGCGGCACAGGAGCCACTCCGGCATCACGCGGCTGTACCAGAACGTGCGCCTCAACGGCTACCAGATCCTGTTCCTGTCCTCGCGCGCCATTGCGCAGGCGCGCCCCTCTTTCGCTGAGAGCCGCCACTGAGGCTTGTGCGTGGCGCCTGCTACTAAAAGCAGTGGGTCAGCATCAAACCTGTGTCCCTGAGACACCTGCAGGTTGTGCGCTGCGAGCAGTAGGACAGGGTCACCCTGCCCATGCGGGTGCCCTGCGTGCCTGCCTGCGTGCATCCGGCGGACAGGCAACAGCCAATGTGTGACTGGTTGCTGTGACCTGGCGGGCCGGCGACAGCCACCATGTGACCGCGGGCTGTGCTGCGGCGGGCAGGCGTCGGCCACGCGCGACTACCTGCACAGCCTGAACCAGAATGGCGAGACGCTGCCGGACGGCCCGGTCATCATCTCGCCCGACGGCCTCTTCCCCTCGCTATACCGCGAGCTGGCGCGCGGCCCCGCTCCGCCCTGCTGTGCTGCCGCGTCTCAGCGACATGGGTCAGCCGTGGAGATGGCATGGGCAAGGCGCGTGCCGCTGGGTGTATGTCATCCAGATGGATAAACCCCCGTGCCACCACGTCGGTTCTCCTTCAGATAAGCGCATGCCCTGAAGGCTGAACACCGCGGAGTGCTTAGCTCATGCAGATGCGCCGGCATGGTCCCCAGCAGCTTCCCTGACAGACCACAATGCTCTGGCATTTCAGCTGACATCATGTTGACACAATGGTGTGGCATTGCAAAGCAGGTGCTGCGGCGGCCGCACGAGTTCAAGATCCGCTGCCTGGAGGTGCGTTGCTTGTCACCGTGTTTTGGCTTGACAGGCTCCCTGGGGTACGCTGCTGCTGCAACATCCCTCTCTGGACATGATGAGGTCTTCATGCTGGTGCTAATCTCGCCTGCTGCACACAGTAGTGTCAATCATGGCATTTCATGACCTGTTAGCATGCAGCTGCGGTGACATGGTTGCCGGGGGCAGGACATCCGCGCCCTGTTCCCGCCGGAGTACAACCCGTTCTACGCGGGCTTTGGCAACCGAGACACCGACGAGATCAGCTACCTCACCGTCGGCATCCCCGCCGCCAAGATCTTCATCATCAACCCCAAGGGTGCGACGAAGCCTCCGAGGGCCTTGGCCCTGAGACACAAACCCGCATGCGTTGGCAGTGCTAGCGCCTGAACTGGGGCCGAACACAGCGCTCCGCCTGGCCGCGCGGCCGTGACATAGGAAGGCTGCGCAGCGCGCCCGACGCGCCGCCCGCGGCGCGCAGGCGAGCTGCGCAAGGCGTCGTCCGCGGTGGCCACGTCCAGCTGGTCCACGCTTGTGGCCGTCAACGCGCTCGTGCATGAGATGTTCCCGCCCCTCGCCGCCGTGCTGCCGGCCGACACGCAGGCGCGCGGCGTCGCCCCGCATGTTGGGCTCACGCGCACCCCACCCGCCGCCGTGCATCAAAGTACCCTCATACAGGCGCGCCAGTATGAGCGCACAGTGTACAGGCCGCGGCCCGTGACCTGAAACCTCACAGGGTCTACCTGCAAGCGTCCACAACCCGGCCAGCATCCACCACCCAGCTGTGCGCCTGGCCGGCGCGCAGACGCCGCGCGAGGAGTTCAACGACTACAACTTCTGGCACGTGGCGCCGCCGGTCATCCTGGACGCGGAGGACACCGACGCGCGCGGGCCAGGTGGCCACCCGCCCCCGATCCTGACACGTCCATCTTGTTTGGTGCAGGCTGGGCGCGGTGGGGCGTGCTGTCTGCGCGTGTGATAAGGCCGGTAGGCATAAGATCGCAGCGCACGCATGAGCATAAGTACACAGGTGTTCCTGTTGCAAGGCGAGCCAGAGGCCAGCGGGCGCATGTGCAGGACGTCAGCATGGGGGTTGTCAATACAGGCACCTGCGCATGCGCACGTGCAGCAGCCTGCAGCAACAGGGGCTGCGCCAGCGTGGCAGCTCAGGGGCTGCGGGGCTCTGCATGACCACTTGGTGGCGCCACAGGCGCGGACGAGGAGGATGAAGAGGAGGAGGACGATGATGATGACGATGGCGGGGATGACTCTACAGCCGACCTGCGCAACCGCCTGGCCATGGTGCCGGACTTTCCTGTGTGACGCATGTGCGAGCGGCGCGGGCGAGCAGGGTGTGCAGCTGTCGACCTGAGTAGGACCTAGCCTGGCCATAGTGCCATAACCGTCTGAAGTGCCATACCTGTCTGTGTGAGGCGTGTGCGAACGGCCCGGGGTAGTGAGCGGGGTAAGCAAGCGGCGGCACGCGTGTGAACACAGGCGTCGGTGAGGGACAGACGGTAACTCTGTCACTGCGCAGAGAGGGAGGTGTGTGTGTGTGTGTGTGTGTGTGAGGTTTTGTAGCACTGCTAGGTGAGAAGTCTGTGAACAACTTGCAGCAGAGTGCACATGCCGTTTATGGAGTCTGCTTTTTGTGTGGTGTTGGTTTGAGGGATGTGAGAGAATATCAGCATGCTAGAGTGGTGGCCAGCCCGCCTGGGCCGTGGAGTGTTGGTTCACCGTGTCATGAAGGAAGGAAGAAGGCTTTGCGTGAGCTTTGCATCAGCATGACCTTTGCAACCGCAGTTGCGTATGGTAGGTCAATTTGCACAGGTCCGAGCCGGGTGCACATGTTGCTTCTTATATCCATATCCTAGGACAGCCCTAAGCATCGCACGTGCGTCTGCTCAACAAGAGCAGAGCGAAGCAACAGGGCAGCTTGCAGCAGGGCTGTCTCGGTGCGGTTGTGTCGCGAATGGACCTTGAGGCGCTGCGGAGAACTGAGGCGCACTACGACCGGCATGCCGGCAAGCACAGCACCACCGAGGAGGTATGCTTGCTGACTGCCCTGCATTGGGTGCGTTGCAAGCCACTGTCTGTCAAAGTTGAGCACCATCCTGTGTAACAGGCATTGAAAGCCCGACGCGCCGGTGAGGCAGCTCCTCTGAAGACCTTTCACAACTCGATCAAGCGCCAGATGATAAACCGGTGCGTTCCAGCACAGCACTGGCTCTCTGTGCGCCTGCAACACGCGCAGACAAGGATGGCACCTTGGCTCTGCCACGTCAGAACACACCACGCAAGCACACTCGTGTCCAGCGGGGCCTGTACGCGCAGGTTTGCGTGGCAAGCCGATAGCCTGCTGGACTTTGCGTGCGGACGCGGCGGGGACCTGCAGAAGTGGTTTGATGCCGGGGTGCGCAGCGCGCCTCAACCCCTGCAGCAGAGCACCAGCGTGCCTCGGCGCCTCCCGGCGCTCAGGCCCCGGCCGACGCGCCGCAGATCAAGTACGTCAAGGGCATCGACCTGTCGCCGCGGGAGGTCGAGGAGGCGCAGCGGCGCTTTGCGAGCGAGCGTGCGCTGCTGCGCCGGCAAGGTGCTCGCCTCCCGCCCCGCTTGGCCACTGCAACAGGTGCCTAGAGGCAGGGCAGCAGAGGCTGTGCTGGAAAATTTTACCTCGAAAGGCCGTGGCTGGAGGTGTGAAGGACATGCTGCTGAGGTGGTGGACAGGGAGAAGGGGCTGCACTCACATGTGCAGATGTACGCAGTGAAGGAGGGCAGAGCACCGCAGGCACAAGGTCCGGTGCTGAGATCCATTAGGTATTTTCTGACCCTTCCAAGCGCGGGCCAGGTGCGGCGCTGCACGCGGAGTTTGTCGCCTCGCCCGCGCTCGGCGCGTCCGTGTGGCGCGAGGAGCGCGAGTTTGACGCCGTCACCTGCATGTTCGCGCTGCACTACTTCTTCGTCAGCGAGCAGGCGCTGCGCATGCTCCTGGCCAACGTCGCGCGCAACCTGAAGCCCGGCGCGCGCGCGCCCTGCCCGCCCTCGGGCAGCACTGCATCCGGCCTGCGCCATTGACTGCATGCTCGCGAGGCCGGCGCGCAGCAGGGCTCGCTGCATGCGAGGCGCCGCCGAGCAGCGTGGGGCCCTGCGCAGTCAGCGGCGCGGCGGCCGCATGCGGCCCAGCCGGGGTAGGCCACGACAAGGGGCGCCCTACATGTCGCCTGCAGCGCTCACAGCCGCGCTGCTGGGCAGCACGCCAAGCACCTCCTGCGGGAACCATCCTTATTACCTCGCCCCCCTTACTACATACCCTATACCCTAAAGGGTGCCCGGGCGCGCAGGGGGCTACTTCTTCGGCACGGTGGCGAGCGGGCGGCGCGTGCAGGAGACGATCAAGGCGTCCGGGCGGTGGCCATCGCTGCGGCTGCCGCTGCTCGCGCTGGACGCGCGCTGGCTGGGCGAGGCCGCGCCCTTCGGCTGCGCGTACAACTGCGCCATCGGCGACACCGTCACGCAGGGCGCGCGCGCGCGCTGCTGCTGCTGCCCGTGCCTGACGCCCGCCCTGCTGCGACATGCTGCGGCATGCGACCAGCGCGCAACCGGCTCTGCCTTGCGGCTGTGCACTCCTGACGACCCCGCCTTCCGGCAGTGCTGGCGCACCCGGCCTGTGGGGGGCAGGAGCGCGCCGGCGGCGCAAGGCAGCCATTGGTGTGCTGCCATGCCCTTCCTTGCAGCGCCTACGAGCAGTCGAGCCCCTCTCCTGTGAAGCACGCTTCCACCGACGCCGCTGTGATAGGGTAGGGTTAACCCTATCCCCGCCCGCAGGCGTGCACGAGGACGAGAAGGAGGGCTCGCTGGAGTACCTGGTGTACGCGTCCACGCTCGCGGCGGTTGCCGCGCAGCAGGGCCTGACGCCCGTCACCGACTGGGGCTCCCCCGAGCTGGACGCCTGCTTCGACGAGGCGCGCGCCGGCCCCGGGACACGGGCGCGGCGCTGCGCATACGGGCCCGGCGCACCCGCTGATAAGCGGAAGGCACCCGCCCTTTCCTCTTGCTTGACCAGGTGCAGCATAACCAAACCGTGTAAGTTGTGCCAGGACCCTCTGCAGAGCAGTATTAGGGCGGCCCGACTCGGCTGCCGCGCCGCAGGCGGACCGCGCGAAGCTGCTGAAGCACTTCCGGCCGCGCTTCCCGCCGGCGTGCGACCCGTCGCTGGCCCAGGCGTCCTCGCTCTTCGCCGCGTTCGCGTTCCGGAAGGGCGCCGCCGCCGGCGCGCCGCCGGCAGGCGTGCCCGGCGTGTGGCGCCCCGAGGTTGGAGGCTTGGCTGTGGCGCCCGCCGCCGAGCGAAATGCCTGTTTGAGCGAGCCTGAGCGCCCGCGCCTGGCGCCGCACTGCCCTGTCAGCGGTGGCACGCCCTGCTGCCGGCCAGGTACCCGACGCGGCGCATGTCCTGCCAGGGTGCCCGAGGGAGTGCGCGTGCTTAGTATGGCGCCTGGTAGCATGCCTCACAGGTTTTGATTTTATTTCGCTTGGCCTGCAGGGCCGCAGCCGGCGGACGCGCGCAAGCGGCCGCGCGAGGAGGACGCGGCGGCCGCGCGCGGCGGCGCCGCGCCCGTATACGGCGGCTCGGGCGCACCGTACACGCCGCTCGGGCCCGAGTCGCTGGCGGCCGCGGGCGGCGCGGCCGCCAGCCGCGCCAATGGCGGCTCCACCGCTGCCGCCGCCGCCCGGCCCAGCACGACCGCCATCGGCGCGCCGGCGCCGTCCCGCTTCAAGCGGCCGCGCATGCGGGGCGCCGCGCGGCCGGATGGCGAGGCCGACGCGCCGGCGGCGGCCGCGGCGCCTGCGGGCGCCGCCGCGCCCGCGGCGGAGGGCGCGGCCGCGCGCGCGGACGGCGTCGCGCCGGGTGGGCCGCTTCAGCAGGCAGCGGCGGAGCCGCGGGACGCAGGTGCAGCGGAGCGCGACGGCGGCGGTGCCGCGCAGGAGGGCCTTGCGGGCGCACGGGGCGGGCAGGGGGAGGCTGGGGAGGACGGCGCTGATGGCGCTGGGCAGACGCGCTCCGCGGGCACGGAGCGGGCCCCGGAGCCGCCGGATACTCGCCCAGCAGGGCCTGGGGAGGTCGGCGCGGCCGGCGGCCCACTAAGGGATGGCGCGGCTGTCGAGCCTGGTCTGGCAGCAGGTGCGGCGCAACAGGGGCCGCCAGGCGACGAGGCATAAGTGCTGAGCCTGGAGCACCTTAATACGGAGCCCCATGGGCCTTGGGGTCGCCTGATCACCCAGTTTTGTAGCGCTCGCCAATGCCTTTCCTAGGACCTGTTAGCCGAGGAAGCAGGGATAGCAGAACGAGTGAAGTGCAGACACTGTGCCTAGTGCCTCTCATGCAGCATCATCTGTGGGGCGGCAAAGACCGCACAGCAGAACCTGTGCATGGAGAACAGCCGGTAACCTGCTGCAATCTGCCGTCGCGCGCGCATCATCTTCCCCTCCGCGCTCGCTCTCAGCTTAGGCATCAAGGACTCCATAAGAGCATGCGCTGAACGATTGGCTCATCAAAGTTCTCTCAGGAGGCTTGTTCTCAAGGGCCCATGTTTGGGCAATAACTCTGCATTCACTGCGCAGCGCGCTGCTACAGAAACTGATAAGTACCAGCTGGCAGGGACGGGGGCAAGACAGGCCCAAACCCACTCTCAGCAAGGGCTTAAAACTCAACAAGCACCATGCGTCATGCTTTTCACTTCCAACCTCTGCTGCAGCGGTTGCACTGCTGCGCGGACAGCCAGGGTAACCCTTGCATGCAACCCTTTCAGCCAAAATCCTGTAGTCTGGAGATAGTTTGACCAAAAGCAATCAACGACAGCTGCTCGCCCGCATACTCCAACCCCTAACCAGGACACGCAGGCATGTCGAGTACCCCCATGCCTGGGACTGCGCGGGCGCCCATGCTCATGCTGCCAGGCCAGGCGCAGCCTCAGCCTGCGCTGTGCACATCCAGCCCGTATGCGTGCAGCTGTGCCTCACGCGCATGGATCAGCGCGCAGCGCTAGCCGACCGCAGCGTCCTCCGCCGCGCTGCGCGCCGGCTGCATGGAGCTCCAGGCTCCCAGAGCACACCCGCCGCGTCACCAGAGGCGCACGCCGTTAGCGCCAGCGCCGCCGCCCAGCGCGCCCGCGCTGCGCGCGCCCGGCTGCAGCCAGGCCAGCGTGCCGCGCCAACCGGCCGCCGCGCCCGCCCAAGCCGTCT
>JAABUO010007489.1_pt1 | contig 12453 bp, 6 predicted proteins | sample 5559291 | NCBI WGS metagenome assembly JAABUO01 (sample SAMN10711878, study PRJNA513372) | rock metagenome | isolation source: Antarctica rocks | place: Antarctica: Victoria Land, Finger Mt sud
TCTTCAGTAAGGCTTAGAGATTTTCGATCGAGTTTAAATTAAAACTGTACGAAGATTAGTTCATGATTTTTATACTCATTTCCTGCAATCAGAGCTTCGATTTTTTAATTACATGAATAAAAGCGTTATTCTGCATGAATAATAATCCTGACTTTTATATGTTAGCTAGATTGTGATTCAAAATCTTAATATAAAAAACTGCGAAGTAATCGTGTTTTTTTAACTCTTAATTTCGTTTAAGCAGATATAAATTTAATCGATCAGAATCTTAAAAAGCTTCTTAAATCATTATTCGAAAGGCCTTTTCATTAGGCATTTCTATTACTTTATTCTTATCTTATTTCTGATTAAGAGTTTCAAAAACTCATTCTCGTGTCTTATCGAATTCTCGAGTCACGAATGTTTCATTTAATTAAATAACTTTTCTTTACTAATTCACGGTTTAATTCTTATAATTTAATATTCATTTTATTCGAAGCTGAGTAACTTCAGATGTTAATTTCGATCGCTTAAGAGCTAGTTAATAAGAAATCTCGTGAGCTTTTAATGTACGATCGAGAGTATTTCTATTAACATTAAGCTTCGTGTCGTGTTTCAGCGTATTTCAGATCGTTTTAAAGTTTAATCGTACATAACGAAGCAATGCTCGAGAGCCTCTAGAAGTAATGACTATAGGTTTACCTGATCTGACTTTATTAACTTTAAAGAATGTTGTTTCAAGCCGTCGTAAAACGCTCTGAACGATGATTTAAGAAATGTTTAAATTACGTTCGATTTAAATGAGTTCAGCTTTTAGCTCAGATTAATCAGCAATTTTTCCTTTAGTCAGTAAATTAAGCTTCTTTCTAGAAGTTTTGTTATCAGAAATTAAAGTTAACGAAGTTCTTCTGAGCATTGTAAATGAAGTTAAAGAAGATAAGTTGTTTTAACGTGTCGCGTTTTCGCGTTTTAGCCGAAGACTTTTTCGCACTAACTGTAAAAGCTGCGAATGTTAACATTAATCTGCGTAAATTAATTTTCTCGTAAAATTACGAAAGTAATTTAAGTAAAGTCTTTATTAAGAATTATAAACATTTTATTAAACACATCGCTACACTGTAAAATGTCGCACAAAGATGCATTAACGATCGTAAAGTTATGCTTATGCTGCATAAAAATCTTATTTTATATAATTAAAGCCGTACGTTTTAATAAATTAACAAGCTTCGAGCGTATAGTAATGAAATTAATAAAAGTATCATGATAAATGATAAAAATCTTAAAACGAAAATGCGATGTTCTTTTGTTAAATAATAACTGAGCTGTAATGTTCGTTAAGATCACGTATAAAATAATCTTTATTTACGCGCGAAAGTAATGACACAAATACTTATATAAAAAAGTTTTTTTAATATTAATAAAGTCGTGAATAAAGAAATGTATAATCTTAAGCGTGTTTATAATTTTAAAAATGATACTGTTAAAGACTTAACGCTGTTTTTTATTTAATTAAATGATTTTCGTGTCTCGTAATTTAATCCGTTTAATTTAATTATATTTAAGCTTTATTAAAATCAGAGAAGAAATAATATTATTAAATTAATTTAAGATTAATGTAAACAGATCGAAATCTGTAAAAGTTTTATTATGTCGTTACAAGCTTGTTATAATTAAATATAATTTATAATCGAGATATAAATTCTCGAAATTAATTAATATGAAAGAAAATTTATGTATACGACGAGATAAATTATCGCAAATATTAATACGAAATCTTTTTCATAACGCACATGAATTTACGAGATCGCTGTGCATTAAAGCGATCATAAATAAACTTTGTAAAAATAAACTCGTAAAAAAACGCACGATCTTAATAAAATAACTAATTCATTCATTATTATCTTTAAGCAGACACAGAGTAATATAAATAAAGTAATAAATAAAATGCAGTATTTTATTAATAATGCGTAAATTCTTAAAGCTTCGAGCGTCTCGTACAGTCGTTAAAAGAAGTTATAAATAATGTTTTTTCTTTTACATCGAAGTGAAATGATACATACGATTAATTATTATATCTTGTTATCTTAACGTTCAGCGTTATTATTTTCTTTTTAACTAAAAGACGTAATGAATCGAAAACTTTTAATATAAAAACGCACGTTCATTTAAATATTATTAATTATATTAAAATCACGCAGTAAGCGTTATTTCGATCTTGTTTAAAATGATTTATATTTCTTTTATTATTACATTTTTCGAAAAGTATATTAATTACTTATTAAAAAGATGCACGATTAAACGCGTAATGAAAGAATCGTTAATATGATTACGAAACTTAAATAAATTTTACGTAATTTAAAACGAAAAAATATAACGATCATTTAAGTAACGTGTAATCTCGTTCGAATTATTCTTTAACTTTATAATTATTTAATTTTCTTCTTTATACACGTATTTATGAATATACTTAATAATTTATACAGAATCGCAGATTTTGATATTAATATATATATTATATTTACGAGTTAAATAAGAATTATACAACATTATTCATACGTTATTTAAATGAACGTCTTTATTATTTACACGTTTCATTTAAATACGATTATTCTAACGTCTTTTATACAAAAAATAATCGTTAATTTAAATCGAGATTTTAATTTAATACGACTTTAAAAACTTCTTTTTACAGATTCGTTTAAAATCTTTTAAATTATCTTTCATACACGACGCGAAAGAATTTTAAACGTCGTAAGAATTATATGTTAATTAACTTTTAATAATACGTCGTAAAGATTTATTTAAATTAATATTAAGATTCGAAAGCTTTATACAGATCAGTTCATTCACGCGAGCTCGTTTAAGAAAGTTATTCTCTTAATGCAGAAATAATAAGATATATATATAAGATAAATCGCGTTTTTAATATTTAATAATTTATATAATGTTAAAATATTAATCGTACTAAGTTTTAAAATTCTGTAATAAAGTCTTTATCTTCTCGTAAAAGACTCGCGTAATTATATTTAATCGATTTTTAATCTTTTAATTTAACTTAAGCGTAGCAATAATATTAAATCAGTGCGAGTTTATAATACACGTTATAAGCATGATAAACTTTTTAAAATAACGAGTTATAATTATAAAATTTTAATATAATTACTGCATTCATCTGTTTTCTTTTATGTAACTTAATAATAAAATTATTTAACGATTTATAAGCTTAAAGTTATTATCTTTTCGAATAATCGTATTTACAAGATCTTTATATATATCGACGCGAATAATCTTTTAATTATGTTAAAAGAAATTTAATTAATTTTAATTAATAATCGCAAAACAATTAATAATATATTACTAAAATAATCGTTAATTTCTTTACATAATTAAGTATTAATTTAATCTTTCGAATAAATAATATCGTAATTATACACGTTAACTGTAACAAGTCTTTATGCGTAAGTAATTATTATTGCGTAATTAAAGTACTTAATATTATATTATTTTATTTTTAAAAAATAATAATACATAATGTAAAGAAAAGTACGCGACGTTATTATAATTAATGCGATAAAATCGCGATATTTTATTAATAATTATACGCTTTGTAATAACGATATCGCGATGTTTAATCTCGTTATACTTATTTAAAATAAACACGATAACTTTATTAATTGTAAATAAAGTCGTACGTCGTTAATTAAAGTTACTCTTTATTATTAACTAAAGCTATAAATTTAAAATAATTCGTATAACGTTTATACTCTGTCGAGCGACGTTAAATTATTCTCGTGCAAACTTGTATATATTAATAAACGAATTTTTACATGCTCGTATCATCTCGTTTAGCTATTTTAATAAACTTTCATAAAGCGCAGAACTTTAAGTTAAGCGTATAATAATCGCTTAAGTAAAATCGTGAAAGTAAAGCTGTATAAAGTAAAATAACTCGTTAACAGTTAAATGTAAAGATTTTATTAAATGATATAGCTTATCATGTATAATAAATGCTTAAACTTTACGTTAATTTACAAGACGTTTATTCGCGATATACATACAAGACATAAAGATTAACGCATGATTATAAGCTCGAGTGTAATTTAAAAAATATTTTAACTAAGTTATATTATCTTTAAAAAGACTTTTAATTTAAGACGAAGAATTTAATAAAGAATTTAATAATTTGTTATTTTTAAAATAATAAATGATATATGAATATAAATTAAACACTGATTTAAACTTTTAATGTAAAGTCGTACAGCTTAAATAACGTTTCGTAAAGAATTTTAAAATATGTTTATCGCTTTAATAATTAAATATAAGTTCTTAAAAAGCATTACGAGAAATGTTAATTAAGCGAGAAGTAAATGAAAAGAGCTGTATAAAGTTTAAAGAATTTATAAAGATTAATAAAGAAGATAAAGATTATCGTAAAAATAATGAAAAAGAACGCGTTAATTATATAAAAATAAAGCGAGTTCGTTTAAATTAACGCGTAAGATTACGAATAACGTTAAACTTAATCTTTTATAATGATCGTCGTTTCTTTATTTATATATCATTAATTAATCTTAGTTTAAATTCGCACAGAACGTACACGACAAGATAAATAAAAAGCTAATACACGCGTAAAATTAAATTTAACGAATTAATTAAGCGAATAATTATAAGCACAGCGTGTACAGATGCGTTAAGACATGAAAAAGAATCGTAAAAAGAGACAAAGATTAATATATACGCGTATAACAAAGATAACAACAGATGTAAATATGTACAGATATATACGAATAAACAGATAAAATGAAAATTTTTAAATTTTCAGTTCGATCGGGTAATTTTCGATCATTTAACGTACGTACAACGACTTTAATGAATCGTACAGATAAGGATGATAGTTAAAGAAGAAAAAAAGAAAGAATGATAGTTTAAACGGGAAAAAACGACGTGCACGGGTTAACGCAGGCCAAAAACATAGTGCGAGGTCTTTTATTTTGATGTTGAATCACCTGATGTACATCTTAACAGGCAAACGATCAGAATAAGCCGCTATTTCAGTACATTATAGATTAATTTTATATATCGAGACGTTGGCTTGGTAAGAGGGCCATAAAAGTTGTCGATTATAACTGTAGCCCGTTTGGACTCAAATCTTCACGACTGAAATCTGGTATTTATTACATTGGAAAGATTCTGATGAGACGGCCTCGACTAAATTAAATACACTTTGATGGTCTACATCTTTCAGCTGTTGCCCGCATGGGTAGAATGGCGACAGATATCAATGAATATGCTATGCAAATTTTGGTATCAGGCGGCTATCAAACTATTCAGGAGCCCGTGGGAATCTTTGTCGAGGTAACTCCTGAGGAACCAAAGTTGAAACTGGCATGCGCTGCCAAACACAAAAGAAATCCTTTGAGGAAAGTTCGAAATCGGTACAAATACCCTATTCGCCTCCGAAAAAAGCACTGGCAGGACTAACAAGCTTTATCAATTTCTCCGGTAGCCAACCTTAGCTAGCTCGCGAACGACTTCAAATTTATACTCGAGATCTAAGCGGGCAATTTCATGTTCTCCTCGTCCCCGAACTCATTCGCCTTGTGGCCCGGGTGGCCCATCATGTTGTACTTGCTCCTTGCTCGAAGTCTAGGGCCAAACTTGAAAAGGAGAAACGGCAATGGTATCATTACACCCGAAATGATACCGAATGTGCTGTAGGCCCAGGCACCAGTCAAACCCATAATCACTATAGACCATGTTAGTATGCATGATTAAATGAGACTTGGGACTGCCTTGACTTACTTTGGATGATGACAAGTGGGATCGCGGCTGCGAGCAGCAATCTTAGAGAGGCAGCAGCAGTAAGTGCTGATAGAGTTCCTTGTGGTGGGTATGCGTCAAACAGGTAAGAGATTGCAGAGATCTGTGAGGAAAGGTTAGCAAGTTGATATAAGGGGTTTCCAGTGCATAGTATGGAAAAATAGGGACAAACTCACAATAATGGACATACTACCCCAAACATAGAATCCAGTGCCGATGACAGGACTTGCCCAACTGATCGTTGGATCTGCGGTCCATCCAATCCAAAAAAGCGAGGCGGTCATACTAATGCCACCGAACATTGCAGGTATCAACCTGTACTCAATGTCGACAATACCCTCGACCAAACCATCATGGCTCGTCTTTCCGACCATTGCGATGGTAACTCTTTCGATAATGATTGAGGTTAGGGCGGCTACCAAGGATCCGGCGATAGCTGAAATGAAGGCGAGTCCCACTTGCGAAACAGTAAAGCTGTAGACTGATTCGAGAACTGCTGGGACAGCTATGAACCACGAGAAAAGGATTCCCCAATTAAAACATAGGTAGAAGGTAAGAAGCATTACGATCGGCTCTGAGACCAGCTGTATGAGAGGGTCGAGAACAGTTAATTTTGCCATGTCCCCGATGGCTACACCGCTTAGGGCAGGGGCGAGGTTGTGGTGGACACCAGCGCGCCTGGCCCTCCTCCGAAGGATTTCTCTTGGGTAGGTCTCTGGAAGCCCAATACCGAAAAGGTATGCTGAAAGTGCAATCATCAAAGTGACCCATTGGGTCCATCGCCAGCTTGTTGCAGAGACGACAAAGCCACAAATAAGTGGTCCTGTATAGTTGCGTTAGAGACAATGCTTTTCAGTACATGCAGACGGGGCCATACCAGCGGCTGCTCCGATGTAGGAAGCAAGACTCAAGAAAGAATAGTATGTCACAGTTGTGTTCGCATTCCAAACATCCGCAAATGTACCTTCGATAAGCACCAGACACGGTCCACCGAAGAAGCCGGCGAAGAATCGGCAAACTGTCAGAGAAGCGAAGCTCTTGGATGTCCCTGCACCAATAATGAAGAGACTGAAGATGGGCAAGCTGATGAAATACACCAGGGACCGACCCACTTGCTCGCTAAGATGCGGCGTGGTGATAGGAGCCAAGGCAATACCAACAAGGTATAATGAGAATGGCAAGATGGCAACCGTCAGGGATACGTTGAACTTTGTTTGCACTTCACCAATACCGGCAGTGTATGACGTGAGGCCGAAAGCACTACTCTTGGAATAAGCATCACTTTTGCAACATGATAGGCCTTAAAGAACTCACACTACGAATGCGAAGGCAGTAGCAACCATTGAGGCGTAGATTTTCTTGAGTACCGGCCAGTTCTGTGGGTTTTCGGGGTCATGACGCTCTATCATGTGGACAGGCATGGCTGCCATTGGTACCACTGGCTTGTGTGACTCCATAGAGAGGGAGGTATTATCCATTTAAGAGATGAAATGGAGTTCGAGAGTGGCTGAAATCTTATTGAACTATGTCTTGCTCTACGAGATTGTAGGCTTGGATGGTTGAGAATAGAGAGTGGAGAAAGAAGGAAGGGGGAGAACGAAGACTGGAATATATAGACGGTGAGACAAGCTGATAGGAGACGCCATGAGGAAAATAAAACCTGGCTGCCCACTTGATGCTGCAAGTGTTCCAATCGATGATTCTAATCAGCACTGCTCCGGAAGCCTGGTGCTCAGCGCAATATTAGGGAAGCATGGTATGGATTCCCATAATCTTCGACGATTTGGAAGCATGGGAGTATCAACAGCGAACTGACTTCTGCCACAAGCTTGAAACACGGCTTGAACGACATCAAAAGCGTGCGGGTTCGACTGCGCCCTATAGATGATGGCTCGATCTTTCTATCACCATATACAACCATCGATGATATCCTGAACTCCCGTACTTGCTTGAGCGGGAACGAGCAACCAACAGTGGTAGATTACTCATATCGATTCTTCATGTAGAACATGCTTAGGTATATCCTTAGTCCAGACTGTCCAGTAGCCCTGAACGAACATGTCTTCCATGCAGATCAGATTGCGGCTTGTTCATGCTAACTCCATTCAACTGCAACGTGATTCCTCATCAAAAACCCTCGAAACCTGAATGGGATTAGCCAACGCTCTAGGGATAACCGACTCGCCTGTGCCTCGACTGCGATGAAGACCTCAATCAAAAATCCCTGACAAGATAAATGATTCATGCAGAGAGAATACACTTGCATAAGTTCTAGGTTAATTGTCACTTAGTTCCTTAAAGCCCGGCCGACGTTGTGAGACGATCGAGCAGAGAACCTTATCATGCATAACTTCCCGTCTCATACGTGTCAAAGTCAGCCCTATAAGGCGGGAACTGTTAATCCAGCTCTCATTACCTCCAAAAGCTATGTGATGTAGAAAAAGCTGTATTTTGCGGAGGCCCTGGGGTTGCCAAAGTAGAGGTCAAATTCACCAACTCCTTGCCGCTTGAAAGTCTCTATTCACGATTACGATCACCCTGTTCAACCGATCAGCGCTAAGCCCTATAGAAGGGTTCACCTAGCAGTGGTCCAAACCTAGCAACGGTCCAGCCCTATAGGGCTGAAAACCCACATTTCAAATTTCATTGCTGTTAACGCAACATATTAGCAAAACGATGATAGTCATCTTCCCTATCTTCTTTATATCTTCTGAAGATATTAAACTCTCGCAGAAAGAGCGTTTAACGCTTACTCGTGCTCGTTAAAATGAGGCTACAACAGTTAACGAAAATTCTTTTAAAGCAAAACTCGCTCGACAATATGATATATTTAAGATTATTCTTATTAATAAAATTAATGATTAAAAGTTTATTACTGCACGCAATTAATAATTTTAAAAACTTAACTTCGAAGAAGAAGAAGCTATACGTGACTAAATTTTACGTTTTTAAACTTAAAACTAATCTTCTCGTGTAAAGTAAGTACGTTTAATAATTAAAGAATTATTAATAAAAAAGAAGAATAATAAGCTAATTAAAATTAACTGATCTTAAAAGTTTCTGAAACGTTATTCGAAAATTAAAACAGTATATATTTCTTCGCTTAATAAAGAGCATGCTATAACTTAAAATCACGATATTTTAATTAACTGATTTAATCTTTTTTAAAGCTTAAAAGAAAAGCATGAAATAAAGATAAAGAATATTTATAACATGAACGAAAAGAAATTCATGCAGAGAATCGTTATTAAGCTTCGAGTTATAATTTTTAAGTACGAAAAAAAAACTCATATAACTTAATGTAATAATCGAAAGTAAATCTCATTAATTAAATGTATATTTATAAATAAAAAAGTCTTAAAGTTATGAATTATCTTTAAAGAAAAATTATAATAAAAGATCTGATACGAAGTATTAAAAGAAGATCATATTACTTTAAGTAAAAATGATTAAATTAATAACGAATTAAGTCTCGTTTAAATTCAGAAATGCTCTAATTTAAAAAATTAAAATCTATTAAAAAAGCGAGTATTGAATGCTATTAATTAATGATCATGCTTCTTATATTATTACTCAGATAATTAATTATTACATTAATTAAAAAATTATTTTATTATATCTTTCGACTTACATTATTCATTTACTTTAATTACTTAATGTTAAAATCTTTACTTCATTAATTATTACGTATAAAACTCATGTTTAACGAGTTACTTAACTTAAAGTTAGCTATTTAATTAATAAAACAAATTTTTTAAAGTTATATTAATAAACTTAACATGAAGCAATTACATTACTAAATATTAAAAAGATATGAACAGTTATAAAACTTTTATCATTCAGCTCAGCATTAGTACTTCAGCATTTTTCTTCTGTTAAGAAACTAAAGCAGCAATCACAGTAATATAATATTATTATTCGTTTAACTACGTTCTTCGAAGTTATAATTACATACATTAATTTTAACGAAGATTTAAAAGTCGTGCTAACATTTATAAATATTTCTTAAGTATAGCAGCTTATTAAACAAGCAATAAAAGAAACAGTTTCTAGTCAGATTTTTTAAAAGATAAGTAAAACAGTAATACGAGTAATGACGAAATTTATTATTCAAAATGTTATTAATCTGAAACTTCTTAAGCTTAATAAAAGAAATAAATAAAAGATTAATTAAATTAAAAGTAATTACGATATTATAAAAATCATGAATTAAAAGATTATTAATGAAAGAAGAAAGAATTAACGAATAAAGATATAATAAAAGAAGATTAATTTTTCATTACGTTTAAATTCTGAGCTCTTTACTTTAAAATCTTCTTTTATTTAAAAACGAGCTGTCGTAATCTCAGCTTAACAAATAAAGCTGTGAAATAAAAAGATTAATGATTTATTATGTTTAAATCCTGAGCTCTTTACTTTAAAATTAAGAACAGCAAGCTTTAAACAGAAGAAGAAGAAGCAGCTGATAATTAGGCTACGGGTTAAACATCAGGAGCAGAAGCAGAAGCAGAAGCAGAAGCAGAAACAGGAGCAGAAGCAGGAGCAAAATAACGTGATATCTATAACTCATCAATCAGGGCGTATCAGAAGGGCCCCAAAAAGATCTTATTAGTAGCTACATAGTTCAAACAAATCGTTTGAAGCAATGGAATTTGAGATGTGGGTTTTCAGCCCTATAGGGCTGGACCGTTGCTAGGTTTGGACCACTGCTAGGTGAACCCTTCTAGGGCTGAAATATGGATTTTGCGTCCATCTTTAATATTTTTATTGCAGATATCAACGTTTTGCATCGCAGAAAAAGACGTCAGTTCTTCGCTTTATTTAATAGCTATATAATAGCTATTTGATTGCTATCTAACAGCTATCTTATAGACATGCACGCGCCTTGCGAGGCTTTCGAATACGTTGCCCTCGACCTAGTGGCTGCTCTTCAGCTTGGTGCTCAGCTTGGTGCCCGGTTTGGTGCTCAGCTTGGAGCTCAGTTTGGAGCTCAGTTTGGTGGTCCGCTTGGTGGTCCGCTTGATGGTCCGCTTGATGCTGTTTATTTGATGAGGCTCGTATCTTCGGAGCTCTTCTTTTTGACATAGATGAGCTCGTTACTGTTCGTCTAGCCAATCGCTCTGCATGCGTTTTCCTTGTCTTTTGCCTTCCAAAAACGTCCCGAGAGATGTCCCCAAGTCTTTTCCATGCAGCATCCCAGTCCCAAGCTTCTCTTCTTAAATCAAGGACCTCTTGATTCATAATTCGAGCGCTTCCGGTGTAAATGCCTTTAGTGCGTTGTCTTTTGTCTTCTTTTCTTCGAGCTAAAGCTAAGAGATCTGAATTAGTGCGTTGAAATATTGTATTATCTGCCATTACTTGAATTGCAGATTTGCATACTTTTTGAACGATGACCTCGGGATCTCGCTTCTTATGTAGCGCTTCATCTAATAAGCGGCGTATTCCTTTGGTGTTGCTGGGAGTCAAAATAGTCTCGGTGGAGCCATATCTAACAGTTGCTTCCATTGGTGTATCAGGACGTTGAGTACTGGGAAAAGTGATGCAATATTGATCATTTTTCTCCGGCTCATTCCCCAGCTTTGATTGAAAACCCTGAATGACAAGCTGAGGATTATAAGGCGATAATTCAGTTGCTTGCCAGGCCTTTTTTATATTTGACGGTGTTATTGCTTCTTGACGAGCCAAACGAAGCAATTTCAAAAAGTCAACTTTATCTATTGCATAGCCAGCGCCCAGTCGAGTAGTTCGATGAACATGATTTTTGTATGCAATTGATAGAGGGGCGAAAACACCAACGTCCAAAGGTTGCAAAATATGAGTGGTGTGAGGTGGCAAGCATAGAAAGATGATTTTTTTACTGATGCAAAATTCGATGGTTTTAGTGCTAATATGCGATGCATGACCGTCTAGCAAAAGCATTCGATACTCACCTTTTTGGTTGATTGCAGTTTCGGGATCGAAGCATTCAGTGAAGTAATAAAGGCCTATTTCGTTGTCGGTCCAGCCGTTATCCGTGTAAGTAAAGTGAGCTTCAGAATATGCATCAGCCAAGATAGTTGCTGTCGCTTTGCTTTAAATATAACAAAGGGACGAATTGCTTTGCCAGTAAGAGATATGTATTCGATAAGTGAGGTCCATTCTCGATTTACCACATTGAGTTATGTGTTTCTTGACTTCGTATTTGGATACTAGTACTCTTAACTTAGCGATGACACCTTGCAAAAAGCCCTTTTCGTCCATATTGTAAATATCCTCATCTTGAACTTTATATTGCAGCTTGGTTCGACTGTATAGCTCGAACCAATCCATTAAAATCTGGGGATTTTCGGCCAATGCGCGCTCCTTATCCAGTGATGGTACATGTTTGGATCGAATTTCCCGATGTCGACCAAGAAAGGACTGCACCCAGTTTTTACCCAATGGCTTCATATCTCCTTTTGCTCTAAGTAAATCCTCGGCCATAAATCGAGCTTGTTCAACCCGTGCTGGCCAGCCCCAAGCTTGCAACCGTGTAATCCATTTGACTAGAATCATCTCTTCTTCAGCAAAAAGTCGTTGCTTTTCTTCCTGTCTGACTGCCGCGGATTTGGCCCCGTTGATACGTCCATGTAGTGTGGTGTAAGAAATTCCATAGCTCTCACTTGCTTTTCTGAT
>JAABUO010007491.1_pt1 | contig 12450 bp, 16 predicted proteins | sample 5559291 | NCBI WGS metagenome assembly JAABUO01 (sample SAMN10711878, study PRJNA513372) | rock metagenome | isolation source: Antarctica rocks | place: Antarctica: Victoria Land, Finger Mt sud
AGCAGCAAATCCGAGCACCTTGAGCTTGCCGCGTTCGCACAGATGTATACTCATTTGCAGATCATTATGCTCGCAGAGGGTGCTTGCCGCCTTCGAGTCTATTGATCAGTAGCTGTCTACCTAGTCAGCATGCGGTCGGGTCTTGTCAGTACTCGTTGCATAGCTGCTGCATGCGGCATTGTGCTGTTATGCTGCACCGGCGTCATGTCTCTCACGCCTGAAGATCCTGACGGCCTGTACAGGAGTACGTGATAGTGACAAGCTGAACGTGTAAGTGCAGTAGTCCAGGGCAGACCTGCAGTTTGCCGTGTTTCCCTGCAGTGTGCAGAAACAGCATCGATAACGATGACCCTCGCTGTTACAATGGTGGATACTTGCGGGCACAAAACAACACATACCAGGACAATTGTGCTGTCTGCGTATGTCCAGATGGGTGGGGAGGCATTGACTGCAGCGGTAAGCCAGTTGACTGGCTCTATTCAAGAACAAGATGCACACCTTCTCAACTGCTCTTGAACTGAAATGCAGTAAAATTGACGTGCGGTAACTACAGTGCATTTGGGCACCTACTGCTTGCTTTGAACAAATTATGCCTGTCACTTGCCCTAAACAGTTTTGAGTAGCTGCAAGATTTCTTGATTTGCACCATGCACAGTGTGAAAGTAGCTTGTCACACCTTTTTGGCCGCTTTCCATTTGTACGCCAGCCTGATGCTGTGTGCACATGTGCCTTGATTGCACATGCTTGTCATGATGTAACCCACCTCTTGATCCTGATGCCATCCAGCACCAGCAGCACCTGAATGTATCCACCTGTCCACGCATACGTTCTCCATAATCAACCTAGACCTGTGCAATTGCCTTGTGATCAGTACCCCAGCACATTCTCACAGCTTTGTTTATCACACACCCAGTCACAGCAGCTTTTGCGCCGCAGTGTGCACCACAGTCGATATTTGCCCTGCCAAGAAGCTGCCAGATGGTACACAGCAGCAACCAGCAGCCTGTTCATCAGCCACCATGATGCCGACAACATATGAGATAGCACACGGCAAAACCTTCTCCTGCATGTGCGGCGGGCTGGCTGGTGACGCATCAACAGAATGGGCCTGCAAGCAGCAGCCCCTCACCTACTGGGTGTTCTCCATGCTGCCTCAGAATGACAGTAACACGAGCGTCACAGCCAAGAGGCCCCAGATGTTAACTCACAACAGCGGGGGCATTCACTCAAGCTCAGGTTCAGAATTCAGTTCAGATTCTCTGGGGAGATTTCTGACAGCAGCTTCAGCAGCAGCTGCGCAGGATACTAAAGTTGACTTCCATGTGGTGGAGCGAGGGGGTACCATGTCTGTTGACCTGAATCCCCATGACTTTCAGTACGCTTACGCCGGCGTCTGGGAGGGTAATTTCACAGGGTGTACCTTTTCTACCGGAGCTTGCACTCGGCCTATGCAGGGGGATGACTGCTTTCTGGCCACCTGTGAGGGGGCTGGGGTAGTCTGCCCCCCTCCCTGTAAGTTTTCTTCCTCTTACTCTGCTGTTTGCCCTTTCTTCTCATGCATTTCTTCATTGTGACGCTTTTCAGGTTTCATGTGTGTGTGAACGCCGCGCTTGCCAGTCCAGCATGTGCTTGTCTTGCAGGTGTCAACCACACACTGTGTGGCAGATCATGGCGATGACCAGCCAGCCAACCCTTGCCTGTGATTAAAGCAAATAGTGCACATGACATGTCAATAGACCTTGTAGGGGTGCTCAAAACAGACTGCTCTGGAGCGACACGACTTGCCCTGCACGTGCCTAGCTCATCATGAGCTGGCAAGCGTAATCTTCATTTGTTATATTATAATATGTACCATGTTTCTGTATTTATACATTTATATCTTTATCAGTGCACATGTGTTGCAGATGTGAAGAAGTGCCCGGGGTGGACCCCCACCTCCTGCGGCAAGATCCACGAGGACCAGCCAGGCAACTATTGGATGCACAGATGCAACCCCTTGGCCATCCCCAAAAATGACACAGCTACGATTCTGAGCTGCAAGCCACAGGCTGTCAACGGCACCTTCCAATGCTACTTTGGGCAGGCAAGAGCCTTAGACCTAACGTCACATACACAGGCATTGGCAGATCACTTGCATGCAGTTGCTCAATCATCATGCTGCAGCACAACCATCCTGGTATGTGGGGACATATCTTTGGCATGGCTGGTGCTTGATGCCATGCATCTCCTGCTGCTTTCTGGTGCCATGCATGTTGACTGTTCCACAGCAGTTCTTGTGGCTGGGGATAGCTACTCCACAGCTGCGTTGTGTGAGTTGCTGGCTTCTAGGAAGGCTGATTCATCCCCCCCGCAACTTTCCCTTGTCTACCTTCTGCCTTTCCAGTGGATGGGAGCTTTCACTCCCTGCTTCCCATCAAGTGCCAGCTTCTACCCTTTGCTTCCCATGAAGTGCCAGCTTCTACCCTCTGCTTCCCATCGAGTGCCAGCTTCCACCCTCTGCTTCCTCAATGAGGGCCAGCACAGCCTTTGTTGAGCCCTTTCATCTTCCACACTTGCAGATCCCATGCACAGATGGCATCAGCAAGTTTGACGATGCAGGAAGGAGCCTTTCTGGCATCTCTGGGCATGCAATGCCAGACAGGCAGCTGCATCTACAATTCCACCCATCCTGAGCCCCCCGGTCCCCCAGCCCCACCTGCACCCCCTCCACTGCCTCCACATGAGCACCATGACGTCGCTGCTGAGATCATCACCTTGATCAGCATTGGGCTGGTTGTCAGTCTGGGAATGATCCTGGGTGGTTTCCTGATCTACCAGGATAGTAGACTATCTCAGGAGAGGTACAAGGCTTGGTCTGAAGGTGAGACACAGAAGGGTTGGAGCAATAGAGAGTTCCATGCATGAGCACGAGCAACACAACTCTGTCATGCACAGATTGATGCTGCTGTCACCTTGACTAGGAAATACAGCAAACCCTCCTGGAGCAGAAATTGGTGAGCAACATGCAAGTCCACATCTCTGCAGCGCATGACAGACACATCCCCAGTAGAATAGTTCAGGTCTAGTGAATGCAACACACCGTCGTGTGACACCCATTCACCATTTGGCATCAGCTTCCTGAATGCAATGCAGGTGAAACGAATGCAACCACCGTCACAGCTTCCTTGCTGGGAGACAATGACACATCAACAGACGTGGTGATGGACAGCCCGCCAGACACTGTAGCCTTAGACTGGCGTAACATCAGCTGTAGCATCTACAAGGTGGGGCGCTGTCAAGACTGTCTTCCGTCATGTCCATGGCTACATTGCTCATGCGAGCTTTCTGCGATCATGTCTACGGTCGTGTCTATGGCTATGTTGTTCATGCGGAGTGTCTGCGGTTATGTCTATGGATGTGTCCATGGCTACATTGCTCATGTTAAAACGCGTTTCTGATGACACTTGGCAACAGCTTGTGTTCTTGGTCAAAGGACTCCTCTTCTCGTCAAGCTCTGCAAGGCATCTGTATTGTGCGCTTTGCGCGCTGATGTCACAGCCTTGAGCTGTGCAGTGTCTCCCCTGGGGCTGTTGCAGAAGGCCCTGAGCTGTGTGATCACTGCTGCAAGGCTATTGCAAGAGGCTAGCCCCACCTTGCAAGCATCAGCAGTCTGGGCTGTTCCACATAGCACAGCATGCATGAGCAGCAAAGAGTGTACAGACAGGCTTGAAGATGCCAAACAGTGGCCACTGAACTAGCCAAGCGTCATGGCAGCGATTTGCACATGCAACAGCATGTATGCTTGCTGATGAGCTACATAGCATACTGAGGCAGATATGGGCGGACATACATCATGTCAGCATCACTTTTTCAGATGATTCCGTCTGCGCTTGTCTCATGTCTGCTGTCGTTTTCACAGGCTGGCAGTCAGAGGCCATTTGGTATGGTCTAGTGTCACAGGCATCACCAGCGAAGCACACACACCAGGCACTGATGTCAGTCGACCTCAGCTCGGGTTGTACCTGGCCATGCCGCACACTGTGCCTGTTTCCTTTTAGGCTGGAGGCCAAGGGCTACAAGGGGTGAACCCCCAGGCCAAAACCCGGTGTCTGTGTTCTTGGAGGCTGGCAATTTAAGGCCGCAAAGCATGAACCCTTGACCGAAAACTCCTAATTCCCTGATGTTGCAGGCTGGAGGTCAGAGGCTACAAGTGCTGACTGACGTCTCAGGCGTCACCAGCGCTGCACACACACCAGACAGTGATACCCAAGGGTCCAAGAAGCGGTACCTGTTTGCCATTTTGGGCCCCTCAGGCGCTGGCAAAACCACCCTGCTAGACATCCTAGCAGGGCAGCGAAGAGGAATAGGAGTGACAGGGCAGCTCACCCTCAATGGACATCCTGTCGATGGAAGGGTTACCAGGAATACTGTCGGGTAAGCCCTCAATTCTGTTATATGTGATCTGCCTTTTAACAGAATATGCTAAGTGTTGTGGCCTGTTTCCTTTATAGGCTCTGCAGATCAGTGCATCTGGGGGATTATGTATCTGAAATCCAACCTATAGACAATTTCAGATACATGTTCCCACAGATGCACTGATCTGCAGAGCCGGATCAAACGCCTGGTTCATAGAGATTCCATTTTGACCTGCTTGTGGCACAATCCTAGTACTTTTCATGTTGTGACTGAGCGTTGCCCTGCATTTCCCCCCCGTTATGCTTAATTATTTGTCTTATATTTTTGTCACATTGTAGGTATGCACAGCAAGAGCCAGAATTACCAGGTACGTCCACCGTATGGGAGTACCTACGCTTCCATGCCAGGCTGCGCATGCCTGAGGAGCAGAAGAGGAACAACGGCGCTGAGAGCCGGGTCTGGGGCGTCATCTCTCAGCTGGGGCTCAACAAGGTCACTTTCTTCTCACTTTCTTGCTGCTCAGACCTACACTTGCAAATGTAAAGTCCCCAGACTTAGATCATGTTGCATGTCATTGTTGTCAGCGAAATGCTTTGAGCAGCAGAAACAAATGTGCACAGCTGCATGATATTGAATGAATGCATGTGAGCTTATTGATCTCGCATCGCCACATGGGTTGGGTACTGTATCAGATCTAGATTTTGTAACCATTGCAAGCTGAGGCAGCAACAATGCAGTCCGTGTGCAGGTCAAGCAGCAGCAAAAGTCTGCACCAGACGCCCTAGTCTGTAGTCGCAAGGGTTGGCGTGCAGTTGTTCAGTCTGATCCACACCACATCAACACATGTTGTTGTTGGTACGCTGACTTTTAAAGAACAGGAACCATACAGGGAGCTACTCAGGGCTACATGTGCCTGATCCTAGAGGACAACACATGTTTGATGAATGAGTGAAGAAAGTGTTTGATGCTGCAGGTTGCACACAGCTTGATAGGGGATGCCTTCACCCGGGGGGTGTCAGGGGGGGAGAGGCGGCGGGTGGCCATCGCTGCTGAGCTGCTCACCTCCCCAGCCTGTCTCCTCTTGGATGAACCCACCACCGGTAACACTCACTTACCACAGCAGTAACAGTGGTACATGTGTTTGACTGCGTCGACTGCCTCTCCTGCGTGCCTTGTCTCAGATGAACCCACCCTTGTCAATCACCAGCTAATGTGACATGAATATTTACTGTATCAAAGGCAGCTGTTTGATTGCTAGACAGCAGGGCCCTTTTGAATTGCCTTCAACTGCAACAGCACATCAGTGGCCCCAAGGCCGCTATACTCTTGTAGTCTTCACTGAAATGCAGTAACAGCTATTTGCATGTCTGTCTGTCTGTCTGTTTGTGCTCTTGCCTGCGTTACCGTGCATTCTGCCATGTCAATGTGCTGATGGTCTGCTTTAGAGCATATGCTACTGTTGGTATGCTGACTGTAACTGTGTTGTGGGGCCTCATATGACGAGCTACTCAGAAGTGTACCTGACCTTGACCTTTGGGGAAGACACAAGTTCAATGAACAAACGTATGACTGTAATTGTGTTGTGAGACTCCAACATGCGTGCTGATGAACCACTACATCTGCGATGCTCATAACAAGCCTGTCTGGAGGGAGCTGACTTGCATCGCACACACCCTGATACCTGTTGGCTAAAGCCCTGTTTTAACTGTTTGATTGTTGTCATCATTGACATGCGTGCTGCTGTAGGCTTGGACAGCAGCAATGCTTCAAGGGTGGTGGACATCCTATCAGGCCTGGCTTCAGCTGGAGTGACAGTCATGATCACCATCCACCAGCCTCGCCCGGACATCCTACGCCTCATGGACCGAATGCTCCTGCTCTCGGGCAACGGACAGGTGTGCCCTCATCCAAACGTGCGTGCAACATGCACATGAGCAGTCAGACGATTGGCATACGACATCCGTGATCACAAGCTGAGACTTCATCATTGACCATGTTGGCATCAACAGCTCAGATTGTACCCTGATGTGGTGCGTACTAGCAGTAGTCGTTGGAAATGGGTCATCAAGACCTGTTTGGTACGCTGTGCAAATGGTCATGGTGTGTGCCTTCTGGCTCAGCTGTTGTCTGAAACACCCCAAAGTCAGATGCCTAACAGCACATTTGTGACACAGGCCACTGATTCAGGTCGACAAAGATCATGTCTTGTATCTTGTCTGTGAGTGCAGGTGGTGTACTCAGGCCCTCTGGACTCAGCAGCGCCCTACTTCAAGGAGGTAGGCTTTGTGGCGGATGAGCTGCGTAGCAACATTGCTGACTACATGCTGGATCTGGTCATCCGTGCGGCTGATGCTGATGTTGCACTCATGGTTGAGCGCTTTGCTGGGTGAGTCACACTGGCATACCATTCCTGTCATCAATAGTATCAAGCAAACAAGCAATCGATCAATCAGTCAATCAGTCAATCACTCAGTCAATCAATCAATCAAGCAATCAATCCATCCATCCATTGATCAATCCATCGATCGATCGATCAATCAATCAATCAATCAATCAATCAATCAATCAATCAATCAATCAATCAATCAATCAATCAATCAATCAATCAATCAATCAATCGATCGATCAATCAAGTGCACTTGCAGAACAAGTCAATGCTGCAATCTGAGGTCTGTAAGACAGCCTGAGTCCAATTATCAGATCTAGTATAGCAGCAGAGCTTGAAAGGTACAACACAGAAACTGCCAAATTAGCCTTCATCTCCTGCCTCGGCTTCCACGACATTCTTCCTCTTCTGCCTTCTGCAGCACAAATCCTGATATAATCTTGGCATGACTGCAGGTCTGACATAGCAGCCAAGGATGATGCAGCAGTGCAAGAGCTGAGCCAGAGTCCCTGGCCCCTCAGCCCCCCCAGGCCCCACCCCCCCTACCTCCTCCAGCTCAGAGTGCTGTCCACCCGCCTCATGCGCAAGCTGTACCGCCACCCCTTCCTCATTCTTGTCAACTTCATAGCCACCCTGGTGACAGCTGTCGCTCTGGGGCTGATCTTCCGGAATGCTGGGGTGGACACAGGCGGCATCCAGAACCGGCTGGGGTGCCTCTTCTTCATGCTGCTGTACCTGAGCATGATGAGCCTGAGTTCCCTGCCAATCTGGAGAGCTGAGAAGCTGCTGTTCATCAGGTGGGTGAGAAAGGACAATGCCTTTTGGCATTAATCAATGGAAAGCCATTGGGATGGAATATATTGGGCTTCCCTGTGAGGTACTGCTAAATGGGAGATGTTGGTACAACTCTCATCTCAGGCCTGGCCTCCTTGCCTCCTAGTAGGTGGGTGTCAAAGATTGTAGGTTTGATGCTGCCATGGCATCTGATCGAAGAAAGTGCAGACATGCAAAATGCACAGTGGGACAGGCCATGTCATCATGCCTTCTGGCTGGCATCAAATGGCTGTGCTGTGCTGTGCTGTGCTGTGCTGTGCTGTGCTGTGCTGTGCTGTGCTGTGCTGTGCTGTGACATGCTGTGCTGTGCTATGACGCGCTGTGCTGCCTGATGCTGCGCCTGACTGATGAGGTACTTAAACTGTGTCAATCCTTTACTGCTGTGACACACACGACACGCACATACCAAGAGAGCTTCTATATGTTCTACGCGTTGATGCGTTTTGGGCATCACGCTTGATGACTTACTGAATTGTATCACTCACAGTGTTCATTATCTTGCAGGGAGAGGGATGCTGGCGCATACGGCACTCCAGCCTACTACACTGCAGTGCTGTTGTTCGATATTGTGCCTATGCGAGTGGTTCCGCCACTCTTCTTTGCCATGTTCAGCTACTGGATGATCGGCCTGCACACCCAGTGCACTTCCTGTATCTTTGCCTTTATAGGTGATGCCATCGCGCTTGTCTGTTGCTTTCAACAAGTGCATACAACAGTTGCAGCCAGTGTAAGAATGTATGTTGGGTGAGGTTGTCTGCAATGCTGTGGAAAAGGGCATGTGCGTTTTCACTGCATCTGTAGGCTGTGCATTTGTGAACACACGAGGCACAAAATCTGCCCGATTGGGCATGCGACTGTAGATGATCTGGTTGTGCTGATTGATGCTTCCAATGAGTTGTTACTATTTGTCATTACAGCAACAAGCATACCTGTCCCTCTTGCTTTCTGGTCAAATCACTGTTGTTCTCTCTGATCAATCAAATCCATCATATTATTGCAGAGCCAGGATACATGTACCCAATGTGCGCTATGTTCATGTGCATTATCAGCGTTATGTTTCATGTTGTGCAGGTGTTTTAGTGTCTGCCAACATCGCAGCAACTACAATGAGTCAGGCCATCGGTGCAGCAGTAGCATCAGTGCGAGTGGCAAATCTGCTGGGCAGCTTAGCCATCATGATGTTCCTGCTGTTTGGTGGCTTCCTGCTGAACCGGGACCAGGTTCCATGGTACTGCACATGGATCGCTGACCTGTCCTACTTCAACTATGCTTATGAGGCTTTGGCGGTGAGCACTGCCCAAGCTCTGCATAGCTCAGTCTTCCAATTCAATTCATCCATTTCAGGCATCCCATTCAACTGATCCCATTCAGTCCTCCATATGTTTAGTTTCATGTGTATTAGTCATCTGACGCAGTTCGTCCAAATCACTTGGTTCACTTCAGTCATATCATTCAGTTCATGCAATTTCGTCATCCCCCTCAATACATCTGACTCAGTCCATCCCATTTAGTCATCATTAGGTGCCAATCACTCAGCATCACATATCGTCATTAATTGTCATAGTGTTGCCTGTGCATGTATACCTGCCGTTCTGCGTCAGTCACAACAGGTTGACGTGTGCTGAACTTGGCGAGACTCTTCACATTGTGATGACGTTTTTGGATCTGCTACTCAAATGCTGTCGTGCTGCATGAGCAAAGGGCTTGTCCCCTTTCTCCTGTTTGCTCCAGGTATGGTGGCCCTAACAGATCAGGTTTTTTCCTTCAATGTAATATAACTGTATATTTACATTACATTACATTACATTACATTACATTACATTACGTTACGTTACGTTACGTTATGTTACGTTACGTTACGTTACGTTACATTACACTACATTACATAGCATGCCCAAACTTTGTGCGCCTGCAGGTCAACGAGTTTCACCATGCTCCCGTTGACTTCATCTTCACCTCCCCTCTCAATGACTCCGTCTTACCTCCCCTGCGTGTCTCTGGCGACGGCGTCCTGAAAGAGTTTGGCTTCGTTCCCGGGCGAGGTTTGATGGATGCTGCAATGGTGTGGCTGCTGGTTGCCTGTTTTGGCATGCTGACATACTTCTTCTTGGAGACAGCTGGCAGGCAAGTCAGCAAAGAGCTTCTTGTTTGATGATTCATGATTGAGTGTAGCACTTTCAGTGATGCAATCTTCTGACGTTCCATGTCAGTGGAAATGATTGGGCAAAGGCACGTCTCAAGGCGTCTTTGCACAGAGCGTCGGACCATATGATTAGCTGGTGCATCGTTTGGCTCTGGCAACCATACTTTTGATGAAGCCTGCCTCATGATCATGCTGTTTTGAATGGATCCAAGGATTCAGCACTCCAAGTTTACCATACTTCTCCGATGTCAATCCCCACAGAAGCTTCCTGTTGTCATATTGTTGCCATGCCACTGTGCTTTAGGGCATGCCCCACACCTGCAGCTCATTGCAATTTGCGCCACATCTTTGCAGGACTGGGCATCAGAGCCTGTGGGGAATCTCAATGGCGTGGGTCAAGTCAATGAAGAAGAGCAGGAGGGTGAGCAATGGTTCAGAGCCAGAATCCCCACTAGCTGGTGTCAATCAGGAGCTAGCAGGTACAATGTTCGAGCGTCAATCTTTCGTTCTCTTTGTCAAAGCGCCTTGGCTCACAAAGGTGTGCCTTTTTAGGAATGGGCCTTATGTGTATTGCCTTGTGAATTGTATTGGCTACAGCACAGCACAGCACAGCACAGCACAGCACAGCACAGCACAGCACAGCACAGCACAGCACAGCCCAGCACAGCACAGCACAGCACAGCCCAGTGCAATACCAAACTGCAAAGAACATTGCTAAAGCTGCTCAGCTGCTGCATCTGACCTGATGCTTAACATAGGATTGGCTACAGATGTGGGAAATGCTTTGAAATGCACAGCAGCATGGTAGCCAACTTGTTGTTTTAGCCAGTCTCATGGCATATGGCATCAGGTCATACTGCAAGCTGACCTTCCCACCTGCTGCACAATGTGCATGGATTATGTTATCCACTTACTGGCAAGGTAAGGTACTGCTATCACTGTCTTGTGCACAATATTCACAGCTGTGTATGATAATGCGTGAATGGATGTGTGCAATGAACGGCCAGCAGCCAATCATTACCGGTGTCCTTGCAGAGCCATCAAATGGGCACATCAATCAGACCTTCTCCCCTTATGTGGGGTCCTCACCCCCACCCACCCACCCCACCTTGCACAAGATGCCCAGCCACTCCAAGCCCTCAAATGGCCTCATCACCGCTGCCAGCGCAGATGACGACAGCAGGTGACTTGTTGCGCTCCTACTGGTGCCGTGAGCAAAGCAAACACCTTTTGACCGTGAAAGCAGCTAAGCATCCTGAGCAACTTTCTGCCGTCCTGGTACAAGACAAAAGCATTGACAATCTCTAGCAAGACTTCAGTCAGAATCCATCCTGCACAGCTGTTGCTTGCCACCTCTGCTAGCGTTGCTGCCTTGTCTGCTCCGACAGCAGTCCTCCATGTGTTCCGTATGATCAGCCATATGGCATCTGATGCCCACCCAATGCACGCCTTGCTGCAAAATTTGTACTTTGGTCTGACCCTGCCCTCCATATATGCCAGGCTGCTCTGCAACCTGAGTGGCTTCAGGCTTAGGCTTTATGCAGCTTTTGCACTCAGTACATGGTTGGTCTCTTGTCTGCAGGGATGTGCGTGTGTCGGTGGAGGGCTTCCTGCAAGTGGCCCCTCAGATAGTGTCCTGGCAGGGCATCAGCTGCACAGTGCCCCAGGGCCGTTCTGGGCGGCAGCGCAAGATCCTGCACTCCATTTCAGGGGTGGCGGCGGTGACAGGGGAGGATGGCCAACTCATGCCTTGCCTCTTTGCGGTCCTAGGCCCTTCAGGAGCCGGCAAAACCACCTTCATGGACATCCTGTCTGGCCGCAAACGAGACCCAGGTAAGATTGGCAAAACCACCTTCATGCCCACCCTGTCTGGCTGCAATTGAGACTGACGTGAAATTGGCATCTTAGCGTGCATGACAAATGTGAAATTGGCATCTTGGAGTGCATGACAAATGTGAGAAGAGAGCCTGCTTGCATAGCAAAGGCATCCAGGTGATCCGTTCTGTTGGTGCTCTCAGCATGCCTGCACTTGTTGAGCAGAAAAAGTATGCACGCTGCAAGCAAGAGATGCAAGCAGATGAGAGCCTGTTAGGGTCAGAGCTGTCTGCACATGACATTCAACACCAACAAAGCTGTGACATCTGCTCTGCTGGCCATTGCTTTTTGTGCTGGTAAAGAACTGCAATCTGTGCTCCCACTCTGGCTGCAATCAAAAGCAGGCAGCGCACAGCACTGCAGTCAATGACAGCTGCGACAGCTTGGCTTGGTCTGCAGCTGCGTGGTTTGTGTATCAAATCTTGCAAGTTCATCAAAGGTGGGGTATGTGGCTGTGGTGCACTCTGTTGGGGTACTCTGCTCCCAGCATCATATATGGCCCCTTGCTGGATGGCATCGCCAAATGTGTCAGCTGTCTGCTATGAACAACGGTTGACTGCTTGCAGGTGTGTCAGGGGGTATGAGCGTGAATGGGCAGCCTCTGACAGCAGTGACGATGCAGCGCCTGTGTGGTTATGTGCTGCAAGATGACGTGCTTCCTGGCACATCAACAGTTGAAGAATACCTGAGGTAAGTTTTTGCCCAAATTCAATCTCTTGCCCTAAGGTGTCACTCATGCATCTACTGTTGACAGCTTGAGCAATGCGTATGATCTATGTTCCCAGATCCCTCCCCTCCCCTCCCCTCCCCTCCCCTA
>JAABUO010007494.1_pt1 | contig 12447 bp, 16 predicted proteins | sample 5559291 | NCBI WGS metagenome assembly JAABUO01 (sample SAMN10711878, study PRJNA513372) | rock metagenome | isolation source: Antarctica rocks | place: Antarctica: Victoria Land, Finger Mt sud
CAATGCCATGCATCACAATTACGGTTGATGTCTGCAGGCGCACTTGCTGATGGTTGTGAGGGACACCATCTTTCGCCACCATCGCGTTCGCGCCAGTCACTCTTTGAGAGATGCTGGATACCAGTTTCACCCTGCTTTAGACAGGTGTCAGGTGTCTGCAGGCTCTTTGTCTGCAGGCTAAGTCAAAGTCGTAAGGCGAAAAGGCAGACTCTGATAAACTTCTGAGTACCCTGGAAGAGGCTGCAGTAAAACCAACAGCTTGCTGGCAGCACAGGCTTCACCTGATCAACAGGCAAGCTTTTGATGGCAGCAAGCTTTTCTCACTTCTTGTGCAATGACTGGTGCTTGCTGCAAGTTGCGTTTGAACAAGAGCTGCACACTGCACTTGAAAGCTGCCTAGCTAAGCCACAACTGCTGCCCGTTACTTGGCATTGTTACATATGTACGTGGTCCTCGGCCTTGTTATGTCAGCATGTCATCGTTCTATCATAACATAGATTCTGTCTATGACTAATTCTGTAGCCTAGAGCCTAGAGTACTGCAGCTTCTGGCTCAGATCATCTGTACCTCAGCCTCACATGCTCTGTAGATCTGGGCCAGAGCTTTGTAGCGTCTGCATGCAGAAGTAAAAAAATCTGCGCGCAGAGTTCTACAGCCCTGACGCTGCAGAAGAAGGTTCTGAAGTTTTTTGAGTTATGATAGAGCTGAGTCGTGAGTCATGAGTTTAAGGGCATAAACTGGAAAAAGCCCAGTTTACGCCCTAAAATAAGAAAAACAGGGGTAGGTGTGTGTTTGTGAGTCTGACTCAGCCTTACTTTCTTACAGCTCAGGCCAAATCCTCTTCAGAACTCAGGCTCTGAGTCTACCTCTATACTTTTTCAAAAGTGGTGTAAATAGGTAAGTGGAGGCTACTGTACTGCACTAAGTACTTCAGGGCTGAGGGAAGTGTGAAAATAGGGCTGTTCCAGGAATTGTTAAAACTCATTCCCCACAAACCCTCTGTTTTGATAGGGTTCTACACACACTCACAGGCTTTGACTCATAAACCATTGCATAACCCTGACATAAGCAGGAATCTGGCAAAAAGTTAGTGGTCAGTTGGGTGAAAATACATATACTCATCATTAGTAACCTGTTCGTGAATGGCTTGACTGAACAAAGCTAATTAGCTTGTAATTACTTATAAGGGCTCACACTTTTCAACAATCTACCAGGCTGGTTTCCGGCGCTGTGTACCGCAATTTTGACTTGAAATTTTGTGTCACGACCGCTCGCTAACATTTCTGCTGCTCATTTTTGAGAAGAACCGCATCAACCATGGCAGTCTTTGGGCAGAGTACAGCACAATGCTGACAGATGCTTGTAAACGATTTTGGCCAAAGGAGTTGTCATCCTGAAATGCTCAAATGCCTGCATCGCCATCCATCATTGTTTCTCCCCTAATGCTTGAACATGCATAAGGTGGCATGCTCGGAGTGTCAAGGCAGAACATAAGCTAGGTGGCCTTGAAGGAATGGATCTTGCCTCGGCCAATCCGGCGCCATGCTCTTGTTCTTAGTCAGATGCCAGGTGAGCTTCTGATTTGCTAACCGCGCAGACTGCTCGAGATGTTAAGCTTCGAGCCCTTGCCACAGGCCACGTTCGCAATTCTGCAAAGTCGTGTTGCATAGGCCAGAATGCACATCGGAGCTGCATCCTGCATTTACCCAACTACAGCTGCTTTGCTGAATTCTTGCTTGCCTTTGATCTTGCTGACCTTGTTGCTGGCGTGGAGAGCTAGCGCGGTTGCAGACTGGATCAGAGCGGCTTGGATTCTGCGCAATCTCGATAGACCATCAGGCAATGTCGTGTACAGCGGAGTTCGTCGGCTGCTTACGGGCAAGCGCCTACGGGTGATGCAGTCAGTAAACGAAACCGTTGTGGGTGGTGCCGGCGTGTTCTACTACAACATCCTTTGGGGACACGTACAACGCACACCGTTCCTAGAGTTTTGGCATATGCGTACTTGTATCGTATGCTCTTGAACATGCTTATGCACACGCTTGCCGTGCAAGTACGCCAAGACTATAGCATGCTCTCCGAGCATCTCGTGCTGCGCCTTTATCGGTATGTGCTGTTTGCCTGCAGATGGTGGTAGTGTCCGAGCCTCGAATTGTTGCAGAACTACTTCACAATACCAGTCTTGCAAAACCTACACACCCTGTGATGGTGCACTTTCGTCAGGTCAGCCTGACTTGCGATCTGCTGCTAGCATGAATGAAGATGCAAGGGTGTGTGATGAGGGTGAATTTTCAACGAATGCACTTACAGGCATTGCATGCTTTGCAGCTGATGAGTCCTCATGGCAGAGCTGACTTCTTGTCAGCAGAGGGGGATTCTGAAGATTGGCTTTGGAAAACTGTGCGAAGGGGTGTGGCGCCTGCATTTGCACCAAGAGCACTCAGGTGCCTGACTTGTATACACAGGGCCCACTGTCAACATGTACGCAGAAGACGACTGTAAAGTGCTATATGCAATGTGTCACAGCCATTCACTACTGTTCAGGGCGGCATATCCCAAAGTGGCACAGGTTGGAGCTCGCCTGACTGAGATGCTGCAGAGCAGACCCCAGCATGAGGCAATTGATATGTGCAATGTTTGCATGTGTGAGACCATTGACGCACTAGGTCTGGCTGGCTTTAACAAGGCGTTCAACAGCATTGAAGCCATCACCCAGGGCCAACAAGCAGATCTGCTGCATGTAAGACTGCAAGTGCTTGTCTGCAATTTGTATGTGATGTGTGTCTCTCACAGAAGAGTGCTCTGCAACCAATTTCAAAGCTGCAGGTTCTGCTTACTTTGCCCGATGATACCAGGCATGTTTGCCATGATGGGTGGTGCATATGTCCCTCAACTATTAACATAGCGACCCTGATGTGCCTGTTCCTGCCCATAGTGAGACTTTGCATATGGAACAGGATCTTTGCAAATCTTGTCACTGTTGAGCAGTGTCTGCTCTTTCCATTGAGCTCAAGCTGCCAGTCATCACAGGTGATCTATACAGCCAATGAGGAGGTGGCACGCGGTCTGTACAATCCAGCATACAAGCTCTTGCAGATGCTGCCTGGGCCACGCAGTAAAGGCCAGCTTTGTGTGCGGCGCTTCCACACGATCATGCAAGACCTTCTGCAGGAGGTGATTCCTTACCTGCACTGCTGCCAAGCCGTCGCTACATACGTCGCTACATACGTGGCTGCATGGCCTTCTTTCCATCATGTGGCACACAAATACTTTTGTGCTCTGTGCCAAAGTTGAAGGCGAGGGGTCCTCCAGCGGATGATGATGACAGTCTTGCCGCCCACCTGCTGCGCATCAGAGATCCAGGCACTGGGCAGTTACTATCTGATGATTGGTTGCTGCCTCAAATCAGTGTCATGTTCTGGGCTGGCTTTGACACCACCGGCAACACTATGGCCTGGACCCTCTACTGCATCTCACAGCACCCTGAGGTATTGTCTACCATCCTTAAAAGCTGCCCGCTTTAACGCTTGCCTGTGTCACATTCCTAGCTTATGCATGTCAACCCACGTGATGCATGCATGTCTTATACGACAGTTTGGTGCACACAAATTGCTATGTCTCAGATGTGCTTCATTGATCTATGGCTTGGAGGTGATCTATGAACCCCCCCTCCTGCCACCCCCCCCTCCTGTCCATGGACTGCAAGCACACACCATAGGCTGACTGTAGTATCATGACTGACATTCGACCACAGCTCAATTTGTCACAACTGTCGCTGCTGTAGCCATACCATGTGATGTGCTTGCTGGTGGTGCGTCAGAGCTATTTGACTGCTGCTGTTCTCCTCCTCATGCCATGCATTGTTCTGCGCATATGCCCACCATTGTTGCATGCATCACCGGGCTTCACCATTCGGGCCACAATTTTGCTTGTCAACACATGCAGCGTGTGTTTTCAGGTGGAGAAGAAGATTGCAGCTGAGCTGAGGGAGAATGGGCTGCTGGCTGTGCCTGACCAGCCCTTCCCTAGGGGCCCTGACTATGCTGACCTGGACAAGCTGACCTACTTGACTTGTGTCATCAAGGAAGCCATGCGAGTGCACACCGTGTGTTACCAGAGCCAATTAAAGCAAACTAAATGTTGTGACTGATTCACATTACAGCTGTCAACAACCAGTGGACAGCTCATCTCACTGCAGGTCTGCCATTGATTGAACTTACCCATAGTCAGCCGTGACCATTCATCTCCTGACATTAAAGCTGGCAGGTCAGCAAAAATCTTGCACTCCCTGAGCTGTCTGTCCAGCCAATGTGTGCTAGCCCATTCCTGGAGAGACATTCATCAATCAAAATGTCATGCTGCAGAAATGGGCATTCATCAAAGTGTGGTTGTGTGATCCAGGTTGTAGGCTTACCCACTTTGCGCATGTCCAAGCACCAGGATTTGCTCGTTGACAACGGCAGCTTACTCATTCCCCGCAACACCACAATTTGGATCCCTTTGGGCTTGCCGCATGCCAGCTCAGCCATCTACAAAGATGCTGATCGATTCATACCTGAAAGATGGCTGGAGCCAAATGCAGAGTACATGCCATCACATGGTGAGATGTTTGGATTTACCTGCAGTATATCTCAAACACAGCTTCAATAAATGTTATTTTGTTCATGAGTGTGACAAAACTAAGCTCTGCATCATGGTTGACAGACAATCATGTACGCACACACTGGGTGCTGTCTGATTAGGTGCCCACATTACATGTGCATCTGTGCTGTGAAATTTTCATGATTCACAGAGTTACGTCAAGCAGCAATTTTGTGCCTTTCATGTGTCTCAGTGAGCACTCGCTGACTGGTTCCTTCACAGGGCAAGCAGCTGATAAGGATGGTGCTTCAGAAAGAGTCAGCCGCTTCCTTCCATTCAGTGATGGCAAGTAAGACTTCATAGATGTGTTTTGCGCTGCGTCAGGAGCATGATTGCCCTGTTTATGGCTGTTATGTGATGTATTCTAAGCTATGCAGAATGTCTCAAGCACCAAACTTGCTGATTCATCCAAGCCCTTGCATCATCCATCTGCAGTGGTAGCAGTATGAGCTCAAGCATACTCACTCAGCTGTTGTTGTTGGTGCATATTAAAATTTTGGTGCCAGCAGTGAAGCGATTTAGTGTTGTGATAGCAGTATTAATGTCATGTATGTCCTTGAAGCAGGAACCATTGTTACACTGCAGGCGTCAGTGTGTTGGCATGGCTTTTGCCAAAATGAACTACACATCAGTTTTAGCCAGACTGATGGGAACCTTCACGTTTGAGTTGGCACAGCAGATGGGCGGAAGTCAAGGGGTTATGGAGGCTGAAAATTACGCCATCACCCTCATGCCAAGCAAAGGCATGTGGATGCACTGTAGATCAAGAGTCAAGCAGGCCACTGCAGTGACTGTCTGAGTATGCTGTTGTCCTTGACGCTGGTTGAAATGCTTTGCAGAATGCATTGCCTGTTAATCCGAACAGAGACACCTCTATTTGGCAAAAATGTCATTACGTACGTACAACATAGAGAAGGTCGCTGCCTAACTCCCCCCTGTCACCATACAACGGCATGCTGTGACAAACAGCTCTATGGTCAGCTTCAGCATGTCTGCATGCACAGACCGCTCGACTATTCTGACGTAAGCTTAGCTCTTTCTGCGTAAACCTTCTTCTTCATCAGCATGTCAAAAAAAGGAGCCCTGGCGTGTACAGGTCAGCTTTTGAGCTACCAGCAATTTCAACCCGCTGACACCAGGGCGACAGCGGGGCAGACTTCGTCAGTGACCCTTCGTCACACAAAACTGAAATTTGCTGTTACGACGCCGTTGAAGCTTACAAGTTGTTGCCAGATTCTCCAGCGCAAAGACCTTGACTCTCTCGGTGGGGGTCTTATCAATCTATACAGGTCACATAGTCAGAGGGTTCTGCTCTCCGGCCAATTCATGGCAAGGCGGTCTGCGTAGGTCTGGTTTTACACCGCAACGATGAAGGCCAAGCGGTACGCCCTTGACGCCTGTTGCTGCGAGGTTGTTTGCGGGTCAAACCGCCACGAATAGTGCAGGCTGTCTGGTGGCAATCGTCAGGACACTCTGTCCTTGGATTATTGATGAATAGCCTTGTTTTCTGCGCTTGATGTCTTAGCCCGTCTCTGCATTCTGTTCCCGCCTGGGGCACTCTGATATGTCTTTCGCCTTGTTAGCAACCTCAATTGCTGCATCGACTTTGGTTTCGGCTCAGGATCCCGATCCAAACTGGTACGGAACTGTCAGTGAAAGAAATGTTCTGTGGAATGTGCAGGCCAGATGATGTCAGCATGGCCTGTAGCAATGCTGTCAGCCCTATCTTGCTTTCTTTTGCCAGTAAGGGACAGCACGGTGCTGGGTATCTTGGTAAACAAGTCAGCAAGCTAATATACAAAGCTGGTGCAATATACGCCTCTCTACTGGCTGCGCTTGTGTCAGCACTCAGCCATGGACCTTGGGGAGTTCTACTCTCACTCGGCGTTCTTGGCATGACTAGCTTGATTATACTGTCCACCACATATCAGCTTGGCAGGACCATAGCTCAGAAAGTAGAGCAGGTGATCTGGACAACAGGTCAGTGGTGCATCGTGATGTCAGAATCAGATTTGACAGACTGTTGTGACAGCGCACTCAGGATATTGCATGCTCAAGTTACGCTTTATCACTGCAGATGACACTGGTGAACATAAGAATCGATTTAGCTACGGTGATCTTCAAGATCTGCCTGAGCCAGTCCAGCGGTATTTCAAGTACTGCATGCCTGAAGGCCAGCCCCGCATCAAGTACTGCGCTATCAAGCAGCAGGGATGGTTCAGGTGAGGAGCTCATGCATTGCCTGTTGCAACATTGATTTGAGTGCAGCCAGCACGCTGTATTGTGTGCTTGAGTTTTGCAAACAGTTTGTTTAACTAGAAGCATTTCTTGCAGGATTAGAGCAAACCCAGGTTTGATTTCAAGTGAAGGCTGGAAGCGAGTCAAGGCACAGCAATACTTTTCCACAGAGGAGCCAGGTCAGTTGCAAACACTTTGACCTTGTACTGCTGGGCCATTTTTTCATTGACAGTCAGTTAAGGTTGTTGCTATTTCTCTAACACATAAGTTGTGTTGCTGCAGCTTATGTGTGGGCTGCATACATCTGGCTAGCACCTTTGGTCTGGATCAGAGGCTGGGACTGTTATCTGGGAGGTGAGCTTGTGTTTTAGTTGCTCTGGAACCAGGACGCCCTACCTCAATGTGGGTGAAAGGCAGTCATGCAGCACACACCCTAGATAGCAAACATGGTTGTTGAACATAAGATTTCTGCAGGCAAGGGAGAGATGTTCTGGCGTCTGTTTTCCTGCATCACCCTCGTGGACTTTGGAGGTGCTGAGATTGATCAATCAGCTCTGGTCCGTTACCTTTCTGAGGCCTGCTACTACCCTACTGCATTGCTTCCCAGTCACCGCCTCATCTGGAATGCCATAGACGATGCGTACGCAAAGGCCACACTAATACATGGCAACCATAAGGTGTCTGGTGTCTTTGAGTTCAACGAGCAGGGACAGATCGTGACCATGTGCTCAGCAGACCGCTGCAGGTAAGAGTGTGTGTCGCCATGACTCATCACTCTGCACTAAGCTTCTTCTGTGGGCTGACTGCCCCTCTTCCTGCCTGTTCTTTTCAGCCCAATGGGTTGCTGCATGCTAACATGACTTATTGCGTTGCTTCCTATGGATGCAGACTTTCTGATGTACAGAATGTAAGCCAATGTCTGAATGCAATGCAGACGAATGGATGACGGGTCAGTATCTCAGGACAAGTGGACTGGATATTATAGAAAATGGGAGGAGAGGGCCGGCATCATGGTACCCTTAGAGATGGAGTCAGTCTGGAATCTCATTGGTGGCACATTCAGCTTTGCAGTTTTGACTGTCACTGACTACAAATGCTTCAGCAGGATTGGAAGGACCAGTATGTCCACTCGCCGCTAAACTCTGAAGTCAGGGCAGGCTTGCTTCCCAATGCCTCTTAATGTGTTCCCCTGCTAGGCTTTTGCCAAGATTTATAAGATTTATACCTATTAGGAATTTGGTAAGGTTGCTTAGGATTTTTTAGTTTGTTCAGGCAGTGTACAACCTGGGATTCAGCTTGAGCAATACAATTTTGAACAGCTTGGCTGTTTACGCATGTACCCAGCAATGTTTAGATTTAGTTGTATCTCAGAAACAGGACCTTGTGTTCAAATATGCGCTTTTGGCGCTATATGTACCCCTTTTCAATGTATGTTGCCCAGATAAAGCTTGGTCAAGACCAACTGGTCACAGTGACAAGCTCCCATCTGTTTTTTTGGCACCAGATACAGAGTGGGCCTGCAGGGCCTAAGTAGCTGCTTAGCAATGCTAAGGTTTTGATGTTGTCAGCCAATGCACTAGCGCATTTGGCTGGATTTGTTACCAGGTTGTCACATTTAGGATTGCCAAGTTGTGCATTAGCTTGTGGATATTTCATGCTGACGTGGTCGTTAGTTTTGCTACTCGAGCTTTCTTTTGCTTGTAAACCATTTCAGAAACTACTTATGTTGTCGAAACGAAATCGAATCTGACAATGTACCTGCATGACGAGTAACCCCAAGCTTGATGCTGCATGCTAGCATGTCATCCCGACCTGAGCAACCTGTGCTGCAGGGTGATGAGTGTTGCATGCCACCTCTCAGGCCATCATCAGCTGGTTGCTGAACATTTAAAAAGCACATACAATGCCAGACATGTTCAGTTGTTGCTTGACGTCTGTGTCCATAACGGTATGATAGCAAGAATGCTGTGAGGCACAGAAGTCTTTTTTTGACTCCAAGCTGCAAAAGCTTGCCAATTCCAACACAAGTTGAAGCGGAACACATTGTTTTGACACCTATGCATGTAGCTACTTGATGTAGTACCTCGTGAGACTGAGCACAGCTGCAAGCAGATCAGAGCTAACGGCCCTCTGTCACATGTTCATTTGTCAAGCTGATTCAATTGTAACAGTCAGATCACATACACACACCCAACACAAACAGCAGCATTGGTCATGACAAAATGCCTAGTCCGCAAACAAACCATCTGAAAAGTTTTCTTGCCCACCAACCATGGGTGGCTCAATTAGCTGCGGGGCATCTGCCAACACATCAAGGTCACTGTCACCACCATTTTCTTGATTGCTAGACGCCAGCTGATCACCATCAGGCTGTTTCACATCTCGCGCTGGATCAGCTGCTGTGCCCAATGCGAATTTGCCAGGCATCTCATTTGCTGCTGCCTGTTGGCTTGGATCCTGAGGACTAGCAGCAGCAGCAGCAGCAGGGTCCAGCGCAATGCCTTCAGCAGATGCAGGTGGCCCAGGCTGCGGTGCAACAGCTGTCTGTGTCTGCTGCTCATCGACTGCTGCCGAAGGCTGCTTCTGTGGTTGATGAAGGGAGGTCTGAGGGCCCACCTCAGCTCCAGACTGTACAGGCAGCACTCCATTGGGCACAGTCACACCTCCTGATCTGGGACTAGCCCCGCTGTGAGAGTTCGTTCCTGCACCGCCATAAGAACCCATACCCTGGCTGGTGCCAGCAACAGCATATGGGTTTGCCGACTGACTGCTACCGTTGCCGTATGGTCCAGCTGGCATGCCGTTCCGACTGCCATATGGGTTGGCTGCTTGTCCGCTGCCGACAAAAGTCTGCCCTAAGTGACTCATTGCATTGCCACTGCCACTGCTGTGGGCGCTAGTCAGCTGACCAGTCACTGGCACCTGCAGACTTGCAGAGGGAGCAGGAACCCCAGTCTTGAGGGGTGCTGCAGGCACCTGTGGGAGGTGGCTGCTGCCAGCTGGATGCTGCAAGTGGGCTGGAGCCAAACCAGGTCGCATAGCTAGCCTGTTTTGGTCAAGTTGAGCGCCCTGGCCATGCATGGCCATGCCAGCAGGTGACGGCCTTTGCCCTTGCATGCTAGGGCCTGCAGTACACAAAAATATGAGACTGAGGCGCAGATCTGATGTGTGCAGCTGTCCAGCACCGGCTCATATGCAGCAGAGTGAACTTAGCAGGAGCCCGGTGTTCACTAGAGCAAGGTGTCAGCAAATGTATGCAGAGACATCAATAAGAGCATTGCATGTGTGTAGATGTGCTGTTTACATGGCCATATTCCAAATCTAGGCAGCAGGGCAGCTGAAGATGCTTTGGATGCCGGCTCAGCTAGCCTGCAAGCGCCTGCTTGCATTTTCAACAACAGCAGTGACCGAGGATCTTGCCTTGCATGATGCCTGGCTGACCAGGGTTAGCATAGGGACCAGAGCCTGTCTGCATACCACCATGCCACCCCATGCCATAGGCATTTTGGCCATAGCTTGGCTGCTGCATTGGCGCTGCCCCATGCCCAGGTGTGGATTGAAACCGTGGGGCCTGCTGTGACTGGTCAGCAAAGCTTGAGGCTGTCCTGCCCTTGGGCACCATGGCCTCATGGCCTTGGCCTGCACTGCCTGATCCCTCTGCACTGGATGCGGAGTTGGGCCTTGAGGTGGCGCTATGGGTTGCCTGAGGCCCCAGCTGTGGCTGAGCTGTGGGCTGATGGCCGCCATTGCTGGAACCTCCTGATGCCATGCCAGGTGATGACGACCGCATGGCAGATGGTGAATTGGGCGAAATGGCATGACCTGACACTCCCGCCATCTGATTTCCAGCCATCCGGACTGCCAGCTGATTTCCTGCCATTTGATGTGCGACCATCTGTGGCCTGATCATCTGGGGCCCCGGGTAACCCCCTGCTGGAGACTTGACCTGGCTTTGCTGGGACTGAGCAACAACCATGGGGTGAGATGGCCCTCTAGGTAACCCTGGGGGGCTCATAGGCCTAGAAGGCTGCTCCCCTGTACTGCTGGGGTAAGCCTGCCCCATGGGCAGGTAACCGCCTGGCTGCTGCCGCATGTTGCCTGACTGACTGTACATGGCTTGGCTGTGCCCTTGCTGTTGCATTGCCATCTGACGCATTGGCATCTGCTGGTTCACACTGCGCTGCTGCTGCATAGCCACTTGAGACTGGCTGCTCATGCCTGTCTGCTGCTGCTGCTGCTGCTGGGATTGCCCTACCGGCACCATGCTGCTAGAGTAGCTCAGCATAGGCTGAGAGGGAAACTGCACACACAACAATGGCTGTGAGACAAGGGTTACCAGCAAGGAGGACCTTATGTGTACATGTTGCCTGCTGCACTGCATTGCTCGTGCAAGTAAGATGAGGCTTGGACAGTGATCTCACTGGTATACGCAGCAACAGTCATTGCAAACGATGAGTCTAAAATTCTACAAGTATGACAATGTCATGCACTACAAGTTGTGTTTACGTCCACTGCTGCCAGCGCATCAGTCATCCACATGCCTGTGGCAATGCGATTGGCTTCACAACATCCTGTCTGCAACTCCTGCAAAGCTTCAGCGCAGGTTGACACTGCACATCTCAAAAAATTGGGCTTCAAATGACACAACAGAAGGACTCAAAAGTCGTGCAGGCGCGCAGCCCACCTGCTGTTGCATGCGTTGCTGTTGCTGCAACTGTAGTTGTGTCTCCCTCATGTAACTACCAAACTGCATGGCCCTCTGCTCCACAGGCAAGGCATGCAGCTGCTGCATCTGTTGCGGAGACAGCCTGCTCAGCGTCAGCTGCTGCAGCTGCTGTTGATATTGCTGCTGCTGCTGCTGCTGCTGCTGCTGGGAGCTCTGCACAGTGCAAGCGTAAGTTCAGAATGATGCCTGCTGAACAGCATGTGCTGGGTGTTGTCGAGGCATGATGGATAAGATCTGTGTGCCAGGTCAAGCAAAATGCATCTGCAGTCCGTCATGTGGTGTTTGTGTGCTGTGAGATTGCATGAAGCACTGCCAAGTTGTTGTTCACCTATTAACTGATTGGTATGACATCCAATGCTATGATGCAGGTTACTGCAGATGCATAAACTCTGAACTCCATAACAGCCAGGCCAATGATGCAGCTGACACCAACCAGGCAGAAGAGCTGCCCAGACCAAACAAAGTGCTCAAGCTTGCACTTTGTAGCTGCTAAAATTTTGTAGGTTTAAACAGTGTGTGTAAGTCCGGGTGAGGCTGCACACAGCCAATGGCAAGAAACAGACAGGGTAGCCCAGGGTACGCACCTGTGTGGCAGGCTGAGCAGAAGCAGAAGGCTGGCGCATGGCACCGGGGCCTGCTTGCTGCAGCCCTGGGCCTTGTTGCCAAGCCCCCCTCTGACTCATCTGCTGCTGCTGCTGCTGAAGCTGCTGCGCTTGCTGCGCTCTGGCCATCTGGTTGCGCAGGTTCATGAAGAACTGCATGCGCTTGTCATGCGGCATGGTTGCCAAGTGCTGCCGCTGCTGCGGTGTGAGCTGCTGCACCAGTGATTCCAGCTCGGCCTT
>JAABUO010007495.1_pt1 | contig 12446 bp, 17 predicted proteins | sample 5559291 | NCBI WGS metagenome assembly JAABUO01 (sample SAMN10711878, study PRJNA513372) | rock metagenome | isolation source: Antarctica rocks | place: Antarctica: Victoria Land, Finger Mt sud
GCGCGGGAGCGCGCGCCGCCGCAGCCCGCCGCTAGCGCAGCAGCAGCCGCGCAAACGGCTCCGAGGGCCGGCCCGTCGTCCCGTACTGCCGCGCGGACACCACCACCGGCACGCGGTCGAACATGGACAGCCGCAGCGGCAGCGCCGCAGGCGCCACGCCGGCCGCGGCGGTCACGTCCAGGGTGTGCGCATTCTCGATGCCCTCGAGCGCCGCAGGTCGCGCCACGGGCTCGCCCGCCGGCGCGCGACCGGGGGCGGGGTGTCCAGGCGCGCCAGCGCCCCCGGCGCGGCGGCCCGCCTCCAGCGTCAGCACCCTGTGCGCGCAGCACCGCATCTCCAGCACGGCCCGCGGCGCTGCACTGCCATGCGCATGCGCTGCTCCACACATCATGACTCATCCACCGCCTTCACATCCACCGCTTTCACATAAGCACACACACTTCCCTCCCCACTCCCCCAACAGTGTGGAACTCTCGAACTGTGTGACCAATCGATCAGCGGCCACCATGTGCCGCGCCCCTGCCATCCAGCGCGCGCCCCGGCGCGCAGGCCCGCACCGAGTGACGCTGGTCCAGTTCGCTTCCATTGCTTATGGTGAAGGTTTGGGTAGGGTCAGCCCGCACCCGGTGACGCTGTTCCAGCTGGCCTCCACCGGCCCGGGCACCAGGTCGGCGGTGTGCAGGCGCAGCTCGGTGCCCAGCTCGGCCACATACACGTCCAGGAAGCGGTCGCCGTTGAGGCCCATCACGACGGCGCTGGCCAGAGTCGGCCGCGCGCGCAGCAGCACGCACATGTACAGCCGCAGGCTCGCGTCCTGCACGCCGGCAGACGGGGCGCTCAGCGGCGCGCCGCCGCGCGGCTGACCCGGGCAGCCCTGAACGGCTGCAGCGTACACACGCGGCGCAAGGGCGGGCGCGCCAGCGCGAGCACGGCGTGGAGAGGCCTGGGCCAGGGCCGCGCGCCTGCACGTTCTTGGCGGCCAGCTTGCGCTCGTTGCAGTGCGCGGCGACGGCCGCGCACTCGTCGCAGGCCAGGAGCCCGGCCGCGGCGCCCGCGGCGGCCGCGGCCGCGCCGCCGGCGAGCGCCGTGCCGCTGCCGATGGAGCCGTCGGCGCCGGCGGCCAGCGCGGCGGCGAGCAGCCGGTGCACGACCACGTCCGGGTAGCGCCGGATGGGCGACGTGAAGTGCGTGTACATCGGCACCGCCAGCGCGTAGTGCCCTGCGCGCGCCCGGCGTCATAGGGTTGGGGTTACCCTGCCCTAAACCCAACCCCAGTGCGCCTCTGGGCAACTTGAAGTGCGTGCAGTAAGGCTGGCGCACGTGCAGCAGCACATGCACTGGGAGGCGGGTAGGACGGGCCACAATATAACATAGTTATATGCAACACCACAGCAGCGTGTATGACTTTCTTGCACTGAGCAATCAACACCGCGCACGTCACAACAAGGCCAACAAATTACACCAGTCCTGCTGCACAGTGCCCACACGGGGTGAGCAGAGCAATTGCGGGGGCGCGTTCACAGGAGCCTGCCGCCAGCGCCGGGCGCACCCCAGGCCCCCCGGTCCTCGATCTCGCCCGTGCAGAAGTAGCGCGCGACCTGCATCGGCTTGGTCGCCATGAGCTGCACGACGTCCAGGTGCGCCGCGTCGCGCGACCCGCGCAGCGCCTGCAGCGACGCCTGCAGCGCGGCCGCGCCGGCGACGTCCAGGCCCAGGCCCTGGCGCCGCCCGCGACCCGCTCATGGCATGCCCTAGCTGGCTGAAGCAGGCTTTCATACCAACACGCCAGAGTGCGCCGAAAGGCGCGCACATTTAGAGCCTTCCTTCCTTCATGCTGCTCGGATCGGAGCTTGCGCATCGCTGCGCTGCGGCTCTCACTGCAGCGCCCGCGCGTTGCAGGCGCGCGCCGCGCGCGGACACAGCGACGTGACAAAGAAAGGCAAAGAAATCATGCGCGCTCTCGGCCGGAGTTGCGCCGCGAGCGCGCGCGCGCGGGGCGGGCGGGGCCGCGGCGCGCGCCAGCTTCTCGCTGAGCGCGCCCAGCTCGGCCATCTTGCGCTCCAGCGGCGGCGGGTGGCGGCGCAGCAGCGCGGCGGCCGGCCACGCGTCCGCCAGCAGCGCCGCGACCGCCATGTTCGCCTTGAGCATCAGCTCCTCGACGAGCTGGTTGGCCTCGCGCTGCACGTGCGGCTCGGCGGCCGCGGGGTTGCCGTCGGCGCCGAGCCGGAAATTCAGCTTGACGTTGTCCAGGCGCAGCGCGCCGCCCGCAAAGCGCCGCCGCCGCATGTGGCCCGCCAGCGCGCCCAGCGCGCGCACGTCCGCGACCACCTGCGCGCGCGCGCCCCGCGCCGCTGGCATGCGGCAGACCTGCGCAGACCAGACTGCGGCAAAGATCAAGCCTCTGTCGTGAAGCACCCAGCAGGTCGCCCGACATGACAGCCCATGCGCGGCTGTGGACAGAGGCTCTGCCTCCAGCGTTTTCACAGCACGTCACTCTTGGACGAATCCGAGTCAGAACTGTACCCGAGCCCGCCATGCCATGCGCGACCCGCGCCTCTCTGCTGACAGATGCCCACCCGGGGCTGCGCCCCGCACCCGCGGCCAGGTGCGCAGCCGTAAACGGTGGGCATGGTTGGAGGCCCAGCAGCTTGCTGCAGGTACTGACCTACCACGGGCTGTGCGCCGCGCCCGCGGCCAGGTGCGCGGCCGCTTCTGGCAGACAGGGTGAACACACATGCTTTCTGCTGACGCCCGCCCACCTGGGCCGCGCCTGCGGCCAGGTATGCGGCGCCTCCAGCGCGACGGGCGGCGCGGCCTCGCCCGGCGCGCCGCCAAAGCGGCCCTCCAGCATGGCCTGCGCGTCGCCGTACGCCAGCTTGGCGCAGGAGCGGATGACGCTGCGGCCGGCCCACTGGCGCCGCACGTCGCCCTCGGCCGACATCTCCCAGACGACCGAGAACGCCAGGCGGTCCATGCCCGGGTTGAGGCTGCACAGCTCCTCGCACAGCCGCGGCGGCAGCATCGGCACCACCTTCTGCACCTGCAGAGTGCGCGCAAAAGCCTGAGCTGCATCGTCTGCTGAATCTGCGGCCCTTGCCCAAACCCTGAGCTGCATCAGCAACACCTTCTGCACCTGCATCACCCGTTCCAAACTCTGAGCTGCAAGACCTTTGCTGCACACGAAAGACCTCACTGTGTGTGTCCAAGATGTACAGTCACCTCGCAGCCCCGGCTGGCTGAAAAAGGCTTGAAACTTACCTATATGCAGTCGGCGTGCATGCAGCAGCATGCACACAATCCCAGGGCACACGCTGACATACACTGCACAGAGGCTCCCCCTTTGTTGACACACACAACCCTGGTCATGACCACTGAAAAGCCCCCCAAGGGCGCGCCAGGTAGGTGGACGTGCCGCGCTCGCGCGCCGCGCGGTCCAGCGCGGAGCCGGGCGGAATGAAGTGCGCCACGTCGGCGATGTGCACGCCCACGCGCAGGCCGCCGCCCGGCAGCGCCTCCACCGACAGCGCGTCATCCAGGTCCTTGGCGGTGGGCGGGTCAATGCTGAAGACCCTGCGCGCGCAGGCTGTGGTCTTGAGCAGTGGAGCAAGATGCTGCTGCAGACCCTGCGCAGGCGCAGCCTCACTCGAAACTTGCGGCCGCAGCAGCGCAGCGCCCCTTGGCGGTGCGCAGGCCGACACTCTTTTCCCTGCGGGCATAGGCTGCGGTCCCGGTCAGGCAGGTGGCTGCAGCAGCAGCGTCATTTCAGATGGCCGGGCAGTTGCCGAGCGCACGCGCGCGGTCCACAGCGGGCCCCAGGTATACTTGCAGGCCCGCCACGCAGGCCCATGAAGCCGCAGCCATGCCAGCCCGCACGGCAGCGCAGCCGCAGCGCCGCGCGCGCGCGCGCGCACCGCGCGGAGCGGAAGTCGCGGCGCCCGGCCAGCTCGGCGGCGCCGATCGTCCAGGGCACTGGCGGCAGGCAGGCGAGGACCTCGGGCCCGAACGGCACGTCGGCCACGCCCTCCATCTCCAGCATCGCCCGCGTCTCCACCTCGATGCAGCCGGCCTGGCCGAGGCTGGTGCGCACGGTGGCCAAAGGGTACGGCTGGTCGGCCGGCCATGCTGCCAGCACGGCCGACACGAGCGTGCGCGGCGCGGCCGCGGCCCGCTCGTCCGAGCGCGCCTCCGCCTGCGCGCCCGCCGAGGGGTACCGGGCTTGGGTGTGCCCTGGTGCGGCGCCTCGCTGCCTGGTCACAGCATCAGCTGGGCCGCTGTGCGGCACCTCCTGATATGTGGGGTGAACCTGAGCATGATGAGCGCTCGAGTATGTATGCAAAACACAGCATTCCAGCAGCGCCTCAGGTACACACTGCATGCACAGAAGTCAACCTGACCTTAAGGCCAGCTTCCGCGCCCGTGATGGGATGGCCGGCGCGGTGAAGCAGCGCGGCAGCTCTGCAGCACGGCCGCCGCCGGCTCGCGGCCTACAGATCAAGCACTTCTGCACAAAAGCTCGACGTGCACGACCACATGGCCCCACGCCCGGCCCTGTTTCTGCAACAACGCTCCCGCGCCTTGAGCTCGCGCTTGAGTGCGGGCGGCAGGTCGGCCGGCCGCACGAAGCAGCGCGGCAGCCGCGGGTCCGCCGGCAGCAGGAACAGCAGCCCGCCGCCCGGCTCCTCGCGCAGCACGCCCACGAGCGCGCCGCGCCGCCGCGATGGCTCCAGCACCGCGACCACCTCGGCCGTCGCGCGCTGGTGCGGCCGCTCCGCCAGCCTGCGTAGCGGCAGGCCGCAAGCAACTTGAACACAAGCGACTTGAGCGCACTTGGACCCAAGTAGAGTCTGCTTACAGCTGTACGAAACAGCTCCTTGCGCATGCCCATCTGTGGCTCCTCACGCAAGGCCGCCAGGGCTGGCCAAGTCGTGCTGCCGCGCCAGCTACCTCCCTTTTGGGAAAAGCACTCGCGCGCAAGCCAGGCTACTGCAGTTGCTGGTGTGGGGGCGGGCGGGCGTTTTTCACCACTGCGGGCGCGGCGGCATGCAGGCGACGTTGCTCAGCTCCTGCACGACATGTAAGGGGTATGCCAGCCGACGCATCGTGCAGGAACGTGACCGGCTCATCCGCAAGAACCCCAGGCCATGACCGAGCCACTGTGCAGGCTGGGGAGGCAGCGCACAGAGCCGCGACGATGCGGAGCGCCTCGTCAGGCGTTGACGCGCGCTCCCACGGCGCATCCGCGAGCCGCGCGGCCGCCTTGGCGGCCGCCCAGTTGCCGGCCCCGCGCGCGCCAGCACCGCCCCCGCCGCGGCCGCCCGCCGCGGTCGCATCCGGCGCCGCGTCCATATCAGGCAGGGCGCCCTCTGCCCCGGTCGCTCCCGAACCCACGCTCGCAGCCTCCGTGCTCGCCGCATCGGACGCCGCGCTGCCCCGCATCGACAGCCCGCTGGCCAGGCTGCGCGGCGAGCCCGGGCAGACGGTTGTGCTATCGGCCGAGGCGGCGCCAGAGAGGCTGGGGCTGGGGCTGGGGCGGGCGCCAGGCCCCGGCAGTGCGCCAGAGAGGCTGGAGCCCGGAGCGGGGCTGTCGCCATGCGCGTCGCCGCCGGCGCGCGCATGGAGCGCATCGCTTGACAGCCTGCCCGTGCGCGCCTGCCGGCACGGCTCGGGCGCAGCGCCCGCGCTCCAAGCACCCAACGCCGCAGCCTCGCGGGCCGGCCCCACGGTGCTCTGCCCACCGGAGCTGCCCGCGGGCGGCCCCGCGCCCGCTCGCAGCGCCTGCATGCTCTGCGACAGCGCGCTCACCGCCTGGACGCCGCCGGCGGCAGCACACGGCCCCGCCGCGCAGCACACCGCAGGGCCGGGCGTGGAGGCGGGCTCCTGGGCCCCCGCACCGCCGCACGCGCCCGGGATCTCCGAACTGCGCGCGGCGCCGCCGGCGCCTGCGCCGCTGGGCGAGGCGCTGGGGCGCATGCACGCGCGGCCGCCGCCGCCGCCGCCGCCGCCGCCGCCGCCGCCGCCGCCGCCGCGCAGCTCAAACCACTGCGGCAGTGGCAGCAGGCGCAGCGCCACCTCGTCGCCCTCCACGGCGCGGTTCTGCGCCTGCGCGCCCTGCCCCCGCGCAGCGCGCCCCGTCAGGCCACGCACGGGACGCGTCAGGCGAGGCGCTTGCGTCCAGGGTGCGTGCGCGCAGCGGTTGCGGTAGTGGCGCCGCCTGCCGCAAACATGCGCATTACCTAACCAGTGCCCAACTAAAGCGGAGGTACGTGCGGGGCAGCCAGCATGCGGCAGCTGCCCTGGTCGCGGCATTGCAGCGCAGCCTGGCCAGCACGGCGCACTCGTTCCAGTGCGGGCCAACACCGCGGAAGCGCACCCGCCACTAGGCCCAACACAGCAAGCCCGCCCGTTGCAGCACAGTGCCTTCGAGGGCGGCCACGTGGGGCAGCTCGGCACAAGCTTGCAGCGCAGCGCGGGGCCAGCGCACCCTGACCATGACGTCGGTGCGCAGCCCGGCCAGCGTGGCGAACGCCTGCGAGCGCTCGGCCGCGCTGAAGCGCAGCGCCGCCCGGAACGCGCCGCCGGCCTTGAGCGCGCGCTGCAGCTGCTCGCGCTCCCAGTGCGGCGCGTAGCGCGCCGGCCGCGTGCGCGAGCGCGTCCCGCGCCCTGGCGCTGACCCGGCGCCTGTTCCGGCGACAGCCTGGCTGTCGCGCGCTGCGGCGGGTGCAGGACGACACAGTGCGTTGCGGAGGTGCGCACGTACCCGCCATGCACCTCAGCTCTGAGGAGGCAGCAGTGTCCTGTGGCGGCCGCTGCACTTGGGACGTGGGCGACAGTAGGCAGGCTTGCGCTTGCACCTGAGAGTGGGGCGTTGGGTTGGGCGGCCAAGCACCTGAGGGGGTCGGCGTGCGGCCGAGCGGTTCGGGCGGTGTGCGGCCGAGCGGTGCAGGCGGCTGTGCGGCAGGGCTGCTCGTAGCCCCAGCAGCGCTCTGAGGCGGACTCAGCACCTGGCGCGCCTTACTCCCTGTTACGTCTGCCACAGGCGCTCACGCGCACTGGCACTTAACAGCAGCCGCCCTGTGCACACAAGAGCGGCACGCTTGATGTATCTCAGGTCCGGCCAGACAAGCAGCAATAGGTGTGTAGTGCTGACCAAGTTGCAGTGGTACTCACTGCCACAAACAGTGGCGCACCAGGCCTAGGCTCTGCGGATCCCTTGCCCACACAAACACGTATAGACGGCAGACAAGCAGGCACAGGCAGGCAACAGAGAGCCGGGAAGGAAGGTGGACAGCACAGCGCAAGCAGCGCAGTGGCCAATCGCTCAAGCGCGCGTGCCGCGTGCGCGGCAGCCGTAGCAGAGCCCGGCGGAACGAGTCAAGCCTTCAGTGCGACTGTGCATCGCGCGCCTGCTCAGGCGTCCACTGCAGGTGCGCGCGGCGCTCGCGGCGGTTTGGCCGTCCGCTGCCTGTGTTGCCCGCACCGCCGGGGCTGCTCGCAGGGCAGTCACTGTCCTCCTGTGCCTGTTGGCGGCTTGGCGTGGGGGTCGCCGCAGGCGCGGCGACGTCCTCAAACACAGGCAGGCGCGCTCCCTGCATGGTTGGCAGCTCCGGCGAGCCTGTGGTCGCCTGCCACCATCCAGGGCTCAGGCCGGGCGCGCCCTGCGCTGGCGCCACAGCACCGTGCGCAGGCATGCTGGCCAGCGGTATCAATGGTGTGTTAAATGATTAATAAACACTTGCCTTGATGGAGTACAAAGCAATCCTATCTTTGTATATTATACATCAAGCCACGCACACGCTGCTTGGGAGCTCCTTCTCGGCCCCACACAGAGGCGCTTTTCTGCCAGGGTATGGCTTTTTGGTGGGGTTTGCCCTTTTGGTCGCCTGATACGCAAAGTGCGGAGTGGATTGAGCGCTGAGGAGAGCCTGACGTGCGAGAGGTTGCATGGCAGGAGGGCTGCAAGCAGTGTGTACGGATTTCTGCGTAACGTACTTGGAACTGGCTTGAAGAGCGTGTGCTGCAACGCGGGAAACGCTTGGCGGGGCCAGGCGCGGAAGCGCAGGCGCGGGCGGTGCAGCCGGGCTTCTGCGACAACAGGTGCTCACAACAGGGCAAACGAGGCATTGGCTCTTGGCTTTTAAACATTGGCAGACAAATAGAGGCTGCTGCTGGGTGACTTTGTGTCGACGTTGCGGGCCTTTAGGAGTGGGTGGGTCGCGACACGGCGCCACAAGCTCATAATTGCCGTTTAGTAGAGATCGGCTCCCTGCGAGGTGGTCGTATGCCCTTGCGCAAACGATGCATTCCCTGTAGCTCGGGTATATGCAGCTGCAGGTGCAGCCCGTCGGTTGCACGCCGGCCTCTCGTCGAGCCACATGGGATTTTGTGTCTGGCGTTCTCGGCTTGCTCCAAGATAGTTTATGTTGCTGATGGCATATGAGCAGCTTCCTATGGCAAGCGCTGTGTGCGCGCTGTGTGGCTTGCATTGTGGCCAGCGGAGACACCACAGGCAGCACTATATGCGGGGCTTGCGGCGGCGCTTTGCTGACAATTGACTTGTTCTTTACGGATGCAAGGCTTGCGCGTGGCTGTGTGGGTTCATACCTTGCACAGGGTGCTTTACAGAGGATTGCGGGTGGAATGCGAAAGGCGTTGAGTTGCGCGAACTGATGCGCGAAAAGGGGGTGCTGCTCATTTGCTGCTTGAGCGCAAAAGGTCACGTGGCTGCTGCGTGCGCTCGTTAGCTAGTGCGCAGTGCGTTGCCTTTAGGATTGGCTCTTGCCGCACTGGAGGCCTGGACGGGGAGGGGCTGCCATAGTGGATCGTGACTGTGTGTAGTCTGCAACAGACACTTTTGTGGCGCAGCGAGAACCTATTGACGCTGTGTGGTTGATCCCGGTATGGAGGAAACTCGCTGTTGCTGCAACGTTGTGTTCTGGTGCACAGGTTGTGGCGAGGAGCTGGGAGGGCGGGCTGTGTGCCGGAGGAGCAGCAGGAGGTGAAGTGCTTGTGAGCCTATGCCTTAGCTGGACACGATGATTGGCTCGCCAGGTGCGAGGCTAGCTGCAAAAGCTAGCTTACTGTCCTTCACACTCGTGCAGTGTAGTGTTATCTGTGCGACTAACAACAACGCTCAAACTTCTGTGACTTTGGAGAGGTAGTAACACAGGCACTGCGTGGTCGAGCTTTGCTTGCAGTGTGCTGCACAGAAAACATCTGTCATTTCTTATGGTGTGCAAGCGTGCAAGCGAAATGGAAAGCGCGTGATGGTTGCCAAGGGTTTAGCCACCAGCCTCGTGCGCAGGCGATCCCGTACCAGTTGCAATGGCTAACTACACAAGTAACAACACGGGCAACGTTGCAGTTGTTTCCAGGGGCAACGGTGCGCATTCTTCTTCCAATGGCTGTGCTGTTTGTGCTTGTGGTTGGCTACTGTCCGCATGTGTGGTTGCGCTGTTGGCAAGGTATGAGAAAAAGTTAGGTGGCAAGGTATGAGGGAAAATTGAATGCACTAAATGTATGGCAGCTTGTGATTTAGCAGTCACAGTCCTGGTGCTCCGCAGGCGTGTCCTCAGATGCCGCAGCGCTGCTGCAGCAACTGCAGGCGAAGGAGGCGCAGGTAGCAAAGCTGGCTGGGACGCTGGCACACTACCGCAGCTGGGCTGCTCAGGTGTGCAGTCAGTTGTGTGCTGTCATTCCGCATGCAAGTCAAGTGCATTAGCACAGGAGGATGATGCTGAAGGGCATCAAGTTGTGGCGATCGAAGAGTGTAACGTTGCTGATGGCGCCAAATATCGTCAAAGTCTGAAATTTAGTCGTGAAGTGCCTGCATGCCTTGGCTTGAGACTGGAAGGGCTGGCACCACAGAGTGATGCAGTTCACGTACATGAGCTGTGCGCAGTGGTGCGCTTGGCAAGGCCGGGCGTGCGCCTGCAGGTACAGAACCGGTACCAGGTGCATAACCGGGACGCCGCGCGACCAGCGCGGCGCATTTACGTCGGCGGGCTGCCGCCAGACACTGTAGACGTGCGTGCCGGCACCGGGGTCTCCCTGTGTCTGGCAGTGACCGGCAAGCTAAAGGTTGCGGTGCCTTTGTTGCAGCAGTTTGCTCACGAGCAGAGCTTGGGTATCTGGCAGGTGCTGATAGAAAAATGCTGACCAAAGGGTAGACGCCTTGTCTGCTGTACCGATGCTCAGGCACTGGCCTGAGCGGGCAACGGCTGCACGTGAATGTGTGCAGGCTGTTGGCTTGACAGGTTGCGCATTTAGTTGTGAATCGTTCACCTTGCTGTCTGTGCGCGCTCTGAAAGTGGCGTTTGTGCGCGCGTTTTCTGCGGAGCCGCAGCAGGCAGAGCTGCAGCGGGGTGTGAAGGACGCGAGGGAATTGCACAGTGCTGCATAGCAGGGGATGGTTGCACACTTGGCGCACACAGCTACTAATAAGGCACCGCTCGCAGCAGGTGGAGTTGCGGCAGTTTGTGAACGAGCTGATGGTGAAGACGGGCGGGGTCGCCCAGACCGGGTGGCCTATTGCGTCGTGCAAGATCTACCCGGACAAAAACTACGCATTTTTGGAGTTCCGTTCTGTGGAGGAGGCCACGAACTGCATGGCGTTTGACGGCGCCGGCTTTAAGGACTCCTACTTGCGGGTGCGTGGCCGGCTGCGTTGCCGTGGACTGTCCAGCTGTGTGCAGGCGATGCAGTGCTGCCGTGTGACTCATGTCACCTTGTCCCTGTCACAAATGTGTCGGTCTACTTTTTGTGTGTGGCATTGTACATTCCAGGTTTTTTCAGCTACCTATGATAGAGTGTAGAATCGAAGTTGTTTTTGAGTGTTGCTGTTAGTCATTAAGGAGGAGCCTGGGCGCGATGTGACTGCGTTATGTAGCTATGGGCTGTGCGTCAGGTAGCTGTGACTGATTTGTCGTGCAGATATTGATGTGATTGTGTCTGCAGATTACGACCCCAGAAATGATATCTTGACTTCCTGTACTCAAGGCGCCAGGTTTTGGGGGGCGTTGGTTGCATGCTGTTGAATGTGTGGTTGAGCAGTGAATGTCATTAGCAGAAGGCAAAGGCCTGTGTGCGCGCGCTCAGATCCGGCGACCCAATAACTACGACCCCAGCTTTGCGCTGTTTCTGGGCCCTACGGACCCGGACCCCACCATGAACCTGGAGTCCTTGGACATTGTGAAGACGATTGTCCAGGACTCGCCGCACAAGCTGTTCCTGGGCGGCCTGCCGTGTGACTGGAATGAGGAGCAGGCGCGGGCCTCTGCGCGTGACGCTCGTGTGCCTCTCGTGCAATGCGTGCGTAAAGAAGAAGGGTCAAGTGTGTTGCCCCTGCGCTGTTTCATGTGGTGGGACTGTGCCCCTTCGCTTAGATTTGCGTGTTTGTTGTGTGCCAGGTATCGAGCACAGGTGTTGCATGTTGCCAGGGCAAGCCTGACGAGCAGGATGTGACAGATACAATGCGGGTGTGCTTTGACACTGAGAGTGTACACCTGCTGTGCGCAGGTGAAGGAGCTGCTGCATCCCTATGGGATGCTGAAGGCGTTCAACCTGGTGATGGACAAGCACACCGGCAACTCCAAGGTGCGCGGTGTGGTGTGTCACATCTCAGTGGGATGCATACATGTTGGCCATGGCTGCTGTGGGTCACAGCATTTTCTGGCCTTCGTGTCTGTGCGTATGTGAAGTTGGCAGAAACGTGTGCGAGCATGCCACTGTGTTCACTGCGGCTTGAGCAGGGCTGCATGACAAGCGGCGCGTGTTGTGCGCGATGTGCCGGTGCTCGTTCCTTGCGTCGCTACGCCTCACCCTCACTTTTGAGGAGCCCTTGCGTCGCTACGCCTCACCCTCACTTTTGAGGAGCTGTAAGGCCAAGCGCACGGGCGCCGTGCGCAGGGCTACGCCTTCTGCGAGCTGGCCGACGTCGGCAAAACGGACTTTGTCATCACCAAGCTGAACGGCAAGCAGGTCGGCAATAAGTTCCTCACCGTCAAGCGCGCGCTGCAGCCCAGCGCGGCCGGCTTTTGAGCGGGCGCGGCCGCGGCACGCTAGTGTGACGCGGCCGGAGCGGCGCTGGCTGCGCCTCGGCGCATGTCCATTTGGGTCCCCCATCGCCAGGGCCATCCCCATGATATGGCCGCGGGCAGCACGTGAGGTCATCCGCGTTCAGGGGCTACGCAAGTATGCAGCCTTGGGCTGTCTTGGGCGGGTGGTGTGTGGGACGGGAGGGGGCACGATCACTGAGTATGACGAAGTTTTGCGCGTCGGATACATAACCGTGTGTCTGTGCTGGAGGTGGCACAGATGGGGCTTGGGCTTGGGCAGCTTTCTTTGCCGTATGTTGATCCCAGGGCGCATTGGATTGCCCTGCTGTTTGGGACGCCCTGTCCCCACGCTGGGGCAGGTTGGTGTGGGTTTGGCGCAGCATTCCCGGGTGT
>JAABUO010007496.1_pt1 | contig 12445 bp, 10 predicted proteins | sample 5559291 | NCBI WGS metagenome assembly JAABUO01 (sample SAMN10711878, study PRJNA513372) | rock metagenome | isolation source: Antarctica rocks | place: Antarctica: Victoria Land, Finger Mt sud
AATTCAATGGGTGGTGGGTGATGGTGGGGTGGAGTTATGATAAGGGGTGTGTTCTTGGAGGTCATATGCTATTATGTCTTCTAGTTCACACCAAGAACGTCCAAAAGCTCGGCCACACAAATTCATTCTCGAAAATCTGCCTCACCTGCTCTAACACAAACTTCTCCACTTTCCCCACGTTCTTCAGCACCTGCTTGCCCCCCTCTTTCCTCCCGATCTCGCTTTCAACCCTAATCTCCCTCAACAAGCCCCCCAACTTGTCAGTCCCTTTCTTTCTTCCCTCCTCTCCTTGAGCGCCCCCATCAACACCAACCAATGTCTGCGCATCCTCGGTGCTCAAGAAACAGAAGTGTGCGCGTTTGCGTAGGTATGCGATAAGTGCTACACCATCGAAGCTGAGGCCGGTAATGTTGAGTTTCAAAGGGATGCCGACGAAGCTGGGCATAGGGTAATCCAGAAGGATTTCGGCGGTGATGGAGAGGCGGACGGAGCCGCTATAGGAGATGTGGAGGACGACTTGGAGGTCTGAAGGGTGGGGGGTGTCGAGCTTGGGGGACGATTTGTTAGAGGGTGACTCATCTTCGAGCGCTTCTTGGCTTTGGCCGTCGTGCTGGGCGTAGGAGTCAGCGGTAGACGGCCGCGAGGAGGGATCGGCGTAGAGGAATTCTGGGTGATGTTGCTCTCGTCGGATGGGGGAGTGTTGACGGGAATAGGGCCGATGGTCTGGCCAGCCGGTAGGGTGAGGATGGCCTCCTGCGACAGCGGCCAGTGGGGTTTGGGAGCCGGATAAGCCTGTGCTCAGAGGAAGGTGGAAGTAGCTCAGGTTCGAGGTGCCGCCAGGAATGCCTGGGGTGTTGGATCGTGAGAGAAATGGAGTTGCGATGTGCTCAGTGTAAGCTGGATTGCCGAGACGTAGGCCTGGGAGGCGGGTGTCGATGAAGGTTGGGCGCTTTGTATTAGATAGCGAAGCTGCGTCTTGGGAGAACCCGTTCCTGGGTCTTTGGGTGTCTTGGGGGGTCCTCACAGCATCTAATGATTGTCCACTGTCGTCTTCCTCCTCTTCCTCGTCCTCTTCTTCTTCGTCATTTTCATAAAACTCTGGTAATGGATCACAGATATCCTTTAGCTCAACTACAGGACATTCTTTTCCAAAATCAAAAGAATGAATCTGGACCGAGCGAATGAAGCGTGGGAGTTCGACCTCCTGGAACTTGTCATGAACAAAATCCCTGATAGAGTGAGCGAGCTCTTGCCCCTCTGGACCTGTTGTAAGTGTTTCCCAGTCAATATTAATTGACATTACATGTTTGTTGTAGGTCTTCGTACGCCAGGTGCATAATGTCCTTGTACTTTATGTAGGGCTGATAATCTTAAATCCGCGCCAAGGTACTCTCTAAACTCCGCGATATCAAAATCTCCTTAATCTACCTATAGAAGCTCCTATGACAAAACTCGAATGAGTAATTGGATCGTACATATTTTATTCTACTCGATATTTCAGTTTCGTTACAATGCAGCAGCACTGCATATGTCCATGCCCCCGTACCATGGTGCTTTCACTACAATCGCATCTCCAATCTGTTCGAAGTGCCGAGAGTATTTCCGCACCGATCAATGCCTTAATCGCATAGCGGTCCTGCCTGATATGCATTCTTAAGACGGTAAGAAGAGTGGCTCCAAAAACGGCGACCATCTGACCTTGTCGGATAGTCCGGGTAAAAAAGTCGGTCAAATTGAGGGTGTGATGCGAGGTAGACCCTATGTAGTCGATGGTGTCTGAAGAAACAAGCGGTCAAAGACCCCACTCTCTTGAAAATAGACGCGTTATCCCGCGAGGAAAACGACTTAACACCGCTTCTTCTCTCGGACAGCAGAGTATACTCGTCATACAACTCGAGCTTTGACCACCTCGCGGCTTCGGTTCACACCGCATATGGACCGGATTCCATGGCTCACCTCGGGAGGGACCGACAACCGGCGCAGGCTCCCGTTATCTTGTGTCTCCTCTCGTTGAAGACATTTCACTTCCATCGTACGAGCTGCTCCGCAGTTTTTCTCTTCGCAGAGGACAAGCTCTCAAGCTCTTGCCGCACCAAATGTACGCCGCAGCGATAGATCGAGCATAAGGGCATATCAGAAGGAAGGCCGTCGTATGCTGCCTAGCTTAGGGCGCCGATTGGCCGACCAGGCTGCATGAGCTCAATCTGCATTCTGCATGCATTCTGCCTGCATCCGTAGGGATCTTGTGGCATCTGCCGAGCGCGTGTGACCACGATGGGGACAAACTCCGCTAGCCTTGCATAAACCGTTGCACCATCAGCATAAGTATGTGTAAGGGTTTTGTTGAGAATTTCTCCATAGGCGGCCCTTCTGTGGCGGTTGTTGAGATATAAAAGGCGGAGCCACAGCGCTTGTGGTAGGTGTGCATGATGAGAAAGTCTTATCATATTTAATGCATAATTTATGTAAGAGAAAAGCCGCGTCGAGGTATAAATGCGTAGCAGAATGGTGGATGCAATTAAGGAATCTAGATTTCCGCCAGACATGTAGAGGTACTTCCGCCCATGCTTTTCCTAACCCACGTCAACCAAGATGATCCAGTGGTATCGCAGCTCCAGCGCCAAACTTGCTTGCAATGCTCCATGGTCTATGGTCGTAAAAATTCATCAATCGTTTTGTAGTAGTAGTAGTAGTGGTAGTGGTAGTTGTGTTGGCCTAATGTTGATGTTGGGTATCATGAGCCACGGCCATAGAAGCTACAAAGAAAGTCTGCATAACCTCAGTAAGCTGTGAGTCGAAGTCGTCAAGGTCTTGAAGTGACTGACTATCCTCCACACTTGTCACACTTTTCTGCATGAGTGACAACTTTCTCGCTTGTTCCCTTGCATCCGCCCCCTTTGCTATAGGCACAATTGGCAGTTTCAACCAGACGATGCCCGCAGCTGTACTTGTGTACGACTTTGATACACATATTGACCTTTGATCCTAGAAGTGTAATTAAGGAGATATTAAGGAAAGCCCTCAAGACAAGACTAATAGAAAGGAATAAGAGGTCAGTAATTGATAGGTGAAGATTAATTTTGAGGACGACTTACTTCTTCACTGAGAGTCGGAGTTGAGATGGTCGAGAGCTTGGGTCACCACTGGATTCACGGCAAGGGAGTCGATATTTATATAACAATCTGCGACATGACTCGGCAAGACGGATTGCTGCTGTTCAACCGGTTGATGTCTTGCAATACGAACATAGAATGAGCAACAACGTAGTACTGCAAGAGGCCGTACGAAAAGGAGCAGGAAACGGTTGAACATGTGTTAGATCACAAAAGACGTCTCACAGGATTAACGCAATTCTGCAAGTCGTACAAAGGGTCCAAACATGCAGTCAATGAGCGGCCACAGGCAGATGAAGAAGATTTAAGAGAAAAGTGAAATAGTGTGACGAAGGGAATTCCTGAAGAGAGATGCGGAACGGTTATGGTGAGAGGTATAGAGACTTATGTGGTTCGATCAATATGATTTGATGGTCGGGGATCATAACCCGTACCGCAGGCAGGTAGGGCACGGCAGGGGTTGTCCTTGCATCTCGCTAAGCCGCTTGGCTGCATCTGCGGGGGGGAAGCAGGGATAGATGTCTTGACGTCCTCTAAGTACCTTAGGCAGTAAGTAGGAGTAGGGCACAGTAGCAGTTGGTAGTAGGTGCTTTAGGTATCTTCAGACTTCAGACAAGACTTCCGTTATGCGTGATAGGTGCTGTTGGAATGAGATAGCAGTTGCAGGCGGTCAAAAGACATCGACAGGCCAATATCATTTGATGGCCTCGTTTTTAAGGCACCAAGCTGCTCAAGGCGTGACACTTCCCTCGAAGTAGCTTCAGAACGAGCGGTCAGAGATAGATAGTACCCTCTGACCTACCTTCCCAGCGACATTCACTCGCTCCATTAGTTGTCATTTTTACTGTTAGTGAGGTCCATTACGACTTGGAATTGCCGTTCCCAGTTGAGTCCTCGATCGAGTAACCGATTGACCGAGCCGTTCAACATCAAGAAATCGTGCAAGACATTTGTGTCACTCTGATGGCAGCTGCCTTTGGCGAATAGAAATGAGCCGCAGGGCAATCTTCGTTTGCCACTCTAGATCCTCTACTTCGGGGAGACCGCGAACGTGCAGACGGTTGGTGCAAGCTTTTTTAAAAGAAGCTACAATAGTGCAGGAAATTTTAGCATCGATATCTTACATGACCGTTGAATCCCTCGCAAGGAGCGCCTAATCGCTGTGGTTCGTGTATGAGCGTTGTTTGGTGGAAGGATGAGGTCGAGCGGAAGGCAGCTACAGTAGCTTGGAAGCCTTACTGCTTTCTGTGTAGCTTTTTGAGTATCAACTCTTGCTGGCGTCAGTCTAGGAAGATCAGCGCAGACACACGCATCAAGATAAAGTCTTGTGACTTTGAGGCCAACTTCTTCATAGCCTACTTAAGAGAATGATGAAGCCTTCGATGTTGCTAATTGCTACCCAACCTGGACGCCCGGTAGTTGTGAGTCACCGGAAACCCAAAGATCTTGACACATGGAAGTAAAAGTTGTAGAACCTGAGGAAGCTTTGCAAATGCAGATCTCCGAATGCCATCGTCCTGTGTACCGACCGGTCTTTGCAATGGCTACGGGTATGTTGTGTAACATGATTGTATTCTGTGAGATGGTGGCTGCGTTGCGTCGCAGCTTTACCTATTCCTGCTTCACAATCCATGTTCCAACGGCGATACATCTTAGAGATGACACCTACATACGACTCCACAGAAGGATCGAAACTCAGAGGCACAGCCGATGTTGGATTGGTGGTACCATCCTACCATGGTCCTTGGATCACCATCGTGCGGCACCAGACATCCGAGCCAAAAACACGACATTTAGAGACCATGGGGGACAGTGGATTACCTCCTAGTTGATATCTACAAAGTTTCTGTAACCATCGGCGGCGTGGGAGAAATCCTGAATGGCTTAAGATAGCGACATTGCGCCCTATCGTCGTTGGTACTGCTTGATGCTTTTATAAATTCCTTCACATGAAACGCCGTCCCCTGTGGGCTTGACCCGCAAAATCGCAATTTAAGCTATACATTTAGTGACAACTATCTCTGTATTCCTAGATATTTTGTTGGTTATGTCTTTGTGTAGCGAGCTGACACCAAACCGAAACAGTCACAGCCACGTATGGCCAATCCTCCACCGAGCAAATCTTCTATGTAGCGTCCTGGGCATGCATTTAAGGTCCGCTCGTCCACGCATGTTCTTTACTCTATCATCGAACTACATCAGAAGTATCGCACTTACATCCAGACCGTTGTCCTTCCAGTGAACTTTTCCATCCGGTACGCGCAATATAACACTTATCATCACCGACTATATTTGAGAATGGCCTCACGCTCACATACACAACCCGGCAAAGGCCCATCGAATCAGTTCCTAGAACTCCTGCCTGCTACGACATACGTGATGCCCAAACCACAGCCAATCAAAGATCCTGCCAATTCCTGCTCTCATATTGAGGACGAAATGCCGACCGCAGATGACATCGAAGCTGCCAGAGCCAGACGTCGGTCCAGCAACGCTAGCACTATCTCGAGTGCCGCAACTAGCACCGACGGCGAACGAAGACAATACCTGCGACTTGTACCAGATTCGGGCATAGTTTAATGCACAGCACCTTAACTTCAGACTTCAACTGGCATATGTATCCGGAGTAAAAGGCTTTGTGCGGATTTCAAGCGGAGACATTGCTAGGGCACTTCGTGTTGTTTTTGACTGCTACCAGGGTAAAGTTCCGCCTTTGTCATTCTCAAGCTTAGCAGCACCTTGTCGGTGTATATAGAAGATGAAGTTCCAATCATACATGGTTCATAATTTGATGGAGAGATCCATATGATCCAAAACCACAGCGACAGTCGTTAGAATTCCGGCATACGCCAACAGGATACTCATTGTTCCTTCTCGACCCATATGCAAAGTATCCAGAGTCATATTGACTAGGCCCGTGAGTAGGTTCGCTAGCAGAAAGATAGCTAACCCGTTCCTATTGAAAGCCTTCAGCACTCTACTAGTCGCTCGATCACTTTCCTTCCTCTCCGTTGTTCGGTCAGTCGCTTTGTAGACTGCGGGAAACGTCAAAGTTTCTACTATGCAGAAGCAAGTGATCTGCGTGCAATTAAATGCGGACACCCAAAGTACGTAAGGGAGATTTGCAAGACGACGTGAAACCCGGACATGAAGGCCATAATTGTAAGATGTCGAAAGAAAGTATAGTAGGCTCCAGCTTGTTGACCAAAGAACCAAGCGGCCCACCAGCCGCTTTCTTTGCATAGAAGGTTCGGACCGATTGACACTGTTGACTGGATTGCGTGGGAGTACATTGAAACCTGCCGATTGACCTGCCAAGAAGATAGCTAGGTATCCGAGAAAGGAGAATATACCCTCACGATTCATACTTAGTAGATCAACGCGTGGCGCTGTGAGTATATACGCCTTGAGGTTGGCATAATCAAGCAATGTTTGATGAATGCCACTTAGGAGAAGCGCAAGCAAAGCGATTGATGGTACCAACGAATTCAGTGACTGAAACAGTGCGACTGATGGCGGTAAAAGAGCAAGGGTAAAGAAAAAGTTCCAATGTACTCCGTATTCCGTGACATGCTCCGCATAGTCCAGGCCTTTGACACTGTATAGTCTGACGAAGCCAAGAATGAGCAATGGTAAAGAGTGCCTTGCTGATGCGTATAATTGCGACCCAAGGGATGGAGTTCTACCTGCAAGCCGATCTTTCAAAATTGGCCTGACAGAGACCACCCCGGAAGAGAAGACGAAAGAGCCAACTCCCATGTCCATCAATGAAGTACCCCAGTTCTCGACCTTCGCGAAACGTCTCGGAAACACCTTGAAGTCAACCGCAAGGATCGCTAAGCAAGTAATTACCATCATAGATCCTCTGTAGGATGTGATAAACGGCCGGACGGGTAGAGGATCTAATGGATCTTGCCTCGTCACCTTGCCGTTTGGCTTTAAGGGCATGCTGTAACGATTAGACGATAGAGGGAGAACATAAAGTAGTGTAACAGGTGATATGAGGAGGATGTTAAACAGGATTGAGTTTGAGGAATACAACGTCGTTGCAAGGAGTATTGCTCCGACGTTGAGGAGAAAGTCAGCCACGAATGCTGCAGGGCCATAATTGACGAAAAGGCCTTGACGACACTGAAGAGCTGACCAGACGAGAACTGCTGCCTACAAAGAGTTTCCCTGTCAGCTCTCGCCAAAATGCAAGATTGACCAAACGCACTGGAGCCACAGCCGTCACTTTATTAATTTCTGATACTTCTCCACCTGATAGGTTAGAGACAAAACCCTCTTTCAGAGCCTTATAGCTCTGTGCCATTCTGACTTTCTCGGTCATCAACTCGTTTCGCAAGGTATTAAAAAGAAAACAACATCCTTTAAGATTTTCAAGAGTCGGAAGAACAGAATCTAAACAGCAGGTCAAATGTAGCTCAAAGAGATCCCTGTCATTTGGCGTTTGAGCGCGGAACTATCCGCTGCTACCTTGTTAGGCGGGCTAGGGCAGTAGGTTGAGTGGTTTGAATCAGTTCACAAAGTAAACATTTGGAAGTCAATACTTCGGGCTTCCTGTTCCCCTGTCCATGTTTGGTTATATCTTTGTAGTCAATGGATACACAAATAAAACACGTAATAGCAGAACCAAATTACACGTATAGTAGCTGGACGCTGGGATGGTAACTCGAAAAGTCTTCCGAGAAATTAGGACCAGTATTTTCATCGCCATAGGTTTAGATGATTCTTTGATATATATAATCAATGCAGTCTTTATGTTTGATGCCTTGCAGAGCGAGGATAACAATGGTGAATTGTTATTGCAGTGCCTTGGTCAAAGTTGCGCTGAATAGTGCGGGACTTCGCTGTTTTCGAGCGTCACCGTCACTTTCGTCATCCGGCGTTGTTCGCATCACTTCAGTCCACACATCCAAGCCTTGATCAATGAAACACAAGCCCCACATCCATAGTTTCGTGCAACTAAAGAACATACAATGACTGAAGAATATCCGCTCCAAGGAGGTTGCTCTTGTGGAAGGAACGAGTACCTCATCTTCACCCCATCACTGGCCGATGGGTCCTTGCAGCTCGTCCTACACGATGAGACTACATCTGGTATATCCCATACCCCTTGAGTAGCATCTTTTTCGTTAACAAATACTTCAGTGCGAGCGCCTTCCCTACGCATTCCACTCTCACATATACAGAGTACCACTCATGCTTTCTACCCGGATGAAGCACACAATACCATCCGCCGCGTCTTCACCCCTCGACATGCTCCTCATACAAAGCGCCATTTTTGTGGGTTTTGCGGTACACCTTTAACATACTGGAGCGAGGATCCTAAAGAGGAGGCTGAATGGGTTTATGTTAGTCTAGGCAGTTTAAGGAGTAGGAGTGTAGAGGCTTTAGAGACTGCCGGTTTCCTGTCCGGGAACAGAGAGCGAGATGAGAACACGAACATAACAAGAACAGGTCATGGTAGGGAACTAAGGGGCACACCGTGGTTTGAGGAGATGATCGAAGGCAGCGAATTAGGCAGTATGAAAAGAAATAGAGGCGGGCAGACAAGCGCCGATGGTAGAACCAAAGTCGAGTGGGAGATCATTGAGTTTGGGGGCGATGATGGAGAAGTCGGGCTTACCGGTGGTGAGAAGAGGAAGTTAGATCAAGTTGGGGGGGGAGATGAATTCGTGTTGAGGAATGGCTGATGGGGTCTCTCGAATCAATCTTGATGCGTTCCCCAGGTAATATATTAGCTTGGTGGTCCTCCATGCTCTGTCCTATGGTACTAATTAGTATTGGGGCTAGTAAGCTAAGTTACAATATTCCTTTGGTAAGGTAGCTGTCTACTGGCTCGTGAATCCTTGCCCAAATTGCTGTGCATGTTTCTTAAGCTTCAATGAAAAGAGATAACTCCATTCTTTCTCCGATGATATCCATGTTGCGCCATGTGGTGACATACTAACACCCAAGGCAGACATAGACGGATCATACAGTCGTAAACATTGGTCGCTGACAGCTTTTCAGTTCAGAGCATACATCCAATGACTCCTAGCTTGAGTGTCCTGTAAAAATTGTATACGAACTACATCAATGGAGGCCTAAAAGGGGCAGAAGTCAGGTTATCAGGCACCTACTTAGATTACAGTGAGTCTCGAATGTGCAAGAGACCAGATCTATGACCATTCACTGGTTTTTGTTTATTTGAACCTTAAGGGCCATTCATCGTCCAACAATGAAATGCATTTACGCGTTTGTTTGTTTATCCTTCGACTTTTTCCCTTCAATCAACATTGCAACATCCAATTCAGCTCTTGGTGTCCTACATCAAAGGTGTTGCTAACTGGTTGGCGTGAGCAACCTCTATTGCATGTAAGAGATGAGTTCCTGAAGTATCTGAGTTCCTAACAGCAAGTACCAGACACGGTGTCGTCAAATTATCCACACGTACAGCTTTTGGGCACTTTTTTGTGTCTGAAACTATACTTTTTCTTCCACCAGCATGGGCACACTGACTGATATCACGGCCAAGGCGAACAACGCAATAAAGCGTCAATCAGGAGAGACTTCGCAAGCCGTAAAGTCACCAGCATCAAGTGAAAACATCGGTAAATCCAAATCGCCTCACTTTATGTCACCAACAGTTTCCTCTTCCAAACAAAGTGTTCCAACGTCTAAGAAAGCCTCCGATCATACCCCAACCTCGTCGCCTTCTGCTCCCGGAAAGGGTAACGGTTGGATGGCATCCGCTGCGAAGCGCGTCGGTATCAATCGGACTAGTGATGGAACACCTCGATCCAGGAAGGAAGGCCTCCTGAAAAACCCCAAGACATCAACAGCCCTAACTTTTCCAGACAAGGTACGTAACAAATAGCTCTCAACAATGTGTGTCTTAGCAAGAATCAGCACTAATTTAAATATCAGCTGGCTACACCGGCTTACGTTCAGCTTTCCGACTCTCCATCTCTGAGCCCCTCTCAAGCCCCTAACATAAACTTGGCCGACAAGCCCCTTCCAAGCCCTCCGATTGCTCAAGTGGTAAAGGCTAGCCCAACCAAAGAGGCTAGGTGCCTCATTGATGCGAGTGAGAAACCATTACGCCGTTCTCCACCTGGTATGCCTCACCGTCAGGAAGAATGGCCTGTCTTGTTCCCAGAGAAACCTACGACACCAGATACCCTCCGCCAGATGACCCATCAGGATAACTCTGGAGGGTCATCGAAGGCAACATCTCATCAAGGGGAGCGGTACCCGATTTTACCGGGTACAACCTACGATCCAATGTCGAAGCCGGAAGAGTCCATGAGAAAAGCCTCATCAGTGCCGAAAATTCTGCGCAAGGAAGTTTCTTCTACAAATCCACACATTGCACCGAACACTATCGTTCACACAAACAGCATGGAAGTTCCTACTGGAAATCGAGATCACGAAGCTGAGAAACGTGATGCTGCACCAGGTCTCTCTACACAGCAGAGTATATTGGGAACACACCTCCCGGACCGCTCTGCAGGTGCTGCAGCTATTGAAAAGTCAGCGGAGGAGTCAAAGCCCATCAACCAACCACGCCAGACTCGAACATCGTCTCTCCGTGCTCGACTTTCGGCTGGCCAGCTGATCAATGACCCAAGCGGAAAGAGCAAAACCCTGGGCTTCACTGACTTTACCAATATGAAAGAACCACTGGCCGGAGCTGGCGAAGACAATTTACATGCTCCTAAAGGTTCTTATCATCGCGCAGCTGGTCCTAATTCTCGAGCTCATACCTCGAAGCCATACAAAGATTCTCTGCACGGAAATCGGCCTCCAGCTCAGTTCGTTGCTGGCAGCCGACGCCCAACCCATCGTCGTCCAAGCAGTCGTGGCAGCCTCCGAAACGAGTCACGAGCGCTGAGCCCGTTGTTCGCGCCTCAGCCACCAATCAGCTCTGCACTGGAGATTCCAAATGCCGCACAGGAAATGCCGGTAGAGGCGATAATTGACAATCAGAAGTCTGAGACTATTGAACCGAGACGTAGCTCGATCCCTGTATTTCGCCACGCAATACCCAACCCCACCATTCACGCAGAAGACGTGCATGGCTTGGAATTCAAGGAGACTACGTTCACCCAACCAAAGGTCTCTCGAGAAGAATTCAGCATCTACGAAGATAAGAGCGGTCATCATTCGACAGCACTACAAGCAATCAACGAATCCCCAAGGCAGAACTATAAGACCAAGCGGCTTTCTATGACTTCGCCCGAACATGGCCCAACCTTGAGGATCTCACCATCGGCAGAGAGATTGATTATGGGTACTGGATCGGATAAAGAGAACCAGCCGAAATTCAGCAAGTATAAGAGCAGAGACTTTCGACGCGCCGCCGTGTCCAACGGACTAGAGAATACCAAAGACAAAGGGCTAAGTACACGGTTCAAGACACCAGTGCAGCGCCCATTATCAAGCCAAGGCCTGCCGCTATCTGCGTCACGCCGAAGTCTAGTCAATGCCGAATCGAGGGAGAAGAAGGCTAGAAGTACTGATGTCAGCTCTCTGTTGCCAAATTCCATGACACCGACACCAAACAGCAGTCTTAAGAACACTGGGTCATCTAGCGCTGACGATCCATTCTTTAACGCATCCGAGAGTTTAGTAGAAGGTGTGACCAACGCAGGTCCCACGGAGACAAATGAGACACAGAAACACAATGACAAGCATGGCAAAGCCGTTGAAGACGAGTCTTGGATCTCTCCAATGCCAAATCGCAAGAGCGCTACTGCATTGAGCGACGAGGTGCCTGTTCATCCCAATCACCTGCCAACAACTATCAAGGAGCATCTTGCCAAAGAGGTTAACGAGAAAGATTGGATGACGCCGACCAACGACCGATTCAGTAATGTGTCTGGCGATTATTTTGAGCCAAATAAGAATGTCAACGCAATGTCAGGTCTCCCAGCGACTCCAGACCAAACCGGTCGTATTACCGGAAGCCTCAATTCTGGCAGCTTTCCACCACGGAGCTCTTCTCACGCTGCTCATCCCGACCACACCATCAACGGCTCTGCCAAGAATTCCCCACTATCTCCCTTAGGCAGGATGAGTAAAGTATCCGATGTCGATTCAGCTACCGGCAAGAAGTACGACATACACCAGAACAACCCTAGCAGCGACCAAGCCCTCCCCTCCTATCAAGTCGAGATCACCAGCGGAGCCAGCCTACCCTCCAAGCGCGCCTCCACAGCCCGCGAATCCAACAAATCCCAAGCCTCCGTCTCAAAAGGCATGCTCTCCAACTTCCGCGGCCTCTTCGCCAAGCGTTCCTCCGACCCCACAGACCCACGCTCCACCAAAACCTCCAAACCCCCCCG
>JAABUO010007497.1_pt1 | contig 12444 bp, 20 predicted proteins | sample 5559291 | NCBI WGS metagenome assembly JAABUO01 (sample SAMN10711878, study PRJNA513372) | rock metagenome | isolation source: Antarctica rocks | place: Antarctica: Victoria Land, Finger Mt sud
AGCCAGTCTCAATATTTGCCCTCAAGAGGGCATGTGCAACAAGGAGACGCTCACCAATCAGCTTCTGGCAGTTCAGACATCATGCATCTACAATGCAGCACCCGCACCAAGACCCTACTAGCATCCTATGACAACCCACCTTGGGACAGCACAGCCAGCCCACAAGTGGTGATGTGCATCTCAACTGCTTCCGGCAACTTCAGGCAAAATGTGACTGCCATGCAACTCCTGACCAAGGCGCCGCAAGCCAGCAGGTCCTGATGCTCAAGAGTGTTTTGGCTGTTCAAGCAAAGACGCAGTGACAATGCAACGAGAGCAGCGAGAGCTCACTTGACGCCCAGCCAACCCTTGACAACCTTCCTCAACAGGGCGCGCCCGGCCAGCAGGTGCTGATGCTCAAAGGCCTTCTGGCTGTGCACAATGGCTTCCTGCACCTTCTGAGACATGCCTGCCAGCGCATGCAGCTGCTCTGCTGCCAGGCGCATGGGCAGGTCATCTGCCATGCCCATGTTAGCGGGAGATTCCCCATTCTTGCGCATGGCTTGTGCCCGGCTGTACAGGGCTGAATGATACGCCAGTGACTGAAGAGACAGAGGTGAGTTGGATGGTCCTCTGTGTGCATGAGACAAGCTGCACAATTGATGTTGTCTGAGCATGTTTTGTGCTTGGGCTGGTGCGCATATCCAGCTGTGCAGGGCTGAGCGATGTGAACTCGAATGTAAAGATGGCTTCAGGTCACATGCTATTCTGGATGCGTGAAACAAGCTGCACAGCCATTTAGAGATCACATGGCATGTTCTGGGGTATGCCTTATGGGCAGCATGGGGAGTGGTGCAGGGGGAGTCAAGTTGGCATGCTTGCATGCACAGCATGGCTTCAGGTTCAGGTGCATGTTTGAAGGGGTGGGATATCTACCTAACAGGTTTGAGCTGACTGTTGCCTACCTTGTAGCCTTCTGCCAAGTCCCAAGGCTTGACACGGGGGCGAGACTCCCTGGGACTCAGCCCGCTGCTTAGACTGGCATGTGACATCTCATCATCCTCATAGTCCTGATCCTCCATTACTTGTCTGCCCCAGTTTGATACATCCTCATCAAACTCGGTGACCTTTAGCTGTGACTGCGTCCCTATATGCTTCAGCCGGGGCACAGGAGGTGGCCTGTGACAGTGCAAGAAAAAGTAGACTGCTCTGGGCACAACAGGCACTTTGGCGACGTTGGGTGGACTGCTGCTTTGCAGACTGTGGACGAACATAACAGGAGGCAGATATGCATGTTCAGCGTTGTCAGCGGTGGCAGCATTGCTGAAAACGATTCTGCTGCAACAAGGGTTGTGTACCTGCTGCCTGCGCCTGCTGTCTTCTCAGAGGCCGATCTTGCCCCAGCAACTGCCTCTGTACTGTCAAGTCTGCCTGGCATCTGTAAAGGGGATGCCTGTGCTCTTTGCTCTGATGCGCCACTAATGCTGGCCTGATCGTCAGGTTCCGTCATGCTTCTGAGATTCTCACTAAGCAGACAGCTGCAGGGCCAGAAGCCTCAACTACAGAACACTCCCTCGCGAAGTGGCTGAGCGAGGCATAGCAAAAGAGGTGTTAATCAAGCGAGAACAACTGCGTCTGTCCGCGGGTCAAGGACACGGCAGAGTGTATGGGGTATGCCGCTTGGTTGCAGCCGTGCCCTTGAGCATGGCAGCTTGTAGCAGCCTTGGGTGCAAATGTTCTGCTAGAAGTGAAAGGTAGCCAGACTACACATCCTCTGAAGCGGAGCTAGGCGGGGACTGGGCCGGTACATAATTTGCAACAGAGGTGAGATTGTCTCCTGCAAAAGTCAAACCTATCGGGAAATCTGGTCAACGCATTGCGCTCTGAAGTGGCTCAGTCACTTGCATGCGGAAAGTAAGCAGTGTAGCGTAGCGCGAGCTGCATGTCATCCTGCTTCGGATACTGTTTGCCCTCCAAGAGTCGTGCAGCCTCAAATGGATCCCGTCAGGAGAACAGCGAGCTGCTGGTTCTCGGTTTGGAGGTGATCAATACGAACTTGAAGCCTACGCTGTCGCCCCTAGATCGACCTGTACAATCCTGAGCCACCTGTGTGTTTGCACAGGGTGCCGGCAAATCTTTACTTATGCGGCAAATATGCAGTAAGTTAGTCAGGTTTCATTTGGTCAGAAGCTTTCAGTGTTTTATGACAATGTCTTGCAGGTGGTGATAGTTACCTTCAATCCTGTGTGTTGCAGATATAGCTAACAGCGTGCAGAAAGCCATTCCTCATACTCAACCAACTGTGGGCGTTGAGCTTTACAAAGTCAATTTGCACAGCACATATAGCAGTCAAGTCACTCGGGCAAGGTAGGCATGCTGTTTGGTTAACATCTGCAGGGATAGTCGCATACAAGCCTTGAGCCTGTTGGCCAAATGATCATCACAGCCAGTGTATGCAGTAGGTACATTATACAGTTGTGTTGCAGAGAAATTGGAGGTTGTATGCGGCCTGTATGGCCGCAATACTTTGCCAATGCTAACCGCTTCCTTTACGTGATCAGCATCAATGCAAAAGGCCTGCTAGCAACAGCAGTCATTGAGCTGCACAGCCTCCTCATACACCCACATGTCCAGGTAATTCTGCTTACCCTGAATACAAATTGTGTACATTGAACACACCAACATGTGACAGGGTATTGTCACCAATTTGTGTAATTTGCATGCAGCTTGTGCCATGCCATGCTAAAATGCATAGCAACAGCTCCTTATAATGCCACACATGACGTGAGCAAACACATCTTTGATGGATGAACGAATGAGTCATCCAAGCAAGCAGCATCATCAGTGCATGCTGCACGCACGACCAGGGGCTGCATTTCTTTGGATTTTCAAAATTGAATGTTGGCCAGCTTCGTGACTAACACAAGCAAACATGCACAGCAACCTTCTGGTGTGCTCTACATGTTGGTTCTGACGCTTGGGTGAGTTACTGGTGCAGGGCAAGCCAGTTTGCATCGTTCTGCATGAGCAAAAATGTGACAGCCCGCCAGTCATCCCTGCAATCCTGGCTCATGTTCTCGATGTGGATGGCTTGAGTGCAGCACATACTGGACTGCTAACAGTATTGAATGTATCGGCAAACACTGGTGGTGGACTGCAACATCTGTCATGCTGGATCAGGCAGAATAGCTGACATGTGGACATGTTTTTGTGAAGGATGTGTCATTGATTATACAACTATCACAACATGAGCAGAACGTCACGCATTTGTTGAGTAACTCCATGCTATAGCTAGTGTATCATATCAAAATGATGCAAACTGCCTGCAGTGATCATATTTGTGAGTGCTTGTTGATATAGTAGAACTTTTCAATTCTCCAGTCCATCCAAGCTGCATCCAAGTTGCAATGAATTTCAGCTTGACTTTGTGGCAGGCCTAAAGTCATATTCCGTGGTGAAATCAGCTGTGGCAATGTTTTGAGCATATTTCATGTGACGTCATGCCTCACCATCTGAGTCAGCAGGACTTACTGTAGACAAATGGATGACAGCGAAGCTAGCTAGCCAACATACCAGCGCAAAAAACCAGACATCCAGAATGCTAGCTGTCATACTAGCAAGTCTTTTGAGACACCTGGATGCAAGAACAGGCTGATATCACAATCACAAGTAGCTGCAATGGCACTGCATATCATTAGGCTCATTTGGTCCCTAGAACCTAATAAGATGACACGCAGTCTGAAAATTTCTGAGAGCATGTCTCTGCATGCAAACAAAAGCTCTGGGTCATCCATTAGCAAGCCTTCACATCCTGACACTTTCCCGCATAGTCCATGCAAGGATAGAAAGAGATCACAACAAAGAAGTCACAAGTGGAACACATGTGAAAAAGACAAATGGTTCCAAATGCTTGCTTCCCTGCTTTACATTGTTTTATCCAGCTGCACAAATGTGGATCAATTCTTTGCTGCCAGCTGCCTCTGCTTGCAGTCTGCCACCATACAACCTCCTTTGATTGAGAAATGTACTCACTGGGGCCTGCCTTGTTCTTGCCGTAATCCCACTCCTGAACAAGGATTGAGCAATGTGTTGCAAAATGATTGCATCTGCACACTGCACTTCTGCTGCAGTCAGGGCCTCCTCTCAGATATTGAGTATTTACATTGGCTACCGTCACCCATCTGTGCCTGGCGAGCACTGCTGGCACACCCAGTGGACTGGTTTTATTGCTGCAAAGGGTGATATCTTCTGGGAACAACACCTGCTCAGCACTTTGGTCATGATCCCAATTGCTTAGCATGATTGCACTCTGCAGACACAGGATGTTTCTGCCTCAATTCATCCTTCCTGCGTCCACGCCTTTGACTATAGCACTTGGGACAGCAAGTGCCTCCTGTCCCTCGGAGTTGCATTCTTGCAATCCGCTGATTGCCACACTCTGTGTGCTGTCCCCAAGTAGTATATGGTGACTTTGACCGGTGAGTCCTGTGGACTCCCCTTGTTCTTGTTGTGACACCAGGATTTGGCAACTTCAGGAGCCACAGCAGCCAACCTGAGGCCTTTGCTCACCTTGAAGCCAACACAATTTGGACAGCTTGACCCACGTGTATCATTGTGGACAGCAAGCTATGTTTGATACGATTTGTTCAGGATCAGCGACAAACACAGGAAGCACAACCTAGCAGAACTTGAAAGGCCATGATTTCCGAAGTTCATTGCCGCGAACTCTCGAAAGACAGACAGGAAGCCTGCTTCATCTGCACACGCAGCTTGAGACTTGACACACAGGCCAAAGTTTGCAAAGAAGAACGAGCAGTGAGCTCACGAGTTTCTCCCTGGTAGCCTCAGTTGCTTTGCCTACAGATTACACCTGGGGCTCAAACGATCTTCTACATCAATATAGCCTGTTGTGTCGACGATTTGCCAGGCGCAGCACGGACCTACTTTTGAACGTGACCATGACCCGAGGATGCCGGCAGTCTGAACATATTCACCCTGAACCGCAGACCACTTCAGCTCATGCTACAAGCTGCTGCACATGCTGCCATGCGGAGCCGGTCGACGTGCCACAACCTCTATGGCCTCCAGAGGGCAAAAGCATGATGTGTTTTCTGCTATAACAAACCAACATATAACTTTCAATTAAGCTATTTGCCATCGCAGTAGCACTCCTCTTACAAAGACAAAGCATGCTTGCTTAAGTTCACACACGATTCGGGTTCACCGCCCACTCCTGCGACTTTTGCATGGAAGTGTTGCTGTTTGACAAAGTCACAAATCTATCATGCAACAACATCATTAAATGATTGCCAGACGTACCTTGAGCAAGGGCGTCTCATAGATGCATATGCACCAGGGTAACCCCCCTAGTGTCAGCCAGGTTACCCCCATAACAGAACTTGCGGACTATCGTAAAGTCAGTCGGGCTTATGTACATGGCACAGTGACTCAGCAGGAGATCGTCCTCAAGCACTTGCCTGATGGATTTACGGCCCCTGCAAAAGACATGTAGGGCCGGCAGCGCTTGCAACAAGGTGACTCAGACTCAGGCTCAGACGCCTGGACTGTAAAACTGCTTTCGGCACTCAGCCAACCAGCCATTAGCAGCTCATCACGAGATGCATGACAATGCACTGCACGCCTACAGATTGAGAGTGTTTTGTTGAGTTATAACTATAATTATTTCCCCTTGAACTCATCCCTTCACTTCATCAAGCTTGCTGTCAGTGCAAGTTTGGAAAGCCATTCTCTGATTTATAACTAAGAAACAACATATCTTCCCACGACCACAGACAATCGTTTTTGTGACTGACACACGATAATACAGCAACATGTTCCTTCCACAAGTTTAAGCAAACGCTGGATGTGCCGCTCAGCAACCTTCCCACGTGCCTCTAGGAGCCTGACTGCCTCAGCTGCATTTGCTTAAGTGCACTAAACAATTCAATCCACTATTTGCTTTTGTCAGCCTGCTTATGAATGTCATTGAGACAGGAGACATTGTGGGCAAGCTCAACTCAGACTGCGTAGAAATGTGTGGCAATTCAACGCATCTAGGCTTGAGTTCATTTGCACTCAATGGAACAGGCACAGGATCTTGAGGTATATCTGTTTGCATTGCTCTCTTTAGACTCCTTGTCATCAGTCAAGCACCTCTGACAGATCAGGCCCCTCTGGCCATGTAGCCGCCATCTACGTTGAGTGTGGCCCCAGTGATGAAGCTTGCATCACTACAAGCCAGAAAGGCCACAGCTGCAGCCACCTCATCTGCCCTTCCCATCCTGCACATATTGCCAGAGCTCTGGGTCAACAACTGCACTGGGTTTTCAGTTATCAATATAGACATAGACATGAAAACTGACAAGTCATAGCAGACTCGTCATAGGTCACTGATGGTTACCATCATGCAATGTGCCTATACAAGCAGTGAGCTGAGCTGCATTACCACCTGGGCATAATCATGTGACTGGTCATCTCCTTGACAGCTTCCTCCAGAGATTTGCCCTCACTAGCAGCGTGTCTCTTGGTGCCTTCCGTCAAGATGGGCCCCGGACAGACTGCGTTCACCCTGCATTGCCATCATCACCGTTGCATATGACCATTATCACTGCATTACAATGACCATTGCAATGCATGGTATAGCATTGTCACCATGGTCAGCATGGTAAGGGCACACATAGGGCTGCAAGGCCTGCTTAGGGATGCATCACATATGTACAGACAGTCACTTGTGTCAATGCTAAGGCAGGCCAGCATCTTCAGAAGTCCACGTCATTGGTGTATACAGCCACGTCATTGTGGTGTTGCCAGGCATGTTGTAGGAGGTTGCATGTGGTAGGAGGTTGCATGTTTCTCGAAAATCACTCAACTTGAAGTAGGGTTGGCAAGCACAAAACGCTATCAATAGTTGCACCTTGTACACACTGATGCTCTTCAAATTGTTTCGATGGCAGAACATCAGCGACAAATACCTTATGCTGTGCTTTCCAAGGTCCAATGCACAGCACCTCGTCATTTCATTTACAGCTGCCTTTGTTGAGCTGTAGGGCACAAAGCCTGGCTGTGCCATGAATGCACTGATGGATGACACATTCACAATGGCATGCCCCAGGTCCGCAAGAATTTCTGAGTCTGGCCTCCTGTTGTTGCCAGCTTCCTGTCTCTGCTTGATCATGGCTTTCGAGGCATGCTTGATGCCAAATGCATAGCCTTTCACGTTGACTGCCAGTGCCAAGTCCCAGTCTGCAAAGCAATGCAGAACCTGCAGAAACGCAAAGCATGAAAGCACGAGTTATACATGCGAAATGCAGAAATAGGCCCCTTCTGCATGCTGTGTTTATTGTTTGTGTAGCTTGGATTCATGCACAGCAACCATTATTTGTGCAACCTGACAATAAGCGTCACTGCTACAGAACTTCCCGTGAAAGGTCACCTGCGTTACTGGCTGTAGTCGCAGTCCCAAAGACAAATTTTGCAGCGTTGTTGACCCATATGTCAAGCTTGCCACTCCAAGTGATGGCCTTAGACACGAGTTCTTCGACCTGCTTTTCGTCTGACACGTCCACCTGCGACGCCGGTAGTACCCCTTGGAGGGGAGGGGCTGCGCGTTTCATAAAACCTTGGTCGAGAGATCATACCTGGCAAGCTATGCTTCTGGCTAGGCCTTGTGCCACCTGGTCCGCGGCCCCACCGTCAATATCTGCTACCAAAACTTGGGCTCCCTCTTGATCAAGCCTTTGGCAAATAGCTGCTCCAATGCCAGCTCCTCCGCCCGTTACCACAGCGACTCGTCCTGCAAGGCGTCCTGGCATTGTGCTCACACCTTTATCGCAGGGAAGCTCTCGTACCACGCAGGTCGACCTCCGTCTTGGTGTTACGTTTCACGCAGCTTTTCCCTAAGGGTCTCTTCACGAAAGGACTTGCAGCGACCCTGGAGCACTCGGAAACTCATGCACAATGTTTTAATTGCAAAAAGGTCCTAGTCATGACGCTTGGAGCATGCTGCTGGGCAAGCTGAGCTTGCGCTGATGCATGAGTACCTGGAAGCCTGACTTTTCTACACATGCCGACACAATGTGCGGCAGGTCGTGCAGTTGCAGTGAGTGCATATGCAAGGTGCGCATGCATGCCTTTGACTAGTGTTCTGCCATGAGAAAGGATTTTGTAGACTGTCGTGCTTTCAAGCCTGTGAACATTTCAAGATATGCTTTCAATTGCTTGGTCTGGTGAGCAAATGCACATACAACATGGATACAGTACTGGTTCATCAAGATTCAAGCAAGAACAGCAAACATGCAAATTTTATGATGCCGACCCTGCCGCTGATGCCATTGGGTGTGAAAAAGTTATGCCATTGAGTTTTAAAAGAGTTTAAATAATCCTAGAATCCCAACAGGCAGCGCATTCTGGGATGTCAACAGCAGGTTGACCAACAACCTAATTACATCAATTGAGACACGAGTGTGGTCACGTCCTATGTGACTGATGCCCATACTTCCAGAACTCTCGTCTGTACAACCTTGTAGCTGGGTCTATGTGGTGTTTTTGCTTTGGCTTTCCAGGTGTGATACTCTTCTCTTGCAGAGCTAAACCAATGATCTGCATGGACACCATGCATGGTATATCAACAAGTTGGTATGCAGAGCAAATGCTGCAAGTGGTCATCCATTATCCCTGTGGCAGCTAGTTGGTCAAGACAGCTTTGCCATGTTTCACATGGCAGTCTGCAAATGGAAAGTCGTGGCAGGCAGTTTCAGCCGCTTACCAAAGGGGCTAGCCATATGCTTGCTGCTGTGGCACAAAATTTGGTCGCGTCCTTTGATTTTGCAGTTTCCTGGCCGTCGCACCCCAGCCTCTCTTGCTGCACCAAAGATTCAAGCGGACTATCCCCTTGATCTGGCTGAAGAAGCTGGTGACTGCTGCGGGCGATCTGTCTCGCCTTCAGCGAGCAAAGGGGAGGCGCCAACGCATCTGCTATACATGTATACGAGTAGGGGTACCTGTAGTTTAGCGGAATCGACCAAAAATCTATCTTGCGTGCCATGTGACAAACTCAGTAACGCTTGTGGAAGCAAATCGGCATCCAGCACGACGGCTGCAGCACCACAAAGGACAGGGACACTGGTCTGCATGAAACATAGCGGCGCCTTGGGGAAGATAGGATATTACGGGCGCATAGTCTTGGACCGATGCATGAGTACGTTTGTATGGGGAGGGCCGTTACAATGTGTGTGCTGGCGTTATGAATGGCTAGAGACAGAGCCGAAAACACACGGGCTACAAGCATATTAGGGCACCAGCATGATTCGTCACAAAGTGTGATGTGTCACACGGTTGAATCTTACATAAACTCAGCCAGGACAACTGCAGCAGCACTAGCATGCAGCAGCCCTAGCAATCTCATGTGTTGTACAAGCCACAACAGCATGGTAAGTCAACAATACAACCAGCCTGACGACACATCGCCAGACAAGAAGAGAATTGCGCGCGCCAGGGTGGCACGCAGTTGTTGCCAATACATGGACCACACAGTAGCATGAGACAGCACGACCTCAAGCTGCTTCCCGTGGGGAGTCAACACACTCAGACATGATGTCAGCCAGCACCTTGACCCTAAAGTACTCCATATGGCGCTGGTCAAAGGTGAAGGGAGCATCACGTGATTGGTACTCAGCAAACATCAGAGCAAACACTCCACAGTCGCAGCCATTTAACTGCTTTGGGATGTCATCAGGCAACCTGCAATTCAGCACCTATATCTGTTCCAGACTGTCCAGTGAATGGACACGGCAAAGCGTGCTCATCCTGGCAGATAACATGTCAAGCACTCTTGCACCATACAAGCAGGTGGACTGAGACACTCAGCAGGTGCAAACGCACAGTCAGGAGTATGCCACATGCATGCAAGAAGCAAGAGTGCCAACGTACCTGCGCGTCCACTCAGATGTGTCTACCTTCTCCTTCAGCTTGTTGTCATACTCGTCAGCGACATACTTGGCCAAAGACTCCACAATCTCATGCTCCTTGCCCTGGATCAAAGTCAGCACAGATTTGAAAGCTGCAGCAGCATATTATCAGTTGGCTTAGAAAAGACCAGCTGACCAGCTGGCCTACCAAGAAGCAGGTGCTAGCTTACAGCATTTGCCAACGGGCTGAACTGCAGCTTGCTATACAGGGGCATATCACCAAACTGCAGCAGCTGATGACAGTACATCTCCAGTGACAGCTTGAGACAATAGGCTCATTGTGAGTGTATGTGCAGCAACAAGTTCACTGTGTGCTGCTGTGCAGTGGCAGGCCCGCAGAGTCGTGGGGCCAAGGCATGTCTCACATTAAGCCTATAAGCAACATGAGCCTATCACAAGCAGATTTATAAGCCTGTAGTATAAGCATGCACAAGGGTCACGGGCAAAAGCTTGCAAGTCAAGCCATACTTATCGTGATCTCAGCCGAACGTGTTCAGTAGCTGCAGCTCAGGCACCAACACCGTATAATCACATGCCATGTCTATGGAGGGAAACCATGCTAGAATCAAACCAAAGCAGGTGCATTTTAACTCAATGCAGGAGCTAGAGGTCCACATCTCTCGACCCCCCAAATCAACGACAGCACGTGTCAACTTGCTGGCACAGACATGGCATGCTGTCATGCCACACGCAGACTGAGCACTTGCATCCGTAGCAACCACTCAGCAGGTGCAGCTCACCCCAAGAGAGTCAAAGTAGCAGATGCCCCGGTCCCTGAGGTTGATGACAGCGCAGGTCCAGTGGCAGCCCAGGTGCACAGGGATGATGAGCTTGTCACACTCCAGCACTGTGGCGCTGGCCTGGCCCCACCGCTCCAGCCGCATCTTGGTCGTCCACCTCCTCACATTGTTGTACACATACTTCTTGTCATCCCTTCATCACACATTGTTGTTGGTGCCCCTGACTGCCAGAATTGGACCTCAAACTCAAAAGTGTATGTTACGCGCCCGAGGGGACAACATGTGTTGGATGAATGAAACATCTGAATGAAAGAACATCTGAAAGAAGAATGGCTGCCATAGCATAAAGGAGATATTGCACCAGCCCTGTGACTGTCATGATGAAAGCACATGAAGGGCCATCTGCCAGCATGATTGTACAAAACTTCCTTATTAGTCCATTGAAAAGGACACAGCAGACGTGATGAGCCAGAGCAGAAGGCAGCATCCCATGAAGATGAGCCTCTTGGTAGAAATACTGCATGTGCTGCTTGATTTGCATGGCTCGACAGGCTGACTGGTTCATTGGATTGTGATTTTAGATAAGGTTTCAGCAACACGCTGGGGATGTGCAGCAAATGCAACGCCCTCGCATGATCCAGTATGATGCTTTGCAAAAGCTGCTGAGAGCTTTGAGTCCATTGATCATGCTGGATTGTTACGGCAACTTGGTCAACCATAGAAGATGTCATGCACCATGCTTAGAGAAGTGTGAAGCCTTGGCCAGCTTCCAGTCTGCACAGGGTGACAAGTGCAGCACAAACAGCAGCCCAATCTCTATGGTAAAGCATGATCTGGAGCTGCACAATGGCTTGCACAGCTTACTTGTGCACAGCTCAATGAGTACTCACTTGTAGAGTTTGTTGATGAAGAAGGTGTTGAAGAAATGGCACTTGGGGAAGCGCCCAAGCTTGCGCAACCTCGTGTCGCGCTCCTGACACAAAAAAAAGGCACGCTGACGCATTGAGTGCCAAGCATTGCATGTGATCCATCATACTTGAATCATGAATGCAGCAACTATCGTGTGTAGTATAATGTAACAGCTAGTGCATGTTCAGCAGGGCATGCAGGCAACAACGATGTATGCGTACTCCTTGAAAAACCAGAGTTGCACAACATTTGCTGTCAAGTAAAAGAAACTATGGCTGACAGACACCACACTTGTCTGAGCACAAATACAGCAGCTGATGCTGACCCGGACTGCTGCCTGCTAATCACGTTGCAGTGGCAATTGGCAATTGGCCATAAGCAACAAGTTGAGTAGACACTCATGGCCGTGAAGCTTCAGTTGAATGCATTAAGCATGAGGAAGGGCAGATCCAATGCAGGCAGATGCGCGCTGCAGACCTGAAGAAGGCCCATGTACACATTCATGACCTCATCGTTCAGCCACTGCCTGGACCTCAGAGTCCTGATGTCCTTGCGAGCAATGTCTACGCCAGAATGGACATGCACCACCAGTTTCTCCTCATCAGGACCAGCAGCAAAGGCCTTCTCCTTCAGCTCTAGCATAGCCCTTGTGGGTTTCAGGACTGCTTCCAGCTTGCCTGCCCTGTGGCGCAGCTTGTTGAAGGCTGCGCTCAGCTGCGACTCAGACTGCAAGAACCCCAACAGCAAAATCACTGGGTGAACCATGATTGACTGGTTGCATTAAGCCTACAGCTTTTCATAATGCCGAGTACAGTCACATGTGCGCCAGCCAACACAGGCACTGAGGGTTC
>JAABUO010007499.1_pt1 | contig 12444 bp, 11 predicted proteins | sample 5559291 | NCBI WGS metagenome assembly JAABUO01 (sample SAMN10711878, study PRJNA513372) | rock metagenome | isolation source: Antarctica rocks | place: Antarctica: Victoria Land, Finger Mt sud
GCCCGCCGATCTTGCCGGTTACCGATTCGCGCGGCGAGCGGGTGAAAGTCGCGCGCGGCAGCATCGCGTACTCTGCCGTCACCCACCCCTGCCCCTTGCCGGTGAGGAAGGGTGGCACCCGGTTCTCAATACTCGCGGTGCAGCGAATCTCGGTCTTCCCGAAGGCGATCAGCGCGGAGCCTTCCGCGAAAGCGGCGACACCGGTTTCGATCCTGATCGGACGCAATGCGTCAGTCGCACGATCAGTGCGCGGAACGCTCATGGTGACTCTCCTTCGGTGGGATGCCGGAGCGCCGTGATCCGCTCGCGCCGTTCGGCGAGGCGCTGGCTGATGCGGGCCTCGACGCCGCGGTCGGTCGGTTCGTAGTAGCGGCGACCGCGCAGGTTTGTCGGCAGGTGCTCCTGCGCGACGGTTGCATCGGCCGCGTCGTGGGCATATTGGTAGCCCTTACCATAGCCGAGGCCCTTCATTAAGCGGGTCGGCGCATTGCGGAGATGGAGCGGCACGGGATCGTTCCGCGTCTCAGTGACATCCATTTGCACCGCTTTGTAGGCTCGATAGAGCGCGTTGCTCTTTGGAGCGATGGCAAGATAGATTGCGGCTTCGGCCAGAGCCAGCGCACCTTCCGGCATGCCAATGAAGTGGACTGCCTGCTGCGCCGCCATCGCGATGACGAGCGCCTGTGGATCGGCCAGCCCAATGTCCTCCGAGGCGGCGCGCACGAGTCGCCGGGCGACAAAGAGCGGGTCTTCGCCGGATTCGAGCATCCGCCCCATCCAGTAGAGCGTGGCATCCGGGTCGGAGTCCCGCAGGGATTTATGGAGCGCGGAGATCGTGTCGAAGTGCGCGTCACCCCCCTGATCGTAGACTGCGGCCCGGCGCTGCGCCGCCTCCATCACCGTCTCGTCGGTAATCACGCGCGTGTCGGCGTTATCAGACGGATCGGCGGCGAGAGCGGCGATCTCCAGCGTATTGAGGGCGAAACGGGCATCGCCGTTGGCGAGATTGACGAGCGTCGCGCGGCCCTCATCGGTGAGATGAATCGCCTGCTCGCCCAGCCCACGCACGGGATCGGCAAGCGCGTGGCCGATGATTGCAGCGATATCGTCATCGGTGAGCGCGTGCAGGACGAAGACGCGCGCTCGCGAGAGGAGCGGGGCATTGACCTCGAATGAGGGGTTCTCCGTCGTGGCGCCGATGAAAATGACCGTGCCGTCCTCGACGTAGGGCAGGATGGCGTCCTGCTGCCCTTTGTTGAAGCGGTGGATTTCGTCCACGAACAGGAGCGTGCGCTCGCTGCCCGTGGCATGGCGCTGCTGCGCCTCGCTGACCACCCGCCGGAGATCCGCGACGCCTGCCGAGACGGCGCTGAGGGGCGAGAAGTGCGCATTCGATGCGGCGGCGATGATCCGGGCGAGCGTGGTCTTGCCCGTGCCGGGTGGACCCCAGAGGATACAGGAGCGCACCGCATCCTGCTCGATGGCGCGTCGCAAGAGCCGCCCCGGCCCGAGCAGATGGTTCTGCCCGACATACTCGCTGAGATTGCGCGGGCGCATCCGTGAGGCGAGCGGCTCAGAGGATGCGTGCTGAGTACCATCTGTCGGTCGTGCTGAGTGCCGAATGCGGTTGATCGCACCACGTTGTTCGTCAACCATGGAGTATTTCTCGTCATCATCAGTACTCAGCACTCGTTACTCGTTCTCGTCCAGACGGGCATGAATCGTCGCGATCAAGGCTTCCGCCTCGTCGCGGGTCGTGATTGCGAATTCGTCGAGGTCTTCGACGAGCGATTCCAGCCGATCGAGCAGGTCCAGCAAGTCATATTCTTTCGTGGGGAGGACGAAGTGCGACGAGCGCTGAGTGTTGAGTGTTGAGTGCTGAGAGGCTTGCGTCCGCGCCCTATTGTTCTCTCGGCGTTGGTCGTCAGTCATGAAGCATTTCCCGTTCTCTTCAGCACTCGATTCACGCCTGAAACCAGACGGCGGCAGAGACGATGGCGATGGCGACCAGCGCCACGCCGCCAAACTCGATGATATCGAACATCTGCACGCGGTCGCGCAGTTGCGCCCCGCTCAAACCGGCGATTAGATAGAAGACGGCGAGGAGAAAGGCGCCGCCCGTCCATCCCGTTGCGGACCAGTAGTTGATGATCCAGGTCACTTGCCCGACGATCAGGGCGCCAATCACGGCGTAGACGACGCGACGCGAGAGTGCGGCGTGCTCGCCATCGGTCATCTGAAGGAGCAAAAAGAAGGCGATTACCGCAACGGCCGATGCGGAAAAGACGGAGCGATATTTGTTGATGTAGATCATTGCCAGGGCGATAAAACCGATGACGTAGGTGCCGACGGTGAGTGAGGTGCGCGCAACGTCGCGCGTGAAGCCTTCCGGCGCGGTAAGCAGGGCACGGGCAATTGTGCCGATCAGGATTGCGAGCCAGACGACGACCGGCGCAATGAACCACCACCGCCGGTCATGGTAGACGGCGGTGATGAGTAGCCCCGCGATAAGCGCGATGGCGGGGAAGATACTGGCAGTGAGGCTTGGCTGATCGGGAGGCGCGTCACGACGCGCCAGGAGGGCAACGATTGCACCGACAATACCCGCCAAAAGCAGACCGGGTAGCCAGAATTTCCAGCCGTTCGGGGCGCGCAGGGTAAAGGCGACGCTCTCTTGCCTCGCGAAGTGGCGGGCGAGGTAGCTAAGCAGAAACAAAAGCCCCGCTCCTACCGTGCCAACCGCGACCAGCGCGATGATCGCGCGTCGCGTGGCGGCGGGGAGAGGAGCGTTGGCCTCCGGAATCTCAGGCGCCACCGCCGGATAGCCCGACGCATCGTCTACCACCGGTATGCGTGTGCTGTTCCTGATATTCGCCGACTCTTCCATCATTCCTCACAGTACGGACACCCAGACAGCAGGAGTGTAGCACATGTGACGAGTGCTGAGTGCCGAGAACCCAGCGAATCCACCTCAACACTCGTCCATGTGCTATCCAAGAGCAGCCTTGACGCGCTCCGCGACATCGCGGGTCATGCCCGGCGCGGTCGCCAGTTCCTCTACGGATGCCGCTTTGATCTGCTTGACCGATCCGAAGTGCGTGATCAATTGCTTCTTGCGCTTCGGGCCGATGCCGCGCACATCATCGAGCGTGGAATGCAGCCCGGCCGCCGTCCGTTTCTGGCGATGGTAGGTGAGCGCGAAGCGATGGGCCTCATCGCGCACCCGCTGGACGAGGTAGAGCGCCTGCGCGTCGCGGGGCAGGATGACCGGGTCGCGTTGGCTAGGGAGGTAGAGTTCCTCGTTCTGCTTGGCGAGGCCGACAATGGGCAGATTGTCGAGGTTGAGTGCACGCAGGGCATCGAGCGCCGCGCCCAACTGCCCCTTGCCGCCGTCAATGATAATGAGGTCTGGCCACGCCGACCAACCGGCGGCGTCCGTCGCGTCGGGCGCCTGGATGCGCTTGAAGCGGCGGCTAATCACCTCGTTCATCGAGGCAAAATCGTTCGCTCCTTCCACCGTCTTGATCGCGAACTTGCGGTAATCGCTCTTTTTTGGTCGCGCGTCTTCAAAGACGACCATGCTGGCGACGCTGTTCGTCCCTTGCGTATTGGAGATGTCGTAGCACTCGATCCGACGCGGCCAGCCGGTGAGGCCGAGTGCGTCTTGCAACTCGCTCATCGCGGCTGTCATCTTCTGCTCGTCCGTCAGCCAGCGGAGACGATCCTGTGCGAGGTTTTCCGCCGCAGAGTCGGCAGTCATCGCCATCAGTTGCATCCGCTCTCCCCGTTGCGGCACAACGATTTCGACTCTGCCGCCCCGCCGAGTGTGCAGGAAGTCGGCAACGGCGCTCCGCTCGTCCGCAAGGAGCGGCTTTTGCAGAATGAGGAGCGGCGGCACGGCGCGCTGTGTTCCATAATATTGCTCGACAAACGACGAGAGGAGTGCGGCATCGCTGTCGTCAATCCGCGCGCCGAGGAGCCGCAGATGCTCCGTACCGTGAATCTTGTGGCTGCGGACGTTCAGGACTTGCACCGCCGCATCACCCCCGTCGCCGCGTGCGAGGGCGATCACATCGGCATCGGCGTCGCGGCGTGAGACGATCTTTTGGCGCTGGAGGACATGCTCCAGGGCGCGGATGTCCTCCTGATAACGCTGGGCGCGTTCGAATTGCAATTCCTCGCTCGCGGCGTCCCGTTTGGCGACGAGATCGGTTTTGATCGTCTCGTCCTTGCCTTGCAGGAGCAGCCCGGCCCGCGCGAGCTCCGCCTCGTATGCCGCGATCGTCGTCTTGCTCGCGCAGGGGGCAAGGCAGCGGTGGAGGTGATAGTAGAGGCAGGGGCGCTGATCGCCCTTGATCGTCATCGTGCATTTGCGGAACTGGAAGAGCCGTTCGAGCAGGTCGAGCGTCCGCTGCGGCGAACCGCCGGTAGTAATCGGGCCGAAGTACCGTCCGCCATCGTTCGCGACGCGCCGGGTGATGACAATGCGCGGCCATTCCTCGTCGGTGATCTTCAGATAGGGATACGTCTTGTCATCTTTGAGTAAGACGTTGTAGTGTGGCTGATATCGCTTAATTAGCTCGTTTTCCAGAATCAGCGCCTCGCGCGGCGTATCAGTGCGAAAGACCGCGAAGTCCGCGATGTGGCGCACCAGTTCGCGCGTCTTGCCGGTCATCGAACGGGGCGAGCCGAAGTAGGAGCGTACCCGGTCCCGCAGCGATTGCGCCTTGCCAACATAGATGACCGTTCCCTTGGCGTCTTTCATCAGGTAGACGCCGGGCGTGTTCGCGAGGGCCGCGAGACGATCCGTGAAGTCGTGCCGTTCACCGGAACGGCGGGCGCGCGGCGCCGTTCCTGATGCGTCATCGAGCACGACCGACGCCTCCCGCGCCACCTGCTCATTGTCGGTTATTTCATCTTCCGTGATGGTGGGAGAAGTCGCATCCGTATTCATGCTATGATTGTACCAAAGTGTCCGGTACCGGGGAACCTAACCCCCGGACCCTTCCGAGAGTAGGTTGCGTAATGAAGAGTGCAAAGAGGTGTGGTGCGGGCGGCTGGCCAGCCGCCCCACTGGCCCATAGTTTATCCTCATAATCACCCACACTTTCATGTGGGCTACTCCATTTTCTCTGCCAATCTGGCTCTGTACGGACAGTACGTACGGGGAATATCGTTGACAGTTCGGCACGCCGTCGCCTACAATGCGATGAGCGGACCGTCATAAGGAGCAATGTCCGATGAATCCAATGGACAGCGAGACAATCCGCCAGACGTTTGTGGACTACTTTATTCGGCACGGTCACCGGCGCCTGCCAAGTGCGTCGCTCATCCCGCCCAGCGATACAGGATCGCTGCTGACGATTGCGGGGATGCAACAGATTACGCCGTTCTTTCTCGGCATGGAGCAACCACCCGCGCCGCGTCTCGTCACGGTGCAGAAATGTTTCCGCACGGTCGACATCGAGGAGGTGGGCGACGAGCGCCACGCGACGTTCTTCGAGATGCTCGGCAACTTCTCGGTTGGCGACTATTTCAAGGAGGACGCGACGCGTTTCGCGTACGATTTGCTGACGAATGGCTACGGCATTGACCCGACACGGCTCTATCCCTCGGTTCACCCAAACGATAGCGAGGCGCGCGCGTGCTGGCGGCAAATCGGCTTTACGCCGGAGCGGATCGTTCCGCTCGAAGAGAACTGGTGGTCGCCCGGCCCGGTCGGACCGAACGGGCCTGATTCCGAGATATACATAGATCGGGGTCGCTCGTATGGCAAGGATTTCCCGGCGGGTGGCCCCGACCGGGACGACCGTTACATGGAGACGTGGAACCTCGTCTTTATCCAGTATGCGCGCAGCGCGGACGGCGAGAATGTCCGGCTCACCAGCCCGCATATTGATACGGGCATGAGTTTGGAGCGGCTCGCAATGATCGTGCAGGGCGTGCCGACCGTCTATGAGACCGACCTCTATGAACCGATTGTCATGAGAGCGGCGGGGATCGCGAGCGTTGTCTATGGGCGTGACGAGAAGGTGGATCGGTCGCTACGAATTATTGCGGATCACAGTCGGGGTGTCACCTTCCTGATTAGCGATGGCGTCCTGCCAAGCAATGAGGGACGCGGCTATGTCCTGCGGCGTGTCCTGCGGCGCCTGATCCGACAGGGACGGTTGCTCGGTATCGAACGACCATTCGCGACGGAGACGGTCGGCGCGGTGATCGCGAAGATGGCCCGCAGTTATCCGGAACTGCGGGAGCGTGAGTCGCATATTCTCCGCGTCGTCGAGCGCGAGGAAGAGACCTTTGGGCGGACGTTGCAGGCTGGTCTCGGACGGTTCGCGACGATGACGCAGGAGTTGCAGCGGCAGAGCGCGACCGAGATTCCCGGCGAGCAGGCCTTCCGCCTTTACGATACCTTCGGCTTCCCGCCCGACCTGACGCGCGAACTGGCGGTCGAGCAGAGCCTGACGATTGACGAGCCGGGCTTCGAGCGCGCGATGCTCGCGCAGCGGGAAAAGAGCCGGTCGCACGCCGCGTTCGACAAAGCGGCGATGGCGAATATGCAGACTATTGGAGGGCTTGGTCTCGCCCCAACCGATTTCCTCGGCTATGAGGCGACGGAGGCGGACGCGACCATCGTGGCGATCATCGGCGACGACGGCGTGCAGGAGGGTGCGGAGGCGGGCGAGACGGTCGTCGTCTTCCTCGACCGCACGCCCTTCTACAGCGAATCGGGCGGGCAAGTCGCTGACACGGGGCTGCTGACCGCGCAGACCGGCATCTTCGCCGTGGTGGACACGAAGCGGCCGAACGCCTCGCTCGTCGCCCATCGCGGGCAGGTGACGGAAGGGTCGCTCCGGGTCGGAGACGGCGTGCATGCGGCGGTGGACTTCGCGCGGCGTGCCGCGATCCGCCGCAACCACACGGCGACACATCTGCTCCATCGCGCCTTGCATATCGTCCTCGGTGAGCACGCGAAGCAGGCGGGATCGCTCGTCGCGCCCGACCGGCTGCGCTTCGACTTCACGCATTCGGGCGCGATGACCGGCGACGAACTGCGTCGCGTCGCGACGATCGCGAACGATCAGGTGCTGGCGGATACACCGGTTGAAACGACGACGATGGCGTATTTCACGGCGGTTGCGGGCGGTGCGACCGCGCTCTTCGGTGAGAAGTACGGCGACACCGTCCGGGTGATCACCGTCGGCGACTACTCGCAAGAGTTGTGTGGCGGCACGCACGTTTCGCGTACCGGCGAGATCGGGCCGCTCGTCATTATCGGCGAGGAGAGTTCGGCGGCAGGCGTGCGGCGCATCGAGGCGATGACAGGCGTGCCAGCCATCGAATATATTGGCGCACTTCAAGCGATGATCGGTCAACTGGCGGCGGAATTCCGGGGCGCACCGGAGGAGTTGCCGGATCGTATCCATGCCCAGCGCGATCAACTGCGCGCGAAGGATCGAGAGATCGAGGCGCTCAGAGCGCAGGTCGCACGGGCGTCGGTCGGTAGCCTGCTCGATCAGGCGATGGGTGTGGAGGGTGCGCGGGTGCTCGTGGCGCGTGCGGAGACCGGCGATTTGGGTGCCCTGGGCGATCAACTGCGCGATCATCTGGGCCCAAGCGTCGTCGTACTCGGAAGTGTGGACGATGGCAAGGCGAAATTGCTGGCAGTCGTCTCGGACGAATTGATCGTGAAGGGACTCTTAGCGGGCGCGATTTTGCAGGAGGCCGCGCCCATCGTCGGTGGGCGTGGCGGTGGACGGGAAGGGCGGGCGCAAGGAGGCGGTCCGAACGGCGCTGCCCTCGACGCCGCGCTGGACGCCGCCCGGACGCACATTGCGACACATTTGAAGAAGGACTGAGGACTGAGGACTGAGAGGGACTCGGCCTCGGCAATCAGCATGATGGCTGGGGAACGGGTATTGTCATGAGTAATGATAGACGGACAATGATTGCGGAGGGCGGGGGTGCCGGTCCTCAGTCCTCAGTCCTCAGTCCTCAGTCCTCTTCGGTGATTCGCGTTACACAGAATGCGACGCTCGATCGGGTGCTCGATCAATTGCGCGATCTGTCGTCGGGGAGCGCGACGTTGCGGCTCGATCCGCTTTCGGTCATCTTTGCGACGCCGGATCATTTCCGTGCGCTCGATGCCGTGCGCGTCGCGCGCCACCTGTCTGTCACCATCGAAGTCGCGGACGCACATCGGACGGGATTGGCGCTCGCCTTTGGCTACCGTGTCCGCCCCCCCGGCAATGTTCTGGAGCGCGATACTGCGCCGGTTAATGATGTGCAATTCGGGCCACCGAATCGGACGGGCGCGATTCGCGTTGCTACACAGCGTGCCGCGCCGCCCGTTGCTCCTTTACCCGACAATCAGACGGAGTATGCCCGACTTCCCCGGCGGCAGCGGCGCGGGCGCCCACGGGTCCACATGGGGGCAATGCGATTCGGGTTGCTCGGTCTCTGCGTGCTGGCCTGCGGCATTCTTGGTTTCACCGTTCTCGTCTTGCGTGTCCACACTGCCGATGTTGCCCTGCGGCCGATGGAAGAGCCGTTCTCGCGGGTCGTCCCGTTCGCGGTCTCCGTCACGCCGACGAAGGATCCCAATGCGCTTCAGACCACACTCTTCGAGACGACGATCTCCCGCGACGGGGACGTCGCCGCGACGGGGAAGACGAGCGTGCCGGACGGTACAGCGGCGGGCCTGATGACGTTCCGCAGCCGCGCGGACGGTGCGGCGACACTCAAAGCGGGAACGGCGCTCAAAGGGCCGCGTGATGTCTCCTATCTGTTGGAGAGTGACGTGGTCGTGCCGGGGCTGAACTTCATCAAGGGGCAACTTGGCGAGGCGAGCGGAAAAGTGCATGCTGCGCAACCGGGGCCAGCGGGCAATTTGGCGGCAGGATTTTCCGCGCGCTACACCGATAACGTGACCTATATCAGCGGCGACATTACTGGTGGGACCGAGAAACAGGTCGCGGTCGTCACCGAGGAGGACATTGTCGGCCTGCGTGCCCAACTAGAGCGCGATCTGCGCATGCATGCGCTGACTGAGGCGAACGCTGCGCTCCCATCCGGCACGACGGCGCTCAACGACTATCTCATGCTCCGTCCGCCGACCGTGGCGGCGCAACCCCCGGTGGGGACGCAGGCCGATACTGTCCATGTCCGCCTGGCGATCACGGCGCAGGTGCCCATCTACCAGAATGCTGAGTTCGACGCGCTGATTGACCGGCGGCTGATCGAGGCGGTGCGGGATGCGGGCGCCACCGATGGCGGCGCCCGACGGGTGCTCCCCGAGACGGTCGTCAAATCGAAGCCAGTCTTTGTGGACGTGCAAGGTCCACTCGTCCGCTATTTCGCGAGCGTCACCGGCACAACGCGGGCTGTCCTTACCGACGCTGATCTGGCACGGATACGCGCTGCTCTCATCGGTCGGGATGCGCGTGGCGCTGAGCAGGTCTTGTCGGCTGAACCGTCGCTCAGCGGACATATCATCCGCTACGGCCCGTCGTGGCTCTCAGCGACGCTGCGGGAGCGCATGCCGCGCAGGCAATCGAATGTTCATGTTCGTGTCAGCCTACAGACATGAGTACACCGGCTGCTGCGCGGGAACGCGTGATTGGTTTGGATGTTGGGTCGCATCGTATCGGGGTGGCAGTCAGTGATGAATTACAGATCATCGCCTCGCCCGAGGCTACACTACACATATCCCAAGAGAACAACGGTTTCGAAGCAGTCATCCCAGAAATCCTAACTCTCATCCAGCGCTACGCAGTTCGGCGCGTCGTCGTCGGCTTGCCACGGAATATGAAAGGGGAGCGCGGCGTTCAAGCAAGATGGACGGAGGAGTTCGTGGTGCGCCTCCGAATAGTGCTGGAACCACTGCATGTATACATATCCTTCACCGATGAGCAACTAACGACCGCACAGGCCGCCCGATCCTTTCAAGAGCCACGAGGGCACTCGCGGGGTGCATGGGCTGCCCATGAGGAGACCGCTCAGCAGGAATCACGGAGCCGCAAGCGGAGTGCGCGGCCCGCTCGGGAAGGGAAAGCAAGTCTCGACGCCCGTGCCGCCGCGTTGATCTTGCAGGGCTATCTCGACCGACGGCGGAACCGAGCAATGAGCAATGAGCAATAGGCGGCGTGGTATACTTCATCAGCAATCTGCGGACGACTCATTGCACATTGCTAATTATGGAAGGAAGATGAGATGAGAGACCAAGTGCTAACCGCGCTCAACAAAGTTCGCCCGGCGTTGCAGGCGGATGGGGGCGACCTCGAACTGGTGGAAGTGACCGATGACGGCGTCGTGATGGTCCGCTTGCATGGCGCATGCGGCGGCTGCCCGATGTCCACAATGACCCTGACCTACGGAATTGAGCGCTTTCTCCGCCAGCAAGTCCCCGGTGTCACGCAACTCGTCCCGGTCGAGTAGGGCGTAACCGCTTCCGCCCGTCTCGGCAAGGGGATAGGTGTGAGGGTTTCCTGACTAAGTCGAGCGATTACCTCGACAATTGCATACGGAGATGCTATAGGTAGAGGGACGCGTATCGGGCGCGCCCTTTTCCTTTTCATCACTGCGAATGCAGGAGGGTCTAATGTCCAACTTTGATGACTTTCTTCAGGCGAACGAGCGCTACGCTGCGACATTCACCAAGGGCGAAGTGCCCATGCCACCGGGCCGTAAGATCGCGGTCGTCGCGTGTATGGATGCGCGACTCGATCCCGCGAAATTCCTCGGCCTCGAAGAAGGTGACGCGCATGTGATCCGCAACGCGGGTGGTCGCGCCGCCGATGCGATCCGCTCGCTCGTTATCTCCCAGCAACTGCTCGGCACGCGCGAGATCGCCGTGATCCATCACACCGATTGCGGCATGCTGACCTTCACCGAGGAGCAACTGCACCAGAAGCTTCACGACGATCTGCACGTCCACGCGGAGATCGAATTTCTGCCCTTTACCGATCTTGAGCAGAGCGTGCGTGATGACGTAGACGCGCTCCGCACATCGCCCCTGTTGCTTCCCGATGTCCCTGTCCGTGGCTACGTCTATGACGTCCATACCGGACAACTACACGAGGTGAATTAGTCCGCGCCAACTCACTTCTCAATGAATGAGAGGAGCGGAGCCTCGAAAAGTGGCTCCGCTCCTCTCATTGCTCATCGCTGGCTGTTGCCTACTGGATCATGTCCCGCTCCAGCCGATCATACCCGTCATCGGTACGCGGCAGGATCTGATCATGGGTCATATGTGAGGCTTCCTCATGGAGCAGATCAACGTCTTGCCGGAAGACGAACGTCCGTCCGCTCATCTCATCCCGCACATAGTTGAGCGTGTGATCGTCCATCCACCGATAAATCGTCGGGCGGGTGACGCCGAGGCGCTGTGCCGCATTGCCGATGCTCATCAGTTCGCTCGCGTCCACCGCACGCAACTTCGCCTGCGAGAGCATCTTACCAAGCGGTTCCTCCCAGAATGACCGCGGCACCTGGTACTGATCTTCGCCCGCCGGCCAGAAAAGCAACTCGAGGACCGAGTTCACGGCGCGAAAGACTTCGTCCTGGTTCGCTTGCTCCTCGCCGCGCGCTAATCGGCCGAGATGAGAGAGGTCTTGACCGAGTGGACCTTCGCGTAGCCCCTCGACCGAAACCGCATCCGGCGCTTTGCCGAACAGTTTCAGGTGGTATCGGTGCATCTGGCTGTACACGAGACGGACTGTCTTGTCAATCGTCTCTTGAAACGGTGACGTGTCGGCCATCTTACATTCCTCCCCAAAATCCTAATCCGGCGATTAAGCGCTGTGGAACGCTTGTACGGACGAAGCATACGTCACACATTGTACGTGCGGTTATGATCTTCTGTCAACTAGGTGCAAGACAGGTGAGAATAGTGCATCGTCCCAATAGTCTCGCGGGGAGCAAGGTGGGGGACGGGGCACGATACGTAAAGGGTTAATGTCGCTTAACTTATCTTATGCGACATTGAGGAGGGCTAAGTGGGAAACGAATCCCATGCGTAGTCCTTCATCTGCGGCCCTTAGTCCTCGGTTGGCCGTGCGGGGCTATCGAGGGTGGCGTAGCCGTCCCGCACCGACGCGGCGATGTACCCAAAGGTCTGCCGAAAGTACGCCGGATATTTCTCCCACTCATCGGTCATACCGGGCGCGAACTTCATGCCCGTCGCCTTGGCGTCGTCGCCATCCACCGTGATCTCCTCAAGCAGTCCTAATCGCGCGAGCGTCACGCGATCCGCAAGCCGCATGATCTGGATCAACAGGTCCTTGAAATCTTCCACCGTCATCCTCATTTCGCATTATACCCACCACCATTCGCGCCTATGGTAACAGATGCCGAGTGCTGAGTGCTGAGTGCTGATCGCGAAGTCAAGGGAACGCCGCTATCTACGAGGCGGATTTCTGGTCTCAGCACTCAGCACTCGGC
>JAABUO010007500.1_pt1 | contig 12444 bp, 9 predicted proteins | sample 5559291 | NCBI WGS metagenome assembly JAABUO01 (sample SAMN10711878, study PRJNA513372) | rock metagenome | isolation source: Antarctica rocks | place: Antarctica: Victoria Land, Finger Mt sud
GGATGGCCTACAGCGTGGAAGATGTCGAACGTATTGCCGGCGGGGGACTGGCCGCGTCGTCGGCCTCGCTGGCCGACGGGGTGGACCGCAGCACCGGGCGCGGCTCGGTGCTGATCGAGGAGAGCGTGCTGGGCTGGAAGGAGTACGAACTCGAGCTGATGCGGGACAGCCACGACAACGCGGTGGTGGTCTGCTCGATCGAGAACCTCGACCCGATGGGCGTGCACACCGGCGACTCGATCACCGTGGCCCCGGTGCTCACCCTGTCCGACCGCGAATACCAGATCATGCGTAATCTCGCGCTGGCCATCCTGCGCGAAGTCGGACTGGCCACCGGTGGGTGCAACATCCAGTTCGCCATCAATCCGGTCGACGGCCGCATGATCGTCATCGAGATGAACCCCCGGGTGTCGCGGTCGTCGGCGCTGGCCTCCAAGGCCACCGGTTTCCCCATCGCCAAGATTGCCGCCAAACTGGCCATCGGGTACACCCTGGACGAGATCGTCAACGACATCACCCGGGTCACCCCGGCCGCCTTCGAACCCACCCTGGACTACGTGGTGGTCAAACTGCCCCGATTCGCGTTCGAGAAGTTCCCCGGCGCCGACACCACGCTGACCACCACGATGAAATCGGTCGGCGAGGCCATGTCCATCGGTCGGTCCTTCGCCGAGGCGCTCGGCAAGGTGACCCGCTCGGCCGAGACCGACCGCGCCGGCTTCTGGACCGGACCGCGCTACCCCGGGGACCTGCCGGAGGTGCTGGCGGCCATCGCCATCCCGACCGATGGCCGGATCTACGGGGTCGAACGGGCCCTGGCCCTGGGCGCCGGCGTCGAGCAGGTGCACGCGGCCACCGGGATCGACCCGTGGTTCCTCGATCAGATCGTGCTGATCCGCTCGGTGGCGCAGCAGGTCTCGACCGCCGAGACGCTCGACGCGGACCTGCTCCGCCGGGCCAAGCGCTACGGCCTGTCGGATCAGCAGATCGCCGCGCTGCGCGCCCAGCGGGGCGATGTGGAATTCGGGCAGGAATCGGCGGTCCGCGAGCTGCGCTGGCGGCTCGGCGTGCGGCCGGTGTTCAAGACGGTGGACACCTGCGCGGCCGAGTTCGAAGCCCATACGCCTTACCATTATTCGGCCTACGAGACCGATCCGGCGGCCGAGTCTGAGGTGGCTCCGCAGACCGAGCGACCCAAGGTGATCATCCTCGGTTCCGGCCCGAACCGGATCGGCCAGGGCATCGAATTCGACTACTCCTGCGTGCACGCCGCGCTGGCGCTGCGCGACGCCGGCTACGAGACCGTCATGATCAACTGCAATCCGGAGACGGTGTCCACCGACTACGACACCGCCGACCGGCTCTACTTCGAACCGCTCACCCTCGAAGACGTCTGCGAAGTCATCGCGGCCGAGGACGAGTCGGGCCGGGGTGGACCGGGGGTGGCCGGCGTACTGCTCACCCTGGGCGGACAGACGCCGCTGAAACTGGCCGCGCTGCTGGACGGGCTGGGGATTCCCCGCCGGGACGGCAGCGGGGAGCGGGTGCCGGTGATCGTGCTGGGCACCTCTCCGGACGCCATCGACCTGGCCGAGGATCGGGGCCGCTTCGGCGAACTGCTCACCGAGGCCGGGCTGCCGGCACCGGCTTTCGGCACCGCCCGGTCGTTCGCACAGGCCCGCGACGTGGCCGCCCGGGTCGGCTACCCGGTACTGGTCCGCCCGTCCTACGTGCTGGGCGGCCGGGGGATGCAGATCGTCTACGACGAGCAGGCGCTGGCGGACTACATCGCCGCCTCGACCGAGATCGGGGCCGACCGCCCGGTGCTGGTGGACCGATTCCTCGACGACGCCATCGAGATCGACGTGGACGCCCTGTGCGACGGGACCGAGGTCTACCTGGGCGGGGTGATGGAGCACATCGAGGAGGCCGGCATCCATTCCGGGGACTCGGCCTGCGTGCTGCCGCCGATCACCCTGGGCCGCAGTGACATCGCCACGGTCCGGTCGCACACCGAGGCGATCGCGCTGCGCTGCGGGGTGATCGGTCTGCTCAACGTCCAGTACGCCCTCAAGGATCAGACGCTCTACGTCCTGGAGGCCAACCCGCGGGCGTCCCGGACGGTCCCGTTCTCCTCCAAGGCCACCGCGGTGCCGCTGGCCCGGGCCGCCGCCCGGATCATGACCGGATCCACCCTGGCCCAGCTGCGGGTGGAGGGCCTGCTGCCGGCCACCGGAGACGGTGGCCTGTTGCCGCCGGGGGCGCCGGTCGCGGTCAAGGAGGCCGTGCTGCCCTTCCACCGGTTCCGCCGCGCCGACGGGTCCGGGGTGGATTCGCTGCTCGGTCCCGAGATGCGCTCCACCGGTGAGGTGATGGGTATCGATACCGCGTTCGGGCCGGCGTTCGCCAAATCGCAGACCGCCTCCTACGGGTCGCTGCCGACCAAGGGCACCGTGTTCGTCTCGGTGGCCAACGCCGACAAGCGCGCGATGGTGTTCCCGGTGAAACGGCTGGCCGATCTGGGTTTCCGGGTGCTGGCCACCGAGGGGACTGCGGAAATGCTGCAGCGCAATGGGATCGACGTGGAGGTTGTCCGCAAGCACTTCGAGAACACCGGGGCGGCGGGTGAGCGGGTCGAGACCATCGTCGATCGGATCCGGGCCGGCGAGGTCGATCTGGTCATCAACACCCCGTACGGGCAGGGCGGTCCGCGCATCGACGGTTACGAGATCCGCACCGCCGCCGTGCTCGTCGACGTGCCCTGCATCACCACGGTGGCCGGCGCGGCGGCCGCGATCCAGGGCATCGAGGCCCTGATCCGCTCCGACGTCGGGGTGGAATCGTTGCAGTCGCACCACGCCCGGCTGAAAGCCGGTTGGGCGCAGCCGCGGTGATCGCCGACGCGGCCTACCGGCGGTTGGCCCGCCCGGTGTTGTTCCGGTTCGGCGGCGGGGACGCCGAAACCGCCCACCACCGCACCCTGGCGCTACTGAGGGCGGTGGGCCGGCCGGTCTGGGCGCGGCGCGGGCTGGGGGCGCTGCTGGCCCGACATCGCAGCCCGGTCAGCGCGTTCGGGATCGACTTCCCGGCTCCGGTCGGGGTGGCCGCCGGCCTGGACAAGGACGGTCTGGCCGCATCGGCCTGGGGGGCGATGGGTTTCGGTTTCGCCGAGCTCGGAACGGTGACCGCGCAGGCCCAGCCGGGCAACGACCGGCCCCGGCTGTTCCGGCTGGTGGATTCGCAGGCGATCGTGAACCGGATGGGCTTTAACAACGCCGGGGCCCCCGCGCTGGCCGGCCGGCTGGCCGCGGCCGGCCCGCTCGGCATTCCCATCGGCATCTCGATCGGGAAATCCAAGATCACCCCGGTGGCCGAGGCGATCGGGGACTATCTGGCGGCGCTGCGGGCGGTCCGCGGACACGCCGACTACCTGGCCGTCAACGTGTCCTCGCCCAACACGCCCGGGCTGCGGGCCCTGCAGGACCGGGACCGACTCGACGATCTGCTGGCCGCGGTGGTGGCCGAGGCCCGGGCGCCGGCCGGGCGGGTGATTCCGGTGCTGATCAAGGTGGCGCCCGATCTGGACGACCGGGCGTTGGCCGAACTGCTGCAGGTGGGCACGGACCGCGGGGTGGCCGGCATCATCGCCACCAACACCACGCTGGCCCGGGACGGCATCGCCTCCGCCGACCGGAGGCGGGCGACGGAGGCGGGGGGCCTGTCCGGAGAACCGTTGCGCCGCAGAGCACTGGCCGTGACCCGGTTCGTGGTCGGGCACTGCGAGCTCCCGGTCATCGGGGTGGGCGGCATCATGACCCCGGACGATGCGCTGGCCCAGCTGGATGCCGGCGCTTCCCTCGTGCAGCTCTACACCGGCTTCGTCTACCGGGGACCCGCCCTGGTCACCGGCATCAACCGCGCGGTCGCGGCCCGACGCAGCACCGAACTGTCCGTCCGCGTGACGCGATGACCTCGGACCGGGAGCCGTTCGGCCGCCGGCTGGCCGCCGCGATGCAGGCCCGCGGGCCGTTGTGCGTGGGGATCGACCCGCACCCGGAACTGTTGCGGGCCTGGGATCTCCCGGTCACTGCCGCCGGGGTCGAATCGTTCGCCCGGACGGTGATCGCGGCGGTGGGCGACCGGGTGGTCGCGGTGAAACCGCAGTCCGCCTTCTTCGAGGAGTTCGGTAGCGCCGGGATCGCTGCCCTGGAAAGGGTTCTCGTGGACGCCCGCGCCGCCGGCGCGCTGGTCGTGCTGGACGCCAAGCGGGGTGACATCGGGTCGACCATGATCGCCTACGCCCGGGCCTACCTGGCCGATGATGCGCCCCTGGCCGCCGATGCCGTCACCCTGTCGCCCTTCCTGGGTTTCGACTCGCTGGCCCCGGCGTTCGAGCTGGCCGAACGGAACGGCCGGGGGGTATTCGTGCTCGCGCTCACCTCGAATCCGGAAGGGCCGCAGGTCCAGCACGCCCGGGACGCCGCCGGTCGGCTGGTGGCGCAGCGGATCGCCGACGCCGCCGCCGACCGCAACCGCGGGCAGCGTCCACTCGGTTCGGTCGGGCTGGTCGTCGGGGCCACCGTAGGGCGGACCGGGATCGATCTGACCCGGGTGAACGGCCCGCTGCTGGCCCCGGGACTGGGCGCCCAGGGCGCCACCGCCGCCGACCTGCGCACCGTATTCGGAACCGACCTGGCCGCAGTGCTACCCACCAGCAGCCGGGACATCCTCCGGGCCGGGCCAGCTGAGGCCGGGTTGCGGGCGGCCACCGACCGGACCTTGGATGCCTTGCGGGCGGTGCTGAACTGAACCGCTCCCACCGCCGTCCGCGCATTCACGCTGAACGATCGAAGCGTGGTCAACTCGTCACCAGCCGGACGGCGAGCAGGATCATGACCGCCGCGATCACCCCGTCCAGGACGACCCAGGCGGCGGGTCGCTGCAGCAGCGGGCGGGCGAAGCGGGAGCCGTAACCGAGAGCGGAGAACCAGGCCACACTGGCTACGATCGCGCCGGCGGCGAAAAGCCAGCGATTGCCGGTGTTCTGCGCCAGGGACCCGAGCAGCAGCACGGTGTCGAGATAGACGTGCGGGTTGAGCCAGGTCAGGGCCAGGCAGGTGAGCAGGGTGGCCCGGAGCGAGGCGGCCACGCCGGCCTCGGCGTTCAGTCCGGCCCGAGCCCGCCAGGCCCGCCGGAGCGCCCACGCCGCATAGCCGAAGAGGAAGACCGCGCCCACCCACCGCACCACGGTCAGTGTCACCGGGGCATGCCGGATCACCGCTCCGATCCCGGCCACCCCGGCCACGATCAGCACGGCATCGGACGCCGCGCAGACCAGCACCACCGGGCCGATATGCCGCCGGATCAACCCCTGCCGCAGCACGAATGCGTTCTGCGCCCCGATCGCCACGATCAGCGACAGACCGGACAACAATCCGGTGACGATTGGGGTCAGCAAGCTCACGTTCCCGACGGTAGGGATCGATCATCCGTAGGTCCAGATCAGAATTCTCTCATATCTGTAGTATCGCTTCACATGAACCTGCAGCTGGAGCAGCTCCGAGCGTTGGTCGCCGTCGTCGACCACCAGAGCTTCGACGCCGCCGCCACCGCGCTGCACCTGACGCCCTCCGCGGTCAGCCAGCGGATTCGGACGTTGGAGAACGCAGCCGGACGGATCCTGGTGGAACGGACAAAGCCCGTGCGTCCCACCGGCAGTGGGCGCATCCTGCTTCGACTAGGCCGTCAGGTCGAGCTGGCCGCCGCCGAGGCGGCCGCCGAACTCGGCGACGGACCGGATGCCGAGCGCCCGGTGGTGCCGATGGTCGTCAATTCGGATTCGCTGGCCACCTGGGTGCTGGCCGCACTGTCGGAACCGGCCGGCCGGGTCTCGTTCCGGCTGCTCCGGGAGGACCAGGACCATTCCTTGGACCGGCTCACCGATGGCACCGCGATGGCTGCGATCACGTCGTCGGCCGAACCGGCGCCCGGCTGTGCAGTGATCCCGTTGGGCCGCATGCGGTATCGACCGGTTGCTGCTGCCTCCTTCATCGACCGGTGGTTTCCGGACGGACCCGGCCCGGCCGCACTGGCCCGGGCTCCGATGGTCACCTTCGACGACCGCGACGATCTCCAGGACCGCTACCTGCGCCAGCAGGTGGATTTCGCCGCGGCTATCTCTCGGGGCTGGGGCTGGGGGCTGGTTCCCGAGATATGGCCGGGCGTGGCCACGGAGCCGACCCGTAACTCCCGGGCTCCGCTGATCCCCCTGCACCCGGACCATTTCCTCGACGTCGAGCTCTACTGGCAGCAGTGGCGACTGCACTCCCCGGTTCTCGAGCAGGTGGCGACGGCGCTGGTCACGGCGGCGGCCCGGGTGCTCCGACCGCTCGAGGTTCGCTGATCCTCGCGACTGATCCTCGCGACCGGGTCGCCCCAGGCAGGATGAGCGCATGCTGCTGCTGGCCTGGATCTGCATCGTTTTCGGCTGGATCCTGGCCGCAGTCTCGGGTGCGGTGGCGATGGCCCGGTTCCCGGGACGCCCGGTCGCGGTCCGGGCGGTGGCTTGGCGCGGCGCGGACGGTCGGGTGTATTGGCGGTCCTTCCTGCCGTTCCTGATCGGGTTCATCTCGGCCGCCTTCGGCGGGACGGAACTGCAGAACTCCCACGGCTACGGCGGATCGGCCCTCTTCTTGGCCTTTCTGCCCATGCTGGCCGCGCTCCCCGCGTCGGTCCTGGTGCACAACTTTCTGCTCACCCGCCGGGGTGCCCGGCCCCGCCCGACGGACGGCCCACCCGCCCCGCGGCCACGATGACACCGCTGTCGGCGCCCGGCGCTACTGTCCTGGATGTGAGCGTGCCAACCCGGACCGAGACCGATCTCAAGCCCCGCAGCCGCGATGTCACCGACGGCATCGAGAAGGCCGCCTCGCGGGGCATGCTCCGTGCGGTCGGGATGGGTGACGAGGACTGGGACAAGCCGCAGATCGGGGTGGCCAGCTCCTGGAACGAGATCACCCCCTGCAACCTGTCGCTCGACCGGCTGGCCCAGGCGGCCAAGGAGGGGGTGCACGCGGCCGGCGGATACCCGCTGCAGTTCGGCACCATCTCGGTCTCCGACGGCATCTCCATGGGCCACGAGGGCATGCATTTCTCGCTGGTCTCCCGCGAGGTCATCGCCGATTCGGTGGAAACCGTGATGCAGGCCGAGCGGCTGGACGGATCCGTCCTGTTGGCCGGATGCGACAAGTCGCTGCCCGGCATGCTGATGGCCGCGGCCCGGCTCAACCTGGCCTCGGTGTTCCTCTACGCCGGCACCATCGCTCCCGGCCGGGTCAAGCTGACCGACGGCAGTGAGCGCGACGTGACGATCATCGACGCCTTCGAGGCGATCGGGGCGTGCAAGGCGGGCAAGCTCAGCCAGGATGACCTCGGCCGCATCGAACGGGCCATCTGTCCGGGCGAGGGTGCCTGCGGCGGCATGTACACCGCCAACACCATGGCCGCGGTGGCCGAGGCGATGGGGATGAGCCTGCCCGGGTCGGCTGCCCCACCCAGCGCCGACCGACGCCGCGACTACTTCGCCCGCCGTTCCGGAGAGGCCGCGGTCAACCTGATCCGCTCCGGGATCCGGGCCCGCGACATCATGACCAGGCCGGCGTTCGAGAACGCCATCGCCGTGGTGATGGCCTTCGGCGGGTCGACGAACGCGGTGCTGCACCTACTGGCCATCGCCCACGAGGCCGAGGTCGAGCTGACCCTGGACGACTTCAATCGGATCGGCGACCAGACGCCGCACCTGGGCAACCTCAAGCCGTTCGGCCGCTACGTGATGAACGACGTCGACCGGGTCGGCGGCATCCCGGTGGTGATGAAGGCGCTGCTGGACGCCGGGCTGCTCGACGGGGACGCGCTGACCGTCACCGGGCACACGCTGGCCGAGAACCTGGCCGCGCTGGATCTGCCCGAACTCGACGGCGATGTCATCCGCCGGCTCGACAATCCGATGCACGCCACCGGTGGACTCAGCATCCTGCACGGCTCGCTGGCCCCGGGAGGTGCCGTAGTCAAGACGGCCGGGTTCGACCTGTCGGTGTTCGAGGGTCCGGCCCGGGTCTTCGAACGGGAACGCGCGGCCATGGACGCCCTGACCGAGGGGTCGATCAACGCCGGCGACGTGGTCGTCATCCGCTACGAAGGCCCCCGGGGTGGCCCCGGTATGCGGGAGATGCTGGCCATCACCGGCGCGATCAAGGGCGCCGGGCTCGGCAAGGACGTGCTGCTGCTGACCGACGGGCGGTTCTCCGGCGGCACCACCGGGCTGTGCATCGGACACATCGCCCCGGAAGCGGCCGACGGCGGGCCGATCGGACTGCTGCGCGACGGTGACCGCATCCGGGTCGACATCACCGGGCGCACCCTGGAACTGCTGGTCGAGGACGACGAGCTGGAGCGGCGTCGGGCAGACTGGTTGCCGCTGCCGCCGCGCTACACCCGCGGGGTGCTGGCCAAGTACGCCAAGTTGGTCCGCTCTGCGGCCGTCGGCGCGATCACCGGTTGAGCCAACCTCCGGCCCGGCCCGGCCCGTAGAATTCGATTTCTCGCGCCGGAATTTCTAGGTGCGACGCGCCCGTGAACTGGAGGAGATCTCATGTCCGAGCCGGCGCCGCGGCCCCCCGCCGCCGCCGCCACCCTGGACCGCCGGGCGCTGGTCGGCTGGCGCAACGCCGTCTTCCTGGTATTCGCCTTCAACGGGATCTTCCTGGCCACCTGGCTGGCCCGGACCCCGGTCATCCGCGACCTGCTCGGCGCCAGCACCGCCACCATGGGGTGGATCGTGTTCAGCCTCGCCGTCGGATCCATTGTCGGGCTGACCATCTCGAGTCACCTGATCGCCGTGGGCGGAACCCGGACCGGGATCCTGGCCGGGATGGCGGCCACCGGGGCCGGACTGGTCACGGCCGGCTGTGGCGCGGCGCTGCTGGAGTCCAAGCCGGTCGTGGTCCTCGGGCTGTTCGTCTTCGGGTTCGGGACCGGTCTGGTCGACGTATCGATGAATGTCGAGGGCGCGGCCGCGGAGCGGGCCCTGCGCCGGACGATCATGCCGCTGTTCCACGCCTGTTTCTCCTTCGGCACCATGATCGGCGCGGGTATCGGGGTGCTCTGCGAACACCTGGGTGTCGCCCTGGTGCCGCAGGTGCTGGTCCTGGCCGTGATCCTGGTCGCGGTCACCGGGGTGGCGATCCGCCGGCTCCGCAACGACGAGCTGCTGGCCCTGGGGGAATCCCTGCCCACGTCACCGGCGGCGGAATCCGCCGAGTTCGCGGTGGCTGCCGCGGCCGGCGAGCCGGTGACCGAGCCGGCCCCGGCCCCGGCAGCGGCCGGCGGCTGGCGGCAGCGGCTGGGCATCTGGCGGGACCGGCGGACCCTGCTCATCGGGTTGATCGTGCTGGGCATGGCTTTCGCCGAGGGGTCGGCGAACGATTGGCTGGCCCTGGCCATCGTGGACGGCCACCATGTGTCTAATGCCACCGGTGCGCTGGTGTTCGGGCTGTTCGTCACGGCGATGACCGTGGGCCGGGTGCTCGGCGGTCCGGTGCTGGACCGCTTCGGCCGGGTGGCGGTGCTACGGGCCACCGGTGCGCTGGCCGCGGTCGGCCTGGTGGTGGTCATCTTCGTGCCCAACCCGGTGGTGGCCGCCGTCGGCGTCGTGGTGTGGGGACTCGGTGCGTCGCTGGGCTTCCCGGTCGGGATGTCGGCCGCGGCCGACGATCCCAAGACCGCCGCGGCTCGGGTCAGCGCGGTGGCCACGATCGGCTACTGCGCCTTCCTGGTCGGCCCCCCGGTGATCGGGCTGCTGGGCCAGCACATCGGGCTGCTGCACGCGCTGCTGGTCGTGCTGGTCCTGGTCGCGGTGGCCGCGCTGGCCTCGGGGGCGGCCCGCGAAGCCCATCGCAGCCGCGGCGCGATGCCCGCGCTGCCGGTGGATGCCACCCGGACCGGGTAATCTCGGCGCCGACATGCACGCCCGGTCGGGCGTCCGGTGCAGGGTGATGACCCGAGTCCGGCCGTTGAGTCGCCGCGGCCACGCCGCCTTGGATCCGCCGGAGGATTGCCCATGACCACCACCGTTCCCACCCCGACGGCCGACAAGATCGGCCAGCTCGACTTCAAGGTCGCCGATCTCGGCCTGGCCGAGTACGGCCGCAAAGAGATCACCCTGGCCGAGCACGAGATGCCCGGGCTGATGTCCTTGCGCCGCGAGTACAGCGAGGTGCAGCCGCTGCGCGGGGCCCGGATCGCCGGCTCGCTGCACATGACCGTGCAGACCGCGGTGCTGATCGAGACGCTGGTGGCGCTGGGCGCCGACGTCCGCTGGGTGTCCTGCAATATCTTCTCCACCCAGGACCACGCCGCCGCCGCCGCCGTGGTGGGTCCGCACGGCACCCCGGAAGCACCGGGAGGCGTGTCGGTCTACGCCTGGAAGGGCGAGAGCCTGTCCGAGTACTGGTGGTGCACCCAGCAGATGCTGCGCTGGCCCGCAGGTGGCGCGGCCGCCGACGGCGCGACCGGGGACGGGGCAGAGGCGTTGGGGCCGAACATGATCCTCGACGACGGCGGCGACGTGACCATGCTGGTGCATCGTGGCCTGCAGTACGAGCGGGCCGGGGTGGTCCCGCCCGCCGCGGAGGACGACTCGGAGGAGTGGGCGATCGTGCTCGACCTGCTCCGGGCGTCGCTGGCCGACGATCCCGGCTACTTCGGCCGGATCGCACCGGAGATCCAGGGCGTGACCGAGGAGACCACCACCGGGGTGCTGCGGCTCTACCAGCTGGCCGCCCAGGGTGAGCTGCTGTTCCCGGCCATCAACGTGAACGACTCGGTGACCAAGAGCAAGTTCGACAACAAGTACGGCTGCCGGCATTCGCTAATCGACGGACTCAACCGGGCCACCGACGTGCTGATTGGCGGGAAGGTCGCGGTCATCGTCGGGTACGGAGACGTGGGCAAGGGCTGCGCGGAGTCGCTGCGGGGCCAGGGCGCCCGGGTGGTCATCGCCGAGGTCGACCCGATCTGCGCGCTGCAGGCGCTGATGGACGGCTACGAGGTGTCCACGGTGGACAAGTCGATCGGCCGGGCCGACATCGTCATCACCTCGACCGGGAACAAGGACATCATCCGCGTCGACCACATGCAGCAGATGAAGCACCAGGCCATCCTGGGCAACATCGGTCACTTCGACAACGAGATCGACATGGCTGGTCTGGCCCGGATTCCTGGTATCCACCGCACCGAGATCAAGCCCCAGGTGCACCTGTGGACCTTCCCCAGCGGCCGGACCATCCTGGTGCTGTCCGAGGGTCGGCTGCTCAACCTGGGCAATGCCACCGGGCACCCCTCGTTCGTGATGTCCTCGTCGTTCTCCAATCAGGTCATCGCCCAGATCGAGCTGTTCACCAAGCGCAACGAGTACGACCTCGAGGTGTACCGGCTGCCCAAGCATCTGGACGAGAAGGTGGCCCGCATCCACGTCGAGGCGCTGGGCGGCGAGCTGACCAAGCTGACCAAGGAGCAGGCCGAGTACATCGGGGTGGACGTCGAGGGCCCGTTCAAGTCCGAGCACTACCGCTACTGACCGGGCCCGCGGGCCCGGCCGGGATCTCCCAGTCGGGCCCGATGGTCAGAGAATTACTCGAGCAGATCCGGCGGGACCGCCAGCTGCCCGTCCGGCCCCGGCCGCAGCACCCGCCAGGGCGACAGGTAACCGGTCCGGGCCAGTTGCTCGTACATCGCCGCGGTCCGTCGTTGCAGCTCGGCGTCGGCCTCGAAACGGTCCAGCGGACGGCCGGGATCGGTCGCGGCCCGGCCTCGGGCGCGCTGCGCGGCCAGGGCGAGCGGGGGAGCCAGCAGGATCTGCCCGTCCGGTGGCCGTACCCCGAGCCGGTCGATCTCGAAATCACGGACCCAGGCCGGAAACCCGGCGTCGTGATCGGGACCGCCCAGCCGGGCGCTGCCGTAGGCCGCGTTGGAGCTGACATACCGGTCGACCAGGACGATGTCGTGGCCGTGCAGCAGTTCGTCCAGGTGCGCGTGGGCGGCCGCCCGGTCCAGCCCGAACAGCACCGCGCAGCCGTACACCGAGTCCGACAGATCCCCGATCCGGCCGTACAGGGCGTCGCGGACCAGATCTGCGGTGACCGATTCGCCGTAGCGCGGGAAGGCCATCGAGGCAACCCGCAGTCCGCGGTCGCCGGCTACCCGGACCAGCTCCGCGGTCAGGGTGCGTTTGCCCGATCCGTCCAGCCCCTCGATGACCAGCATCCGCCCCACCACGGTGTGCTAGCGCCGGAACCCGGTGCGGCCACCGGGTCTCGGGCCCAACGGCGGCGCCGCCTCGAGCCCTGAGGTCATCGCGACACCGAGCGGGCCAGCGCTTCGGCCAGC
>JAABUO010007501.1_pt1 | contig 12443 bp, 17 predicted proteins | sample 5559291 | NCBI WGS metagenome assembly JAABUO01 (sample SAMN10711878, study PRJNA513372) | rock metagenome | isolation source: Antarctica rocks | place: Antarctica: Victoria Land, Finger Mt sud
GGAAAGCACAGCCATAAGCAGGTGTTGCAATAGCATAGCCACACAGCAGCAGCCTGACAAGCAAAGACACGCACTGCGCTTGCTGCTGTCCGAAAGCAACATGTTTAAGCACTCACTGGAGAGTAGTTGCCAGCTGCCTTGGTGCCTCCCATGCCGCCAGGCGCAGCCCTGTGGAAATGCTCCTCTACTACCAGATCGATGGGTGTCATCTGACCCCCCTGCTTTCATGCTCACACAGTCAGGGCTGTCATCATGCGCACACAGCGGCGTACACGTGGTTTATAGGATGCTGCTTGTGATGTGTATGCCCACATGCAAACATGAATAACAAGCCAGCACCAGCTACCTCCTTGTACCACAGCACTAGGCTGTGTCATATGACTGTCATTCATGTTGCTACTTTCTAGTCCACACATGTCAGACATCCATCTGCATGTGCATATGCCAGATTGCATGGGGGGCGCATGCAATAACATGTGAAATCGTCATTGACAAGTTTACGGTGTGTGCCTGTTTGCAGTGTCTGATGATGATTATCAGGATTGCTGTCTGCAGTGTTCATGACAGTGATTCACAGTTTACCTTGAAGTAAGCTCCAACAGCAGCACAGAACACAGCGAAGGTGTAGCTAGGGGCAGGGCCCAACCCCAAAATGCCCCCAGAACCCATCAACAAGGGCCGTATATACAAAGAGCCCTTGCCCTGAGGGGGAACGTAATCTTGGTTTTCCCTCACCAGCTGCTGGACAGCTCCCACAAACAGATCTGACGGGGGTGCAGGCATGGAGAGTCTGTCTGCGCCTTCAGCCATTCTGGCAGCATTCTGATGCGGTCTGAAGAGGACAATGCGATCCTGCGCACTGCGCTGAGCCTTCATGCCTTCAAACACCGACTGACCGTAGTTGAGTACCTGCAAGCATACAAAGGAATGCACGTTGGGCGAGCCGCATGCTGATGCATTGCTGCTGCTACGGCACTCTGTACCACTTACGCACGCAAACTTGCAGGGCTGAGAGAATGCAGCATGCAGTCAGCCCTATGTTCAGTTGACATTCTGCAATAGCTTGTAAGGCTGACAACTGCCCAGCATTACAAAAAGACAGCCAAGCACAGAGGGGCACAAACACAACATGATGCACCAAGCTCATCAGACCCACACTAGAGCTTGCACATCATGGAAATCAGCAGTGGCTCAGATGACAGTGAGATGTGCACAAGGTGCAAGGCTCATGCATACAGCGTACCTGTGCACTAGGGTCCAACTGCAGAGGCCCATAAGCACGCATTTCCCCTTTCCAACCTTGCTCTGGTGACCACTCTGCCACATACATGGTCTGCAAACACACAGTGTCCTGGGGGATGGAAAGTACGCTCATGAAGCATAAGCCAGTTTGGATTTTTGCTCACAATCCACGATTCAGAAATATGCCATACATTTTACGCAAGCCATGCAGTGGATGGTAATGACAATTTTGCAGATTGGTGCATGCACAGTCTCGCGTTGAGGACTGTGTATGCAAAATTGGCAGATTAGCATGATGACAGCATGACAAAGCCAGGATTAGCAAGTGAAGCTGGGATGCAGTGGAAGAGTTAGGTGGCATACCGGCGCAACATGCTCGAGACCAAAACCCAGCGTGTCCCAAGTAATGTTCTTCTTTGTTCTGCAATGCAAGCCAATCAGTTTGACAGCTGACAAATGACCCGAGGCTTTGGCACATCAAGCTGGAGCATGCCGTCAAGTTGACACTGCAGCAATGCTTTTGCCGGGCGCTGGTGCTGCCTTCCTGTTTGACAGGTCATGATGACATTTTGCATGTGCATTGATTTAAAAAACCAGACCTGCTAGGTTTCTGTTCTACAGGCGCCAAGGGCGCCTCAGCCTGAGCTTGAGCTTGAGCCCTTGCAGGCATACTGTGCAGCCGGCAAAGCTTGCTGCGTTTCTGTGTATGCTGCTGTGAGCTGCAACAGAGCATCCAAAATCAGGCAGAGCTGCAAATTTCAGCAACACCTCCTGTCTGGTTGAACAACGCATACCGTGAGGGCATGCCATGATGTGCAGTTCTTGAAGAGCTTTGTAGCTGCCGCCTGCAGGGACAAGGATGTGGAAACTTCCACTTGATGAGCCAAGCTGCAGACGGGACGGGAAGTTACATGCAAAGTCAGGCTTACCGGCCTGCCGAAGCTGCCAAGGGGCGTTGAAGGTCAAGCTGTAGCATTGAATTTTCCAGCAATCAATTTGGCAATGCCAATTCTCGCTGAGAAATGACTGCCGCACTGAGCAGGCTTCAGCTAATGTTGTAGTTATGACGTGATACAGCGATGCGAGATGCCAGACTCGTCAGCTGCTGTGATCGGCACTCCAATCGTCAGATCCACAATTATCGTTCCAGAAGAGTGTCACTGCCCAAGCGTAGCGACGGAGAAATGACAGAAGATGCAGACATTTTGCATGCACAACTGCATTTTTGCGGCAGGGCGTTTGCTAGTAGCAGCCCCTGGTCTCTATCTCAACTTTGACTAGTCAATTGTTGAGATCAATTGGTGCGGACACGCTACATAGCCTAGCGCAATGACGCAGACAATGCTGCATTCCCAGGTTGTATGCCAGCAGGGCGCACTTGATCGAAGTAGTCGGGTGCCGTCTGTTGCCACCAGTCGGCATGCTCGACCGCATGCATTCAGGATGTCGAAGTTGACTAGTAAATCTGGTGGCATTGCCGGGCGTTCCTTGCAAGCCATGTCGCACACATCACATCATAATTCTACACGCACTCCCGGAAGAGTCCTCTGCCAGGCGGCTTCAGAAAAGATGGTCATAGCGGTCACAGGTGAGTTCCAGCTCTCTGTCGATTTGTCGCACCTGCGACAGTGAGTACTGGACCTCCGTACTTCTGCAATACAGGAGCCACAGGATTAGTAGGCAGCAGGCTTGTCTCAAGGCTATCAGCTCAAGGGCACACCGTCAGGGTGTTGACCAGAAATCCAGACAAAGCACGAAGCAAGCTCCCATATGCACGCCTCCAATTTTTCAACATTGGCCAGCAGTTACCAGATGCTCTGAAAGGAGCAACCGGTGTAGTAAACTTGGCAGGTGAAATGCAGTGTCGAAAGCACACCCCTGCTGTCGCGAAACAGGTGGTGACATGCGTTATAGCAAAGCATGATGTACATCTCCTGACGTACCTACGCCTTTGCTGTAGGTGAGCCCATTGCCACACGATGGTCTGCTAGCCTGAAGCGAGAGATCAAAGCCTCCAGAGTGAACATCACCGCACACCTTGCAGTGAGTATGCCCGCCTCAAAGTGGCATGCAGCATCTTCACAACAAGCTTGACAGTAGTCCTGCCTCTACGTCACTTGCACTCACTGCTATCACACTGCACTACACAGCACATAAGGTTTCCCATGGACATGCAATGGCTGTACATTGCGTTTCTCAAAGCATGCTGTCTCCAAGAAGTAAGCTAGAGTCAAAATGATGTGACTCTTGTGTAGTCTACCAAGTCTTGATCTACTTGTGCTGAAAACAGCATTGGCGCCAAGATGAATAACACAATGTACAAGCTTCACAACACTCAGCAATCTCATGTCAATTCACAATTTAGTAAGCTTTGGTCCTGCTGCAGGATGCCATCAATGCTCTGCCAGAAGCTGAGCGGCCTGAAGTCATTTGCTCTGCCTCAGCTGTTGGTGAGACATCACTAGCTATCCATTTGCAAGTTCTGTAATTCTGTGTGAGGCTTGTTTTCAGACGTGACTTCGCACACTTTCTGTCAACATCACCCACATTGTGCTCTGTCACTGCACATCTTCTGGTGCATTCATGCTGTGCAGCTGCACTAGCATACGACTAGATGACTGGATTGCATAAGGGAGTGACATGGCATGCTATTCAAGCTGGCAAGCATGCGTTCACCTGTGTCTGCAGCGTGAAGGTTTCTTTAGTCAGCTGAATGCTTGCAGGCGGGAAGGACGCTGCATGCTTCTGACCTTGGCACATACTGCACTTCACTCTTGTCTAACCACGTGCATTCACCCTTGTCTACCCATATGCCACCACCCTTGTCTACCAATGTGCATTCAACCTTGCCTACCCATGTGCAGTCACTCTTGTCAACCAATGTACATTCAACTTTGTCTCCTGATGTGCACGTACCCTTGTCTACCCATATGCACTCACTTCTGTCTGACGATGTGCAGGCTACTATGGTAACAGCCAGAGCCAGACCTTCAACGAGAGCAGTACCAGCGGCAGAGACTACCTAGCTGAAGTGTGCAGAGACTGGGAGAATGCAGCACAGCAGGCCAAAACAAAGAGGGTGGTCATAGTGCGCACCGGCATTGTGCTCGCAAAAGAGGGCGGCGCAATGGCCAAAATGCTGCCCATCTTCAACATCTTTGCTGGCGGCCCCTTGGGAAATGGCCAACAATGGTGCTCCTGGATACACAGGTTTGATGTTGCTTTTTTGCATTCAATGATGTTGCTTTTTTGCTTTCAATGATTTCATTTTCATGTCATGTATCACCTCAAAGTCTGGGGTGTGGAGCCAGTTGTGACTCACCAGACATCCTGGCTTGAAAGCACGAGGGGACGTGACGTGTCGCAAAGCCACGCTGATGAGAATGCTGTTGGGAAACAGAGCCGAATGTCTTGTTGCTGGTAGCCTATGTTGCGCTATCGTCTTTGTGACTTCATCACTTCTGAGGGAGGCCTGTGCCTGTGCTGCTGTACTCCTGGTCCTGCTGCTTTCACGTGTACTCATGGTCTGGTGCAACACATTGCATCATTTTTGCTTGATTCATCCCTGCTTGTGGTCTGGTGCAACATCCTGCATCAGCTGAGTGTCTGCTCCTTTGCTTCTGTGGTGTGTCTGAGCTACATGACAAGGGACAGCAATGGTGCTCATCTCCAGCATTGCATAATAATCATGAGTGGGCACATGCAGTGTTTGTGTCATCAAATTGTGAGAAATTGATGGCCCTTAGGCCTGCAGACAAGACGAGCAGCAAACCAAAGGATACACGTATGCATTACACTCTCTGTAAGTAGGGCAGCTGGATGCGCCTTGTGCATAGCACGGATTTATGGTGACACCATTTACACCAGCTTGTGAGTTACGGCGGTGTTGTCTGCTGATAGTCTTTTGTGCACTGATGGAAAGCTGCATGCAGGGACGATCTTGTGAACCTATACATAGAAGCATTGCAGAATAGCTCATTCAAGGGCACCTACAATGCCACAGCACCCAACCCAGTGCGGATGTCAGAGCTATGCAGCTCCCTAGGGCGGGTCTTGGGGCGCCCCTCCTGGCTGCCTGTCCCTGAATTTGCCCTTCAGGTGGGTGACATCACCCTCAGCCTTCTCCCATGACTTTCCTACAGCACTCTGTGCCGGTGCTGCTGGTGATGCGACATACCCAGTGCTGTACAAGGGTGTGGTCACTACAAACAAAGCAGCTGCATCAGCCAAAACTCTGAGTCTCAAATTGGCTGTTTGTTGCATATCCAAGCTTTTTGATAGCTGTCTTACTGTCCAACTCTCCACTCGATCTGGAGCACCTGTTGCACCTGTTGCACCTGGTGATTACCATATTTTTAGGACTTTTACTTTAGGGTATGATAACAGCGTAAACCTTACTCCCATGATGCTTTGATACCACCAGAAGCTTCTTTGCCTTATAAATTTTGGAAGCAACATCTCTGTCCCTTGGAATTGATGGTGCAGCAGCCTGGCAAGAAGCCATTACATACAGCGCATCATTGTTGTCTGTGCTTCTGCAATAGTCCACAGCTTTTGAGCTCTTCCACAACTCAGCTGGTAGATACGTTCTCACACTGCTGCAGCTGTCACTGCTCCTGCCATAGTCCACAAACACAGAGCTTTTTCACACTTCAGCCAGTCGATGTTTACCCACATTGCTAAATCCGTCAGTGCCATCACCATGGTCTAGTAATATCAAGCTTTTCTGCAACTCAGCAAGTTGATTGTTAGCCACTCTGCTTTGTCTACCACTTCCTCAATCAAAGTAGACTGCAACTGTCACTGGCTCATCACAGACTGCATGTGTGCCTGCCTCAACACAGACTGCAAATGTTACTGCCACAACACAGACTGCATGTGTGGCTGCCTCGACACAGACTGCAAGGACTAAGGAGTGGCTGTGGCTGCTGCTTGCAGTCTATGTTGGGGGAGGGCGCCTCAGTCGTGCTGGAGGGCCAGAAAGTCATTTCATCCAGAACCCAGGATGCTGGTTTCAAATTTCGCTACAACTCCCTGCAAGATGCTCTGCTCAGTGTGCGATGACACATGGTGGTTTCAGCTGGTCACGTGTCAGCAGAAAAGCTGGACGTCTCACATAATTGGGCTTTGATGACACGTGGTGTTTTCAGCTGGTCATGTGTCAGCACCACTGCTTTATGGTTCATATGGTTGGGGCTTCTGCGCCTGAGTACTGGTTTTGGCACCTGGTTTTGGCACAAGGCAATTGCTTTTCTCTCTTTTGCTACTGGCTAGGTAGTTTACAATACTTTAGCCAGCCAACAAGTCTGATCACATATAGAAAAAGACGCGGGTCAAAGTTTGAGAGTGCAAATGATGGCTGTTTAGCACAGAAACAAATGACTCTGCTGAATGGATGCATTGCAACTGGCAAACAGACTTAAGTAAGAGCCACAAGCACAAATTTTGGTCTTTGTGACGACTCAGCATTGCTCACTGAGCAGGGAGTCCAGTTTCAGGACGTGCCTGAGAGCTTGTTGGAGCTGCCTTGTGTACTTTCTGACTTGTAGATAGGAGAATTTCATTGAAACTTCTAGTTCAAATGAGAGTGTTAGCTGTTCAGACAGCAAAATGCTATGAACAGACAAGAGCAGCCACCAATTCACCAAATAGCCAACAGCCATACAAGTCATACAATAAACTGTGCTCATGTAAACAGACCTGGTGTTGCTGAAATGCCTCTGCTGATACTTGTGTGTCATTTAAAAGTTGAGCTGCCAAGGTTGCAATGAACAGCCAGCTTTTCCTGACAAGAAGAGTGATGTCAATCAGTCATACTGTACATGTGCACTGATGACCACTGCAGCACACCGCCTGACTTATATCAGCATGATCACATCTTAGTTACCACATGTGGTGCTGTCATGCAGACACTGTTGGGAGAAGGGGCAAAGGTGGTGCTTGAGGGACAGCGAGTTTTACCGGCACGGGCGCAAGAGCAGGGTTTTGATTTTAAGTTTGATGATGTAGACCTTGCCGTGCAGGATATCGTCTCGACATGACTTTCAGTTCTTGAGTCATCTGTTGCATCTGTGAGGCCAGCTTAGTGACTGAGATGCTGTCTCTCATCGAGTTTTGAAGGGTGAATTTGACTGCTTGTGATTAGCTAGTTTATCGTGAGCTCATATGGGATCTGTGTATTGTACTTACCCCTGCTGTGTCTCATAAGTGTTGTATCTAGAGGCGTGCTACACATCAGCCAGACCGGTGGTGCATGCAAGGTCACCTTCTCAAGACTGAGTTGTTGGGGCAGCAAATGCAGTTAAGGAGATGAAGATGTACGCTGCTGATAGTCCATGAACATCTTGCAAAATCCGAAAATGAGTCAAGTTAATTTCAGACATCATTGTTGCCATCAAGAGGTGATATCGGAGACATCCATTGTTCTGCCACCTGCACTATCTGCCATGGAGTATGTATCGGCACGACCACTCTTCCAAGCCTTCTTGTCACGCTTGGCCTGCCTTCTGGCTGCTTTCTCTTCTGGCGTTTCCATCTCCCTGCACCAGAGCATAAGGATCAGGACGCCATACACACGCTTGCAAGTCTGTCCACTAAAATACTCCCCACACTGCACAGCTGTACTGACATGCACACACAGGACAAGGGACAGGTTGCAGCCTTTCTGTCTAGCTGGCATCACACTGCAAAGACTTTCTGATGTGCTTGGTGTAATGCAACTGCTGCGGACCATCAGACAGTGGTGCCCAAGGTGGGGGTTTGTCCCAGACCCTGAAACCCACCCACAACCAGGGGCTGCAGCTGTTACATCCAATTTGCACAAGCTGATGCATTGTCATTGATCCAGGTCAGGCAATGAGTATGCAGCAGTGCCAGAGTCTGGACAGCAGCTGCCAACAGCAAGCATGGACAAGCGGGTCTCACTTCAGTCGCTGCTTCTCCTCCTGCTTCAGGCGCTTACGCTCCAAACGCTCTTCTTCAGTGCCCCATGCAGAATCGCTAGCCACAGAACCTCCATAGGACTCAGCAGGCCTTGCTGGCGGTCTGCCGACTTGCACAGTAGGCTGTGATTGGCCAGCTGCAGCAGAAGCTTCTGCTGCTGCTGAGGGCTGGGCCAGACCACCCTGTTCCAGGGCTGCACCGAACTGCCCTGCTGTCTGGGGCTGTTGGAGGCGACCCTGCCCTGCAGGTGCTGCCCCAGAGACCCTGGGTGGAGGCATGACGAAAGTTCCACTTGTCTGGTGACTAGCAGCTGCTGCTGAAGCTGCCGACGCACCTCTTGCAGACTGTTGATCTGTCGTGCCTGTATTCAGTCTAGCCCTGTTGGCATCAAGTTGCTGTTCTGGCTCTGGATGTTTGCCCCTGCCAGCGTGAACATGTGGTCTTGCTAGGGCTGCTGAGCTAGAATCCCTGTTGGGGGGCGCTGCAAAGTGCCCTGGCCCTGTAAGCTGGTCTCTCATCTGTTGCTGCTGCTGCTGATGATGAGCAGTGGCAGCAGCATTGATGGGTGCAGGAGACACAGAGCGCTCCTGGCTGCTGGGCGCTGCGGCTGCGTCAGTCTTCTGCTTCTTGCGGCGGGGCTTGGACTGCTGATCTGCCCCTCCTCCCTTCATGATGGCCTCTAGTTCCTTGGCAGTGACTGGGGCTGGTCCAGAAGGGCCCCCTGGCTCCTGCACATGCAGAAAAGCCCTAGTGTTTGTCCAAAGAAGGAAGACAGTCAACCCCCTGTGTAGATACATGCAGAAACTCAAGTGACAGCCTCAAAATCCCATGCAGACAGCATAAGACCTCCTGCATGCAGGAAACAAAGGTTGTTGGTTGTCAGCATGTCAAGTTCAAGGTAACCACACATGCCTGCCTGCAAAGATGCACACTGCTCTGCTATTTGAAGCACCAGCAGACTCCACTGGTAACGGTGACAGCATGAGTAAGCATGACTAAACCTGCTTCCATGCAACAGCAGGATGACGTAGCATAGCAGCGCAACCTCAGCTTTCACAGTGACAGCATGAGTCAGCATGACTATGCCTGCTTCTATGCAACAGCAGAATGTCGTAGCATAGCAGCGCAACCTCAGCTTTCAGTCTGTACACAACTGAACTGCTTGGTCTGGACAGGCAAAATCTAAATCAACTCAACAAGTTTGTGGTGTGAGAGCACACCTGTGATGCTGCAAGGCCAGGGGCAGGTGATGCAGATTTGGGGCGCTTCCTGGAAGGCCCTGCAGGCTGACCCTGGGTGTGTTGAGGACCCCCCTCCTGCTGGGATTGAGCAGCAGGATGGGCAGTTCCTGGGGGCTGGTGGGGCTCTGCATGGTATGAAGAGGGGGCTCTGGGATTCAGTGTAGCCTCTACTCTGAGAGGTGATTGGATCTCCTTTCCTGTGACCTCTGCAAAGAAGTACCCATTTGGACTGTGTTTGTTCACAGCACACACCAGCAGACATGTCACAGAGCAAGAGCAGCTTGCAACCCCCATTTCAAAGGTTGCACCTCTGACATGCATCAGATTGCAAACTGAATTTGCTTTTTCAACAGGCAGCAGTACTGTGTCAAAGCACACACCATCCTGCATCTTCTGCTATTATGGCCTTCTCATATTCGCAAGTTTCAGAGCCATTGCGCTTGCTATTCCGCTAAGGCAGACCATTTCAAAGGCAAACAAACACTGTCTGATGAGGAGAAATTTACAAAAGCCACCTTCAAGGTCACGCATGGATGGCTCTGCGGACAGCATCCTCTGGGGACCAGAGCCAGCTCCATGGGGACCAGAGCCAGCTCCATGGGGACCAGACAGGGCCCCGTGCCTGCCCCCACACTTGGCAGAGAGTGCAGGGCCACCCCCCATGTGCAAGCTGCTCGCTGGCTCTGCAGCACCATTGCCGCAAAGCTGTCAAGGTCACAAGAGCCGATGCCCCCTCATGGGGTAGGGCCTTAGTTTTGGCAGGATTTGTGAATTTATGCCGGCAACCATCGGGTTATGCCTTGTACAACAGGTCTATCACGACTAAATATTAAAAGCTGCCAAGGTGTGTTGGCATGAGGCCAGAGGAGAATTTGAATGCTTGCAAGTCTTTGTCAAGCACCTACACCTGGGACTACGCCTCCAGAGGGCAACCATTCATTATTCACTGATGAAACACATGCCTTTTGTCAGGACCAGGTATGTGCAGGCCTGAGTAGCTCCCTGCATGAGGTCCTATTTTGGCAATGTATCAGCAATGGCATGTGTTGATGTGGTCTGAAACAAACTGGACAAGTTCATGCCAGAGTGCATTGTGGTGCTGTGACCTGATTGCTCTCTGCAAAGCATGCTTGTGGGGCTCACCTCTGGGTTGTGATGTATGCAAAGCTGGCAGCACAAAAACAAAGAAACACAACTTGACATGCGTCTGTGCTTGATGAGTGTAATGAAGAGCTGTCTTCTGGTCACTTTGTGACTGACACCAAACATGAGACAGGATCAACAGCAAGGCTGGCAGTACGCAGCTACCATCCATTAGGATTGCGAGTCTAGCCACCTTGAGGGCCGACCACTTCAGATTCCTCCAGGGGTCTGTATAGGGTGGGGGGGAGCCCTCCAAGCCTTGACAGCAGCATGAACGCCAAGTGGCGCAGCTTCACGCTGTGCTGCTGACAGAACACGCTGTGCAACCTCAGCAGGGTGTCTTGCTCAACCTGTCCTGCTGCCATGACTTGCCTCTCTGCTGTTGCAGGGACAGTGCCATGCTGGGCATGCTGGGCGTGCTGCTGAGTTTGAAAAGGGGGGCTGTGGGGATCTGCAGGGCTTGCAGGGGATGGACTCCTCAGAGCCTGTAGCGTGATTGGCTGGAGGTCCTCCATTACGCCCAGCCTGTCAGCAAGAAGAAGACTCATAACTTTTGCAACAGGGTCGAGATTCGAATCTGCTGGTCACGTGTGCAGTTCTGTGCTGATGCTCGACACTGCCATTTTGGCATGCAGCATTGACAGACAAAAGGGCTGATGGTACCCTGTTGCTGTCCGTGGAGAGAATGAAGGACAGCAGACAAGAGCAGCATCAGCAGCATCAATGGCAGCACTAGCTCTTTGAGAACATCACATGTTTAAGAAAACGGTTCACAGTGTACATTCAAAATTGACAAGGCCTGGGCATTTATAAAGCAGATTTCTATGTGGAGGAGACAGCTCAGGAGAGGCACCAAGAGTTTGTTAAGCAGCTCACAGGACTACAGTGCATCTGCAACAGGCTTTCCAGCAGCAGCAGCAGCAGCAGCAGCAGCAGCAGCAGCAGCAGCCCTCTGACTGCAATAACAGCACCTGCAGCTTCATTTGCCAGTCATCAGCTACTTTGCAGAGGCTCACAGATTATGCATTTCTTGAGACAGTACCCAACAGACAAATGATGGACGCATGCATGCAAGTGGGATGTATACAATCTCCTCAGCATAGTATCACACTTTGATAGTCCCCAGGCGTTGCTTAGTTTAAATATACTCTGTGAAACACACACGCCTCTCTGCATGAAGGTGGTGTTTCCGTAAATTGAAGAGTTGTACCTAACAAGGGGTGCTGTCTCTAGCTCCACTGCATCTAAGGCCAGGTTGATGGTTGCGTCCAGGCCTGCCACAGCCGCTGCCATGCGCATGAGGCAGTCGTAGGCCGTGCGCCTCAGGTCTGGATGCCACTGCCCTTGGCTATGCTCAACACAGACTCCAGACACCCTGCACTGAGGAGGAGCGCTGCTGCCACAGGATTTGCACACTGTTTGCGCCAGGCAAGCATAGGCTGTAGACCTTGGCCTGAAGTACTTGTGTACTGAACCCACTGACTATGCCAAAGCATTTGAATTTGACAGGGGGAGCGTCAGTTGTGGTCACAGTGCAATGTAAAACATCAGCCAACAGCACAGCACAGCACAGCACAGCGCGGCACAGCACGGCACAGCACAGCACAGCACAGCACAGCACAGCACAGCATTAAAATACGGCCAGCCTGGGCTATGCAGATTAAGGACACATGTGCCAACACACCTGGAGATGAGTGAGGCAGCTGCAGGCCGCATGGACAGGGCCAGTTCCACAAAAGCCCTTAGGGCTGCTTGGGCCACCACAGCATGGTAGGACGGCAGCACCTTCTCTCTGGCCAAGAACCTGTCCAGCTGCTTTACCACCGGCTGCAGGCTTTTCATGTCTGGGAGCCGCAAGTGTCCCAAGGCTTCTAA
>JAABUO010007505.1_pt1 | contig 12440 bp, 10 predicted proteins | sample 5559291 | NCBI WGS metagenome assembly JAABUO01 (sample SAMN10711878, study PRJNA513372) | rock metagenome | isolation source: Antarctica rocks | place: Antarctica: Victoria Land, Finger Mt sud
CGAGAATTATTTAAAAATAACGAAAGCGACGACGAAGAATAAGACGAGCGTCGTTCTCGCTCATTTAAGAAGTTAACAGATCGTACGATAAAAAGATTAAATAAGTTAAAGCTGAGAAAAAGAAGATTATTAAGAATCGAGACTTAAGAAAACTCTGTAATTCTCTAAATGAGTACGTACGAAGTGTGTTTCTTTATCATTAACGTTTGTTTTTTAGCACATCTTAAAGCATAATCATATTATATTTTAAGTAATTAATTTACATTTCTTCGCGATGCTTAAGACTAGTATCTTTTATACATGATGATAACGAAAAGTTAAGACAGATTATTCTTTCGTACGAAGTTATTACGTGTAATAATTATAATTATTAAATAGCTTTATTATTAATATAAAAGGCTTTAAGTCTTAATATCACGAAGTTACTTTTATAATTTATGTAAATTAACATTCATTCTTCTTCGTACGAGCTTTAATTCTTTTATTACGACTTCGAAAGTCATTTCGAAAGTTATACGTCGCTGAATCTTTTTAATGATCATCTTTCTTCGTTCGAAGAAGACTTTCTTTAATTAAGATGATCGTTATTTAGCTTCGTACGTAATTTTTAAAGTCTCAATAATCGAGAAAGAATTTAATTTAAATATTCATTTTCGTTAAAGATTTAAAATCGTATTAATCATTTAACTCATAATATAAATAAAAGACGAAGCATTCGAATTTAAGATTTAAACATTTTTAAAGTCTTTAACATTAAAGATTGCTTCGTACGAAGAAGACTGAATAAAGAGCTGAAAGACTTAAGCATCATTTACAGATTTAAATAAATTAACGACTTTCGCGTTCATCGTACGAGCTTTTAAAAAGAAGCTCGATGAAGTTTTAAAATTATAAAAAGTAACGAAGACTTTATCTGTAAAGAAGTTCTTTAAACGTTCGTGAATCGACTTTAATAAACGATAATTACGCTCTTCGTGATCGTTAACACTTCGTACGATATTTATTTAACTCATATTAAGTTAATTAACGATGTTTAAAATAATTCGTTAAATACGAAGTTCATTCGACTTCGTAACATTAATTAATGAATCTTTTATCTTTATAAAAAAGCAGAAATAATCTTCTCGTACGAAGAGCGAATCTTGTTACATCGAATGATTAAAAAATACGCGACGTAAAAGAATTAAATTCTGAAAAAGAATCGTACAAAGCTCGTTTAATAATTAAAAAAAATCTTAAGCGATAAGATCAAATCGATCTTTCTTAATAATAAAAAGATTCTTAATAAGAAGCTTTTCGTACGCAGAGCTTTTTAAAGAATTCTTTCTTAAATGTTAATTAAATTACGCTTATTATTAATTAATTCACGATTAAACACTTCGTACGAGAAATAACGAAGATTAAATCTTAGCTCGAGCGATGTAAAAATTTCTCGAGATAAATTTAAAGTTTATTATAATTCGTACGAACTTTAACGAAAGATAAATTAAATAACTCTGTAATAAAGCATTCGAATTTTATCGTTTAACTCGACGTATCTGAGTCTTAAATACGTCGCTTAATTTAACTCGCTGAGCTTCGTATGATCGCTGATGAGTTTTTTTCAGAATCTTAACATTAGCGATTTCATAAATTTTATTCGTTTACTTTAATTAAACTTCGTACGAAAGAGAAAAGATTACGTTCTTTTCTTAAAATACGTGCATATCGTATTATTATTATCGTCGCTAAAAACGCGAGAACGATTTTAAAAAATGATTTAACGATAAAAGAAATAAAAGACAAGCTAAGACATCGTATTTAAAAACACGTTTTTATATTATACGACGATTTCATATTTAATTCGCTCAGACTTATTCATTTTCTTATTATTTAAAATGTAAATTAAAGTCGTATAAAACGTTAATTTTTCGTTTTATAAAGATAAAGAAAAAAGATTAAACAGTTACATTATATAATGATTCTCGTCACGTAATAACATCGTGTAATTTATTAAAAAATTCAGCGTCGTACGATGAATAAATTTAATCGTAATAAACATCGTTCGTCGCTGAGAGTTCTTAATATGTTTTCAGATTTAGTAACTTCGTACGACGTTTATCATTTTCTTTTTTTCGTATTAATTTTATAAAATGTTCGCGTCGCGATTCACGTACTTTATCTTTCTTCGTACGTGCTCTTTTTAAATTTAATCTTTCATTATGATTTTAAATTTAACGTCTCGTAAATGCGAATACGTATTATATTTAAAAAAGAATTAAAAATTATACAGAATGATTATAATCGAAACGTATTCATTTATAATGTTAATACTGAGCGTCTGAATAATATTTTACTTATTCTCGCTCTTTTAATCTCGTAAAAAACGACTCGTACGAAGCTTTCGTTAAAGAACTTTAATATTTAAAAACATTATTAGCTTATTCTCGCTAACAAGTTAATCGTTCACGAAGTCGTGTGTTAGAGGCCAGCATAAAGCGAGTTAATATGAGTGTCATTTAACTAGAAGATAAATGCTAAGAAAGAAAGGTAGCTACAGGTAAGAAGCTGGCTACATATGAATGTTTCTCAGCCGGCGCTAGGCCCGGAAGGGTTGGCAAAGCTAGAGCTGAGCCTGAGAAGGCTAGAATCGTGACAGTATTTTCTCCCTTCGATTATTCATGTTCACATGAATATAGTTCTTAATTTATTCCTTTTAAACAGTTCACTCTTAATTGTATATGCCCAAGCTCTTTAAATTCGATTAGCTGAAAGCCTTTAACGTGACTTGTTTAAGTACCGAATATGAAAATCGTTAACGATCTTTTAAGCGTTCATAAATTCGTCGTCATTAACATTATATTAATTGAGATCATTGTCATAGTCGTTTCATTTAATTCTATATTAAAGTCGCTTGCGATATTTGCGAGAATTCAGTATATCGTCGATTTTTTATTCGTTTTCGTCATTTATCACTATTAAATCGAGGAACTCGTTCTTTTAATCAGATAAGGAATCGTCGGCGACAGAGCGAAGCAGATCAGAATGAAAAACATCATGAACACGCATAAAATCTGATAATTTCAGCTTATATGACGAACCGACGAGGCCTAAGTTAATGAAAGGTTCAAGCATCTTGTCATTTAGCTTTTTAAAAGGCCTGATCGTAACGATATTCTTTTCGTTCAGAAATATCTTTAATCCGAGCTTATAATTAACTTCTTTTTTATGCTTATTAACTTGTTTCATCATTTGCTTTCGTGATTTAATCAGAGCTTTACGAGCGAACGTTAATGTCTTATTCATGTAATTAAATATATCTTTAACTCGAGCGACTTGTAAACGTTCGCGGATGCTTTCATATTCGATGAAGTTAAAGTCGAAGCTCATACGAGAATGAAAGCCCTTGTTCATGAAGAAGAAGATCATGAAGATAACTGAGAACAAAGCATTATTATTAGCAAACTCGGTCATGAATAATCATTTAAATTAATTATTCTGCATATACGAATAAAAGAAACGAAGATATCGCTTAACGTTCTAATTAACTCGTTCGCTTTAATCGTCGATCTGAGAATGATAAGCGATAAATAATCGAAAAGAAATGCTCAGCCGTTTATAAAGGAACTTTTAAAGAATGAAAGTGAACTGAGAATCTTTATTAAATACGATAAAGTTTAATAAATCGTAAGTTTAATATATTCATTAAAGTAACAACTTAACTGTTTTTTCTGCGGTGGTTCCCTCGTCGTCAGTGAAACAAGAAATATAATGTCTTTCTTTTAATAGTCTGCAGATTATCGTCAGGATCGCGTTATTATCGTCTGAATTAAATAAATCGATAACATAGTTCATGATTATATCGCGTCAGCGTTAATCAGATATCGATAGAGAATAAAGCAAGCCGTTTAATTTATCTCTAAATGCCTTTAAGCGTTAACAGATATAGCAGTTTCGAATATATCGATCTACCGTTTTTCGCATGAAAGACTAGTAATAATTTCGTTTTATGACTTTCACTGTTTTAAGAATATTAAAATAACCGACTAATGATTAATCATGAATCTCACGAATTAAGCTCATTTGTAAAAACTCATTAAACGGGATTCATAGCTGATTATCATGAAACAGAATTTCATTCTGCTCTCGGTAATTCTTCAGCTTCATATCGTCATATTGTGCTTTGCCTCGGACTATTGCTTCGCGAAGTAACGTACAATTCTCGTTAATTTTATTAGCTTTAAGAATTTGCTTATAGATTAATTCACTGATGTTTTCTTTTAAATCAGTAATTTTCACCCGATTCGACGTCAGAATAATGATTCGTTAATAACGAACGCGTTCGTCATCGAGATCTCTGAGTACCGAGTCAGCTCGGCGAGTTAACGCGTTAACTTTAATATTCTGTTTGCCAGATCGATACATTATCTTGAAGTTAAAATTAACTAGCTTTTAAACTCAGCGCATCTGTCGTCTGCTTAGCTCCTTGTCTTTCATTAATGAGGGGAGTGCTTAATGATCGATGAACATCTTAATAGAAATATTAATTAATTTCAGCTCGAGTCGCTAATGCTCGAATGCTCGAATGATAGCTAGCAGTTTCTTATCGTATATCTCGTAGTTGCATTCGGCGGAAGACATGTTCTTGCTATAAAAAATCACTGAATGTAGAACTTCTTCGTCATCATATTACGATAAAACTTCATCGTTAACGTAATTAAACGAGTTAATTTTCAGAATGATCTCACGGATCTGATTAAAGTAACGAAATATAAAAGCTTCGGTCATACGTCTCTTCATGTGATTAAATGCAGTCTGGCAAGCCTCATTTCATTTAAAAATAATCTCTTTTTGAGTGAGTCGGATCATTAAGCGAACAATCTTTAAGAAGTTCTTAATAAAGCGTCGATAGAAATTATAGAAATTAATAAAAGACTGCATCTGAGTGAGATTATTAAGTGTAAACTAATTAATCACTGCTTATACTTTTCGTGAATTCATTTTAAGTCTCTCGATCGACATCAGAAGTCCTAAAAAGATGATTTTCTAAACATGAAACTCGCATTTATCGATGTTTATCTGTAAGTCAGCTTCTCGTAGTCTATTCAGGACTAATCGCACATGTCGCTTATGTTCCTTTAAGATTTTACTGTAAATGATGATGTTATTAAGATAGATCTAATAAAACTGATACAGATATTTAAACAACACGTCGTTCATATAATGTTAATAGAAAGCTGATTCGTTAGTTAATTCGAAGAGCATCACGTGATATTTGTATGAGTCGAAGAAGATAATAAAGATAGTTAAATCTTCGCTACCTGAATGCATTCGCAGTTTATTAAAGGCGGCAATGATGTTTAAACGGGTCAGATACTTGCTTTCTTATATACGAGTAAGAGTCTCGTTTATTAAAGGCAAAGAATAGCGATTCCGTTTAGTTAAATCATTAAGCTTTCTGTAATTAACGCAGAAACGTAAACTATCGTCTTTCTTTTCGACGAACAAAATGAGCGAGGCGTATAAAGCGGAGCTGAATGAAATGAATCTCTTATTTAAGTGTTTAATCAGATATTCCTTTACTTTCTAAAGCTTGTGTTTAAACATTTAATATAGTCTGCTTTGAGAAGAAGTTCCTTCATCGATTAACTCGATTTTGTGATCGTAAAGACGATGAGATGATAACTGATCGATCATCGCTCGATCGAACACGTCTAGATAGTCGTGATATTCAGAAGAAAGCTTTACTTTAACTTGCTCGAGGGCCTCGGCATGTGAAAGCTCATGCAGATTCATTTCTTTAGACTTATCTTCGAATGTAATTATGAGTCGATTAATTTCTGAGACGATAATAATAAAGATCTTCACGTCTGATCGTTTAACTAACATTCTATATGACGCGGTTCTTATTATTGCTATGTTCGTTGAATCTGATGTGACTTTAGAAATTTTAGCGCTAGTTAAAGTCGCGTCGCGCGGTTTTAACTGTTCGATGAGCTTCTTTTTTTAACTGAAAGAGAGTAACTTCTGACTGAGTCGAGGTTAACTGCAGTTAATCTGATTAATTTGTCGCTTCAGTATGTAAGTAGAAGTTAAACTCTTCTGTTTTATAATTATTTCATGACTGAGTGATTAAACAGTTAATTTCTGATTAAAAGCAGTATCTGAAAACCGGAGTAAGTCGATTCGCATATTAATTATTAGATTAATTTTGTTCATTCACGTTTTTTCGAGAATCATTTAATGTTAACTTAATTAAGTGATTAACATAAAAGCTGTTTTAACCGTATGATCTTAAACTGTCAGGTTCGAATAGATGACATGAGTAATGAGCTTTTTTACATAATGATCGTCGAATTCTTTTATTAACTTCGCTTTAATCAGAGCTAGAGGTTTAATTTGTAACTGATTATAAACAATCTGCGCGATCACTTTATTAATGAACGAATAATCAGCAGCTTCGGTGTTAATTAATGACTTTAATGAGTAACTAATTTCATTACTAAAAAGTATACATTCAGTAGTTAAAGGTTCAGAAGTAAAAGAATCGTCTGACATGCTCGCCGTTAAAGAAATTAACACATCTTTCATCGCGCCTTTAATGAAAGTCTCTAGTTTTTTGTCTCGCTATTCTCGAAAGACATTTTCTCATTCTCTTTATCTTCTGAAATGACGATTTTTTATAAACGGAGAGTGAATGCACGAGATGCCGAAGTGTCGATCTTGTTCTGCTAAGAATAATTCTTAAACAAGTGATCTGACGTCTTGCAAGTGTAGCAGATAATGAAAGATCTCGCTGACTCAGAGATTAAAAAGATAATCGACTTAACATAGTCAATTATCGAAGTTGATACTGCTAGTAAAGAAGTGACACGCTTTTCAGATACGATAACGACTTTAGCGATGACAGTGCGACGTTCGCTGCGTAGCTGATAATTAACTCGCTGTTTATTATTCACACTTTAAAGAAAGCTCTTGAGACGATTTAAAATAATAAAATCTTTCGGGTAAATCGATAAAGCGTCTTGTAAGCGATTATTGATTTTATTCTGAAGATCGTTCATTAATGTGCGATTCTCATAGCCTAAATAGCTGAATAGCTTCATGAAGTTAAAGTAAAAGACATTAAAGAATTTATTTAACTGTCTCAGAGCGTTATACTCGCGACGATATTTTCGATTTTTATCTTAATCATCGTAAATTAACTTCAGATGTTTAAAGAGTTCGTAAATTAAAGTATATGAATGAGATGCGTCATGTTAACGTCGGGTAAACGTTTGTTCCGCTGCGTCGTCTTCTAGCCTAAATATAACATAGGCAATACAGATATTTTCGGTATGAAAGTGATCTGCATTTACTTTCAGCTTGTCGTTAATCTTAACTCTTCAGCTGTCTCATGTGAATTTAACGCCTTCGTCGGTGAAGATAGATGAATTCGAAAACTTGTAGAATTTGTAATAATCGCTATCGAATAAGATGAATAACTCTCGTGTAAAAGTACGTAGAACGGGGTCTCGTGGTTTCGTAATTTCAGAATTAACAGGCTCAGTAAGTTAACGAGATAGAGATTAATCAGATGAGCGCTGTGCCTTTTTTAAAGTCAGTACTTTCGCTCGTAGTTTAACGATAATCTCTTCTTAAGTCTCTATTGTGTTTTGATTAACTTTCAGCTCATTCAGTCTCTTAATATGTTCGGCTTGTAAATCGGTTCATTACTCGATGCATTTTAAGATCAGATCTCGTTAACTTCTGAGCTCGTTTAACATCTTAATGATCTCGTCGGGCTGTTCGCGAGTTCATTAACGTAATTATTCGCCGATCTTAATGTTTCATGAGATCTCGGCATCGTTGGCTTCAGCTGAGACATCGCTAAATAATATGAAAACTCGTTTACTTGCAGTGCTTTTAAGAAGACGGATTAATCGTGACCCGACTGAGTCGAAGTCGCGTGTCATGATGAAAATAAATTTGTTTATTAATGAAAGTAATTTAAAGAAGCTCTTGTGAATTTTCTGATAAACAAAAGAGAGTAAAATCGAAGAATCCCTTGCGGTTTAAAGTGATGATGCAAATTTAAAGAATCTCTTACAGATTTTCTGAATAAACGAAGTAAATTATTTCGTATCGTTTACACGTCGATAGCAGAGTAGTTAATGAGCATTTATTTAATGTTAGGGATCAGCATAGAGCGAGTTAATATGAATGTCATTTAACTAGAAGATAAATGCTAAGGAAGAAAGATAGCTACAGGTAAGAAGCTGGCTACATATGAGTGTTCCTCAGCCGGCGCTAGGCCCGGAAGGGTTGGCAAAGCTAGGGCTGAGCCTGGGAAGGCTAGGATCGTGACATCGTGTTTCGTACAAAAGATTTACTTTAATTAACGCTTACTTCGTACGAAAGAAAGATTAACGTTTATATTTATTATTTCTTCTGTTTCGAAAAGTAGTTATTGCTCGTATTAATTAATACGCTCGTTTACGTTAAGATTAATGCGACTTACTCATGTTAATATAGTTCGATCTCTGTATTAACGATATTCTTCGCGTTCTGAGCGAAGAAATTCATTTTTTAAAATCGTACGATGATTTAAGATCTGCGAGACTTCGTGCGCAGAACTTTCAGATGAATGCGATTAAATAACAGAGCAAACAGATAAGATAATGAGTAAATAACTCGATTAATAACTCGCGCTAAGTTATATCTCGAAAATTTCGCATGTACTGAGCGCGAAAGGGGCCGGACATGTAACATGTTAAGGGGCTCGGCAATAACTCGGCATAACTCAGACCTTTTTTTACTTGTCTATAACGATTATTAAATTAATATGCGTCTCAAGCTGACTCCGAGCGTGACTTTGAGATCCTCAGAAACGTTAACGTAAAGTACGTTAAGCCGTTAAACTACCTCATACTGAGATGGTCTTCCCCTTGTTAAGGTACAAACAAACAAAGGAGTGTTATCGCACAATAACTTTCAATCTGAAGGCTGTGGGTTCGAGATAGTCCTCAAAAGTTGTGATATTGAAATCGGCATTACAGCTCCTCCTTGGGTTTCACGAGTTCGTTAAAGAGGTAGGAAGGTTTAGACACACAGTGTGTGCTCAAACATTTATAATCAACTAGGTCAACGGCCCAGCCTTCGAGAGGGGTTTACTCACAATACTACATATACACGGTGTATGCCTCAACATTCACAAGCAACCAAGTCAATGAATATGGAGTGTCTCTTCTTCATGTTCATAACTTCCCTTCATGAACCAATTTCCGAGAGCACACAATCTCTTTTATATATAATTTCCTATGTCGTATATATATATTCGTGGATTATTATGAACAGTCACATGAGAAAGAAGAAGTGGAACATGTGTCTTTCCATATCATACATATATATGTCTTGTTCTCACCTTGCAAAGGCTTCGAACCAATCACTTACCAAAAGACATCTCACTGTCCAAGGGTTTTCCATCATGGCAGGCGGCAAAGGCAAGGACAAAGCTCGAAAGACGGCGGCAGCAAAAGACGTTGTGGCGGTGATGAAACGCCTCAGTAAAGATGAGAAGATGAGGTTACTACATAGTGAAGACGTAAGTGCATGCTTAGAATATTGTAGCATATGCTGACACCTCTGTAGTCGAAGAACGCCCTCGTTTCGCTTGGACCGAAGCGACAGAGAAAGGAAACCGCACAAGCTTTTCTTTGAAAGACTCGAGAGAGTCTAAAGAGACAAAAGGATACCTCCGAAGATGAGAACGACTTCAAGCCTCAACCAAGGAAACACAAGCATCTCACGAAGGCGTCGACTCTGGCCAAGGTTATATGCGAGGACATTGTTGAAGGAGAAGACGAGGACCAAAAACCTCAAGATCTTTGAGGCAATGTATATATCTATATAGTGATAAGATTATAAAGGACGAGAATTATGACAGCGACGACGAATGAAAAGGTCAAGTAAGAAGAAGACAAGCACGAGGATGATGAAGCTGAGGACGGGTTGAAACCTTTGTATTACGTCGCATCCAACCGCTTCGATTACGACTATGCGAGTCATCCTGCCTGGCCCTCACCTTTTACCGCACCGACACCCTTTCCGCCGTCTTAGCTGCTACCATCCCGCGACCCCCGCTACCCCCTTCTCCCTCTCCTCAGAGGACGGTGCAGAGAAGGTCATAAACGAGTTCATAGGCGAGATCGTAATCGAGGTCTCAGACGAGGTCACAGACGAGGTAATAGACGAGGCCTTCGAGGAGCTCATTGTCATAGATCAGAATCCATACAAGATAATGTCGAAAGCTATCAGCGAATTGGCAGGACCTCCAGAGACACTCGACCCGGAACACGTGGTCCACATTTGCGATGCAAGAGTTGCCAAAAGGGGATGATAATAAAGTGACAGCGAAGGTTTTTTTGATTTCCCGGATAGCTATAAGAAGCTCTTGTCGCTGTGCCTAGCAATCGGAAAAATGTCGATAAGGCAATTCAGCTGCAGGTTATCGATATTAACTGTAGCATATGAGAGTCATGGTCGATCCGCAGTAAAAGCACTATATGTTCTTGCCAAACTAGCTCAGACAATCAATACCTACAATCCTCAGAAGTCTTCAGGTATATAAGGAGTATCAAAGAAGTCGTTAATCTATCACGAATATGTTATGGCGAAGTATCCTAGTTCCGGAGCGTTCGAGAAGGCGAAGCTGAGCGGTGAGAACCCGAAGACCAAGATTCGAGTATGGAAAGTGAGGAAAGAGATCGGCGAGAAGGTATTACGGTTCCTTAAATAATCCGGAGGTTGAGAAATCTTATTTACACATCGTTACTTCTGGAAAGACGCTGTTGGGAACTGCATCGATCATCCGGTGTCAGTCATCCTGTTAAAACGACGGCTTGGATTCTTCTAGACCTCGCACTATTATTCATGGAATTATTCAGCAATATAATTTACAGGAGTCGGAATCCAGGAACAACAATTCGTCTTTACAGAAAGCGTACTCCCAATGTCATCTGTGAATTCATCCCAACTTAACCAACTGCATATATGATCTAATCGGTATCTTGAAAAAGCGTATTTGCTGATTTTGATTCATTTGTACTGAATGGCAGAAAAGAAGAATTAGAAATATCAGATATTTGATTTGAATATTTTAAATGAACGAATAGAGAGTATGATTCGAAATTGAATGAACGATGTAGTTAATAAGTTCCTTAACGTACTAATAGAAAATCATCACGTTCATGATATTCTCCTAGGGATGTGGTGTAGCTACTAAACCTTCGAAACCATCTCTCAACTTTTCATGAAAGTTTAAAGAGTAAACGTAAGATAGTCGCCGACAATTCGAGTTTCTGTTAAATGACGATGCGATCTTGAAGAATAACTTTTTAACATTGCTATATCGGGGATTGGAAACGTATGGATTCGTTAATGCTTGTAATTATAAGTAGGCGTCTACTACGCGTTATTCTCATCACCACTTGGACTACTCAAAGCTAAATCACACTTAATATTGTAGCACGACGGACAGAAATTGCATACAAATGATTACGAAAAGCTTGAGGAAGAGTAGCGGTTATTGTATCAAAATAAGACGGGAAGCTTGATGATTCCGATATCTTTAGTAGGTGGAGTGTATTCAAGGTCAGATACTGGGATAGCAAGCTTGAGGTTTGGCAGCTTCTGGAACAAAGTAGCTACAGCGTCGACCAAGTAGCAATAAGTTAGCCAATCGCATCTCTACGAGACCAGGGGAAGACACTCACCAAAGACGATTTCAAGCTCCGCTCGAGCAAGCCATTCAGCTATACACCGGTGACTACCGTACCCGTACCCGAGAGCCTCCTCAGATCCTCGTTTGCGGTAAATATCAAAGATTTCTGGATTGGGGAATACCTCCTCGTCCCGATTAGCGGATTGGGTGGCGGCGATGATACCCTCGCCAGCTTTTATGACCTGAGGAGCAATTACGCTAAGTTAGCAAACTGGACAACAGAATCAATTCACTGGCTGTTTCGCACCTTGTTTTGGATCTTGATGTCAACTTTGGCGACACGACGAGTAGCAAAAGAAGATGTGGTGTGAAATCGGCAGAGTTCTTCAACAAAGCGCTTTGCTAGAGACGGGTCGGCCTTAAGGCCATTGAGCTGATCTGGGTGCTCTACAAGAGTAACGACTCCCTGAAAAACGCAACAACTATCAATCCTAGAACACGGTCCACGAACCACGATCTGTAGAAAGCTCACCAGGTTTATTGTATTCACCATAGTTGCGTTTCCAGCAACTAGTAACAGGAATGCGATCTGAGTAATGTCTGATTTCTCGAGGTGTCCGGGCAAAAGCTGAGAAATGTATTAGTAGTAGTAAATTTTATGGAAACGTTACCTGAAGAAAGCTATTCACCTGCTCGACGACAAGCTTGCTGACCAGGTCGTCCTCAGGTTTTGTAAGCTTTGCCTCGACCAAATTTCCCA
>JAABUO010007506.1_pt1 | contig 12438 bp, 10 predicted proteins | sample 5559291 | NCBI WGS metagenome assembly JAABUO01 (sample SAMN10711878, study PRJNA513372) | rock metagenome | isolation source: Antarctica rocks | place: Antarctica: Victoria Land, Finger Mt sud
GGGCTTGCGGGCGCAACGACATGGCATCGGCCTCCGACAGGGCGGGCCCGCACCATCATCCCGCGGTGCCCACGCGCGCTGTCACGACCGAGCGATCACCCCACCGCCGATTTCGCCACCAGCATCAGTGTTGGGTCAGGGCCAAGCTGGACTCGCTGGCAAGATAGACACCCTCGTCGGCCAGGGTGGGGACGATGCGCGCCGGGGGCATGTCGGCGAAGCGGGGTTCGTTGGCGACAGCCACGATCCGCGCCCGCTCCGCCTCGCTCAACGCGTGCGACGGCGGGGCATGCCCGGCATCGGGCCGCCGATCCGCCTTGGCTTGGCCATCCCCGGCGTGCCAGCGCTGCAGTGTGCGAGTATCCAGGCCGACCAGCTCACAAAGCGGAGCCAACCGTGCGCCCTCGGCTCGGGCCTGCACGATGTCATCCATCAGGGTCTGGCGATCTTCCAGGCGGGTCATGCGTCCTCGCCTGCGGGGAAGATCGCCCCCAGTTTTTTTGAGAGCACGAGCAAGGCGGCCGTCTCGGCCAGCGCCTTGTCCTTGCGATGCAGCTCGCGCTCGAGCTCCTTGATCCGCCGCCGGTCCTGCCGGGTGTCGGCAACGCTGGCACCACGCGGCTCGCCCAGGCCGCCGATCGCGTCGCGCTTCCAGCCATCCAGCTCGGCCGGATACAGCCCCTGCTCGCGGCACCAGGCGCTGCGGGTCGCCTCGTCCATGGCGGCCGTGGCGATCACCGCCTCCAGTCGTGCCGCTGCCGTCCAGCGCTGGCTGCCAGAGCCAGGCTGCTCTCCGGCAGCTGTGGCCAACGCCTGTGCCCGCCAGCGTTCCAACGTCTCCGCGCTGACGCCGACCTCACGCGAGACGACGTCAGGCGCCGAACTCTCCGGTGGCAGCAAGCGCGCCACCACGCGATCCTTGTAGGGTTGTCCATATCGAGCCACTGCCAGTGTCCTGCGCCCCCGGAGTTGCCAATCCTATCCGGGCGGCAACTCCTCTGACACAGGGGGGCGTCCTGCGCGGCATGCCCCGCGACGCCGCGTTCTGGGTCGACACCGCCTCTGGCCTTCGCCCAGTCGTGGGGATCATGCCGACGCATGTCCGGACGGGGGCGAGCGGAGCTGTGTTGCATGGATCAGCCTTTCTACCCGGAAAAGAAGTGAGCGATTTCAATTAAGTGGTTGCAGTCGAGATGATAAGAATTCGCATCTGACGCCAGAAGCGCGCTTTTTAAGGTGATTCCGGGACTTAGACGCATCATTAGAACCGACGATAACGTTGATGAAGCTCGGTTTTATCCATGCAACACGGTCCCCGAACAGCGCACCCATCAGCAGCACGCCGCCGTCGCGGTCCTGGATGTCGGCGGCGTGCACCACAGCGTGCATCAGCAGGCCCTGGGTATCGACCAGGACGTGGCGCTTCTTGCCCTTGATCTTCTTCCCCGCGTCGTAGCCGGGCGGGTCCGAGACCCCCCTTTTTCCGCGCTCCTGACGCTCTGGCTGTCGATGATCGCTGCTGTCGGACCGGCCTCTCGCCCTGCCTGCTCCCGGCATTGGACGTAGAGCGCGTGATGCAGCCGATCCAGCGTGCGGTCATCGCGCCATCGCACGAAGTAGCTGTTGACCGTGCTGCGTGGCGGCAGGTCCTTCGGCAGCGCCGCCCACTGGCACCCCGTGCCGAGGATGTACATGATCCCGTCCACCACCTCGCGCACGTCGACCGTACGCTTGTTGCCGCCGCGTTTGGCCGCCGGGATGAGCGGCTCGACCAACGACCACTCCTCATCCGTCAGATCGCTCGGGTAGCGCAGCTTGCTGCGGTCATAGCGACCTCGGTTCTGTGCCGTCCACATCCAGGGCTCCCGCGAATCGATGCGAGAACCATGGAATCACAACTCATTCGTCTAAATCAATATGTTCGTGGATGGACACTCACACGATGGAGGTGTTGCCGAGGTTGGTGACCCCGAGCAGCGTGAGCTTGGTGCCGTCGCTGAGGCTTACGGTGGTGTTGCCGCCGGTCGTCGCGGTGCCGACGGTGGACAGATCGTAGTTATAGAGGTTGATCCGATCGGTACCGACCTTGAATCCGGACACGACGGCGCTGCCGCCGGCCTGGCCGTTGATGAAGGAATACAGGTCTGTGCCCGTGCCCCCGGTGACGCTGGCCGCCCCTGTCCCGAACAGAATCTGGTCCGAGCCGCTGCCCTCCACGACCTTCAGGCTGCCGGCACCGCCGAAGATGGTGTCGTCGCCGTTGCCGCCGGAGATCGTGGCAGCCCCGGTGCTGCCGATATACAGGGTGTTGCCCGAACCGCCGATCATGTTGGTCTGCCCCGCAGCGCCGCCGGCCATGGTGTCCAGGCCCGTGCCGCCATACAGGACCGATGTGCCGGTGCCGCCATACAGCCCCTCGGCGCCGCTGCCGGCCACCAGGGTGGTGGGACCTGAGCCGCCTACCAGTATGCTGCCATCGGCGCCGGTGATGGTGGAGCCGCCGGCACCGCCGAAGCCCGTGCTCGATGCCTGCATGCTGATGGTGGTGCTGCCCGCGCCGCTGACCAGCACATCGCCGACGCCGCCACCGATCAGGGTGGTGTTGCCTGCGCCCGCGACCAGGACGTTGCCCCCGGCGCTGCCGCCGGTGAACAGGCCTGTGCCGACGCCGCCGAAGACGGTGGCCGAGCCGGTGCCGCCGGTCAGGGTGGCGTTACCGGTGCCCTCTACCAGCAGCAGGCTGCCAGAGCCGCCATTGACCGAGGTGGTGGCGCCGGCGGCGAACACGGTGGTGTTGCCGCTGCCCGCATCGACTGTGTCGTCGCCCTGGGTCGTGATCGCGTTGCTTTCCGACAGCAGCGTGACAACGCCGCTACTCGGGTCAGTGGTGGCCGTAGCACCCCCCGAGAGTGCGGTCGTGCTGAAGCCGGATTGGGCTCCCGGACCGCTCACGGTGCCAATCAATGTGCCGGCGCTATCATAGATATTGTGCACTGTAGGCACGATGGTGAGCGCCAGAGACGCGGATGAGGCCGAGACATTGCTCGCCTGATCGGATTGCGTGGCGGTCAGGCTGTGGGTACCCGTCGACAGGATGCCGCTCGCGGTAACCGAGAACTTGCCGTCATTCGCAACCACCGCGGTGCCAATCGCGGTGTTGGCGTCGAACAGGGTGACGGTGTCGCCAATGGCGCCGGTGCCGGTGATGACCGGTGTGACAACGTTGGTAATGTCGTCGCCCTTGACGCCGCTGTCGCTGACGGGCGCCAGGGTCAGGGCGGCCGGAGCGGCCGGGGGCGTCGTGTCCAACGTTACGCTCAATGCCGCGGACGGGGCTGAGACGTTGCCGGCGGCATCAGTCGCCGTGGCCGTGAGCGCGTTGGCGCCCTCGGTCAGCGATCCGGTCACTGCAACCGACCAGGCGCCGCTGGTTGGGTCTGCGATAGCGGTGCCGATTTGCACCCCGCCATCAGCGACATTGACGGTGCTGCCCGCTTCCGCGGTGCCGGTGATGACCGGCTTGGCAATGTTGGTGAGGTCATCGCCCTTGGCACCACTGTCGCTGATCGGCGCCAGGGTAAGGGCGGCCGGAGCGGCCGGAGGCGTCGTGTCCAGCATGACGTTCAACGGCACGGACTGGTAGGAGGCGTCGGTGGGGTAGGTCGCGGTGGCCGTGAGCGCGTTGGTACCCTCGCCCAGCGGGCTGGTCGCAGCGATCGACCAGAAGCCTGTGGTGGGGTCCGCGATGGCAGTTCCAATCTGAACTCCGCCATCGGTGACGTTGACGACGCTGCCACCCTCGGCGGTGCCGGTCAGGGTGGGCTGGGCAACATTGGTGATGTCGTCGCCCTTGGCGCCGCTGTCGCTGAGGGGGGAGAGCGCCAGTGTCGGTGTCAGGAAGACGGTGACCGGAACGCTCTGGTCCGAGAAAGCAACCTCTTGGATGTTGCTGAGGGTATCGTTGGTGTTGGCTCCCACCACGTGAAAGACGCCCCCGGCTTCGGCGGTCACCACGTAGCTGGACCTGGGTCCAGTATAGACCATCGTATTCGAGCCGAGCCCACCGTCGACGGTTGCCTGGCCAGGCGCGCTATGGAACGTATCGTTTGCGGCGCCGCCAGTCAGCGAGTCGGTCCCAGCCCCGTCAAAGATGTCCACGCCGTGAGCCGCCGAAAGGAAGGATGCGTCCACGGTGTTGCCTGAGCCGCCACCAAGCACAGTGATCACGCCGCCAGGAAGACGCTCGAAATTGGCGTCCTGGAGAGCTAGGGTATTGGCACCGCCATTGGCCAGCTGGATGATACCAAAACCGCTGACGCCGTTAGGGTCGACAGTTCCAGGGGTGGTCACCTGCAACTTGTTGTGGGTGCCATCACCGGTGCTCAGGGCGCCCTGGATTTCATCGGGGCCAAGGGCTGCTGCGGTCACGGAGACCGTGTTGTTGTCGCCGCCGGTATGGACGATGTCGGCGCTGCCGGTGCCGATGGCAATCGTGTTGCTGCCGGTGCCCACATGAACCACGTCGCCGGGACCATTGCCGACCGTGATGGCGTTGTTGCCGTCACCGGCGGTGACCTGGTCAAAGCCGTTGCCGAGCGTGATCGTGTTGTCGCCATTGCCGGCGGTGGTCGTGTTCAGGCCGTCCCCAGCCGTGATGACGTTCGCGCCGTCGCCGACTGTGAACGTGTTGTTGCCGCCCGTCGCGGTGATGCTGTCGGCGCCGGTCCCGCTGGTGGTTACGGTGTTGTTGCCCACGCCCAGCGTGATTTCATCGGTGCCGCCACCCAGGGTCAGGGTGTTGTTGCCATTGCCCAGCGTCAGCGTATCATCGCCGCTGCCAAAGGTTAGCGTATTGTTGCCATCACCTGCAGTGACAATATAGTTTCCGTTATCATAAGTATTTGTATTATCGCCGTTTCCGAGATTAATGGTTTGTGTTGGCATTTTTGTCTCCTATGTGCGTACCGACAAATCCATTCGTGATCGATCGATAAACCGCTGTCCAAACTTATCTTCGCGTAATCAGATTAGGACATACCAAGAATGCTCGCAATAGTTTTCAAAATTTTTTAAAATGCACGTAAAAGATGCGTTCTATGCGCCAAAGTTTGGCCCAGTGACCGTGACCTGACCCCCTAGAAGTGGCTCTTCCGCGTTTCGTGTGGTCGTCACGCTGCGAGCAGCAGGCGTTGGCGGAGCAGGTCGAGCTTGGCACAGCCGTACATGGATCGTTTGGGCAGCTTCATCGCCTTATCACGCGATCAGAGATCGAAATTCAGTGCCGTAACGACCACACAAAACGCGGAAGATCCCTAGAAGTGAGCCGTCGGTTATGTATGGCCGGCGGGCAAACGGAGGGTGGGATGGCAAGGAAGCATCACAAGCTGGAGGAGATCGCAGGCCCGCTGCGGCAGGTCGAGGTCCTGGTGGGCCAGGGCAAGCCGGTGGTAGAGGCGATCCGGGCGATCGGCGTGACGGAGCCGACATACTACCGTTGGCGGTCTGAGTATGGCGGTCTGAAGCTGGACCAGGTGGTTCTGTCAGAGCTCACGCCATCGACGACAGCCGATGTGAAAGGCAGCTGTGGTGGTCATGCGGTTCGCAGGACGTCGAGTGCAATGCTGGCGTTGCGGAGAAAGCGGCTGCGGCGGCGTGAGGCTGGAACGTGCTGGTTGTGACGGGAGCGGGCACGAAGAAGGTCGCGAAGCTCGTCATGTTCGCGACAGAAGCAATCCGCCGCATCATGATCCTTGAAGCCCCGCATACATCGGATACGGCCCTTGATGCCGCGGTGATCCTGCTCCAATCGGTTGTTCAGATAGGCATTCGTCCGATGTCGGACCTTCTTGCCCAGAGTTGAGCGGATTGCTCTCGGATAGGAGCCGTGTCCGTCGGTTATCACCCGATCCGGGGCGAAGCCGGCAGTCGCCTTCGCCGAGCGGAGGAACGCCTGGGCCGCAGCCATGTCGCGGGTCTGGCTGAGCATGGTGTCGATCAGGTTTCCGTCCTGATCGATCGCTCGGTAGAGGTAGCACCAGCGGCCTTGGACCTTGAGGTACGTCTCGTCGACATACCAGCTCCGGCCGGGACGCCAACGCATCCCCTGCCGCCGCTTGCGCAGAGCCTCACCCATGACGGGCAACAGCTTGGCTTCCCAGTCCCGGACGGTCTCATGGCTGACCGTGAAGCCGCGCAGCAGCAGGATCTCGCTCAGGTCGCGCAGCGTCAGCCGGTAGCGTAGGCGGCAGAACACCACGAACGCGATGATGTCGCTCGGCAGGGAGGTCCGGTTCAGCACCCCATCGCTGCGCTCGTTGAACTGCTTGCCGCAGGCCCGGCATCGGAACCGGCGATAGCCTTGCGCCGTCACCTCCGGGCGCTCCGCCACCGCCGCCGAGCCACAACAGATACAATCCACCCGAATGCTCCCGCCAACCTCGATGCGGCCGAAATCCTATGGGACGCACCCACTCAAGGCCAGATCACCCGTGGCGCAAGAAATGACAGAACCGATGGAGCCGATCAGCCCTTCAGTCTGCCCTAGTGCCAGGCGGAATACCGTTCTCAGCGTCAGCGCCGTCGCGATGGCCAAGCCCGAGTAGCGCGGCTGGCCGCCCCGCGTTGTCCGCGGTTCTGCCTTCCAAGCCTTGATCGCCGCGCCGGTAAACCAGACCGTCAGACTACCGCGCTGGCGCAGGGCGGCATCATAGGCTGCCGAGTTCGTGGCCCGATGTCGCTGGTTCGGAATGTGATGACGACGCTCGGCATTTGCTTTGAACGGCACGGCACCGACACCAGACAGTGACGGGGAACCCGCCCCCGCACCATCTTACCTCAGCCGGCGCGGCTATAATCCATGCAACACAGTCGGACTGCGGCCGTGGCGAGTTCGGCAGTTGACACGAGGGTAAGCTCCGTCCGCATGTGCCTCAGGATAGACCCGGAGATGAGATGCACTGGCGGACGCTTGACCTCAACCTGCTCGTCGTCTTCGACGCCGTCATGCTAGAACGCAGCGTCACGCGGGCGGCCGCCAAGCTGAACATGACGCAACCGGCCATTAGCAATGCACTGACCCGCCTGCGGCGTGCGGTGCGGGACGACCTGTTCGTCCGTTCCCCGGAAGGCATGCAGCCGACGCCCTATGCCGAGCAGATAGCAGAACCGGTCCGCGTAGCCCTGCAGGACCTCCACGTCGCCTTGGACCGAGCGGCGTCGTTCGATCCTGCGACGAGCGAACGCGATTTCGCCATTGCGGTCGACAACCGTGCTGCATTGGTCATCGCGGGGCCGCTGCAGACGGCGGTGGCGGCGGAAGCCCTGGGCGTTCGCCTGAACATGCGACCGAGTGGAACGCTCGACCTGGCAGGCTGCCTGGACCGGGGCGAGCTTGACATGGCGCTTGGCGGATTGTCGGTGGCCGGCGAACGGTTTTCCGACACGTGCCTGCTGGAGGACGGCTTCGTGGCCCTGGTTCGCCGCGGACACCCGGCGGCGAAGGACGGCGCCCTCACCATTGAGGCGCTCGGCGCCCATCCTCACCTCGTCCTATCGTCGACTGGCGAAGATACGTCCTTCGTGGACGCCGAATTAGCGCGGCATGACCTCGTGAGAAAGATCGCCGTCCAGGGCCCGCTTCTCGCGGCGGCCGCGGCCTTGAGCCAGTCGGATATGATCGCCGTCATGGGCGAGGGCGGTGCGCAGGAGTTCGCGCGCACGGCGCCGCTTGAGGTCCTGCGCCTGCCGTTCGCCTCGCCACGGCTGGCAATGTCGATGCTGTGGCATCGGCGATTCGACGACGTGCCGGCGCAACGCTGGCTGCGCAATGTCGTGCTGCGCATCAGCAGGCTTTCATAGCGGCCCGCGTCCTCGACCAAACGAAACCCTGCCCCTGGCTTGGCAGCCAAGCTATACGATCTGGAAATATCTATATTCCGATATTGAATTGGTTGATCGTGGGTTTCGCCGTTATGTCCGGCGGTGAAGCGTTGGGCGGTGAGGCGAATGACTGGACGCGGCTGAAGGAACTCCCGTGAATGACGCTCCGATAGAAATGGCAATTAAGAGCGCTCCTAGTTGGGATTGAGGCTCGGACTGGATGAAACGATGTCCTTCATTAAAGTGAATACATCGGCGTAGGTCATCATCGCTGGCGCACGTCCCTCAGGGCACGCACAGGAAGGTTTGAATGGATAAACTTTCTCGTCGCACTATCCTCGCCGCGGGTGCGGCTGGCGTCGCGTCGACCGCAAGGGCGGCTTCGTTGGGCAGTCCCGACGAACCGCAGCAGGGGCTGGCGGCCGCCGCGGGCAACGCGCGCGCCGCGGTTGACCCCGGCCCGCAGAACCCGGCCATCGCCGGGCAGTTCCCGCAGGCGTTCAACGCGCCCGCGACCGACGTCAGCGACATCCCGCAGTTCTGGGCGTCCTTCAACAATGCCCAGCGCCGCATCCAGGCGGGCGGCTGGGCCCGGCAGGTGACGCAATCCGACTTCGCCATCTCGGAATCCATCTCCGGCGTGGACATGCGCCTGGATGCGGGCGGCATTCGCGAGCTGCATTGGCACTTGGCCGCCGAGTGGGGCTACATGAGCTACGGCAACTGCCGGGTCACCGCGCTCGATCCGGAAGGCCGTGCCTATGTGGCCGACGTGAAGGAGGGCGACCTCTGGTATTTCCCGAGCGGCTGGCCGCACTCGCTGCAGGGCCTCGGGCCGGACGGGTGCGAGTTCATCCTCTGCTTCGACGACGGCAAGGCGTCCGAGTTCAACACACTGCTCGTCACGGACTGGATCCTGCACTCGCCGCCGGACGTCGTCGGCCAGAACTTCGCCGTGCCGGCGGACACGTTCAGCAAGATGGCGCCGCATGACCTCTGGATTTTTCAGGGCACCGTTCCCGGCCCGCTCGCTGCCGACCAGGACGCGGTCAAGTCGCCGAAGGGGCCCGTAGCCAACCCGCTCACCTACTCGTTGGCGAGCGGGCCGATCTCCCGGCAGACCAAGGGCGGCTTCGTCCAGATCGCCGACAGCTACAATTTCAAGGCCGCCACCACCATCGCGGCGGCTCTCGTGACCGTGCACCCCGGTGGCCTGCGCGAGATGCACTGGCACCCGAACGCGGACGAGTGGCAGTACTACATCAAGGGCTCGGCGCAGATGACGGTGTTCAACGCCGGGCCGAAGGCGGCGACCACCAACTTCAACCCGGGCGACATCGGCTACGTCAAACGTAGCCTTGGTCACTACATCAAGAACGTGGGCGACACCGACCTCGTGTTCTTGGAAGTCTTCAATAGTGCCAGTTACCAAAACGTGTCGCTTTCGGACTGGCTTACCCACACGCCGCCGGCGCTCGTCGCAGCCCATTTCAACATGTCCACCCAGGACATCGCCAAGTTTCCGAACAACATTCCGGACGTGATGCCGCTGTGACGCACCCAGCGTGCGCAGGCACACGTGGGCCGAAAAGACTGAATGCCTCGAACCGGTCCCGGCGCAAATGACCGCCGCAATTGATTGGTGTGGCATGGTGGGCGCTCATACCCTGACTTCGGGCGCGGTGCTGCATACCGCGCGAGCCTGGCCGCATCAAAATACATCGTGGACGTTCCGAGCCGCTGGCGAAGGGGATGATGCGAGCCAACGGTAAAAAGCGCTGGTCACGTGTCGTCGTGTTCGCCACGGCCATTTTAGCCACAGGCATGGCTGCTTGGTGGTGGCTGGGCAAATCCGAGCCGAAGTAGGCCGTCGCGCCGCCGCCAGCGCCGGTGACGGTCGCGTCGGTGCAAAGCGGCGACGTGCCTGTCGACTTGCAGGAACTCGGCCGGGTGACGGCCTTCAACACGTCCTTCTCCCTCACCGCCGCGGGCGGGCTAACCAGCTACCGGCTTGCACAGTACACCGTCCCGCCGCTCGCCACCTACTCGCTGTTGCAAACGGTCACGCAGCCCATCTTCGAAGGCGGCGCATTGCGCGGGCACCTTGACCAAACCAAGGCGCGCTACCAGGAGGTCCTGGCGGGCAATTATCGCAAAACCGTGTTGACGGCGTTCAGCGACGTGGAAACTGCACTGTCGGGAGTGCAAACGGCCGTGGACGCCGAACAAGTCGCCTCCGTAGCCGCGCGCACGGTGGAACAGGCGTCGGGCCTGGCTAGCAACGGCTTCCAGGGCGGTAACGGGACTGTGCTGGACGTGCTGTTCAGCCAGACGAACGTGTTTACGGCTCAGGATGCGCTGGCGCAAGCCCGGCTGGCACACCTGCAATCATTGGTCGCGCTCAACGCCGCGCTGGGCGGCGGGTGGAAGCGTTGAAGAGAGCAGACACACAGGTCGACAGAAGTCAGCATCGATGATCGCCACTCGCCCAATATTCTTGACCGGCAAATTCTGTCGGGACGCATCGATGGTGTCTGGAGCGGCCCGCAACATGCTCCGTGCCGACCCAAAGCCGAGTGCGGCGCAGAGGCGCATTTCGGTGACGGGCCTCATCACATTGGCATTGTTCGGCTGCGCTTCGGCAAAAGCGGCTTCCCCCGAAACTCAGACTCAGCCCTACCTGTCGACCACGCCACAAGCGGCATCACCCGCCACGTCGCTGGCAATCCCGATTGAGCCGACTGAGACTTACCCCGCTTCTGGCACAAGCGACGGCTATTTATTCAACCTACGCCCACTTGGCTCCGACCTGGGCGGCCTGCTCGCTGATCACGGCGTCTACCTTGTCGGGAAGAGCGTGTCGGAAGAGATGGGCGCAGTGGCGGGGGGTATCAAACGCGGCGGGTTCTATGAGGGCTATGCCGTGGCGGGCATCGACCTCGACCTGCAACGGATCGCCGATGTGAGGGGCGGATCGCTCCACTTCCTGCTGTCCGATCTGCAGGGCCAAGCGTTTTACAATTACACTGGCAGCACCTACGCCAACAACCGAGTTTACGCCTCGACGCCAGCATTCCGACTGAACGAGCTGTCTTATGAGCAGGAGCTATTTGGAGGGGGCGCCGATGTCCGGCTGGGCCGCATCCCCGCATACACACAGTTTGACGGTTCAGAGCTCTATTGCACGTTCCTCACCGATCTCTGCCGGACGCCAGCCGCCTATACGTTCGACCGCGGGTTCCCATCCTATCTTGCCTCGTCCTGGGCGGCGATCGGCGAAATGCGGCTGACGAATACGATTTACGCTCATGCCGGCATCTACGAGAATGAGCCCATCCTCGCGCAGTCCAACCATGGCGGTTTTCCCGGGCCGGACTGGGGCCTCAACTACGCAAACGGCGCGACCGTTCCTGCTGAGATTGGCTACCGGACAACGATTGAGAACGACCAACATCCGCGCACCTACAGCGTAGGCGGCTTCTACAACACCGGACGCTATGCGGACCCGCTTCTCAACAGCGCCGGCCGCAACCGTATACTGTCGGGTGGCTCGGCGAAGATGGACACCGGCTCAAGCCTTATCTTCGTGCAAGGCCAGCAGATGGTTTACCGTCCGGACTCATCTGACCGGGGCCTCACGCTGTTCGGTGGCGCAGACTGGGCCGCCAGCGGACAGCCCGTGATCGAGCGCATGATCTTCGGCGGTGCGTACTGGAAAGGGCTGATCAAGTCGCGTCCAAGGGATACGATCGGGATCGCGGTAAGCTACATGGCCGTTAATTCGCGGATCACTGAACGGGTCAACAGCCTCCTGTCCCGGACGGGCGGCGGCCAGGCAAGCCGTGGGGAAATTTCCTACCAGGCGTATTACGGCGTGGCGGTCGCGCCTGGGTTTCTGATCAAACCATTTGTCGAGTTCATCAGCCATCCCGACCAGGCATCGAGCGCCCGGCCGAGCGGCAATAACACCCACGCAGTGATTGCCGGGACTCTCCTCGAGATTGACGCCGCGGCGCTGCTTGGCCTGTCAACGCTCGTACACAAGGCGTTCAGTCCCTAAATGTCTACATCACGCCGCTGGTGCAAGTCCATAATGCGGCCAAGCGTCTCGGCACGCCGCAGGACGCGATCAAGTCGCAGACTCTGCCGGGCGGCCATGTCGGCCTGTTCATGTCGCACGAGGCGTTGTTGCATGGACCGTGGCGCTGGCGAGGTATCCCGATCCAATGGAGAAGATCAGATCTTGCGCACGGAGAGGGGCTTGGCCGTCCGGATCACGCGGTTGAGCAAGGCGACGGCGAGGGCGGCCTCGCCCTGCTGGCCAGGTAGTATGCGAGCGCGGAGCTTCGGGCCGATCAGGTGTTTGTAGCGGCTCATGGCGGTTTCGATAGTCCGAACGCAATCGACAAAATGGCTCGCGCTCGCCGTCGGGACCGGTCGGGACGACGTAGCGGATCTCGACGGCGCCGTCAGCGACGACCACGCGGTCAACCAACAGTTCAAGCAGCGCCCGCTTCTGGTCGAAGTCGGCGCCTGCCAAGCCCTCGCGCACACGGCGGC